>Ga0228698_1000309_pt1 | contig 41235 bp, 35 predicted proteins | sample McNCre117_Aug_MG_FD_178015 | JGI IMG/M metagenome (GOLD analysis project Ga0228698, IMG submission 178015) | Freshwater microbial communities from McNutts Creek, Athens, Georgia, United States - 1-17_Aug_MG | ecosystem: Environmental > Aquatic > Freshwater > Creek | place: USA: Georgia... | reverse complement strand
CTATGAGCGCACCATGCAGCTCAATTACTTTGGTTGTTTGCGGGTGACCATGGGCCTGTTGCCCGGCATGGTGGCCAAGAAAAAAGGCCATATCGTGAATATCAGCTCCATTGGAGTGCTGACCAATGCGCCGCGCTTCAGCGCCTATGTGGCATCTAAAGCCGCGCTGGATGCGTGGACGCGCTGCGCGTCCAGCGAGTTCGCGGATCAGGGCATTAGCTTCACGACTATCAACATGCCTTTGGTGCGCACCCCCATGATTGCGCCAACGGGCATTTACAACAATGTGCCGACCTTGTCTCCTGAACAAGCTGCCGACATGGTGGCGGACGCCTGCATCAGCAAGCCGGTGCGAATCGCTACGCGTCTGGGCATCACCGGCCAAGTCATGCATGCCTTGGTGCCCCGCATCGCCCAAATTGCCATGAATACCAGTTTCCGCATGTTCCCCGATTCATCGGCCGCCAAGGGCGCCAAGCCGGGGGAAAAGCAGAAACTGTCACCTGAGGCGATTGCGATGCAGCAGATGATGCGGGGGATTCATTTTTAAGAAAATTGAGTCTCCCGGCTGGGGTTGTCCTTGCTAAGGCCACCTATTAAAAATTAATTAAATTAGCTGAGCGAATTGGAAATCTGACGCCTGTCGGTGGCGCCTTGGCGCGGAAATGTTTTTTGTCGATGAGCTACGTTAAGGGCCTTTCAAATCCGTTAGATTATCTGACTCGATTGATCTGGGTGTTCTTCCGAGTGTCTACAATCGCCCGCAAAAGGTGCTTGTAATGCAGGAAATCCAGTCTATAGACATTCTTTTAACGCGCCTGTGGCGCCATATTCCTGGCCGACGTCGCAAGCAATTGGGGCTGCTGCTGGTGCTGATGGTGCTGGCCTCCTTTTCCGAAATACTGAGTATTGGCGCCGTGCTCCCCTTTCTGGGGATGCTCACCGCGCCTGAGCGCGTGTTTGCGCATCCGGCTGTGCAGCCCCTGATTCTCTGGCTGGGCATCACGGCACCGGGGCAACTGCTGTTGCCCGCCACCGTCGCTTTTGCCTTTGCAGCGCTGGCAGCCGGCGCCATGCGCCTGCTACTGTTGTGGGCCACGACCCGGCTGTCGTTCGCCGCCGGTGCCGACCTGAGCATCGAGATCTACCGGCGCACTCTCTACCAGCCTTATTCCGTGCATGTCAGCCGCAACAGCAGCGAAGTGATAGCCGGCATATCCGCCAAGGCCAACGACGTCATCAACAATGTGCTGTTCCCGGTGCTGATGATTGCCAGTGCCGCATTCATGCTGGCGGCCATCCTGCTGGCGCTGCTGTCCATCAATCCCGGCATTGCGCTTACAGCGTTTGGCGGATTCGGCGCCATCTATTTGGTGGTGGTCAAGCTGACACGCAAACGGCTGGCGCACAACAGCGAAGGTATTGCGCGGGAGTCTGTCAAGGTCATCAAGTCTCTGCAGGAGGGGCTGGGGGGCATACGCGATGTGCTGATCGATGGCACGCAGTCAGTGTATTGCGCCACCTACTGCGCGGCCGACCTGCAGCTGCGTAAGGCGCAGGGCAGTAACCAGTTTTTGGGTAACTTTCCCCGGTTTGGCATCGAAGCGCTAGGTATGCTGCTGATTGCCGCGCTGGCCTACGGCATGGCCCGCACGCCCAGCGGAATTGCTGTGGCAATTCCCGTGCTGGGTGCCCTGGCTCTAGGCGCCCAGCGGATGCTGCCCATGCTGCAACTGGCTTATGGTAGCTGGACCGCCATGCGGGCAGGGCAAGCTTCTATGCAGGACACGCTGCAATTGTTGGACCAGCCCTTGCCAGACTACGCCGACCAGCCTGCGCCGGAGCCGATTCCGTTCAGCAAGCGGCTGACCATGGACCAATTGTCTTTTCGCTACTCTGCCGACATGCCGCCCGTGCTGCGCGATCTGACGCTCAGTGTGGACAAGGGCAGCCGGGTCGGCTTCATCGGGGCGACCGGCAGTGGCAAGAGCACGCTGCTGGACATCGTCATGGGCCTGTTGCAGCCCACACAAGGCACGTTTTCCGTGGATGGTGTGCCTATCACCCCGTCCAATCTGCGGTCCTGGCAGGCGCATATTGCGCATGTGCCGCAGTCCATCTTTCTGGCGGACACGTCGATCGCCGAAAATATCGCTTTCGGGGTGTCGCCGGATCGCATCGACATGGAGCGGGTGAAGGATGCGGCGCGCAGGGCGCAGATCGCGCAGGCCGTAGAAAGCTGGCCGCAGCAGTACCAGACCAAGGTCGGGGAGCGCGGGGTGCGCCTGTCCGGGGGGCAGCGCCAGCGTATCGGTATTGCGCGCGCTTTGTACAAGCAGGCGGATGTGATCGTCTTTGACGAAGCCACCAGTGCGCTGGACAATGAGACCGAGCGCGCCGTCATGCAGGCCATCGAATCGCTGGGCGACGATCTGACGATTTTCATCATCGCCCACCGGCTGAGCACCTTGAAAAACTGCACCTGCGTGGTGAAGCTGGGCGCGGCCGGGGAGGTCCAGGTGGGGAGCTATGAAAGCACCATTGCCCAGGCCGCATAAACACGAACCTCTTTAGAACCCATCAACCATGCTGAACAACTCTTCCATTCTGATCACGGGCGGTACCGGCTCCTTCGGTCATACCTTCGTGCCGCTGACGCTGGCCAAATTCAATCCGCGCAGATTGGTGATCTATTCCCGCGACGAAATGAAGCAATGGGAAATGGCCAAGCTGTATGGCAACGACAGCCGCGTGCGTTTCTTCATTGGCGATGTGCGTGACAAGGAGCGGCTGGCACGGGCGCTGCATGGCGTGGACTATGTGGTGCACGCAGCGGCCACCAAAATCGTGCCCACGGCGGAATACAACCCCTTCGAATGCGTCAAGACCAATGTCTTTGGCGCCATGAACCTGATCGATGCCTGTATTGACCAGGGTGTCAAGCGTGTCGTGGCCTTGTCCACCGACAAGGCCAGCAGCCCGGCCAACCTGTATGGGGCCACCAAGCTGACCTCGGACAAGCTGTTCATTGCCGGCAATTCCTATTCCGGCGAAGGCGACACGCGGTTTGCGGTGGTTCGCTATGGCAATGTCATGGGATCGCGCGGCTCGGTGATTCCCTTCTTCCTGACGCTGGCGGACAAGGGCGTGCTGCCCATCACCGACGAACGCATGACGCGCTTCATGATCACCCTGGAAGAGGGAGTGGATCTGGTGTGGCATGCGTTTGAAGACATGGTGGGGGGGGAGATTTACGTCAAGAAGATCCCCTCTATGCGCATGACCGACGTGGCCAAGGCCGTGGCTCCGGATGCGCGCCAGGAAATCGTCGGCATCCGCCCCGGTGAGAAGCTGCACGAGCAGATGATTGGCTCGGAAGATGCCCCGCACACCTACGAGTACCCCCAGCATTTCAAGATACTCCCCGCCATCAACAACTGGAGCCAAGACCCAGTACGTATCGGTGATGGCCAACTGGTGGCCCCTGATTTCACGTATTCGTCCGACAACAACCCTGAGTGGATGAACCCGGAGACCTTGCGTGCGTGGATTGCGTCCAACCGCGAAAAGATTGGAAAGATTTGAAGCCCATGATCCCCTATGGTCGTCAAGATATTGACCAGGCGGATATTGACGCCGTCACCGAGGTATTGCGCTCAGATTTCCTGACGCAGGGGCAGGTCGTTCCCGCTTTTGAAGAGGCGGTGGCCGGTTATTGCGGTGTGCGCCATGCCGTGGCAGTCAACAGCGCCACGAGTGCGCTGCACATTGCCTGCCTGGCGCTGGATGTCGGCCCTGGCGATCTGGTGTGGACCTCGCCTATCACTTTCGTGGCCAGCGCCAACTGCGCGCTGTACTGTGGGGCAGACGTTGATTTTGTGGATATCGACCCGCGCACCTACAACCTGTGCCCACAGCGGCTGGCCGAGAAACTGGCCGCAGCGAAAACCGCAGGGCGCCTACCCAAGGTGGTGATTCCCGTGCATTTGTGCGGCCAGTCGTGCGACATGCAGGCCATCCACGCGCTGGGGCAGCAGTATGGCTTCAGGATCATTGAAGACGCCTCGCATGCGATCGGCGGCCGCTACCAGGACGTGCCGGTCGGCTCCTGCCGCTATAGCGACATCACGGTCTTCAGCTTTCACCCGGTCAAGATCATCACCACCGCCGAAGGCGGCATGGCCGTCACCAATGATGCGCAGCTGAACCGGCGCCTGAATCTGCTGCGCAGCCACGGCATCACGCGGGATGCGCTGGAAATGACGCATGCCTCCGACGGTCCTTGGTACTACCAGCAGATCGAGCTGGGCTACAACTACCGCCTGACGGACCTGCAGGCCGCGCTGGGACTGAGCCAGATGCGCCGCCTGGATGTCTTTGTCAGCCAGCGGCACCGGCTGGTTGCGCGCTACGAGCGCCTCTTGAAGGGCCTTCCGTTGGTCACGCCCTGGCAGCTGCCGCAGTCGTACTCCGGTTTGCATCTGTATGTGGTGCGCCTGGACCTGGAGCGCATTGACCGCTCACACCGCGAGGTGTTCGAGGCCCTGCGGGCCGATGGGGTGGGCGTCAATCTGCACTACATACCGGTGTACAGCCAGCCCTATTACGCCCGGCGCGGCTTTGCGCCCGGTTACTGCCCCCATGCGGAGCAGTACTACGCCACGGCCATCAGCCTGCCGCTGTACCCGGGGCTCACGGAGTCCCTGCAGGACCATGTGGCCGCAGCGCTGGACAAGGCATTGACCCGATGAGGCTTGCCGTCATCCCTGCCCGTGGCGGCAGCAAGCGCATCCCCCGCAAGAACATCAAGCCCTTCTGCGGCAAACCCATGATCGCCTGGTCGATTCAGGCCGCGCTGGAGTCCCGGCTGTTTGACCGTGTGGTGGTGTCCACGGACGATGCGGAAATCGCCGACGTGGCGCGCCAGTGGGGTGCGGAAGTTCCGTTCATGCGTCAGCCGGAACTGTCGGATGACCATGCCGGGACCCTGCCGGTGATTGCGCATGCCGCCCGCTGGTTCATTGACCAAGGGCAGGCCCCAGACCAGGTGTGCTGCCTCTATGCCACCGCGCCCTTTGTGCATATTGCCGATTTGAGCGCGGGCCTGGCGCTGCTGGAGTCGGGGGCGTGGGCGTATGCGTTTTCTGCCACCACCTACGCCGCGCCGATTCATCGGTCCTTCCAGCGCACCCCGTCGGGCGGCGTGGAGATGTTCTTCCCGGACCGCTTCAGTACCCGCTCGCAGGATCTGCCGGAAGCGCTGCACGATGCCGGCCAGTTCTATTGGGGCAGAACGTCGGCCTGGCTGGACGCGCTGCGCATCTTTGACCGCCACTCGGCCCCGCTGATGGTTCCGCGCTGGCGGGTACAGGACATTGATACTGTCGACGATTGGCAGCGCGCAGAAATCCTAGCCCCCCAGATTTTGGGCCATGGGCACTGAGCGCGACATTTGCCGGGTGGCCTTTCGAGTGGATGCCTCTACCCAGATCGGCACCGGCCACTTCATGCGCTGCCTGACCTTGGCAGACGCACTTTGCCAGCGTGGTGCGACCGTGCATTTCATTGTGCGGTGTTTGCCGGATTACTTAGAACTTATGCTGGCGGATCGCAGCATGACTTGCTCACGGATTGGGTCCACTGAGGACCCGCCTGCTTCTGGCAGTCTGGCACATTCCGCATGGCTGGGCACCTCTCAAGAAGTGGATGCCATGCAGACTTACCAGATGCTGGAAGGTGCTTTTTGGGACTGTTTGATAATCGATCATTACGCACTAGACAGCACGTGGGAGCGATCGTTAAGGATGTTGGTGCGAAAGATTGTTGTTATAGATGACCTCGCCGATCGCATGCATGACTGCGATATTCTGCTGGATCAAAATTTCTACACGAATATGCATGAACGATACGCAGGAAAAGTACGGGCAAATTGCGTTCAATTGCTAGGGCCAAAATATGCATTGTTAAGACATGAATTTGAGGTGATTAGGCATAGCATAAAGCCACGCACAGGGATTGTTAAGAATATCTTGGTGTTTATGGGCGGGATCGATGTCAATTGCTTTACAAGCCGAATTGTTCATGCACTTTCAGAAATGAATTTGAACGGAATTAGGGTGAATGTAGTTGTCGGACTTCGATACCCAAAGCTCTCTGAGATATTGAATCAATGCGCATCATTAGGGTTTTTTTGTCACGTACAAACCAAGGAAATGGCTAAGTTAATGTGTGAAGCTGATCTGGCAATTGGTGCGATAGGTTCAGCGACTTGGGAGAGATGTGCGATGGGCGTCCCAACTGTTGCTATGACTATTGCTGACAATCAGATAAAGGCCGCCGAAGATCTTGATAAGAAAGGGATCGTGATTAATTTGGGTGATGCAGCATCACTAAGTTTAAATTCGCTAAAAAGAATTTTGCAAAATATAATTCAGGATGAGGCTCGTAGAGTACAAATGTCTCATTTGTCATTGAATATGGTAAATCATCGAGATATTGATTTGTTTGAGATATTAGTAGGGGATCATGTTTAATTTTTTTGATTATAGTATTCGCCCAGTTGCGTGGACGGACAAGCAGATCTTGTTGGGCTGGAGAAATATGGAGAGTGTACGAAAGTTTATGTACACAGACCATGTAATTTCAGTGAATGAGCATGAAATATGGTTCGCCAAAATGATGGCGAGCTCAACGGATCAATATCTTATTTTTTTATACAAAGAACAACCGATTGGGACTATTTCTTTCACCCAGATTAATATTCAGCACAAGCGCTGCTCCTGGGCCTTCTATTTGGGTGAAAGAAATGCTCCTAGAGGCTGTGGTTCGGTTATGGAGTATCTGGCGATAGAGTTTGCTTTTTCAAACATCGGTATTACTAAGCTCCATTGTGAAGTTCTTTCGCTGAATTCGACAGTAATAAGTCTCCATAAAAAATTTGGATTTACTCAGGAAGGTTGTTTGAGGCGTCATTATTTCAAGGGTACTCATTTTGAGGATGTCATCATGCTTTCATTGTTGTCTGATGAGTGGCAAAAGTTGAGAGCAAAGCAACGGGAAAGAATATTTGGATTGGAGGTGATTTGATGAAGTTAAATGAAAGAAAAGTTGGTCAGGCATTCCCTCCATTTGTAATTGCAGAGATGTCAGGTAATCACAATCAATCATTGGATCGTGCCCTTGAAATCGTGACCGCTGCGGCTGAATCGGGTGCGCATGGTCTAAAAATCCAGACCTATACGCCAGATACCATGACCTTGGATCTGGACGAGCGAGAATTCCATATTGACGACCCCAAAAGCCTGTGGAAGGGCACCTCGCTGTACAAGCTGTATGGTCAGGCCTATACCCCCTGGGAGTGGCACAAACCCATTTTCGACCGTGCCGTCGCGCTGGGCATGATCCCGTTCAGCACGCCATTTGACGATACGGCAGTCGACTTTCTGGAAAGCCTGAATGTCCCTTGCTACAAGATCGCTTCGTTTGAGAATACGGATTTGCCGTTGATCCGCCGCGTCGCGGCCACCGGCAAACCGCTGATCATTTCCACGGGCATGGCCACCGTTGCCGAGTTGGATGAAACCGTGCGGGCTGCCCGCGATGCGGGTTGCAAGGACCTCATCCTGCTGAAGTGCACCAGCACGTATCCCGCCACTGCGAGCAATACCAACATATTGACCATCCCCCACTTGCGTGAGCTGTTCGGCTGCGAGGTTGGGCTGTCCGACCACACCATGGGGGTTGGCGTATCGGTTGCCAGTGTCGCCCTGGGGGCCTCGGTCATAGAAAAGCACTTCACCCTGAGCCGTGCCGAAGGCGGTGTGGACAGCGCCTTCTCGATGGAGCCGGCGGAAATGGCGCAATTGGTGGTGGAGACTGAGCGCGCGTGGCAGGCCTTGGGGGCGGTCGCCTATGGGCCGACAGAAGCGGAAAAGAAATCCATTCAGTTCCGCCGCTCCTTGTATGTGGTGAGCGACCTGAAGGCCGGAGATGTGCTGACGCGCGACAACGTACGGGCCATCCGTCCGGGCCTGGGCCTGCCAACGAAATATATGGACCAGGTCTTGGGCCGTGTCGTCCGGCGTGATGTCGTGCACGGTACCGCACTGACCTGGGATGTATTGCAATGAAGTATTGCAAGCGCTGCCTGCAGCCTGATACCAGGCCCAACACCATTTTCAGGGAAGATGGCATTTGCCCAGCTTGCAGCTATTTTGAAGCACTACAGGCCGTGGATTGGCAGGAGCGGTACGAAATACTGCGCGAACTGCTAGCCAACTTCAAACGGAAAAAGGGCCAATACCACGATTGCATCATTGGCGTCAGTGGCGGCAAGGACAGTACGCGCCAGGCCCTTTACTTGCGCGACAAGTTGGGGATCAATCCGCTGCTCGTGTGTCTGAGCTACCCGCCAGAGCAGGTGACTGAACGTGGGGTCGACAATCTGTCGAATCTGATAGAGCTGGGCTTTGACGTGGTGGTCAGTGCGCCCGCGCCTCAGACATGGATGAAGCTGAAGCAGAAGGGCTTTGAACGGTTTACCAACTCCTTCCGGTCCACGGAACTGGCCTTGTTTTCAACGGTGCCACAAATTGCCATCAAGTATGGCATCCGCCTGATTCTGTGGGGCGAGAACCCCGGCCTGCAGTTGGGCGACATGAAGACATTGGGCAAGACGGGCTACGACGGCAACAACCTGCGCCATATGAACACGCTCTCCAGTGGCCTGGGCTGGATGCTGGACAGCGGCTATCTGCGGCGTGAGCTGATTCCCTATATCTATCCCGATGTGGCCGAATTCGAGCGGCATGATTTGCAGATCATTTATCTGGGGTGGTTTCTGGGAGACTGGTCCCTGGTCAATAATGCTGCCTACTCCTGCACCACGGGACTGGAGGTCCGCGAGGATGGCGTCGAAAAGACGGGGGACCTCTATGGCATTACCGCATTGGATGAGGACTTTACGCCCATCAATCAGATGATCAAGTACTACAAGTTTGGTTTTGGCCGGGTCACGGATTACGTCAACGAGGAAATCCGCTTGGGCCGTATAAGCCGCGCCCAGGGGATAAAGTTGGTGGAGAAATACGACGACGCACAGGACCCGCAGTACATCCAGCGCTATTGCGACTATCTGTCGATTTCGGTCTCAGACTTCTGGCGAAAAGTCCATGCCTCCGTGAACAAGGAGCTGTTCCACATTCATGCCAATGGGCGCATAGAGCGCAAGTACCAAGTGGGTGTCGGGCTATGAATACCTTGACCGTGGGGATTGTGGACTACGGCATGGGCAACCACGCCTCCGTCGTCCACTGCATGCGGGAACTCGGCTTTCGCGTGCGCGTGAGCAAAGTGCCAGCCGAGCTGGACCGGGTGGAGGTCTTGATTCTTCCGGGCGTGGGGGCATTTCCCATGGCAATGCGGGCCTTGCGTGAACGGGGCCTGGAGGCCTATCTGCAGGAACAAGGGCGCCTGCAGCGCCCCATCATCGGCATCTGCCTGGGCATGCAGCTGCTGGCCGGGGCGTCCAGCGAGTATGAGTACACCAAGGGCCTGGACTTGATTCCCGGTGAGTTCGTGCCTTTCCAGGGCGGAGCCTGGCATATCGGCTGGAACGATATCGCCTGCGCCCCGTCCGACAGCTTGCTGGCCCCCAGCGACAAGGCCTGCTTCTATTTCAACCATTCCTACCTTTTTCAGGGTGAAGCCCGCTACCAGGCCGCCACCACCCTGCATGGGCAGACATTCGCCAGCATCATTCGCAACGGATCCACGATTGGCCTGCAGTTTCATCCTGAAAAGAGCCAGAAGGCCGGGCATGCCCTGCTGCACAAGCTGATCACCGGGATGCGCCATGCTTAAGAAGCGCATTGTCGGTGTCGTCACCGTGAAGGATGGTTGGGCCGTCCAGTCGTTCTCGTACCGCAGATACCTTCCCCTGGGACGCCCGGAGTGGTTGGTGGAAAACCTGGACCGCTGGGGCGCGGACGAAATCCTGCTGCAATGCATAGACCGGAGTACTGCGGACGCGGGCCCTGATTTCGAATTGCTGGACAAAGTGGCCCGGCTGGGCTTGAGCACGCCGCTGATCTACAGCGGCGGCATCCGCACCCGGGATGAGGGCATTGCCGTGATTCAGCGCGGCGCCGACCGGATCGCCGTGGATGCCCTGCTGCGCGACGGATTCCCGGTGGTGGAAGCGCTGGCCCAGGCGCTGGGTGCACAGGCCGTGATCGCCTCGCTGCCCATGGCGTGCAGGGCGGGGACTGCAGAATGGTTTGATTACCGCGCCAAAACCTACGCACCGCTGGCGCCCGCGTTCGCCGCCGCGCTGGAGCAAGGCGCGGTGTCGGAGATCTTGCTGACGGACTGCGCACATGAAGGCATGCCAGCCGGCTTTGACGACGCGCTGGCGGATTGGGCGCCTTTCAAGAACACGCCCTTGATCCTTTTCGGGGGCATCAGTGAGGCGGGGCAGATGCAATCTTTGCTGCAAAGGGACAAGGTGGCCGCCGTGGCGGTTGGAAACTTCCTGAGCTACCAGGAGCACGGCATTCAGAAAATCAAAAGCAGCTTGCAGGCCTGCTCGCTCCGCCCCCCGGCGTACCACGCTATAGAAGACTCTTCCGACTACGATGGCTGACATTCAATTTTGCAAGCGCTGCCTGTATGGCAGCACCCATCCGCTGGGCCTGACGCTGGATGAAGAGTGCATCTGCTCGGGCTGCCGCGTGCACGAAGAGAAGGACGCGCTGGACTGGAGCGCGCGCTGGGACAAGCTGCAGGCCTTGGTGGATCCCTACCGGGATACCAGTGGCTCCAACTACGATTGCATCGTGCCCGTCAGCGGCGGGCAGGACTCGTACTTCATCCTGCACCTGGTCAAGGAACGGCTGGGGCTCAACCCCCTGCTGGTCACCTACAACAAGTACTACAACACGCCGCTGGGCATCCGCAATCTAGCGAACCTGCGGATTCGCTTCAACTGCGACATCATTTACCAGAACGTCAATCCGATATCCGTCAAGAACATCGTCCGCACTAGCCTACGCAAGTTCGGCAGCGTGTACTGGCCGATACTGGCCGGGCAAACGGTGTTTCCGGTGCAGACCGCAGTCCGCTACAAGGTGCCGCTGATCATCTGGGGCGCGCACCAGGGGGTGGAGCAGGTCGGCATGTTTTCGCATCTGCACGAGGTGGAGATGACGCGCCGCTACCGCAAGGACCATGACTTGATGGGCTATGAGGCGGACGACCTGCTCTCTGTGTTCGATACGCTCCGGCAACAGGACATCTGGCAATTCCGTTATCCGGAAGACGACGAATTGAACGCGGTCGGTGTGCGTGGCATCTACCTGGGCAACTACGTGCGCTGGGACCCCAAGGCGCAGCATGAGCAGATGATTCATGAAAAGGCCTACCAGACCTCCCCCTTCCAACGCACGTTTGACTGTTACGACTATGTGGACTGCTTCAACTACATGGATGTGCATGACATGTTGAAGCTGTACAAGCATGGCTATTCCAAGGTCACCGACCATGCCACTCGGGAGATCCGCCATGGACGTATCACGCGTGAACAAGGGCTAGCCTACGTCAGGCAATACGAGCTTGTAGAAATGCGGAATTTAGATCAGTTTTGCAAGTGGCTGAATATCACTCCAAGATCGCTCCAATTTCTTATGGATAGGCATCGGAACGCAAAGTTCTGGGTAGAAGTTAAACCTGGCAAATGGGCGTTTAGAGGGTGGAGTACACAACAAGGTCAATTCTTGCAAACCCAGCAGCCCGACGGTGACTTAAATATTTCAAAATTCTCATTTGAAATAACGGCTGCGAGTGAGATACACCATTCCGAAAATTACATAACTTTCGGGAAAGGGTACCCTTGAACCTCAAGATATGAGGTGTTTACCTGAATGTCGATGGGAAGATGCCTTCCGCAAATAGAAAACTGTGGTTCTACTCACCCCAATCGCCTGCGGACCGCCTTTGTATATTTAACCTAAGAATAAGGATGGCGCTCTGGGTGCGTTCTTAAATTAAAAATACAAACGCTGTGCTAGGCTAAAGACTCGTGTTTCGATTCTGCTACTGGGGCTGGGCGGTGTCGAGATGTAAATCGTCAAATAAAATTAAAAACCAATCTGATTGATGCAAAGCATCAAAATTAATTAGATTTAATTTGTGTCGCAGTGGAGGAAGTATTGTTATATGTCAGGAACAAAAATAAGCATTGAAGACAGTGGATTAAAACTGCTTTTGGCAACAATATTTTTAATCGTACTGATAGGGCCATTTGCGACATTAGCCCACTTTCTCATCCCCGCACCACCCATATTTGGAAAAAGCTTTTGGGTGGCCGCTCCATTTATCATACTTGTGGGGATAGCAATCCGGTTCGGTGAGTGGAAAACAAAGCAGGCAGTCTTCTCCACCTCCATGCTGTATCTTATTTGTATCGGCATTATTGCAGCGCGAACCATTGTGTTCAATGAGGAAGTGCACTCGGAGGGAATGCGCTATATCGTAACCATCCCCATTTACTTCATTGTGGCGAAGTATGTTGCAAAAAATAAGAAGCTAAATGATTTTATTTCTATTGCAATAATCGCGCAGGGAGTGGCGGTTGCAATAGTGATGTATTTTAACGCTCAATTTGCTCCTCAAGTTAGTTTAATACAGACGGACCTTGGTGTGTCTGGAATCACCACCACTGGCAATAATCCAAGGACACTGTTGATTGGAGTGTCGATTGGATCGGGGCACATAATTTTGGCGATGACAGTGTTAATAGACTGGTTGGGACGAATTAAATTAAAGTTCGGAACAAGCTTCGCTATTTATGTCTTTTTGCTATTTTCCTCATACGTGATTACCCTGGGTGGGAGTAGATTGCCAATAGTCGTATCTGTGGCTATGGTGGCATTAATGTTCTACCAAAATCGCGAGTCACGAAAAGCCTTCGTGCATTCACTGCTATTTGTTTTTTTTGTAGTGGTACTCGGCAAGTACCTCTCAATATTACTTCAAATATATCCAGGCGTCTCGTACGGAAATCCAATTTGGCGATTTGGAGAAAACTCTGGTGGTCGTGGCGAGAAGTTGTTGCTAGCTATGAAATTGCTTGGACAGTCGTGGGAAACTTTTTTATTTGGGGTGTCGAATAGTCAGCAAATCCTAGCCCGATCAAATGGGGGGTACGTATTTTCAGACAATTCGTATGCCTACATTGCATTGAATCTCGGCCTGCCAGCGTCAATTCTCCTTGTGAAGAAATTCTATGATTCGATAGTTGAGCTAATGGACAGCGCAATAAGCAGGCTGTTCCTGCTGTATTTTTTTGTTTGTCTTGGCGTAACAAATGCGGTGCTATGGGATCCATTTTTGTTTTCCGCCATATTGACTATGGCGTTGAATCACGCGCGAAAATTGGGCAAGAAAAATGTCAATGGAAATTAGGGCGAATATCGATGAGTTGCATAGGCGACTCAGCATATCGGCGAACGAGATGGGCTGGAGTTCCCATGAGCCAATGATTTTTCTAGGGGAGTGGTGTACGTTATACGGGCGCCGTCATATTTGGTCTAAGCTAAATATAAAGATGGCTGCCCCATATGGGATTTCGGAAGAAGAAAAAAATAGAGATGCGTCAGAGTCAAGAAAAATAGAAGAAGGTTTGTTTGAAAAACTATACCCACTATTAAATTCCTTACATTGCGTAAATCATAGTCCACGATATTGGCGAATATTGATTGGCCATTGGCTAAGGCGGCAGGTTGAAGTGACTATCAACCGCAGTAGAACGCTAGAGAATTGCGTAAAAAAATACAGACCAAGCAAAATTGCATTTTGTATCAATGGTGCACGATCGCTATGCAGTCAAAACACCGAGGAGGCTCTGCGAGCTCTAGCCAGCGACGACTGGAATGAGTTATTTTTTTTAGAAATATATAAAGAGTTAATTGAATCAGGAAAGCTGGATTCATATCCAGAAAAAATAACTATTGAATTTAATCAGCCCGAAGTGGGTGCCAAGAAGCCGGTGGCAAGTAGCTTCCTGCGAAAAGTGTTAACGAAGGCGTATCAAATTGCAGGCGTGGTGTTGCCGCGTTTTGCTGGAAAGCACGATGCATTCATTGTAAATTCCTATTTATCGAAATGGATGGAACTGAAGCTCCAGCTAAGAATGTTCCAAGTGCCTCAATTCTGGATAAAAAATAACCCGGAAATTAAAAAATCAAGAAACAAGGAAATGCGGAATTCCTTGAGTAATCAGCTTCTCCTGGAGATAAAAGAGGATAGTAACCTAAGTCGTCATTACATGCATGCAAAATTATTGGTCGAATGTATGCCGCTGTGCTACATGGAGGCTTATTCTGAATATTCAAAAGCCGCGCGAAATTTGAAGTGGCCAATGTCGCCAAGGTTTATATTTACCAGCAATAACTTTGATACGGATGAGAGTTTTAAATTTTGGACCGCATCAAAAGTAGAAACTGGCATTCCATATTACGTTGGCGCACATGGAAATTATGGGGTGACTAAGTTTGACATAAACCCCGGAATTGAAGAAATAACATCAGACAAGTTTTTGACATGGGGTTGGAGAGATGGGCTTAAGCAACACACGCCCGCATATGTCTTCACTATAGCGGGACGAAACAAGGTAAAGCATTGCAAAGATGGTGGACTGCTGTTGGTGCAAGTTTGCGAACCGCATCGCATGTGGACTTGGGATGCTACGTATGAGCATGCCGAATATGTTGCGAATCAATATAAATTTGTCTCGCTGCTGGACAATGACGCCCGCGCAAAATTAACAGTAAGATTGCATAGCGGGCATGTGCATTCTCGCTGGTCCGACATTGAGCGCTGGTGCGATTTTGATAAAGATATTCAATTGGATTTAGGTAGGTATCGAATGCGCGACATATTGACGCAATATCGGTTAGTCGTTCATAGCTATGACTCTACCGGAATCGTCGAGACACTTGCACAAAATATTCCAACAATGATGTTTTGGTTGGGTGAGTATGAAATGACGAGAGATAGTGCGCTGCCTTTTTACAAAATATTGCATGAGGCAGGAATATTACATTTTTCGGCAACTGAAATTACCGAAAAAATAAATTCGATTTGGCATGATGTTGACGCTTGGTGGTATTCTGATGCGGTGCAAACTGCCCGCTCCAAATTTTGTTCACAATATGGAAGAATGTCGTTGAGTCCAGTCGGAGATTTAGTAAAAATTTTTAATGATTTAGAGGAGGATGGGCGCAAGGCCCACTTCCAGAGGGATATTTGATGCTTTTATCGATATGTATACCGACATTCAATAGAGCAAAGCATTTGGATAACTGCTTAAGCTCAATTTTGACCGCATTGCGTGATGTTGAGTTGGAGGTTGAGGTTTGTATTTCGGATAATTGTTCTACAGATAATACCGAGCAGATAGTTTTGAACAGCAAACTGCCAGTCATTTATAAAAAAAATAGTGAAAACATTGGAATTGCAAGAAATTTTTTATCCGCAGTGGGGCTCGCTTCTGGGGAGTTTGTTTGGCTAATTGGCGATGATGATTTGTTGTTGCCCGACTCTATTGGGCGCCTAGGGCAATTAATAAAGGATAACTCACGCGTGGATTTTTTTTATGTGAACGCATATCACTTGTCGGTTGATTATGTGTTGTCACATCCACAACCATTTTCCGTGGCTAATAGTCCTGAAAATATGGAGAAATTTTCGAATTACTCTGTGGCTGGGGATTTGCCATTTTGGGGCTTAATTGATCGAAATAAGTCATTTGACTTTTTGGGAGGGATATTTCTGGTCGTGTTTCGCCGCAGTGGTTGGCAAGAAAATATAAATGCCTTGCCGTTGGAAAAACTAGATAGTCGCCGTCAATTCTCAAACGTTTATAATACATTTCCCCATTCAATAATTTTTGCCAAAGCCTTTGGTAAAAGTCCTGCATATTTCTGTACACAGCCGCATATAATATGTTTGACGGGGGCGCGAACCTGGGCGCCAATGTACAAGATGATAAAAAGCATCCGTATGGTGCAGTTGCTGGAAATTTATAGTAAGTATGGAATGCCCTGGATTCGGTATGTGAAGTGCAGAAATGACGCGCTGCAAACGTACATTCCAGATTTGGTGTGGATGATTCTGAATAAGAAAATTAGTGGCTTTGAGTATTTGAATTTTCGAAAAGACGTTTTGGCGAATGCTCTCTATCCAAATACATATTTGTCGCTTTTATTTTTTTTAGGCAGAAAGGCATTATTAATGTTGTTGATATTGAAGAGATTTTTTAAGTTGATTAAACAATTCAAGAGGAATATATGATGAACGAAATTAATAGTTGTGAAGTTTGCGGTGGAAAGACGTTGTCGCCAGTGTTGGAGTTGGGTAATCACCCCATGTGCGATGATTTGATTTCCATTGGTAGTGAAATTCTTTCGAAAGAATATCCAATATCAATATTATTTTGTAATGAATGCAAAACTGCTCATCAAAAATATCAAGTGCCAAAGGTGGAATTATTTCCCTCTTCGTACCATTACCGTTCCCGATTTACAGCTGATGTACTCAATGGAATGAAGGGGCTGGTTGCTGATTGTGAAAAGGAGTACGGTCCGCTCAGAGGAAAACTTGTATTAGATATCGGATGCAATGATGGGAGTCTCCTAAACTTCTTTGCTGAAAATGGGGCTCGTACCATTGGCATAGAGCCAACTGACGCTTGTTTGGATGCCATGAAAAATGGGCATGCTGTTTACAAGGACTATTTTTCTGTCGGTGTTGCCGAAGAAATAAGGCTAAAATACGGGGCGCCAGACATAATTACATTTACAAATGTTTTTGCGCACATTGAAAATCTTGGTTCGGTGCTTGATGCACTGAAGGTGTTGGCAGGTAAAAATACGGCATTGGTTATTGAAAACCATTATCTTGGATCTGTACTAAGTGGGTTTCAGTTCGACACCTTTTATCACGAACATCCTAGAACTTATAGCTATAGTTCATTTAAGTACATTGCCAAGTCGCTTGACATGTATGTAAATTCTGTCGTATTTCCATCTCGATATGGTGGAAACATCAGAGTATCAATGAGCGTTGACGCCAAACTCGCTCAGGAGAGGGCTTTTTCTGAAAATGAGCTGCTGCAGGCAGAGGCTCAATTCCAATCAAAATTTGCGTTTATGCGCAACTATATTAACATTTGGAAACAGGAGAAATTAACTGAGATGGAGGGGTTGGTGCAAAAATGGGGGGCACTACCTGCGAAAGCATTCCCAGGGCGGGCGGCTATTTTGGTCAAACTTTTGGGCTTGACAGAAGAGCATGTGTCTGCCGTTTATGAAAAAGTGGGCTCTTTGAAAATAGGGTATTATGTCCCCGGAACGCGAATCCCCATCAAATCGGAGGCCGAACTCGTATTGTCAGGTGTACCTATCTTGAATTTTGCATGGCACATTTCCAGCGAAATATGCGAATACATGCGTAATTTGGGTTACGAGGGCGAGGTTGTGGACATCCTTCGCCCCCCAGTACCTGTAAAATAAATGTATGTTTGGCATTTTTGGCAGTGGATTTGGATTGTATGGACATCTGCCTTCGATTTTAAAAATATACAATGAGCGAGTTGCTCTGCCAGCAAAGTATCAAGACAAAATGTTATCGCGTCCCGATTTGAGGCCGTTAGTTTCTAGCGTTGTTTGGTGTGGTGACGATAATGAGTTGTTGGATGTGGTCTGCGGGGTGTCTATTGCGGTATGTCCATCAAAACAGGCGGCATTGGTGAAGAAAAGCTTGGCAAGAAAGCATATTAAAAATGTGGTGCTCGAAAAGCCAATTGCATGTAATCCCGAAGATTCGCGTTATCTATTAAATGAGTTGGTAAAGTCTGATAAGCGCTTTAGAATTGCATATTTATTTATATATACGCCTTGGGGTGAGCGTCTTCTTGATGGTTTAAAAAAAATAACGGAAGGCCGAGGTGGTGTGAGTTTGACGTGGAATTTCACCGCCCATCACTATTTAAATGATATTCACACGTGGAAGCGTTTTTCAAGCGAAGGGGGAGGGGCGGTAAGGTTCTATGGCATACATCTTATTGCGCTTTTGGCAGAGATCGGCTATGACGAGGTGCTGGAGTCAAATGGCTATGGGAAATCCCACAACGAACTAATTGGCTGGAGTGCTACATTTGTTGGTGACGGGCTTCCAAAATTCGCCATTAATTTGAACTGCAATGCAAGCGATTCAACTTTTGCCGTGTCTATCGAAGAGGCCCCTAGTTTGAATTTTTCCTATCAAGGGCCATTTGATGAGATTGAACATGCGGGCGGTTCGATGCAGGATGTTCGAGTTATCTATCTTGAGCGGCTATATAAAACACTTTTTACTGAATGCAATGATGTCTATCGAGACTATTTCTCGACTCAAAGCTTATGGGAAAAAGTTGAGCGCAAGCTAGTGTTTGAAAATTAATTGTAAACTTGCGGTCTTGCGAAGGTGTGATGGCCTGTAAAGCTGATTAAATTGGAGTCCTTCTATGGTAATGGATTTGAGGTATTTGAGGGAATTTTATTCCGGGAAAAAGGTTTTTATTACTGGTCACACTGGCTTCAAGGGCTCTTGGTTATCCTCAATATTGATTGGTGTCGGCGCTGACGTTATGGGGTATTCCTTGCCGGCCCCAGAGGGGCCGGGACATTTTAATTTGCTGCAACTAGAGAAGAAACTTCATAACATTTATGGAGATATTCGCGATGCAGAACATCTTGCGAGTAGCTTGATCGATTTTGAGCCTGAGTATGTATTCCATTTGGCTGCGCAGGCTTTGGTACGACCATCTTATGAAAGGCCGGTTGATACATTCTCTACCAATGTCATGGGATCGGTAAGTTTGCTAGAGGCTGTTAGGCGTTGTAGTTCCGTACGCTCCCTGGTGTATATTACTTCGGACAAGTGCTACGAAAATGTGGAGTGGATTTGGGGATACCGGGAGAATGATGTACTCGGAGGGCGTGATCCGTACAGTGCATCAAAAGCTGCGGCAGAAATAGTATTTTCTTCCTACGCCCGCTCTTTTTTCTCCCAGCGGAATCATTTGGGAGCCGCCAGTACAAGAGCTGGAAATGTTATTGGTGGCGGCGATTGGGCTGTGGATCGCATAATCCCAGATTGCGTGCGACAAATTTGCGGAGAGCGACCCATAAAATTGCGAAATCCGCGAGCGACAAGGCCGTGGCAGCATGTATTGGAGCCACTATCGGGATACTTATTGCTGGCTACGAAGTTGTTCAAAGAGCCTTCTAAATGGAGTGGGGCCTGGAACTTCGGGCCTCAAGCCTCGGAAACTAGGACCGTTGAGGATGTCGCGCGTGCAATTGTTGGCCACCTTGGTCGCGGACAAATAGATATTTCACCTACTTATAACCAATTGCATGAGGCAAATCTATTACAACTTAATTGTGATAAAGCTGGTCAATTGTTGGGCTGGTTCCCGCGATGGGGTGTCGACCAGACACTCAAATTTACGGCGGATTGGTATAAAGAATATATGATGGGAAATGACGTTGCAAAAGTTTCTTGGGCTCAAGTAACGGATTATTTTGGGAGTGGCGCATGATAGACGGCGTAAAACTTACTCCTCTTCGTCAAATATTTGATGAGCGGGGCAAGGTTATGCACATGTTGCGGGAGGACTCGAGTGTATTTCAGCGATTTGGCGAGGTGTATTTTTCTTGCACGCATCCTGGTGTCGTCAAGGCCTGGCACTTACACAAAGAGATGACGCTAAACTATGCGGTAATTTATGGTGAGATCAAGTTTGTCTTGTTTGATGATCGTCCCGAGAGTGTCACGCGGGGTGAAATTCAAGAATTCTTTATTTCACCTGAAAACTATATGCTTGTTACCGTCCCTCCGATGATCTGGAATGGATTTAAAAGTGTCGGAACAGGCACTGCAATTGTGGCCAATTGCGCTACATTGCCGCATGATCCTAATGAAATTGATAGGCGACCTGCATTTGATCCAAGTATCCCTTATGATTGGGGGCTGATGCATCGTTGATGATGCGTCGGATGGTTGGAACTAATCTAATTCGGAATTGGCAATGAAAGTAGTGTTATTGGCTGGGGGGTTTGGAACTCGATTGTCGGAGTACACGGATGTTGTGCCTAAGCCGATGGTTCCGGTGGGCGGTAAGCCAATCCTATGGCACATAATGAACTCATTTGCGCACTTTGGGCACAAGGATTTCTATGTCGCGCTCGGATACAAGGCTGATGTTATCAAAGAGTATTTTTTGAACTATCGGGCATTGAATTCCGACTTTTCGGTGGATTTGGCTACCGGTTCCGTGGCGCCGCATCAGACAGATCCAGTCGATTGGCGCGTGACTCTTGTTCATACCGGTGATGCCTCCATGACGGGCGGGCGTGTGAAGCGCATGAAACCTTTCATAGGAAATGAGCCATTCTTGTTGACGTATGGAGATGGTGTTGCAGACATTGACTTGGAGGCTCTGCTTGCCTTTCACCGTAGCCACGGAAAAATGATCACGGTATCCGCAGTTCGTCCTTCCGCCCGCTTTGGTGAGTTAGAAATGGACGGAGCTTTGGTTAAGAGTTTCAAGGAAAAACCGCAGTTGCACGAGGGTTGGATCAACGGTGGTTATTTTGTGGTGGAGCCGAAATTCTTCGACTTTATCGACGGAGATGAAACGATGCTCGAGCGGGAGCCGCTGGAGCGTGCCTCACAGGCTGGAGAGTTGATGGCCTACCGTCACAGTGGGTTTTGGCATTGCATGGATACCAAAAGGGATCACGAAGTACTGGAGGCGCTATGGGCGCGTGGAGCGCCGTGGGCGCGTTGATCAGAGCATGCAAGTTCTGATTACCGGTGCGTGGGGTTTTGTTGGTGGGCGATTGGCCCAACGTTTGGCGGACAAGGGGCACAGCATTATTCTTGGTTCGCGGAATCCCGTTAGAGCCCATGATTGGTGCTCAAATGCTACGGTTGCAACGCTGGACTGGGAGTGCGAGTCGTCGTTGAAAGAGGCTTGTCGTGGAGTGGACGCGATTATTCATACTGCGGGCATGAATGCGCAGGACTGTATGTCCCATCCAGCGGCAGCTTTGCAAATCAATGGGGTTAACACCGCACGTTTGATCGAGGCGGCCGTACAAGCGGGGGTTCGCCGGGTTTTGTATCTATCGACCGCTCACGTGTATGCAAGTCCTTTGGCGGGGCAGATTTCCGAGACCGCCTGGCCGCGCAACCTTCATCCCTATGCAACTTCCCATTTGGCTGGTGAGAACGTCGTGCTGCAATCTGCACAACGCCAGGGAATTGATGGTGTTGTGCTCAGGCTGTCCAACGCCTTTGGCGCCCCAGCGCACAGGGATGTCAATTGCTGGATGCTATTGGTGAACGACCTTTGCCGCCAAGCGGTGGAGACTCGGCAGATGCGGCTGATGACATCGGGTGCGCAGCAACGCAACTTCATCCCACTGGGAAGCGTGTGTCAATTTACCGAGCGATTGCTGGATGTGAATTTAAAGATGCAAACGGCAAGAGTGCTGAACGTGGGGGCGGAAAACTCCCGATCAGTCATGGAAATGGCACGGGCTATACAGGCGCGATGCCATGTAGTCTTGGGGTACGTACCTGAACTAAAAATCCCTTCAGAAGCAGAGGGAAGTCAGCAAGGGGAGCTGCGATACCTGATTGATGACGCCCTTGACTTGGTGGGACCGATTGCATTTGATTACTGCCATGAAATAGACGAGCTGTTGCGCTTCAGTCAACGGAATTTTGGCGTGCACCAGGCCACTTTGCAATGACATCCGAGTCTGCGCCACTGATTTCGGTGGTCATTCCCTCGTATAACCATGGGCGCCTGATTGGGCGTGCTCTTGCCTCTGTACTGGCGCAAACCTATGCATCCATTGAGGTTCTGGTTGTTGACAATCATTCGAGCGACAACACGGCAGAAGTTCTTGCCGGGTTTCAAGACCCACGCATACGGCTGCTGAGCATCCGTAACAACGGGGTGATAGCAGCCTCCAGAAATATGGGGGTGTGCGCCGCCAGAGGTGAGTGGATTGCCTTTCTGGACTCGGATGATTGGTGGGCGGCCGATAAGCTGGAACGATGCAGCTCCTGGTTTGAATGCTCCGACCTTGTCTACCACCGACTGCAGGTGGTGGATCCCGGTGCACGCAGTTCTCGGCGCCGCGTCATCAAAAGCTGGCAACTCAAGGCCCCTGTTTTGACGCATCTTTTGGTATCGGGCAATGCGATTGCCACATCGTCGGTGGTCGTTCGCAAGCATGTGCTGGATCAGGTGGGCGGCTTCGATGAGCGGCCGGAGATTGTTGCGGCAGAAGACTACAACGCCTGGCTGCATATTGCGCAGACCACCGATAGATTCAAGTTTGTGCCGGATGTATTGGGGCAATACCTGTTCAACCCGCACAGTGCCTCACGCAAGGATATGTCCGTTCCCGTGCGCATAGTTTGTTCGCAATTCACCGCTCTGCTGGATGCCCGGCAGTTGAAGCAGATGCATGCCAACGCGAGCTATGCGGGGGGGCGTTTTGCCTATTCACATGGCCATTGGGAGCGTGCCGCTGCGGAGTTATGGACAAGTCTTCGCTGGGGGCGCGTGGACATGCAATGGAAGTCCTTGCTGACACTGGGCTTGATCTGGTGGAAGAAATTTCGCGCAGCTCGATGAGCTGGTCTTGAAGAATTGATGCAACCATGTCCGACAAGCCTCGTGCACTGATTTTTGCAAGCCTGCCCCCTCCTGCGGGCGGAGTGGCTTCCATTGTGGCGATGCTCCATCAGTCGCTTGGACAGCGACAGGATTTGCTTTTCGCGAGTCCCTTGCCAAAGGGCAAAGGCGCGTGGAATGGGATGCGCCGAGGGATTTCGAACTTGTGGAAGCTACTTTGGGCGATCCAGTCGGTTGCGCCTGGTGGGCGGCTTCTTTTCTTTTCGAGTGCGGGTTATTCGTTTTACGAGAAGTTGTTTTGGGCAGGCCTGGCGTTGCTTTTTGGACGCAAGTCCGCGATTGCCATGGTGGACGGGAATTTCCCCCATTTCTGGCATACGCGACCGCACTGGCTGCGACAATTCGTGGGATGGTGGCTGCGGGTGGCTGCGGTGCGTCTTGGCGCGCAGTCGCCGGGATGGGCGGAGTATTACCGGCGCGTTTTTCCGGGAGGCGATGTACAGGTATTTGCTGCAACCGTTGCACAGCGGTTTCTGTCCCAGGCATCGCCTTGTGTGTCGCAAAAGGCGCTTGTTCTGTATGTCGGCTGGGTGATTCCCGAAAAAGGCCTGCTGGACTTGCTGGATGCGTTGGTGCAGGTGCGGAAGTCGGTGCCGGATGCAAAGTTGCGATTGGTGGGACCGTTGTTTGGACGTGAAGTGTTTTGGCAAGATCAGGTCAAATTGCGTGGGCTGGGTGACGCCGTGGATATGGTGGGGCCCGTCTACGATCAAAACCGCCTGATTCATGAAATGTGTGAGGCAAGTGTGTTTGTGCTGCCGTCCCATGCAGAAGGCATGCCAGTCGCTTTGCTGGAGGCCATGGCTTTGGGGGTTCCTTGTCTCGGCAGCAATGTTGGAGGCATCCCAGACTTGCTGGCCCTGGGTGAGGCAGGGAAGATCGTCGAGCCCCATGCTCCGGCACAACTGGCGAATGCCTTGGTTGAATTTTTGACGGATGCGCAATTGCGTGAACGTTTGGGACGCGCCGCTTTTGAGCGAGTGCGTATGCATTACAGCGCGGAAGCTTTCGCGCATTCTTATCTTCAATTGCTGGACATCGCATGAAACTGGCGTCGGGTGCTGTGGTTTGCGTCATCGGGGTCGGCTTCATCGGCCGCCATCTGGTGCGCGCCAGCATGGCCGCCGGCTTGCGGGTGCGGGTGCTGGACCGGAATGTCTGCCCCGAAGAATTCCTGTGGCAGGTGGAATGGATTCAGGGCGACTACCACGCGCCTGTGCCGCTGCAGGCGGCGCTGCAGGGCGCAGATGTGGTCTACCACCTGGTCTCCAGCACTGTGCCGGGAGATCAGCATGTGGATGTGGCCAAGGAGCTGCATGACAACGTGGTGGGCTCTCTGGCATTGATGGATGCCTGTGTGGCGGCCGGCGTGTCCCGGCTGGTGTTTGCCTCGTCGGCCTCGGTCTATGGTGTGCAGGAACATCTGCCGGTAGGCGAGTCCGCCCCCACCAATCCCATCAGCGCGCACGGCGTGCACAAGCTGTGCGTGGAGAAATTCCTGCTGATGGCGCATCGCGAGCGGGGCCTGGATGTGCGTATCCTGCGGCTGGCCAATCCCTACGGTCCGGGGCAGCGGCTGGACGGCCGGCAGGGCTTTGTCGCCATTGCCATCGGTTGCCTGAAGCAGGACGCCCGGCTGACGCTGCGCGACGAGGGGCGCATGGTGCGTGATTTCGTGTACGTTCAGGACATTGCCGACGGCATGCTGGCCAGCGGCCTTGCCGAAGACGTACCGCGCATCATGAACCTGGGGGCGGGCCAGGGCCACAGCCTGCGCCACGTCCTGCAGGTGATCGAATCCCTGGCCGGGCGGGTCTGCAAGGTGGACTATGCGGCGGCCCGGACCATCGATATCCCGAGCAGCGTGTTGGATATCGTCTGCGCGCGTTCGGCCATAGGCTTCAACCCCTCGACCGGGCTGGAGGAGGGCGTGCGACGAACCTTGCGTTCGCATGGCCTGCTGGCCATGCCGGGTTAGTCACAGTCCAGGTTGTTTATCGCATGTGCGGAATTATTGGTTACTCAGGAAATTTCGGGGCAGATGCCTTGCGCGCCGGCCGCGATGCCATGGACCACCGCGGTCCGGATGACCGCGGTGAATACTGGGATGCCGACGCCGCGATCGGGTTAGGGCATGTGCGCCTGTCGATACGTGACCTGAGCCAGTTGGGGCACCAGCCCATGCTGGCGCTGGACGGTGCCGTGTCGCTGGTCTTCAATGGCGAGATCTACAACTTCGTGGAGCTTCGCGACGAACTGGTTGCCAAGGGCTATACGTTTGCCGGGCACTCCGATACGGAGGTATTGCTAAAGCTTTATCTGGCAGAAGGCGAGTCGATGCTGGCGCGCCTCAACGGCATCTTCGCGCTGGCCCTGTGGGACCGGCGCAGGCAGACGCTGCTGCTGGCGCGCGACGGCATGGGGGTCAAACCCTGCTATTACGTGCAGTCCGACAAGGGTTTTGCATTTGCCAGCGAGATCAAGGGCCTGCTGCATCTGGCACCCGGCGAGACGGAGCTGGACGCGGCGGCCTTGCACCGCTATCTGAGCTTTCTGTGGTGCCCGGGCGAGGAAACGCCGCTGCAGGCGGTCCGCAAACTTTTGCCCGGGCAAGCCATGATGGTGCGCGCCGGAAAAATCGAGCGTACCTGGACCTGGTACCAGTTGCCGGTGTTCCACGGGCCCAGGCCAGCGATGCGGGAGGCCGCCGCCGTTGCAGGCGTGGTTCAGCACCTGCGCCAGGCCGTGGGGCGCCAGATGGTGGCAGACGTCCCGGTCGGCGCCTTCCTGTCGGGCGGGCTGGATTCCAGCGCCATCGTGGCCTTTGCGCGGGAACAGAACCCGGCGATCCAGTGTTTTTCCATTGACGCACCGGGCGGGCAGGACGAGGGGGTCACGGATGATCTGCCGTATGCGCGTCGCGTCGCTAAGCATTTGGGCGTGCCTTTGCAGGTGGTCACAGTGGCCGCGCACCGCATGGCGGCCGACATCCAGAAGATGGTGGTGCAGCTGGACGAGCCCTTGGCGGATCCGGCAGCGCTCAATGTCCTCTATATCAGCCAGCTGGCCCGGGAGCAAGGCATCAAGGTGCTGCTGTCGGGCACGGCCGGCGATGACCTGTTCACCGGCTACCGCAGGCACCGTGCGCTGCAGCTCGAGAAATACTGGCGCTGGCTGCCATCGTCCGTACGTGCCTTGGCCAAGAATGCCAGCGCCGGTCTGGACCAGCGCCGCGCGGTGTTCCGCAAAGCGGCCAAGCTGTTGAGCGGCGCCGTGCTGGACGGGGATGCACGCATCGTCGAATATTTCCGGTGGACTGCTGAGCCGGATCTGCTGGCGCTGTACACGCCCGCGTTCCGCAGGCTTCTGGGCGAAACGCGGGCGGCAGCGCCCATGCTGGATTTTCTCCAGCCCCTGCCTGCGCAGTGCCCACCGCTGGAGCGCATGCTGGCCCTGGAGCAGCGCTTCTTCCTGGCCGACCACAACCTGATCTACACCGACAAAATGTCCATGGCGACCGGGGTGGAAGTGCGGGTGCCTTTCCTGGACCTGGACCTGGTGGATTTTGCGGCAACGATTCCATTGGGCATGAAGCAACGCGGTGCCGAGGGCAAATGGATACTTAAGCGGGCCATGGAACCCTATCTGCCGCGCGACATCATCTACCGGCCCAAATCGGGGTTTGGCGTGCCTTTGCGGCGCTGGATGCGGACCGACTTGCGCGAGCTGCTGGGCGACCTGCTGTCGCAGGACAGCCTGAAGCGGCGCGGTATATTCGACGCGGGGATGGTCAACCAGCTGATCAAGGCCAACGATCTGGGTGAGGTTGACGCAAGCTATACCTTGTTTTCCATCCTGTGCATCGAAATCTGGTGCCGCAACTTCGTAGACAAGAGCTCGCAGCCCATCCCATGCCGACCCTGAAAAAAATCCTGCTGGTTTTTGGTACGCGCCCGGAGGCCATCAAGATGGCGCCGCTGTGCCACGCCCTGCTGAAGCAGCCTGACAAATTCCAGGTCACGGTGTGCGTGACCGCTCAGCACCGCCAGATGCTGGACCAGGTGCTCAAGACCTTCGACATCCAGCCGGACATCGATCTGGACCTGATGCGCGCGGGGCAGGACCTGTTTGACCTGACGAGTGCTGTGTTGATGAACATGCGCGGCGTGCTGAAAGAGCTGGCGCCAGACATTCTGCTGGTGCATGGGGACACCACGACCGCATTGGCGGCCGCCATGGCGGGCTTTTATGCTGGCGTCACGGTCGGCCACGTGGAGGCCGGTCTGCGCACCTATGACGTCCACGCGCCCTACCCGGAAGAGTTCAACCGGCAGGTCATCGGCAGGATCGCCCAATGGCATTTCGCGCCCACGCAGTCCAGCGCGCAGAAGCTATTGCAAGAGCACGTGCCGAAGGAACGCGTGCAGGTCGTCGGGAACACGGTGATCGACGCGCTGCAGTGGGTGCTGCACCGGATTGCCACCGACGACGTGCGGCGCAATGCCATTGAGACCGAGCTGAACCAGCTGCTGCCGTTTGACTGGATGCACACCCGCTTCGTGCTGGTCACCGGGCACCGGCGCGAAAACTTCGGCGACGGATTCTTCCAGATCACGCATGCGCTAAGGGATCTGGCACAGCAGTACCCGCAAGTCCACTTCGTCTACCCGGTACACCTGAACCCGAACGTGCAGCAGCCGGTCAGCGCCCTGCTGTCCGGCCTGCCCAATGTGCACCTCATACCGCCCAAGGACTACGAGCCGTTCACCTACCTGTTGAAGCACAGCTTTCTGGTGCTGACCGACAGCGGCGGCATACAGGAGGAGGCGCCCAGCCTGGGCAAGCCGGTGCTGGTCATGCGCGATGTCACCGAGCGCCCGGAAGCGGTGGATGCGGGCACCGTGAAGCTGGTCGGAGCCGACCGCGCGCGGATTACGCAACAGGTGCGGGAGCTCCTGGACAACCAACAAAGTTACCGGACCATGGCGCGCGCGCACAATCCCTATGGGGATGGCAAGGCGTGCGAACGCATCGTCGAGATACTTGGGAATATTTAAATGCAGAAGCAAAGTGTGTGTGTTGTGGGTTTGGGCTACATCGGCTTGCCGACGGCAGCCCTGTTGGCGAACCACGGCTACCAAGTCATTGGCGTGGACGTCAACCAGCATGCGGTAGACACCATCAACGCCGGCCGCATCCACATCGTGGAGCCGGACCTGGATGCCTTCGTGCGCTCCGCCGTTGCCCTGGGCAAGCTGCACGCCTATACCGCGCCCCGCGCGGCGGACGTGTTCATCATCTGCGTGCCCACGCCCTTCCACGAGGGCAGCGGCATACCGCAGCCCAATATCGACTACGTCCTGGGGGCCACGCGCAGCATCGCCCCTTGCGTCAAGGCCGGCGACCTGGTGATTCTGGAGTCCACCTCGCCTGTGGGCACGACGCAGAAGATGGCCGAGGTGCTGGCTCAGGCGGGCGTAGACATGTCTGCCGTGCACGTGGCGTACTGCCCGGAACGGGTGTTGCCGGGCAAGATCATGACCGAGCTGGTGGAGAACGACCGCGTCGTTGGCGGCCTGACGCCCAAGGCCACGGAAGTCGTCGCCGCCTTCTACCGGACCTTTGTGCGCGGCGCCGTGCTGGAGACCGACGCGGCCTGCGCCGAAATGTGCAAGCTGACCGAGAACAGCTACCGTGACGTCAACATCGCGTTTGCCAACGAACTGTCGCTGCTGTGCGCCAATGCCGGCATCGATGTGTGGGAGCTGATACGGCTGGCCAACCGCCACCCGCGGGTCAACATCCTGCAGCCCGGCGCCGGCGTGGGCGGGCATTGCATTGCGGTGGACCCGTGGTTCATCGTCGCGCGCGACCCCGACAACGCGCGCCTGATACGCACCGCGCGGGAGGTCAACAACCACAAGACGGAATGGGTGGTGGACCGCATCAAGGTCGCCGTCGCGGATGCCATGGTGCGCAAGGGCGGCCGGCCCACCATTGCCTGCCTGGGCCTGGCGTTCAAGCCGGATATCGACGACCTGCGCGAGTCGCCGGCTCTGCAGATCGCCTTGACGCTGCAAAGCCAGGGCTATGACCTGGTGGCGGTGGAACCCAACATCGAGACGCATCCGGACTTGCCCCTGCTGGGCTTCGAGCAGGCCCTAGAGCGTGCAGACGTCATCGTCGTGCTGGTCAAGCACAAGGCCTTCCTGGAGCCTGCGGCCAAGGCCCAATTGCTGCAGCGTGGCGCGCTGGACTACTGCGGCGCAACTTCGTGACATCGGTCGGGTGTTGAATTGAAACAAATCTTGCAAAACATGGCGAGCGGAGAAACCTCTCTGGTCGAAGCGCCCGCGCCGGGGGCGCAAAAAGGCAGCCTGCTGATCCAGAGCAGCTGCAGCCTGATCTCTGCCGGAACAGAGCGCATGCTGGTGGACTTCGGCCGGGCCTCCTACCTGGACAAGGCGCGCCAGCAGCCGGAAAAAGTCAGGATGGTGCTGGAAAAGGTCCGCACGGATGGCCTAATGACCACGGTGGAAGCGGTGCAATCCAAGCTGGACCAGCCGCTGCCGCTGGGCTACTGCAATGTGGGCGTGGTGGTCGAGGTTGGCACTGGCGTCGAGGGCTTCAAGCCCGGGGACCGGGTCGCCTCCAACGGGCCGCATGCCGACATGGTGCGTGTGCCGGTGAACCTGTGTGCGCGCATACCGGATACCGTCAGCGACGAGGCCGCGGCCTTCGTCGTGCTGTCCAGCATCGGCCTGCAGGGCATACGGCTGGCCCAGCCCACGCTGGGCGAGTCCTTCGTCGTCACCGGCGCCGGCCTGATCGGGCTGCTGACCGTGCAATTGCTGCGTGCCCATGGCTGCCGCGTCATGGCCATCGACTTCGACGAGACCAAGCTGGCACTGGCCCGCTCCTGGGGCGCGGTCACCTGCAACCCGGCGCAGGGCGAAGACCCGGTGGCTGCCGGCCTGACCTTCAGCCGCGGGCAGGGAGTGGATGGCGTCATCATTACCGCGTCGACCAAGTCCAACGATCCGGTGACGCAGGCGGCGCGCATGAGCCGCAAGCGCGGCCGCATCGTGCTGGTCGGGGTCACCGGCCTGGCGCTGAATCGCGCGGACTTCTACGAGAAGGAACTGAGCTTCCAGGTGTCCTGCTCCTACGGCCCGGGGCGCTACGACACCAGCTATGAGGTCATGGGGAATGACTACCCGATCGGTTTTGTGCGCTGGACGGAACAGCGCAACTTCGAGGCGGTGCTGGACATGCTCGGCGCGGGCCAGCTGGACGTAGCCCCGCTGATCTCGCACCGCTTCGCGTTCGAAGACGCGCCCAAGGCCTACGACATGCTATCCGACGGCAGCGGCGGGCTGGGCATGCTGCTGCAATACGCGGCCCCGCTGGAACAGCGCAATACGCGCAAGGTAGTGCTCAACGCCCAGGCGCGCTTCGACCCGCAGCGACCAGTCCTGGGCCTGGTGGGCGCCGGCAACTACGCCTCGCGCATGCTGATCCCGGCCTTGCGCGCGGCGGGCGCGCAATTGCACACCATCATCACCTCCGCCGGGATCAATGGCGTGATCCATGGCGCCAAGGCCGGCTTTGCTGAGGCGTCCAGCGACATCCAAGCGGTGATGGACTCTGCGGCGGTGAACACGCTGGTCATCGTTACCCGGCACGATACGCATGCGCGCTTCAGTGCGCAGGCTTTGCGCGCCGGCAAGCATGTCTTTGTCGAAAAGCCGCTGGCCCTGCACATGGATGAATTGCAGGCGGTGCAGGAGGCCTGGTCTGCGGCGCAGCAGGAAGGACGCGGTCGCCAGCTGATGGTTGGCTTCAATCGCCGCTTTGCGCCGCAGGTGCAGAAGATGAAGACGTTGCTTGCGTCCGTTAGGGAGCCCAAGTCTTTCATCATGACAATGAACGCGGGAGGCATTTCGGCCAGCCACTGGACGCAGGACGTTTTGGTGGGGGGGGGGCGGATCATTGGTGAGGCTTGCCACTTTATCGATCTGATGCGTTTTTTCACAGGGAGTCCGATAGTTTCGCTGCAGGTGCGTCGCATGGGGGATGCCCCCGGTGTAGATGTGACGGAAGACAAGGCCTCCATCACTTTAGGTTTTGCAGACGGCTCTTTTGGAACCATCATGTATCTCGCCAACGGTGCTGCGAGTTTCCCGAAAGAGCGAATCGAAGTCTTTTCTGCCGGCCGTGTGTTGCAGTTGGACAATTTCCGTAAGCTGAAGGGCTATGGCTGGTCCGGTTTCAGCAAACTGAATCTGTGGAAGCAGGACAAGGGTCAGAAGGCCTGTGCGAAGGCGTTCCTGCAGGCGGTGGAAACGGGCATTCCGGCGATTCCGCCGGAGGAGATTTTCGAAGTGGCGCGTGTCACGATCGAGGCCGCTGAACAGCTGCGCAGACAATGAGGCTGCGAGTACGGTTTGTGCTGTACTTCCATACCCTGCGGTACCTGAAACCGGTTCAGGTTTGGGGGCGGGTGGCGTTCCGTTTGCGCTCGCCCCAACCAGACTTGCAGCCGGCGCCTTCGCTGCGAGGCTTGGTGGCAGGATGGTGTGCGTCTGTCCCGCGCGAACAAAGCCAGCTGGCAGAGGGGCGGTTCCGCTTCCTGAACGCGGAACATGAGATCGCCTCGGCCGAAGATTGGAATTCGCCGGCGCTTGAGAAGCTCTGGCTGTACAACCTGCATTACTTCGATGATCTGAATGCCCAGTGTGCGGAGACGCGGCGTTCTTGGCATCTGAAGCTATTGAACCGCTGGATCGTGGAGAACCCGCCGGGTGTCGGCGTAGGATGGGAGCCCTATCCGATTTCATTGCGGGTGGTCAATTGGATCAAGTGGTGTTTGGCGGGTAATAAGCCGAGCGGGGTCGTGAGGCATTCCCTGGCGGTACAGTTGCGCTTTTTGTCCCGCCGGTTGGAGGTGCATCTGCTCGGCAACCACTTGTTTGCCAATGCCAAAGCGTTGCTCTTTGGGGGACTGTTCTTCGAAGGGAGCGAGGCCGAGCGGTGGTATGCGTTGGGTAAGAAGATCATGAGCAGCCAGCTAGGCGAACAGATCCTGGCCGATGGCGGGCACTTTGAGCGGTCGCCGATGTACCACTCGTTGTTGCTGGAAGATATGCTGGATCTGCTAAATCTCCACTGCGCGTATGGTAGCTTGGTGGATGCTTCTTGGCAGGAGACTGTTGTGAAGATGTCCGCATGGCTGAATGTCTTGATGCACCCTGATGGTGAAATTGCATTTTTCAACGATGCGGCCAGCGGCATTGCAGCAAAGGCCAACGAGTTGGAGGATTACGCAAGGCGGCTAGGTATGCAGCCTTTGACGTGGCTATCGGTCCAGCCGGGCCTGCTGGGCGACAGTGGCTATGCCCGAATTGAGAACGGAGACGCGGTGATCTTGGCGGATGTCGGTTCAGTCGGCCCTGATTACCTGCCAGGGCACGCCCACGCAGGCACCTTGAGTTTTGAGTTGTCGTTGGCGGGGCGGCGTGTGCTGGTGAATTCCGGCACGTCGGTGTATGGAAATGGGGCAGAGCGCCAGCGCCAGCGGGGCACGGCGGCGCACAACACGGTGCGTGTGGATGAGTGTGATTCATCCGAGGTTTGGTCAGGTTTCAGGGTAGCACGGCGGGCGCGGACATTCGACGTGCTATCCGACGACGTGACTCTGGCGGGACGACATGACGGCTACAGGCGCTTGCCGGGCAAGCCAATCCACTCTCGACAGTGGACGACTGTGCGGAATGGAGTGGACATTGTCGATGAGTTGTCGGGCAGCGGCCCTCATTTGGCTGAGGTATTTTTCCACATTCATCCCGACTGGCGGCCTCATCTCAAGGGCGATGCTGGGTGTGAACTGGTGAGTGCCGATGGTTCATGCTCTCTCCTCATGCATCTGGAGCCGCGCATGACATGGCGGCTCGAACCCTCGACTTGGCATCCCCAATTCGGGATTTCGCTCCCCAACTTCCGATTGGTGGGTAGCCAACGGGGTGAGTTACCCCTTCGATTTGTAACCCGTCTATCCTGGCCATGCGTATCCTGATATTGAGTTTCTATTTCGAGCCTGATCTTTCAGCGGGCTCCTTTCGGATGTCCGGGCTGGTCGAAGCGCTGCAGCGGCAGATCGGCCTGGAGGTTCGGATCGACGTCCTGACGACGCAACCGAACCGGTATGCCTCCTATGTGCAGGCCGCCTTGCCGGAGGAGGTGCGGGGGGCGGTGACGGTGAAGCGTTTTGCATTGCCTGCGCATCGCAGCGGTTTCCTGGACCAGTCGCGTGCGTTTGCGGCCTATGCGCATCAGGTGATTAGAGCGACGCGTGGCAGTCGATACGATCTGGTATTTGCCACCTCCTCCCGGTTATTCACAGCGGCTTTGGGCGCATTCGTCGCGTCTAGGATGCGGGCTCCGCTCTATCTGGATATCCGTGACATCTTTGTCGATACTTTGCAGGATGTCCTGTCGCCGCTTGCTGCTCGCTTCATGCTGCCTGTATTCCGATGGGTGGAGAAATTGACCGTGAGGCGGGCGGCGCATATTAATCTGGTCTCCGCCGGCTTTCTCGAGTATTTCCGCGATCGTTATCCTCGCGCATGCTTCAGCGTGATTCCGAATGGAGTCGACGATGTCTTTATGGGGGTTGACTATGCCAAGAAGACGGTTGGGTCAAAGTCGATCGTGCTCTATGCGGGGAATATTGGGGATGGGCAGGGGCTCGTGCGCATCATCCCGGGCCTTGCCAAGGCGTTCCGTGATAGTCATGAGTTCTGGGTCGTGGGGGATGGCGGCCAACGATCCCAACTGGAAAGCGCTGTTAATGATCTGAGCAATGTGAAAGTCATGTCGCCGGTGAGTCGAAAAGACCTGTTGGCGCTCTACCGAGGCAGTGACATATTGTTCTTGCATCTCAATGACTACCCGGCTTTTCGCAAGGTACTGCCGTCAAAATTATTTGAATACGCTGTGACGGGCAAGCCTATCGTTGCGGGGGTGGCTGGCTATGTCGCTCTATTTCTCCGGCAGATGCCAGGGGCGGTCGTATTTCCGCCTTGTCATATTGAGGAGGGTGTGGCTGCCTTTAGGCGGGTCAAGCCCGGTCTTGTGTCAAGGCAACGGTTTGTTGAGCGTTATCAACGGGTACAACTTATGAAGAAATTGGCGGACAGTATTCTGTCGGTTGCCAAAAATGAGATGAGTCAGAGATGAAGGTTTTGGTGACTGGAGCTTCCGGGTTTGTGGGGGCAGCTTTGTTGACGAAGCTGTCCGAAATTGGCTGCGACACTCTGGGTGCTTTTCGGTTTTTCGTACCCACACTTGTGGCCGGCGCTAAGGGTGTAGTAGTCGGTGACTTGGGTGATTCGCAGGAGTGGCGTGCGGCTCTGATCGGCGTTGCTACCGTAGTTCATACTGCCGCTCGTGTACACGTCATGAGCGATAAGTGTTCTGATTCGCTACGCGAATTTCGTCGAGTCAATGTTGATGGCACAGCTACTTTGGCATATCAGGCGGCCGCCGCAGGTGTGAAGCGGTTTGTTTATCTGAGCTCCATAAAGGTAAATGGAGAATTCACGGAGAAAGGCAAATTCTTCACTGCAGATGATAAGCCTGCACCGGAAGACCCCTACGGCGTGTCTAAGTATGAGGCTGAACAGTTGCTTTGGAAAATCGGGGCTGAAACAGGTATGGAAATTGTCGTCATTAGACCCCCGTTAGTGTATGGGCCTGGCGTGAAAGCAAATTTCCAATCTATGTTGTGCTGGCTGGCGCGCCGTTTCCCGCTGCCATTGGCCGCTCTGATTCACAATCGGCGTAGTTTAGTTGCGTTAGATAACTTGGTAGATTTGATCGTGACATGCATATTCCACTCAGCAGCCGCGAATCAGATTTTCTTAGTAAGTGACGGAGAAGATCTTTCAACTGCCCAGTTGCTAATGCGTATTGGTTCTGCAATGGGGACGTCGGTAAGGTTGTTTTATCTGCCTTCTCCGCTGCTCAAGCTAGGTGCTACGCTATTGAACAAGCGGGGTGTCTATCAACGCCTTTGCGGTTCGTTACGTCTCGATATTTCCAAAACAAAACAATTGTTGGGTTGGGCGCCACCATTGTCTGTGGATGAAGGACTGCGTCGTACTGCTGAGGGGTTCAGCCCATGAAGCGTCTAATTGATTTAAGTGGGGCAGCAGTGGCTGCAGCGTTACTTTTAATTCCAATATTGGCTGTGGGATTGGCTGTAAGGTTGACATCTTCTGGGCCGGTCCTTTATTGGAGTAAACGTGTAGGCCGCTACAATCAAATCTTTTGGATGCCTAAGTTCCGCTCAATGCGAGTGGGCACGCCCGCCGTTGCCACCCATTTGTTGGCTGACCCTGCAACTTTTCTAACGCCTATAGGCGGTTTTTTGCGCAAAAGTAGCCTTGATGAGTTGCCACAATTGTGGAACATCCTCAAGGGAGAGATGAGCTTTGTTGGCCCTCGTCCAGCGCTTTTCAATCAGGAAGACTTAATCGCTTTGCGTACCGCGCGAGGTGTCCACACGTTGGTGCCAGGGCTTACAGGGTGGGCACAGGTCAACGGTCGGGATGAAATCCCCATCCCTCAAAAGGTTGCGCTGGACGCAGAATACCTCGCAAAGCAGTCGTTTGCGTTGGATATGAAAATATTGCTTCTGACAGCTGTCAAAGTACTTAAACGCGACAACGTCACCCACTAGTTACCTGAACGTATGCCGCAAAAAATATTGACTTGGCCACGCGCTATCAAGCAGTTGCTCGTTCTGGGGGTGGATGTCATCCTCGCCTTGCTTTCCACCTGGCTCGCATTCGGTTTGCGATTGGACGTATGGGCTTGGCCTGTCGGGGTTCAGTGGTACGTCTATGTGTTGGCACTGCTGCTGGCAATCCCGATATTCGTCCGATTTGGTCTGTACCGCGCCATCTTCCGCTACACCGGCCAGGCAGCACTGAATGCCACCGCCAAGGCAGTGCTTCTTTACTCCGTGTTGCTCACGCTGGTGTTGCTTTGGCATCGTTGGCTTGGTGTGCCAAGGACGTTGGGTGTGCTTCAACCCATTCTGTTTTTAATGCTGGTGGGGCTCAGCCGGGCAGTGGCCCGCTTTTGGCTGGCGGGTCTCCCACTTCTGGGCGAAGTTCAGTCGGGGCGTGTATTGATCTATGGTGCAGGAACAGCAGGAGCGCAGACCGCCTTAGCCTTGCAGGTGTCGGGCCAATTTGACCTCGTGGGGCATTTGGACGACGATGAGTCATTGGTGGGGCGCAGCATTAATGGCAAGCCGATCTTTTCTCCCAATGAAATTCCTGAGTTGGTGTCTCGCCACAAGATCACTGACATCTTGCTGGCCATGCCCAGCTCGACCCGTGAAAAACGTAACAAAATCATTCGGTCGCTGGAAAGTCTGCCTGTCCATGTGCGCTCTTTGCCCAGTCTGTCAGATCTCACGTCGGGGAAGGTGACAGTTCAGGATTTTCGTGAGCTCGATATTGAGGATTTGTTGGGACGTGAGCCCGTGCCCCCTCACAACGATTTACTGGCACGCGAGCTTGCAGGGCAGGTGGTCTTGGTCAGCGGCGCAGGTGGAAGCATTGGCAGTGAGCTGACCCGTCAGATCGTGAGCCAAGGGCCTCGGCAATTGGTGTTACTGGATCACAGTGAGTTTGCGCTGTATTCCATCCACCAAGAGTTATTGGTCCAGTGCAACAGTGAAATGCGTAAGGTGGAGTTGGTTCCCGTGCTGGCTAGCGTTTCCAATGCTCAACGCTTGCAGTCTGTGTTGTCAAGCTACCAACCATCTGTCGTCTATCACGCTGCCGCTTACAAGCACGTTCCCATGGTGGAAGACAACCCCGGAGAAGGGGTGCGCAACAACGTCTTCGGCACCTTGAATTTGGCCCATGCGAGCGCACAGGCAGGCGTCAAACGGTTTGTCTTGATAAGCACTGACAAAGCAGTGCGCCCCACCAATGTAATGGGTGCTACCAAGCGCGTAGCCGAGTTGGTGTTGCAAGCCTTGGCTGCGAACCATACCGGCACCTGCTTTTCCATGGTCCGCTTTGGCAATGTTTTGGGATCGAGTGGCAGCGTGGTGCCCTTGTTCCGCAAGCAACTGGCAGATGGTGGTCCTCTGACGGTCACGCATGAAGAAGTTACCCGCTATTTCATGACCATTCCGGAGGCAGCGCAGCTGGTGCTCCAAGCCGGTGCCATGGGGCAGGGCGGTGATGTGTTTGTGCTGGACATGGGCGAGCCGGTCAAGATCATGGATCTGGCGCGCCGCATGATCCAGCTGTCTGGCCTCTCCGTGCGGGATGCCACTAACCCCACCGGGGATATCGAAATTGCAGTCACGGGCTTGCGCACGGGTGAAAAGCTCTACGAGGAACTGCTGATTGGCGATAACCCGCAGCCTACCGAGCACCCTCGCATCATGAAAGCACACGAGCCCTTTTTGTCGTGGAGCGAGTTGGAGTCTGAACTTGCTGTGTTAGCCGACGCAGCGGAGCGTAATGACGCGGCTGCCATCAAGGCATTCATGTGCAAACATGTGCAGGGTTATCAACCGGCTTGACGCGTTGCCGCATGTGCATGGTTTGTCACGCACATGCGGCACAATTTGCATCTCCGTCATTTCCATCCCCTTGAGCGCATTCCATGAGCGAAACCACAGCCACTCCTTCTGCCGTCGCACCCTTTGACCAGGCCCAAATCCTGGCCCAGGCCTTGCCCTACATTCGCAAGTTCCATGGCAAGACTATGGTGATCAAGTACGGCGGCAATGCGATGACCGACCCGGCGCTGCAAAAAGCGTTTGCAGAAGATGTGGTGCTGCTCAAGCTGGTAGGTATCAACCCGGTGGTGGTGCACGGTGGGGGGCCTCAAATTGAGGGTTTGCTCAAGCGCTTGGGCAAAAAGGGTGAATTCATCCAGGGCATGCGCGTGACCGACCCCGAGACCATGGAAGTCGTGGAGTGGGTGCTGGGCGGCGAGGTGCAGCAGGATATCGTGGGCCTGATCAACCAGGCCGGTGGCAAAGCCGTGGGCCTGACCGGCCGCGACGGTGCCATGATCCGCGCCCAAAAGCTCAAGATGGTGGACCAAGAGGATCCCACCAAAGAACACGACGTGGGCCAAGTGGGTGACATTGTGAGCGTGGATCCCAGCGTGGTGAAGGCGCTGCAGGACGACGCATTCATTCCTGTCGTCAGCCCCATCGGTTTCGGCGACAACAACGAGAGCTACAACATCAACGCCGATGTGGTGGCCGCAAAACTCGCCACCGTGTTGCAGGCAGAAAAACTCATGATGCTCACCAATATCAGCGGTGTGCTCGACAAGCAGGGCGCCCTGATGACAGACCTGACCGCCCAACGCATCGACGAGCTGTTTGCCGACGGCACCATCAGCGGCGGCATGCTGCCCAAGATCGCCGGCGCACTGGACGCGGCCAAGAGCGGCGTGAACTCGGTGCACATCATCGACGGCCGGGTGCCCCACGTGCTGTTGCTTGAGATTTTGACGGACCAAGCCTTCGGCACCATGATTCGGTCGGCCTGATTTTGCTATTGATTTGATAGCTGCTTGCGCATATAAATCAAGCGCTAACGAGGGATTTCATGCGACTCCTGCTGGTGGAAGATGATGTGCTGGTCGCCAGCGGTATCAAACTCGGGCTGACAGACGCCGGTTACGCGGTGGATTGGGTCGGCAGCGCTGAGCGGGCGCTGGATGTGACCCAGACCGAGTCGTTTGACATTGCCGTCATCGACATCGGTTTACCCCACATGAACGGCCTGGCGCTGACCCAGGCGCTGCGCAAAGAAGGGCAGACCATGCCGGTGCTCATCCTCACCGCGCGCGATGCCTTGCAGGACCGGGTGCAGGGCCTGGACATGGGTGCGGACGACTATATGGTCAAACCCTTTGAGCTGCCGGAGTTGTTGGCCCGTCTGCGCGCCCTGCTGCGGCGTTCGCAGGCGGCCACCTCGTCGGTGCTCAGTTTCGGAGCGCTGGAGCTGGATACCGCGCAGCGCATTGCCTGCATCCGTGGCGCGGGGCAGGTCGCCCATCCCTTGGAGTTGGGACCCCGGGAGTGGACGGTGATGGAATACCTGCTGCTCCAAGCCCCCAAGCCCGCCAACAAAGACAAATTGCTCCAGGCCCTCACCGGCTGGGACAAGGAAATCACGCCTAACGCGGTGGAGGTCTACATCTCCCGCCTGCGCAGCAAGCTGGAGCCGCACGGCATTGCGTTGCGCTCCATCCGGGGCTTCGGTTACCGCCTGGAACTGGTCGCGGGTTAAGGCGGTGGGCTCCGGCATGTTCACCGGACTGCAGCGGCGCCTATTGCTGCTGTTGCTACTCCCCTTGGTGTTGCTGGCCATGCTCAATGCCTGGTTTGACTACCGTTCGGCCGACAGCGCTGCGCTGCAGCAAGACCGCCAACTGCTCGGCCTCGTGCCCTTGTTGGCGGATTCGGTGGTGGCCCGAGGCGCTACGCCCACTGCGCCACTGGTGCTGCTGACGGCCCCCCCGGTCGAAGAGTTTTTAAGCGGTCGCGCGGGCTTGTCGGCGTTTTCTATTGCCAACATGGATGACACCCTGCGCATGGGGGCGGAGTGGCTCACCGGCCCGCTGCCCACCACCCAGGACCCGGTGTTCAGCAGCGAGGAGTTCGGCGGCGTCACCTACCGCATCGTCGCCCAGCGGGTGCACACCGTGGCCGGGGAGCTGGTGCTCCGCTTGGCGGACGGGTCCGACTACCGGCAGCAGTGGTTGCGGCGTTTGCTGCTCAGCGTGTTATTGCCCAATCTGCTCCTGGCGCTGGCTGGCTTTTTTGCGGTGAAGTGGGCGGTGCAAACCGGTTTGCGCCCTTTGCTGGAGTTGCGGGACGCGGTGGAGCGGCGCTCGCCGCGCGATCTCTCCGCGCTGGACCCGGATGCCTCGCCGGATGAGGTGCGGCCCTTGGTGTTATCGCTCAACCGCCTGTTTGGCATGGTGAACGCGCAAGCCGAGAGCCAGGCCCGCTTTGTGGCGGATGCGGCCCACCAGCTGCGCACGCCTTTGGCCGGTTTGCAGGCGCAGGTAGAGGCCTGGGCGCAGGTGGTTGATGCCCAGGTTTTAGATAAAAAAAGCACGCTAGCGCCCGTAAATCATGCGCCAGCAGCTATTACTTTAGGAGCGGACCAAGTGTTGCGCCTGCGGCAAGCGGCGCGTCGCACCTCGCAGCTGGCCAACCAGTTGCTGGCCCTCTCGCGGGCGGATGCGCGCAGCGCCAATGTGCAGCCGCTGCAGCGTATCGATTTGCAGCAACTCTGTGAGGCGGTGCTGGAGTCGCAGCTGGATGCGGCGATGGACAAGCACATCGACCTAGGGCTGGACGCCTGCCCGGTGCACATCAGCGGGCAGGAGTGGCTGCTGCGCGAGCTGTTGGTGAACTTGGTCGACAACGCCATCAAATACACCCCGGCGGGCGGCCACGTCACCATCCGCTGCGGGCAGGGCCGGCATGCGTTTTTGGAGGTGGAGGATGATGGCCCCGGTGTGCCCGAGCCAGAGCAGCATCGTGTGCTGGAGCGCTTTTACCGCGTGCCTGGCACGGCAGTAGAAGGCAATGGCCTGGGGCTGGCCATTGCCAACGAGATCGCCCATATCCACCACACGCAGTTGGAGCTCAAGCCCGGAAGCAACGGGCGCGGCCTGTGTGTCGGGCTCAAATTTCCGTCTGGCCCGGTCTCGTAAGCCCCCAGCGGCTGTGTGCGAAAATTTGAGTGGCCACTAACTTTCAACCTCACTGCTGAGAACGCCATGTCTGACTCTCCAGCTGCCGATACCGACGCCAACACCTCCGCTACCGCCACGGCAGAGGCGCCAGTGCGCAAGCGGCCCAAGCCGGGTGAGCGCCGGGTGCAGATCCTGCAGATGCTTGCCACCATGCTGGAGCAGCCGGGGGGCGAGCGCATCACCACCGCAGCACTGGCCGCGCGTCTGGAGGTGAGCGAGGCGGCGTTGTACCGCCACTTCGCCAGCAAGGCCCAGATGTTTGAAGGGCTGATCGATTTCATCGAGCAAACCGTGTTTTCGCTGATCAACCAGATCATCGAGAAAGAGGCCGCCGACGCCGGCCCGGCCACTGGCGCCCGCCAGGCACGGCGCATTGCCGGCATGCTGGTCCAGTTCGCCGAGAAGAACCCCGGCATGGCCCGGGTGATGGTGGGCGACGCACTGGTGCTGGAAAACGAACGCCTGCAGCAGCGCATGAATGCCTTGTTTGACAAGGTGGAAGCCACCCTCAAGCAGTGCTTGCGCGATGCCGCGCTGTTGGCCCCTGCCACCGAGGGCGCGCCCGACGTGCAGGTGCAGGCCGCTGCGGT
>Ga0228698_1000308_pt1 | contig 41245 bp, 62 predicted proteins | sample McNCre117_Aug_MG_FD_178015 | JGI IMG/M metagenome (GOLD analysis project Ga0228698, IMG submission 178015) | Freshwater microbial communities from McNutts Creek, Athens, Georgia, United States - 1-17_Aug_MG | ecosystem: Environmental > Aquatic > Freshwater > Creek | place: USA: Georgia... | reverse complement strand
GCCGAGCTGCAGCGTTTTGTACCTGTCCTGATTCCGCGTACCGTAAATATAGGGCAAGCCTATACCACGGGCGCACTGAACTTGCGTTCATCACCTGGCGGGCTATTCGTGAAAGTGATTGCACCGGGATCGAAGCTCTTGGTACTCGATACGCCATTGGTACAAGCCACGATGAACGGCACCACTTATGTCTGGGCAGCCGTCGAGATTGCCTACAATATCAAAGGTTGGGTGGTGGAAAAGTACCTGAGCGCAGCTGCCACAGTACCACCCACCATTACGCAAAAGCTAGGTTTGCATATGATGGGCAGCCTCAGCGAAGCCGACATCCAAAAAGCGATCAGCGTGGGCGCGGCAGTGTATAAGATCGTCGATAACGTAGGATTGGCCCAGCGCACTCATGCCGCTTTGCCCGATGCCGCGATCATCTTTCGCCGCTACAAGCCGGATGGCTACTGGCTGAACCTAGCCAAGCAAAACGTGGGGAACGCGGTCAATCAATACGTTTATGAGCGTCAGTCCGACTTTACCACGCTACCTTTTGCTTACCATGAATCAGATAATGAAGTCGGTGCACCTTCGGAGTATCTAGCATTCGAAGCTGCCAGAGCACGAGCAATGGCCGCAATCGGTCGACGTGCCTGTGTGCTGAACATTCAGACTGGTTCCACCGACATCAGCACATGGCGAAATGCAGTCGATATGCTGAAAGCGTGCGAAGAAGGCGATCACCTGATCGGCATCCATGGCTACGCTCAAAGCATCCTGTCGAATAACTATGGCGGCTCGTATGTGGACAGCGCAGGCGCTTGGCATGGCGACCTCTATCCATCGGGCACCAGTCAGGAAGCATGGACGGCCATGCGGTGGCGGCGAGACCTGCGCGATATTGAATCGCTTGGCTTCTACCGTTGCCAGCTGGTAATCACTGAAACGGGGCTAGATGACCTCGTTCAACCGGGCAATGGCGTCTTTTACCTCGGCGGGCAAAAGACACGCGGTTGGCTGTCGTGCGTCGATGCGTGGTCGAAAGCGGGCTTCTTATCCGGCATCAACGCCACCGAATTCTATCGGCGGCAATTGGCATGGCTCAATAGCCAATATCAGCTTGAACCAAGGCTCAAAGGCGGCACGCTGTTCACCTATGGAACGGACGATCCGCAATGGGCGCAATTCGATACTCGTTCACTGTATTAGCGAAAAAGATAGGGAAAACATGACCACCACTATTCCAGATACCGTAGTTGTAAGCGCGCTGACCAGCTCAGGCGCTATCACGGGTCCACTCACGGGGAACGTAGTCGGCAACGTAACCGGAAACGTCACCGGGATTTTGACCGGCTCCGTCGTCGGCAACGTGACGGGCAACGCTTCGGGCGTGGCCCTCACTCAGCAGGTGTTGAGCGGTGACGGGGCGATCACCTTGCTCTCCGGATGCGTCACGATCACCAAGGCATCGGCAGCCGCCATCACGCTGGCCGCTCCCACGGCAGGCACCGACGATGGCAAAGTGATTTTTGTGTTCAGCGAAACAGCGTTCGCGCACGTGATCACTGCCACGACTGGCTTTAACCGCAAAGGGTCGAGCGGCACGGCCACAGCCTCAGCTGCAGCCAACAACCAATTAATTTTGGTGGCGCGCAACGGACAATGGAACGTCCAATCCAACACTGGCTTCACTCTAGCCTAATCGGCTTTAAGAAAGTCTATCAAAAGCTATCAGAAGGGAAACATGATGAAACTCGATACATTTCTCGGCGGTTTGCTCAACTCGAAGCGATTCTGGGTGGCACTCATCACCCTGATCGTCTACATCGTCGGCTTGCAAGTGCCCGTTGTGGCATCCCATGCCGATCAGTTTGGCTCGATCCTATCCACGGTGGCGCTGGTGGTGATCGGTGGATATAGCATCGAACAGACGGCAGCCGCATGGAAGGGTAAGCCCGACACGCCGCAAGCGGCTTTGGTTGATTTACTTAGCGAACTGATTGCATCCGTACAACAGACACCCGCGCCAACGAGCGCAACCAGCGGGGGTGCAGTCGCCAGTCCTGTTCCGCCGGTGAGCACAGCCGCGCAGGGATAGGAATACATAAATGAAAAGAGCCACTCAATCGGGTGGCTCTTTTTGTTTGTAGGCGGGGTGCTTAGTTACCCATATCGACATCGGGCGTTTGAGGCACGTTCGCGGCCTTGATTGCGGCTTGGTAGCGGGTATCTGAGCGCCCATACTGGAACGCAATCAGCCACGCTTGTGCTTTGGTCAATCCAGTCAGGCGATGTGCTGGGGTGCGAACTGCCCACGCGTCTTGATATTCGTACACTTCGCAATCGGAAGAGAGCAGGTACGTTTCCAGCGACTTGCGGTGAATGAGGTGAGTGGCTCCGCTTTTACGTGCATAAGTAGCATTCTGGGCAATTTTGCGCATGGTATCTTCGTTGATGCCGTATTCCTCGGAAGCCTCAACGGTCGTCACGACTGCATCCAGTGATTCCTGAACTTCTGCATATTCATCGGAAATTTCACCGCCCAAGCTGACGACGACATCTTCCCATTCAGTGTCATACGATTCAAGTTTTTCTTCGAGCACTGAAATATTTTCAGTCCATTCGTAACCGTTGCCTTTATTGCGCAAGGTTGCAGTTTGCCCACTGATCGAAATCACCTTGCTATCGTGTTCGTCGGTGCCATCGTTTACCAGAATTTCGCCGTTGATAATCATTACTGAGTACATGTTTGTTAGTCCTTGTTTACTGAATTTCGTACTATGATTACATTTTAATACCGAATTCGGTAATGTCAAGGGCTTTTATGAAACTCGTTTCGACTTGTATCCAACACCTTGTAAGGCGTCAGATACAAGTCAAACTTCAATAGTCAGATCGGGATCGCCGTCGCGTATGTAGGTGATGCGCTTGATCAGAATTGAAAGCAGTTGATTAAATTGGCTTGGGTCAGTTTCGATCAGATCCATGATTGCCTCCACCGTTTGCCCCTTAAGGCTTTTTATTTTCGCTTTCCTCGCTTGGCTTTGCGCACTCGATGCGCTTTGCTCACGGCGTGCCCTGCTGAGCGCCGATTCAACAATGTCCAAGCGTTCGCCCATCTGGTCGATTTGCGTGGCATAGAAGGCACGCGCTGAGCCTTTGCGCAGGGTTTGCTCATGGATCATGCTGGTGAGTTGTTCGGCTAAGTCTGCTGCCTCGCTTTCCATTGCTTCGATGTGTTGCGCATGGCTTCTGTTCTCAGCAGGCGTGAGAATTGATTCATCGGCAAACACGGCTTGCAGAAATGCTTGGACACCTTCGTTGAGTCGGCGAATGGAGAGCTTGCCATTGCGGCACATCGGCAGATCCGACTTGACTGTATCGCGATCCTTCGTGCTGCATCGATAATAGATGTAGGTGTGCTTGCCCGTTTGGGAGCGCGTGAAAGCCATACGGAAGCCACACACCCCGCAAAACACCAAGCCCACATACGGATTAATCGAACGCGGGGAGGCTGACCCGGTAAGGCGATTACGCCGATCGAGTTCTGCTTTCATCCGTTCGGCTCGTTCGCCGCTGTACACGGGCGCGTGCTTGTTGCGATAGATGCGAATGCCTGCCGGGGGTGGCTCACTCTCATCGTAAGCCCACTTGCCGCGCGTGCTGATGTGCTTGTCTGCCTTGCGGAAATCGGCGGCACTGTGCCCCCAAAAGAAAGGATTGTGCAGCATATAGGGGAGCGTGTGGGCTGACCAGCGCTTACCCGTAGCGGGGTTGACGTGCCCGTATTGCTCGTAGAGGGCACGGGAGAGCTTGTTATAAGGCGTGCGTTGCTCTACAAAGAGCGTGAACAAATCATCCCACAAGCGCGTGTGAATCGGGTTGAGAATAAGCGCCAATGGGTTGCCTTTTTCATCGCGTAAATAGGTGTGGGAGAACGGCACATTCGAAGCAGGCAAGCCGCGTTCAATCCGGCTTTTCATACCAATGGCACGCCTTGCGCGAAACGTGTCCAGCTCTTGTGCAGCAGCAAAGCCGCTCATGGCTGCCCACATGCGAAAGTTGGTACCGTCCACCCACTGGCCGCGACTTGTCGTGAATATTCGAGCGCCCATCACCCTGACTATGTATTCGGTGATGTAGGAGATGAGCGACTGCGTGCGCCCAAACCGATCGGCATCTCGGCAGATCAATACATCGAAGCCGCGCCGATTCATCAGGTTGAGCAAATCCTGCATGGCGGTGTAGCCAGCTGCGCTCATGTCGTCTGCGCATTCTTGGGCGGTTAGGTACTCGCGACTAAAGCCGGGGACTTTCAATACTGCCACCACATCCAGACCGAGCAGGGCTGCCGCGCGAAGGCCGTCAGCCTCTTGAGAAGGGAGCGACTCTTTCCCCTCTTCGGCTTGCTGAGGATCGCTAACGGCACACCAGATAACAGCGCGGGTCATTTAAGGGCTGTAGTAACCAAACGCCATGCTAACGGACGTGTCAAGCTTACTTGCATCACCATTCTACAGCTAGATACCCCGCCGAATATTTGAAACCGTTGGACGGAACTTACTTCATTACGCCCTACCACATCCTCAAATATAAGCGCTTGCTCTAAGCAATTCTGGGTGTCCCCTACCGGAATCAGCTTGGCGTGAAAATAATTTGTATTTGTTCGTCCCGTTGGGTCTGTGGATAATTGCACTACGGTTTTATAAGTCCCGTCTGTCATGCCTATAATCCAATCAAATGAGGCATCGCCGATACCTGATGCGGTGATCGCCTTGCCATCCCAATTAAAGCTAGCAGTCGGCAATATTTGAGGCTGTTTAGCTTGCGCTTGCGGTTGTGGAGCACTGGCACCTGCCGATGCTGAATCAGGTAAGTTATTCACGGTATGCAATACCATTATCACCGCTACCACGCACAACACACCTAAAAACGCATAGAATAGTTTTTTCATTTGTTTTTCACCTCATTTATATTTATGGTAGCACTATTTCGCCCAACCCAACATATAACCAATTCTCTACGCTAACCAATCTTGTTAGAACCAACGTTCTATAATATTCTGAAGTAGAAGTGAGGATATATGAGTGATGCCATTGAAGCACTGAACGACGAAGATAAACAAGTTATTTATAGGATAGTGGATATGTTATTGAATAACCCGTTATTAGCCGATTCGCTGGCTGACAAGAGCCATGATAGCTGTCTTGATATTCTCCGGCAATTGTTCGATACGCTGAGCAAGTAATTCCGTTGTAACGGGGATCGCTTCCTGCGCTGCCACCTCTGGGTAAGCCAAACCGATAAGCGTAATCGCTTTTACTCCGGTCGCGTTCGATAGCTTCAAAATGAATTCGATAGATGGGGCTGGGGCGTTTGTGCTATCTAAGGCACGCGCTACCGTAGAATGTCCCACCCCGACGAACTCAGCGAATTGTCGAAAGCTCATATCCCGCTTATGAATTTCATCTAGCAACCAACGCTGGAATGCTTCCACCGGATCACGCCTTCGACCAGTTTTCATTTTGTACCTCAAATATACTTGACATTATAGATAAAGGGTCTATAATGTCTCTTATAAGTTACAAATGGAACACGCAAGGGACAACATGACCAGAGCAACAACCGCTTTTACAATTCCCGAAGAAATGATCGAAGGGTTGGCTCTTCTAGGATACACCCGAAAGAAGAGCCGCTCACAATTAGTCGTTGAAGCCCTTCAAGCCACTTACGGCGAAGAAATGACCGACCTATCGGCTCGTTTTGCTGCCTTGAGTGTCCCACAGAAGGGACAATCGGAACAGACACAATCCAAGAAAGCGAGCAAGAAGTAATGACCGCCCAACAACGCGCCAACGAATTGCGCCGTCAGCTTGCCAACAAGGCGCTTGACCTTGAGTTAAAGAAGCGGGTAGCAGGCATCACCTATTTCACCCAAGGCGACTTGGAATTACAGCAGGGCTATGCCGAAGTGAAGCGGCTGGAAGCGGTGCGCAAATGACCGTCATTACATGGCTCAACCTGAAGGTGAAGCACACCGTCCATGGCTGGCAGGGCGTGGTGGTGGCAACGCGAAAAGGCTTGCTCGTTATCCGCGCTGAGAGTGGCGAGATCAAGGTGGCGCGTGTGGCGGATGTGAAGGTGTTGCAATGACCACTGCGAATCACAACTTCTACGGCAAGGCGAAATTTCTAGCGGTCAAGCATTGCGGCGTATGCGGTCATAAGACTTTCCGCGCAATCAAGATTGTTCAGTTTACGCGAATGGTGACTTACCAATGCGATCACTGCGGATTTGCAAACACTGAAGTCGTTCCTTTTGTCCCGTTGCAAGGAGATCAGAAATGACCCGCCCGCTAACCAAGAGCCAACGGGCGGCGCGGAAAGTCTCGGTCTCCGTAAGTTGCGGAGACAAGCGCATCGTACGTGACCTGTTCAACCTGACCCCGGCTGAACAGGCCGATTTGCAACAGCTTCTCGCGGGGCGCAAGGGCATCGTGAGAGCGGTGCTGAGTGGTCAGTCGTGCTCTGGTGATGGTTCTGGGAGCAGATGTACAGAGCGGACAACATCACCAGAGCAGGGTGGATCACCCTCGGTTGAGGACCGCAACCGCTACCGTAAATAAGCTATAGAGCCGGGCGCAAGGCTCACCTAATCACAGGGCGCGGTGACTCTCCCTATCCGCGCCTTCTCATTCTAGGGACAAAAGGTTAATCATGGTCGATCAAATTCAAACTCAAGTCAAACTCAAGCCGCTCACGCCGAAGCCGAACGAAGTCAAGGTCACTGAAGCGGCTGCCAAGCCTGCAGAAGTCAAGCCGGAACCAGCCACGACTGAAACGCCGTACCGTTGGACGGAACCCGCTAGTCAGAAGAAAGTCACTGAGTCACACATCGAACTGATCAAGGTGCTGCTTGATCTACCTTTCCGAATCGCCGAAGCCCAAAAAGAATTCGATGCCATCAATCGCAAGTGGTTGTTGCGTAAGGTGGAACTCACGATCCAAGCCTACACGACTCCTATTTTTCCCGGCAAGAAGGCCGAAGACGGAATGCGCTGTGCTTCCAACGAAGCCGAACGTGAAACCGCAATCGATAAGGTGACTCTCACTGATGACTTGTTCGCCACTCTTAGCGACGAACGCGAAGCCGCTCTACGCACTCTGATGCTTCATAAGAACCACTTTGAAGCCGACAAGCTTACCGCGCAACTCGAAGCTGCTACTGGGAGCAAATCATGAATCTCTATGTTGTCGAACGTCATTGCTCAGTTCGAGGCAACATGAACGGTTACTACGAACTCAGCACCGTATTCGCTGTTCATGACACGCTAGAAGCGGCTAAAGCGACTGCCGCAGATCTTCACCCCGTTTTTGAATACACGCGACCGTTACCCGCGCTCACATGGGAAAAGATCGTGCTGAATCCGGGTGAACAGGTTACCTACAACTCACGCAGTGACGCCGATTTCTGGTGGGTAATTAGCGAAGTTCCGCTCAACAAGAATCTCTATCCGTTCGAACTACCTAAGAAAGACTAATCCGATGGAAATCATGAAGCAGACTGAACAAGACGACGACCTGATGGCGATCGTGTTCACCAATCCCGAAACCGGAATGCAGGAAACGATCACCCCATTGGGTGACGAAGGTCTCACCCTCGATGGCATGGGTGGCGGGGAGCGTCGCTGGCGATTGGCCGTGACCCAGAACAGCGAAGATGAACGCTGCCCCAATCAACCCACCGGCACGCTGTTCTTGCTCAAAAGCAATTTTGCGCTGGACGAGGAAAACGGCAAGGGCGTTAAGGAATCGGAAACGCTCATTCTCGGTGAACAGGTGGAAGAGGCTTTCTTACTGGGTGTGACCGAAACCCGCGCTTATTTCAGCTCTCCGTATGGTAGCGGAGACGGCAAGCCCGATTGCAAGAGCGCAAATGCCAAGCGCCCCGATCCTGAGTACGTCGAAAAAGGGGCTGCACCTGCGCCTTTCTGCGTTGGGAAGAATGCCAAGGGCCGCACAGTACCCGTGTGCCCTCTTGCCGATTGGAGCACGGATAGCAAGGGCGGGCGCATTCCTCCCCCATGCGCTTACGCAGTCAAAGTCGGCTTTGCCATTCAGACCGAAGACGGTTTCATGAGCTTTGACGCTTATTTCAAGCGTTCTGCCGAAACCGCTGGCAAGCTGCTGTATCGGGATGCGGGCACCGCTAAGGCGCGAGGCTTACAGCCTTTTCAGTTTGCTGTGAAGCTGTTCTCCACCAAGCAAGAGAAAAAGCAAGGCCGGGCGCTAGGTGCCAAGATGGATACCCTGAAGCCGGTCAATATGGATGCCGATACCTTGGCGCAATTGGAGCTGCTATCCGCTCAATGGAGTGCAGATCAGATCGCCTATGTGGCACGCGTTCGCAGCTTGTCTTTGAGCGCTCCTGCTCAGTCGCTCCAGATCCCCGCGCAGGTCGATCCTTTCGCCCACATTCCCGATCGGCAGGTCGAGGAAGCCGTAATCGTTAACCCTGACGAACCGCTCGTCTAGCTGAAACAAAAGAAAAAGCCTCGCTAGGGCAGTCACCCGGCGAGGCCAACAATCACAACTGAGGAAATATTATCATGAAAGTCTTTTATCGTCCACCCCAACCCGCACCCGTTTGCCCGCCGTCTGCCGATTTCGCGCTGACCAAAGCGCAAACTGCTTGGTATCAACTCGGCCAAGAGGCTTTTTGGGCAGGCTATTCGCCTAAGGGCTACTTGAAGCTGAATCAACTCGCCATCCCTGCCCACACGCTCTACAACCTCTATCTGAAGGGTTGGCGGGATGCCAACAACGAAGAGTCCGCCGATGCGAGCTAAGTATGCCCATTGGTGGCGAATCTATCGCCTGATGCACGGCACGGATAACTTGCACGTCGCTATTCACCTCGCCGAGTGGATCGCTTGTGCTTGGATGCAAGACATGATCGCCGTCCAAGCGGCTGAGGCTTCGATCAAAGCGCGGGATCTTCATTTTTTCAAATTCGATTTTACGGAGTTGCCGTTATGAACAGCGTCACTATTTCATTTCGCACTAGCCTTATTCTGGTGATCCTTGGATTTTTAGCACTCATGGTGTTCGGGCGCTCGAAGCCTGCCGCCAAACCTGCCATGGCCACGCCGATCCCGAACCGTCCTCCCACGCCACCCGCGCGCCCATTCGCCCCGCCGACTCGCGTTCGTCGCACCGCGGAAGAAATTCGCGCCGATATTGAAGCCGAAAGCGCTGCCCGTATGGCTAAGGGCAAAGAAGACGCGGCTGACGTGCTCGAAGGGATGGGCATTCATGTCCGATAAGACTGACATCAGCAAGGCCATCCTGACCACACTGGAAGAGCGCCACAACCAATTTGTGCGCGTGGTGGAAGATCTGTACGTGCAAGCCCAAACGGTCGAACAGAAGAATGCCATCGGCTTGATTTATGACAACTACAACGCGCTCGTCAATCAGGCACAGCATCAGAACGAAGTGATCGCCGTCATGATCCAGCATGGCAAGTTGCTTGAACAAGAGATCGATGTGCTCAAGTCGCAACTCACCGAAGCGCAAGCCGAGGCTGAGCGCTCGTACGAAGAAGGCGCGGAGGATGCGCGGATCGATGCCGAGTATCTGTACGAAGAAACCATGAGCGACGACCTTGATAACGCGTTCACTGAGGGGCATGGCGTGGGCTATGACGAGGGCCGCGATGAAGGCTACAGCGAAGCCGAATCCAAGTATCTCACGCAGCTTGCCGCCAAGAATGCCGAGCTAAATGAACTCAACGCCGTACTCAACCAGTGGAACGAATACTATCAGCAGAAGGGGGCGTGAACGATGCTTCCGAATTGCCCCGACTGCGAAGTTCAATTGGTGCATTCTGACTCAGGTGAACCGGATTGCTTACCCGGTCTGCGTTGCCCCGAATGCGATCAATTCTGGACATACGAGGATTACCTCGATGAAGAGGAGGCACGAAATGCCGATTAATTGGCTATTGCGCCTACTCAAAATTCAGCCCATTCTCGATATACGCCGTAAGAACGAAGCAGACGCACGACGCATTTACGCGCTGATCGCCGCTATGGAACACGAGCGCGATCTGAGCATCAACGCCATGCACGCAAGCGTGGAAGCGATCAACCTCGCTGTCCTTCAATCCGAACGCCCCACTGAAGATCGCTAATGCTCCCTTATCCGCAACAGGCTGCCGCGCTGGCAGCCTCCTACGCCGATCAGCCTGCCGTACGGGCGAAACCACGCGAACAGGCTGAAGCGTTTCTTCGGTCGGTGTGGGGAGCCATGCCGACCAGCTCCGCAGGCAACGCGGTGCTAGGTCTCGTGAGCGATGACAGCTACATCGATCGCGCGGGTGAGAAACACGGCACGACTGAGACACGGTGGGAGTTTGCCGATACGCGCGATCAGTATTGGGGCAGTTGGCTCGATTGGGCTACCGTCCAGAATAACCAGCCTCAGAAAGTCAGCAAGGGACACGGATCCATTTATTGGAACGGTGCAGCCCGCCGATCCAGCGTGTTACATCGGGCAGGCGAACGCGGGGAGAAAGCACGCGGCAGGCTGGATGAACTCATGTTCGTGTCGGCGCTGTGGGCTGACTTCGATTGCGCTGCCCAGAATCAGCCGCTCGCGCCTGTGGTGGATGCGCTCTTATCGATGGACATGCCGCCGACTTGGATCATTTTCTCGGGTGGCGGCATCCAGTGCGCTCACGTGTTAAGTGAGCCGATCACGCTCTACACACCTGAAGCCGCGCAAGCCTACAAGCTGTATAGCCGCGCCTTCTATGCGTCGCTGCATGGCTTGCTAGGTCTCAAGATGGATCTGAAAGTACATGAGGCCACCCGCATGATGCGCTTGCCCGGCTTCATCAATCGCAAGCCGGAGCGAGGCGGGGCGCTGGCTCGCGTGCTATGGCATCAACCCAACACTTACAGCCCCGAAAGCATTAAGGCGGCTGCCGAGCCTTATCTCCCACCCCCTGCTCCCGCCATGGTGAGTCGGCCAAAGCGCGAAGGCTTGCCGCTTGACTCGTACTCAGTCGGGGATCGCTTCCTTGCCCATCTGGTGCATGGACAGCCGATTGAAAAAGGAAGCCGCCACGACATGGTGATGGCGCTCTCTTTCGAAGCGGCGCGGGCAGGCATGCCTCAAGAGATGTTCGAAGGGCTTCTACTACCAGCCGCTAAAAAATGGTACGCAGGAGAGGCCTATTTAAGCGAACTACAAGAGGAAGTCAATTGGGTATACAGCCGCGCCGATCAGCTTGCGCCGCGTGAGTCGTTGCCGCTCGTCATGGGAGACACGGACGATTTACCCCTAATAGACGGAAGCGCCCCGGCTGAATACCTGATTCGGGTCACAGCCGAACAGCCCGTGATCAGCCAGAGTGAAGCCTCACCCACGCTTCAACACGTCGAGCCGGTCAAGCTGGTGGTGGAGCTGATTGTCGATGAAAAGGAAATTGAGCGGCAAGTGGAAGAGCGCGTGGTTGAGATTGAGCCGATACCGCTCCCCGAAGATGATCTCACGCTCGAAGACTTGCGGGTCAAGCAGGATGAAGCCGTTAGGGCTTACTTGACCACGCCCACGGGCAAAGGAACGCTGCTACGGCTTGCCACGCCGCCCGGAGTAGGGAAGACACGCAAAGCGATTGAGCAGGCCATTGACCACGCCCTACATGCGCTATTCGATGCCGATGCGCGTACGGTGCCGGGTGGAGAGATTGCGAACGTGGAGAACGGCGTGATCGTGGCCACGCTCTTTAAGATGGCTGGTCCTGAAGGGAAAGCATGGGCAAAGGCGCTTGGCTTCGAAGCTGACCTCCATCCGCGTCTGTTCTTCTTCTTCGCAGGTCGAACCGATGACAAGAATTCGCCGGGGTATTGTGCACAGCACGAGCTAGCCGATGCCGTGGCCGCCAAAGGGCGAAACGTAATCGCTTCGGTGTGCAACTTTTGCCCCGTGGCTGCCGCGTGCAAGGAAAAGCACTACCTCAGCCAGTTTGAGCAAGCCAAGCGCCACGGGATCGTGGTGGTAAGACCGTCGCATCTGTATATGAGTGATCTGACCAAGGATCGCAAGCTGATCATCATCGACGAATCACCCTTTAAAACGATGGCCGCTCCCACGGTGATCCCGCTCAAAGAGATGAGACTAGAAGCAAGTAGTAGCGCCATGGACTCATGGCCTGAAGAAGTGGCCACACTTGACTTGTTGCTCTCTTACCTACGGGACATCGTGCAAGCCAACACGGCAGAAGGCGATGAGGCTGTGAGATTAGGCGGGGCGTGGTTATTCGAGAAGCTCGAAGGGGCTGCGCCGGGGTTGGTGGGTCGAGTGTGCGAGATGAGCGCCGAAGCCGTGGCGGATATATCAACCGTGGCGATCATCAATGCCAAGCCGCAAGCAGTCAAGGAGCTGCCGCCAAACTTCGTACCTGAGCTGGTCGCGCTGATCAAGGCCGAATATCCACTCTATCAAGCAGGCTCAAAGCGTTGGAATAGTCGGATTGTGCCAAGTGGGCACACGCTGCAACTTTACCCGATGGAGCCGTTCGGCTTCACCCAGAACACGCGCGTAATCGTCACGGATGCCACCGAACCGGACTCCTACTATACGAAGGCCTTCACGGATTTATCTGGACGGCCTCGGCAAGTGTTCACCTTTGATCGGCAAGTGATCCCCGGTGGTCACACCACCTGTTACCTAGGGACTGAGAATACCAAGTCAACACTCATGCGCCGCACCGATACGATCATGAAACGCGTCGACGTGGTGGACTGGTTCAAGAAGCGACGGAAGCGTGACTACACCTTTCAAGACACGCTTGAACTCGCTGAGCAGTTGCGCAAGATGAAGTTTCCAAGCCTAGCGCAATCGATCACGCTCATTCACCAGTTGGCCGAAAAGCATCAAGGCTCGCTTCTAGTCGTGCTTTACAAGAAGCTGATCGAGGATGGCAGCGACGAAAGCTTCCTCCGTTACTGGTTGAAGCGCTCCGGAGTGCTGGACCCGGCATACGTGCAATGGTTTGGAAATTTGCGCGGTCGCAATGACTACAAGGATCTGAGTGCCGTGTTAGCCATTGGCACGCCGAGACTGAGGGAATCGGATCTGCTCACGCAAGCGCAGATCTGGAATCACAATGACCCGATCCCAGTGAGCGCCGATCGGATCATTCGGCTTGAGCCTTACCTGCGTTATGTCGATGAAAAGGGCAAGGGCCGCGCCTATCGCTATTGGGGCTACAAGGATGAACGGGTGAACAGCCTGTATCTGAATGCCATCAAGGGTGAATTGAAGCAATGTGTGGAGCGCATCCGCAAGAACTCAAGCGCAGGCTTGAAGTATGTCTATCTGGCTACCGCTTTCCCTTGCTCCGACAAAGTGAATGAATTCCAGATGTTCCACACTGCCCACCTCGACGAAGTGACCTCGACGGTGCTGCAGAGCTTGTTTGATGAAACCGAGACCGAGCCGCAGCCGATCAAGAGCTATGTAGAGAAGATCGCGTCGTTGGCGGGTGTGTCTTTCGATACTGCCAACCGTGCCTACAAGCGGGTCAGGATTGGTGGCATTGATCCGAGGGATGGCAAGCCGTGGGTGTTGAAGCTGGAAGCTTACGAGGGGCGCATGGCACTTAAAACTCGCGTCATGGAATGGTTGGCGGCTGACCCGAAACGGTATGCGCTATCCCTTCGCCAGATGGTTATCCAATTGAACGCCGATGGAATCAAAATTGGACTAACTGCACTGTCCCAATACCTGAAAGAACCCGATAACAGCGCCATAAACTAGGTGTTCGCCGACCATGCAAATCCCCTAAGAGATATATATAAGGGGATTTGCATGGGAAGTGAACAGGATCACCGGACATATTAAACGACTTACAAGAACAGGAGAACAATGACACCGCAGACACCGAGACCTTATCAACTAGAAGCCATTGAAGCGGTAGAGCGTGGCTGGTTGATGGGCGAAGTTCCTCTCATATTCATGGCCACGGGTGGTGGCAAAACCACCGTGATGGCTGAGTTATTGCGACGCAACCTGCACGCCGACTCGCAACGAGCGCTGGTGTTTGTGCACCGCAAGGAAATCGTCGAACAAATTCACGAACGGATTGCGAATCAATTTGCAGAACTCAAGGAGAGCTATTTTACCCAGACAGGCATCGCGCCGGGGTTGGGGATTGTGCAAGGTGATATGAACGCCATCAACGCGCGGATCGTGGTGGCGAGTGCGGGCAGTTTGCACCCGAAGCGGTTGCCGAAGTTGCTTGCGCATGGAAGATTTGATTATGTGGTGCATGACGAGGGGCACCACTACGCACCGGGCAACTCGTTCGATACATTGTTCGATGCACTCCGCAAAGACAACCCTGCCGTGAAACTGGTCGGCGTGACGGCTACACCCAAGCGGCACGATAAGAAGTCGCTAGGCCACCTGTACACCAAGATTGTATATGAGTGGTCGATTTTAGACGGCATCAAAGGCGGGTACTTGACTCCGGTGCAACAAATCGTAGTCAGTACGCAGATCGGCGACATGTTCAACCCGCAACACGTTTCGATCCTCAAGACCGAGAATTGGTGCGAGCTGGCCATTGATGCCTACCAGCGCTATCTGGCCATTGATGAGCGCCCCACGATTGCATTCTGGTCTACCGTCGAAATGAGCCGCAAATTTACCGATGAATTGGTCAAGATCGGAGTACGGGCGGCACATGTGGACGATAGCACCGATAAGAATGTTCGAAATCGGATAAAGCTGCAGTACGCGGCAGGCGAGATCGATGTGCTTTCGAATGTGAACGTGTTTACGGAAGGTCTGGATGTCCCGCGCACATCCGGTATTTTTCTCGGTCGCTTGAATATCAGGTCGCAAGTGCTCATCACCCAGATGATCGGACGCGGGTTACGGCCTTCACCGGGTAAGGTCGATTGTTTAGTTGTTAACTTGAGTGCGAACGATACCAAGGCGCTCGATCTGGGCACGCTTGTTGGAAAGATGGTGAAGTGTGAGCAATGCTGCAAGGATTACCCGAAAGGGCTGTTCAAGTGCCCGTATTGCGGCGCATTTCCCGCCCCTGTCGAGAAAGAGGATCGGGGCGAAAGTTTCGCACAGGTCAAAGAAGAACTCTTTCGAGGGCGTGACCTGCGCGATGAGATCGTGTCGATCTTTGCGCACTTGTCGGCACACTGGCAACGCGATCCCGAGGGCTGGTGCTCGTGCGGACTCGGCAGGGGGCGCGGCTCGTTTGTGATAGCGCCACCCACCTACGCCACCAACTTTGACCGCGTTCGGGAGCGGCTTGCCGATGCCACCTATCTACTCAAATCTTACGAGGAAAAGTGTGATCCGCGCACGCCGATCCTGATTGCCCAGATCGGCAGGCTGGAACGCGAAAAGAGCCGAATCGAGCGTTATGTGCTGTACCGCGTCGAAAAGGAAGGCAAAGTGACGCAAGTGAAAGATGCCGATAGCTTTGCGGCACTCATCAGCGAGGCTGACGGCTTGGCGCTAGGGCTGGTGGACAATCGGCGCGCCATTGCCCGCGATGCCGATTGGCGGATGCAATTTGCTTCGCCGCAACAAATAGACCTCCTCAAGCGGATGAAGATCCCCTATGACCGCACCACTTTGACCAAGGGGATCGCTTCTGAACTGCTCGATCACGCGCTGAGTGTGCCGAAAGTGAAGGCCTTCATTGCCGGTGACTTGCTACCGGAACGCAAAGTCAAGCAAGTGCTATATGAATTGGAGAAGGTGTAAATGCAACAAATGATGGATCTGGGTAAGGATGAGAAGCCTGCCCCCATTTACCGGATTGATGAGCGCGCCATGGCTGAGGCTGAGAAAGCCACCCGCGTGGCCATCGATACTGAAACCGATACCGAATGGAACGGCATCGGTCCTGAAAGCGACTACGGCCTATCGTATGCGGCGGATGTGCTGGTGATCTCGTTCGCATGGGACGAGGGGTCAGGCGTGTTGTATGCCAGTGATGGGCAATGGCCGGATCACGTGAAAAACTGGCTGCGCAAGCTGTACGAAACCAAGACGATTATCATGCACAATGCCGTGTTTGATGTGCGGCAGCTCTCGCGCCTTGTGCCGGGCACAATTCCGAAGCTGATGTGGGACACGATGACCAATGAGCGGCTTCTGTACCCTGCAGTCGATAAGCGCTTCTCATTGGCTGAGGTGGCCAAGTCGCACGGGATCGAAGTCCCAGAGCAACAACTGGACGTGAAGAAGCAACGCGGCAAGCTGCACCAGCTTGAGCTGGATGTGTTGCTCGACTATGCCAAGCACGACGCCGAACTCACCTTGGCGGTGTATCGCGAACAATTGGCCGAGATGAAGCCGACTCAGCTTACGCTCGTCGAAGTCGAGAATGCCGCCACCCGTAGCTATTGCCGGATGGCTGCGCAAGGCGTGCGAATTGATGCGGGGCGTGTCAAGGAAAGGATAGAGGAACTTGGGCGGGTGGCGGCTGATTGTGAAGCCCGACTCAGCGCGGCAGGTCTGAGCAAGCCAAACAGCCCTGTCGCTCGGCGTGAATTTATCTGGACGGTGAAAGGGCTACCAAAGCCGAACCCGAAACTACGCGATCACGCGGATCTGTTCACCGCCAAATGGGAATTGTCCACAGGTGCCGATGCGCTTGAGAAATATGTCGAAGTGTTCCCTGAAGCAGAAGAAGCGCTTGCCGACTTGATTACATGGATTGATGTGGACCGCATGATCGCCACGCTTGGCAACTTGCTCGAACATGCCGCCATCGATGGCCGTGTGCATTCGCTGGTGAGCGTAGGGACAGAAACTGGACGGCGCAAGTCCTCTAATCCCAACATCCAAAACCTGAAAATGCGCTTGAAGAATGCGCATGACCCTGCAGGCACGATGGCGGGCGTATTGGTGGGGGATGAAGGCGCGACGCTTGTCGAAATTGACTACAGCAACGCGGAGAACTGGATCGCGGCACTACTGGCCGCCGATAACGCATTCGCGAGTGCGTGCTCCGCGGCTGACTTTCATTCGGCCATGGCTGAATCTTATTTCGGGCAGGCTTGGACGGATGGCGATGCCAGTGAGCGCAAGCGGTTACGCTCGAAGGGCAAGACGATCACTTTCGGCACGGCATACGGGATGGGCGCGATGACACTATCCCGCCGACTAGGTTGCACGCCTGAAGAAGCGGCAGACCTGCTCGAAGCCAAGGATCGCGCTTTTCCGAAGGTGGCAGCCGCTAAGCAAGCCGCGGCAGACAAGGCGAAGTCAACAGGTTTTGTGCGGTTGTGGACGGGGCGCAAAGTGCCCTGCGATGCCAAGCGCCCCTATGTGGCATGGAACTACGCTTGCCAAGGCGCAGTCGGTGAACTCATTAAGAACGCCATTTGGAAGATTGACGAGGCGCTTGTCGCAGCTGGGCATCGCTCATACGTGGCAATCGATATGCACGACGCGCTGATCTTGAACGTCTTTCATTCGGAATGGGATCGGGTGATTGCGATTGCTTCCTCCATTATGGAGTCCGTGATGCCTGCCGATCTCAACCATCGCACCAACCCACCCGTTAAATGGATTGCGCAACCAGACTTAGACGAGAACGCGCATAAGTGGGGCTTGGGTCAATTCCACCCAGATCCTTTACCCTTGCCGCCTTCCACGGTAGTGCATGTATCGAACGGGTTTGATGTGTACATCGGGCGCAATACGGGCGGATTGAAGGATCAGGGATGGGGCAACCCGTACGTGATCGGTCGCGATGGAACCCGGGCGCAGGTGATCGAAAAGTATCGTGCCTATCTGCTCACCCGGCCCGACTTGATCGCCCGGCTGCCGAGCTTGCGCTTCAAGAAGCTAGGCTGTTTTTGCAAGACGGCTTCCGCCCCCGATACCGCTTGCCATGGCGATGTGTTGGTCGAGCTGGCAAGCCTTCCCGATGAAAAGCTAAAAGAGCTTGCTACGGCGGCATCTGTAGCACGCAATAAGCGGCGGGTAGTCGAGTGGCCAGAGATGGGCATATCGTTCAATGTGCCGCCTGCTTTCGAGCGGTGGGAGACTGCCGATCCTGCCACCCGAGAGGAAGCGCGGAATGCGCTGCAGCAGGTGATCAAGATGGATGAAGAAGCGCTCGCCGAGGAATCAGTCATGCGAATGACGACGGGCGCGCTGGTGAAAGTCGACGCGGTGAACTATCGCAAAGTCGTCTATGCGTGGTTGAAGCAGCTCGAAGAAAAGGGAGGTGTGGCCAATATGTTTCGCGCCGATTTCATGAATGGGATGAGCTTGGAAGAAGTAAGGGAACATTTTGAGAATTTGGCTGCCGAACTGAAAGTCCGAAAGAAGCGGATCAAGGCGTGTCAGAAATGGATCGAGGCGCTCAGCGATGAAGAACAGAGTGAGGTGGCAGCGTGACGAAAAAGAAGCATAACTCAGGGTGGTATAGATCAGAAGGTGGACAGACTTTCCATGCACATGGCAAGGGCATGTCCGATGAAACAATAGCGGCGCTAGGGAAACTCGCCGATGCGGCTGCCGCTATGATGGACAGCCGTTGCCCTCAGTGCGGAGGAACATGGGATAAGGTTCTGCATTACGTGTATGTCGAAAAGCGTTGGCAGTGCGATTGCGGCTGGACGGGTGATACCCCAGATAAGGCGCCTGACGATAATTCGACGTGGCGGTTTGAAGATCCCGTTGATACGCCATTGAAAAACATCACATGGGACATAAAGTTTGATCCTGAGGAGGATTCAAACCGTGAGTAACAGTCATTTGGAAGCCGCGTTCGAGCATTGGTGGAAACTACTCGCGCCGAAGGATCTACCCGCGCCATTGCGTGAGCAGAAACTGATCCCCGGTCGGAAGCATCAGATCGATTTTTCTTGGCCAGCGTTAAAAGTGGCTGTTGAAGTGGACGGCGGTCAGCATGCCTATAAGGGTGGCCGCCATAACACAGACGCAGATCGTTGGAAGATCAACAAGTTGTCTGAATTGGGTTATCGCATTCTGCGCTACAGCGGAACCATGATTGACAATGACCCAGAAGCGATGATTGAACAAGTGGCGAAAGTGGTACGTGAGGCGATTACAAAAAGCGCTTGAATTTGCCATCTGTTCTATAAAAGGTCTGGCATTCTAGGCTGGATTGTGATACCATAGGGGTTGTATAGCGCGGACGGTCCCCGCGTTATGCGATTCACTGGTACGCATTATTAGCTGTGCTTCAGAGGAGTCTATTTACCATGGGACCGACGCTCTATTCGTCGTGGCAAGTGATGCCATGACCCTACCCTCTCTCCCTCGTCATTGCGTCCGTTGTGGATGCTTTTTCAAAGCCCGTCGATGGACAGCTATTTATTGTGGTTCGGCCTGCCGACAAGCCGATTATATTCAACGCGCTAAGGTCGAACGTAAGAAGCTCGCTAAGCCCTCTCGCGACGTAATGGCCGATATTGTTACGTGCGCTCAATGTGACGCCAAGGTGTGGGCAACGCATAACGGCAAGCACGCGTTGTATTGCAGTAACAAGTGTCGCCAAAAGGCCTACCGTGAACGCTGCAAGCGTGGCGTGGATGCGTGGGGGAGGGCTAGACTGTGATGGAGTTAGACACGATTTATCACATGGAAGCGCTCGAACTGATGGCACAATTGCCGGATCAGTCGGTGGATTTGATATTGACAGATCCGCCCTATGGGCACAACAACAACAACGGCGATTTAATTCAACGTAGGGAAGTTGCACTCGGAACGCAGAAATCAGTTTCCGCATCGCGTCCTATTGCCAACGATGGGTTAGAGGCTGGTGAGTTATTTCAAAATGCGTGAAAGAATATAAGCGCATTCTGAAACCGGGTTGCTGCTGCTGCTGCTGCTGCTGCTGCGGCGGCGGCGGCCCCGATCCACAATTTGCGCGGTGGTCGCTTTGGTTGGATGAGGTATTGGAATTTAAGCAAATGGTGGTCTGGGATAAAGGCCCGATGGGTATGGGTTGGCATTATCGGCGCAGTTATGAGACGGTGCTGGTAGCAATGAAACCGGGGGCAGCATGTAAATGGTATGACACGACGAACACAATTGAAAATATCATCCGTCCATCGATGGCACGAAAGATAATTCCGCAAGCTACCGATCATCCTACGCCAAAACCGATTGCGCTGATGGAACATTTTATCAAATTACACAGCAAGCCGGGAGATATTGTATTAGATCCGTTTTCCGGTGGCGGCACAACGGCAATTGCAGCGAAACGATTAGGTAGACATTTCATCGCTTGTGATGTGAACGCGGAATATGTCGAAATGGCGCGGAAACGGCTGGCGGAACCGTGGACACCGCCATTGTTCACCGATGAAACGGTGCAGGAAGTTAAGCACACACAGGAGCCGCTACTATGACTGACCACTATTGCAAGTCATGCAAGCAGACGCTGCCCGAAACCAAGTTCAAGCTGGCTAAATATCGCAACGGAAGCCAGTACCGGGTGAACGTCTGCTATGCCTGCGTTTACAAGAAAACCAAGGACAAGCAGAAAATCTACACCCGCAACTATTATCTTTCGCACAAAGCCGAAAACTATGCGCGGTCGGTGCGATGGCGGCAAGCACATCGGGAGCAATACAACCTTACTCGAAAGAAGTGGCGGATGAAAAAAGCGCTGGAAGCGTTGGGGGTGAAACATGGCTGATACTCGCGTCTGTAGTTTCTGCAAGCGCACCCTGCCGATTGACGAGTTTCTCAAAACTGGCATCGGGCCTACGGGCAAGGTGTGGCGGCTGCGCAAGTGCAAGCAATGCCACTACGCCATTCATTACACCAGCCGCAAAGAATCCAAGCGGCGTTGGGTGGAGAAGAACCGCGACAAGCAGCGCGGCTATATCAAAGCCTATCACAAGCGCAACCGCGCACGGTTGAACATGCTGGCCAAGAAGCGCAAGCTGGAGCGAGCGCTGGCAGCGTTGGGGGTGAAACGTGGCGCGTGATATAGCCTTTTTCTTGTTCGATGTGGCGTTCTTTCTGAATCTATTGGCGATTGGTGTGCTCGTGGTGAGGAGGAATAAGCGATGAGTGAACAAGATTGGTTGCCGATGATAGAAGAAATGCGTGTTGAAAGCATTTGGATCGATTATCGGGACTCGCGAGGAAATGTAATCGATGCTAGACCGCACATGGATTGGCTCATAGCAGAAGTGAAAAAGCTTCGGGCTAAAACAGACGAGGTAAACCTCAAACATACAACCAAAGCCAGCCAAGCCAAGTCTATTTTACGGAAAAAAGTCCGTATTGCGTTGGGTGATTTGTTGAAGAATCACCCTGAACTGGTAAATCATTGGTCAAAATTGAGAGACATCTATGTGGTGGTTAATGAGAAGAACACCGATATAGATATCAGAATGGTTTGCAATTGGCTAAAAGAAGCCGATCCTTCGTCGTTGTCTCGATTGATGAAAAGCGAGGATCTGTGAGTAAAATACGGTTAGATCCCATGTGGGAAGAAGCGCTGGCCGTCGCGTGCCACGATGCCGATGCCTTGCATCGCACGCTGCGCGCCTCGGAGCTGAAGCCCGGCTGGGTGGTGGTGATGAGTGACGATCCCAGCGTGGAGTATGAAGTGCATCGGATTGATCACAATCACACAGGCTGGTTGTGTATGAAGTTTATCGGCGGGAAATACTACGCTTTTCGGATCGGGCATCATACGGATGATGAGTTGTGGGAGCGGGTGCGATGAAATGTCGTAGATGTGATAGTGATGCATGGATCAGAACGCATGGCGGGCTACTTTGCTCTAATTGTCAGTATTGGATACCTGAAACATCGGAAGAATGGCCTAAGCCTAGCACGATGAACGAAGAACAGGATCGGTTGAAAGAAATTGAAGATCGGCTTGCCGCCTATACAGTGAGCTATATCGTAACTACGCATGTTTTTACGCATGGGCATTGGCGAACCTTGCACACGCCTGATCCTATCGGCGGGCGCGATATGGCTTGGTTGGTTGAAGAAGTGAAGCGGCTGCGGGTGATCATTGAGCAGGGCAAGGGGGAGCTATGAACGAGCAGGAACAAGCACTATGGGAAAACGTACAAGCGCTCAAAGAAGAAAACAAGCAGCTTGTTGAATCGGTAAAAGAATTGAATACGCAAGTTGCCATGTTGGTGTTTGAAAATGCGCAAGTGCATAACATGATCATCGCGGAATTGAAGCGCCTTCACGCATACATTATGCACGGCAAAGGGGATTCAAATGTTGAGTGAATTCATCCCGAATTACGATGAATGGGTGCCGTCTGAAACGCTGCTCTCCACACTGGGCGAAATGCGCTTGACGCGGGATAAGGTCGAGGCGGTGTTTGCGTTCTACGCTTCGGATCATGCGGGGCAAGGGCCGTATGCCTCAGAGATTGCCAAGATACTCGGCATCAGCAAGCAAAACGTTGAGCGGCGCATGACCGAGCTGATCGCCTTTCGGCGGGCGCAGCGCTTGCATGGTAAATTTGTGTTGGTGGCGGGGAGCTATACACACCCTGCGGTTAGACGATTGATGGGAGGGTGAGGGATGGTAGACGATAAAAAGTCGGAATGGGATGAGCCATTCATAGGATCATTTATCCCGGAAAGGCATATGACAGACGGAGAACTCGATAAGCTGCTGCATGATACTTTGGTCAAATGGAAATTAGACATTTGCCCAACTTGCGGACGAGCGATTGATCGTGCTGATTGTGCTTGGAACACTGGCAACTCAGAAAGCGGATCCGATATGTCAGCGCTCCATATTATTTGCTTGCGCTGCGATGAAGATATTTGCAATGTGGCTACCTATTCAGGGGTAGAAACATTTGAGGATTTTGTCAAAACTGTTTGCTTCGAGATCGAGTGGCGAAAAGGCAACGTTTGATGGCAAAGAGGCAAATTGCAAAAGAACGCTATCGAAAAGCGTGTCGGGTATTGCGAATACTCAATAAGAATGAAGAACCCAATTACCCTGAATCGGCAAAGCGGATTCCTTTTTGGATCGAAGCGCTGAAAAGTGATCCGAACACAGCACAAGATGGCTATTATTGGATTGATTCAGAACGCCTTACGAAATGGTTTTGGCGGCGCAATGACTTAATACGTAGAAACGTATGGGTAAGGTGAAATTCATAGGCTAGGTGCCTGCCACCACGTGGCTATAATCAACTTTTAGAGCCTCTTTTTCTACCCTAAAATATGGGGCAGGAAGAGAGGCTTTTGATTTTGTGGATCGAACTGACCGCCAAGGCCAACCGAATAATCAATCAGGTCAAGGCTGTACTTGAGGGCGTAGCGCCGGGGCATATTGCTGGGTGCTTCTTGATCCTCGTCGCCTTGTTTATTTTCGATGATCGGCCTGTCGGCGTCGTTCTGTTCATTGAATCGTCTGGCATTTCTCCTCGATGGTATGGGCTGTTGCTTGCGGCGTGTGGGTGCGTGCTTCTCATGGCTCCCCGATACGAGAACGCGCTTCTGCTCATCACCCCACTCACGTTTTATGCACTCATGGCGTGGATTTATTTTCTGTCGATGCCTCCCGGTCAGCGGATTCTTGTGGCTCCCCTTCTTTATTCGGGTTGTTGCGCATTTATGAGCCTGAACCTGCTGCCACGAGGCTCGCATGGGTGAGAGTTTATCGATCGGCGGCGTGGTGCTGCTCTTGGTGACAGCCCTCGGTAACTTGCTCATTATGCAGGTGAACAAGGCCAACAACCAGAACAAAGCAGAAGCCAACGCGCTCAACTTCCAATCGGCGTATGTGGAACTGAGCCAAGCCGATCGGAAACGGGCCGATGAGGATCGCGAGCGATTGCTGAGGTTAGAGAAGCAAATCGACGCGCTACTGGACGATAACAAAGAGAAGAAAGCAGCGATTGCGGATTATCAAGCGAAGTTAGCAGAGGCATACCGACAAATGGCACAAGACAAGGCCACCATTGAACGGCTGAGCGAACAATTGAAAGTCTTGCCAGAGCTTCAAACCGCCATTGATAAGCTGACGACGCGCATTGCTGCACTCGAAGCGCAGATCGAAACGATGAAGGCGCAGCACAAAGCCGAAATCACCGCCAAAGATGAGATTATCGAGGGCTTGCGCGTGGAGAATACGTCACTCAAAGCGCGGCTCGATGCGCTGAATAAGCCAAGCGAAGCGGCGTTGGCACAAAGCGTCACAGCCCAACACGCGGGGGATGCAAGCAATGGGTAAATTCACTTTGCAGCCAACCGAAAAGAAATCCTATACGCGCTTGGAAGATGCACCACAGCAATATAAGGCGATGTATGAACGCCATTTGCAAGGTGAGACTTATGTTTCGATAGCTAAATCCTACGGCGTGACACCGACAACCGTGCGTAGCCATTGCATACATTTAGCGCGTCTTGCTGCAGAGCCCCCACCAAAAATAGATTTGCCGATTACTGAGGCATCGCCGATTGAAGCACTTGAGTTAAATCCCCGCTGTTATAACGCGTTGAGACGAGTAGGTTACGACACAGTAGGCGAAATTTTGGCGCAACTGAATGGTACTGGGTTGAACATCAGGAATTTCGGTGACAAAGCTTTTGCGGAATTGGTTGCAGCGCTTACCGATAAAGGGCTAGTCAAAAAGCCGATGCACAACTCAGAGGTGTCTCATGGCTAGTGTCAATGGTTGGCCACGTTGGGCGAAAGCGTTCCTTGCCGCTTTAGAGGTGGATGGGGTCGTGTTGCATGCGGCAAAGGCTGCCGATATTTCGCCGCGGCAAGCCTATCGCTACCGGAAAGAGAACAAAGAATTTTTCACTGCGTGGGAAGAGGCCGAATGGGCAGGCTCTGAGGCGCTCGTAGCAGAAGCGTATCGTCGAGCTGTAGATGGGGTCAAGCGCCCCATCTATTCGCAAGGTAAGTATGTGGCGGATGAGATCGTATACAGCGATACGATGTTGTCTTTGCTGCTCAAAGCCAAGCGCCCCACCGAATACCGTGAGCGCGTGAGTCAGGAAATCACCGGCGCGGCAGGTGGCCCGGTTGAATTGCGGGTGGTGTACGAGAACATGAAGCCATCGAAGGAAAGCGCTGAGTAATGGCGTACACGATCACGCTCCCCATTCCGCACGCGAAACAAGCGGAGTTTATCCAATGTGACAAGCCGCGCGTGATTGTGCGAGCGGGGCGTCGTGGTGGAAAAACCGTGGGCGTGGGTAATCGAGCGGTTGAGAAATTCTTAGCGGGTAAGCGTGTGCTATATGCCGCTCCCACGCAAGAACAGATCGATCGGTTTTGGGTGAGTGTGTGCCGCGCCTTAACGGAGCCGATTGATGCGGGCGTGTTCTATAAAAATGAGACGCGCCACATTATCGAGTTACCGGGTACTGAGCAACGCATCCGAGCCAAGACCGCTTGGAATGCCGATACGTTGCGAGGCGATTACGCCGATGAATTGATTCTGGACGAATGGCAATTGATGGATGAGGACGCGTGGGGGGTGGTGGGTGCACCGATGCTGGCTGACAATAATGGAAGTGCGGTCTTTATTTATACTCCTCCTAGCCTGCTCAGCCGTAGTCGGTCTAAGGCACGTGACCCGCAACACGCCGCCAAGATGTTCAAGAAAGCCGTCACCGATCCGCGCTGGGGCGTGTTTACGTTCACCAGTCGCGACAATCCGTATATCTCGCAGGACGCTATCAACGATTTAGCTGGGGATATGACCGCGTTGTCCTATCGCATGGAGATTTTGGCCGAAGATGTAGATCAGGCACCCGGTGCGATGTGGACACGTGACACGATCGAACGCAACCGCGTCACTCGGCAGCCGGCGACGCTCGATCAGGTGGTGGTGGGTGTTGACCCATCGGCAACCAGTGGCGGCGATGCGGCAGGAATCGTGACAGTCGGCATGACACAGCGGCAAGCGTATGTGTTGAGCGATGACACGGTGCAAGGCAGCCCACAGACATGGGCGCTGGCCGCAGTGGGTGCCTATCACAAACATCGGGCGGATTGCATCGTCGCGGAATCCAACAATGGCGGCGAAATGGTGGGTTTGACCATCAAAACAATCGACCCCTCCGTCACTGTAAAACTCGTACATGCGAGCCGAGGCAAGGCCACACGTGCCGAACCAGTGGCGGCACTCTACGAACAGAACCGCGTGCACCATGTCGGCAACTTCGCAGGCCTTGAAGATGAGCTGTGTTTGTGGATGCCGGGTGATGCTTCGCCGAACCGAATGGATGCGATGGTGTGGGGGATTAGCAAACTGATGCTTGGATCGCAGCCGCTGGTGGCTGAAACCCGGAGGTATGCGTAATGTTTGGAGCAACCAACACCCTACAATCGACTGAACCAACGGTTGTTTACTATCTCGACCTGCTGCGCTTGTCGTCCATCTTCAAGGCGTCGCTGTTCTGGGTGAACGAGGAACGCGTGCGCTCGAAGCGGGTGTTGCGCTTCCGCAAGTATTTCGACGGCGATCACGATGCCGGATTGAATACCGAAATGAAGAACTTGCTTCGGATTCAAGATTCCGACGATGGCTTCACACTTAACCTGATGCCAAGCGTGGTCAACACCATGGCTGATCGGTGCATCGTGCAATCGATCGACGCGTTGGAAGATAAGAAAGCGCAAGCCAAGCTGCCGATGATGGCCGATGCGGGTGATGGTGACGCAAATAGCGATGACATCCTGAGCGATCCCACACGCAACCCTGCGGCATGGATCCAAGACGTGATGGAGCGCAACCGCTTCGATATTCTGCAAGGCGAAATCCATCAAGCCGCCATCCGCGACGCCGACTCTTATTTGATGGCGAGTTGGGACAACGACGATCAGTGTGTGCGCTGGACGTTCGAGGAAGCTTTCGACGGCAGTACTGGGATGCTGGCTTACTACCCAAGCCGCAACATTCCGAAAATGGCAGCGGCGATCAAGGTGTGGCAGATCCAAACACCCACCGAACTCACGCAGTTTCAGTTTGCCATTCGAGCGAACGTCTATTACCCAGACCGGATCGAAAAGTATCAGGCCATGGGCACAAACTCGTTTGAGCCATTCATCGAAGAAGGAGAAACGACGCACATTCTGCCATGGACGGATCGAAGCGGCAAACCGCTTGGCATTCCAGTCATTCACTTTCGCAACGGTGGACGGCATAACTTCGGCGTAAGTGAGCTGCGCAATGCGATCAGCCCACAGAACGCGCTCAACCGCTTCAACTATTCGGCGGTGATGATTGCCGAACTGACGGCGTTCTCGATCCTCGTTGCGCGGGGACATGAGCCGCCCGCTACCATCACACCCGCCATGATTTACACGATTAGCTCGGGCGCGCCGATTGAGCAAGGACAGATTGCCGACCTGACGCGGTTAGCCGCTGGTGACATGGGGCCGATCCTCGAAATCATCGATAAAGAGCGGCACTTGATTGCCGACATTACGCGCACGCCCTCATCCGACCTGATCGGCAGCGGCGGCAAGAGCGGCGAATACCTGAAGCAGCTCGAAGTAGGGCTGCTCGGCAAAGTGCGTGCGTTCCAAACCCGCGCCGGCGCAAGTTGGGAGCAAGTTGGCGACTTGTCGCATCGCATTCAAGCGGCATTTGGCGTACAGCAACCACCCGCCTATAAGCGCTTCCGTACGGTTTGGCGTAGCGCTGAACTGCGCAACGACTCGGAAGTCGTCAAGAATGCCGTCATGATGGATGTGATTTGGGGCCACGAACAGACGCTCAAAGCGACGGCCAACGTGTTTGACCTCGACGAAGAAAAGATTGCTTCGATCATGGCGGAACAGAAAGAGGCTGCCGCACAAGCGCCTGCCCTCATGGAATCAGTCAACCCGATGAAGGGCACCGTGAGCGTGAAAGAAGCGCCGATTGATATCGGGGCGCAAGGCGACACGGTGAAGGCGACGGACGGAACGCCTAGCGCACAAGTGAACTCGCCGAGCAAGCCAAGCGCGAACAAACCTGCCATCAAGGGCAGCGGCAAGAAGCTGCCACCCGGTCAAGCGCTGACGGTGCATCCCATCACGCCCGAAGAAGTAGCGGCAGTCACGGCGCTCCATCGCAAGATGGTTAAGGCGGGCTGATGGCAAAGTCGCACCCTGTCGGGCCTTACCCGGTGAATGGCGATCAGGAGGAAACCGATGCCATCGCTAACCAGTGGGCAAAGCGTATGGAAACGCTGAGCGAGGACTTGTTGCATGGCACGCTCTCGCTTGAGGATTGGCACTCGCAAATGCAAGACGCCATCCGGACCAGCTTCCTGCAGCAGGCGATTGCAGGGTCAGACACGCCGTTATCCATGGACGAACTCAAGGATTTGCAAGACAAGATCCTTGACCAGTACAAGTATCTGGACAAGTTCGCCCAAGATATCGAGGATGCCGTGGTGGAAGAGGGCGCAAGCCTCGACTTCATCACCAGTCGTTCGGCGCTCTATGCCAAGTCGAGCGAGTCGGTGTACTGGGATCAGGCGATTGACTTGGATTTGCCCGCCATGCCGCGCGATGGTTCGACCGAGTGCCTGAGCAATTGCCAATGCAACTGGAACCTTGAGTATGACGGACAAGGCAATGTGAATGCAACGTGGGAGTTAGGCGAGGCGGACCATTGCCCGACGTGCGTCGACCGATCCGAGACATGGAATCCGCTGGTGATTCCGCTAGGGAAAAACAAATGAAGCCCGAACCTGTAGCCAAATCCGCGCCCGCTCCTGTTCAGCAGGATTGGCGCTTGTCTCTCAACCGCGACGAGCGGCGAACCGTAGAGGCTGCACAAGAGCACGCCGAGTTTTTCAAGGGTGCCGAAGTGCAAGCGAATCCGAACTCTTTACTTATCGATAAACTGGCCAAGCTACTTGACCAGAGACTATAGGAATCCAGAAGGAAACCGCAACCATGGCAGATGAAATCAAGGCTCCTGAAGGGGCTGATAACGGGGCAGAAGCCAAAGCTACTCAACACACGGCTGAAGAAACGCAAGCGCTCATCAAGCAATTGCGCGAAGAAGCCAAGCAGAACCGCATCAAGGCGCAGGCGCTCGAAGAACGCTTGACGGTACGGGAACGCGAAGAGCAATTGCGCGAACAGGAATTGCTCAAAGAGCAAGGCAAGTTCAAAGAGCTTTACGAGAAGCAGACCGCCGAATTCGCACGGGTCCAAACCGAAGCGCAGAAAGCGGCAGCCTATCAGACGGCTTTCCAGCAAAGTCTGGACGCCCGGATCGCCGCTATTCCTGAAGGAATGCGTAGTCTGGTGCCCGATGGACTGGAACCGTTGAAGCTCAGCGAATGGCTGGACAAGAATTCAGCGTTGCTCAGCAATCGACGCGCGCCGAACCTTGATGCGGGCGCAGGTGGATCGGGTGCATCGCCAAGCGGTGTGAAGGCCGTGGCGCTGAGTGCCGATCAGATTCAGATTGCGCAGGCGATGGGCCTCACGCCGGAGCGCTACGCGGCACGTCTTGCCGAAGCGCAAGCCTTGCGCGGCAAATAACGAACGAACACAGATAGGGAGTAGGGATCATGGCAGATACTAGCCTTGGATTTCGTTTTCGCGGGCGTCGTGGTGCGGCTCAAAACCCCACGATCCAAAACATCAAGACCAACGCTACCGCCACTTTGAGCGCGGGCGATCTGGTCACTCTGACCAACGGTCAGCTGGTACTGGGTGCCACTGCCGCCACGACTTTTGTCGGGCTGGTACTGGAAACCAAAGCCGGAACCGCCAACACCACCCAGTATCGCGTGATTGTCGATGAAGACGCCATCTACGGCGTGTACGACAACAACGCCCGCGTCAAGGGTGCGACACTGGACATCAGCGGCGCAACCGGCGCGCAGACCGTTGCCGCGTCGAGCAACAAGGAATTCGTGGTGTGGGCTACCAAGACCAACAACATCGACGAAACCTTGGTCACATTCAACGTTGGCAAGCACATCAACAACAAGGCGCTCTAACAAGAGCTATAAAAGGAATACTGAAACATGCCTGCACCTCTTGTTAGTCAAGCATGGGCTGATGCCCTCGAACCCGGCATTCGCGAATGGTTCTGGCTGGGATTTAACCGCCGTCCATCGCTGCGCCCGTCCATCTTCAACGTTCTGTCGTCCATCAAGGACACGGAACACTATGAAAACTTTGGCGCGGTGGCTCTGGATGCTTGGAACAACTTTTCCGCAACGGGCAAGCCTTCGACAGTCGGCTATGACCGTGGGTATAAGACCAACATCCAGAACCAAACGTTCGCCGTCGAGCTGCCGATCCGTCGTGAATTCCTCGAAGACAACCTATACAACAACATCGTCAATCCGACGATGATGCTCGGTGACAGCGCTGCTTTGAAGATGGAAACCGACGCGGCCTCGGTGTTCAACAACGCAACCAGCGCTTCCTATTTGGGCGGCGATGGCGTGGCGTTGGCTTCGGCCTCGCACCCGAACGCCCCTGACGTGAGCGGCACCCAGTCGAACGCTGGTTCGCTGACCCTCACTCCGGCCAACATCGAAACGTCCCGTTTGGCCATGTGGGCCTACACGGATGACAAGGGTGGTCTGATCGGCGCGATGCCCGACACCCTGATCGTCCCACCTGCGCTGGAATACGCTGCCCGTCAGGCAGTTTTGTCCAGCGGCGATCCGACGACTGCCAACCGTGCAGACAACCCACGGCAGGGCGCGTACAACATCATCGTGTGGCCGTTCCTGACCTCGACCACCCGTTGGTTCTTGGTGGACAGCGTGCTCATGAAGCAGAAGCTGTTCTGGCAAGACCGCGTGCCGCTCGACGTGCATCTGAAGCAGGAAGACACCAGCGTTTTTGCCACTTGGATCGCCCGTATGCGTTATGGTTTCGGCTTTACTGACTGGCGCTGGACATTTGTAAATAACTAGTACGCTGTTTAATGGCGTACGGTTATAGAAGCTTCCCTCCTTTGCCCCATTCGCTAGGGAGCTTGTCCCCTCTGCTGACATTGCAGAAGGGGCAAGAAATAACAATGTTTTCGCGGCCATCGGAGCCGCCACGAGATAAGGGGATAACGTGATCGACGTGGTAAATATCACCAACCAAAACATCGCACCAGTAGCAGCGTCCTTGTTGAGCGTTGTATTGGTTGCGTACGTCTGCCGCGGTATGTTTGCCTGTGGATTGCGCCCGTCTTGCTCGTCTGCGGCGGTTCTGAATCCAGACTTGCGCTTGACGTTTGTCGGGGTTGCGTTTACGCCAGTCCTTACTGCGTTGAATGGTTTGCACGCGCATTTCGGGAGACTTCTGGTATTCAGCATTTCGTTTGTTAGCGCGGCACTCTTTGCAAATCGCGAAAAGGCCGTTATGGCAATGTGCATTTCGGGAGAAATATTCAGGGGTCTCAGGAAGAACGCGTTGGCAATGCTTGCACCGCTTCAGGCCTTCGGGAAGTTTCTCGCGGAATGTGCGCGGGGTAAATCCGTCTTTCAAGCAACGGCAGATCTTACACTCCGGAGTAACACCAAGGGCACAATCACGCTTTTTGTAGAATTCGGAAATAGGTTTTATTTCGCCGCAAATCTTGCAGCGCTTTACCTGAATGTCTGTCATATGAAGTTGTCTCCGTGTAACTCTGTGTTTGGGAGTGTGGACAAGCTCACAGAGTTAGCCGTTCAAACGGTTCATGAGGCCGTTCTAGTCCACACGCATATTATACCCTGTCTCAGGGTGGAAGGCTAATAACATGCCAGCAGGCGACTCGAACGTAACAAATCTAGTGGCAAGCGGAGCCATCGTCAGCAGTGCTGATGCGCTCCAATTGCTTTCGGCAGACGGGGTCATCACCTTGCCATCGAGCGTAGGTGTGGTCAAAACCGTTGTGATCACCAAGGGTTCAGCAGCAGCTTTGACGCTTGCGGCTCCGGTCGCAGGTGCGTACGGTACAGGCGACGATGGAAAGATCATCATGGTCTTTTCCGAAACCGCATTCGCCCATGCCATCACCTGCCCGCAAGGCTTCAACCGCAAAGGTTCAAGCGGAACCGCGACGGCATCGGCAGCCGCCAACAACTCGATCACGCTGGTTGCTCGTAACGGGCAATGGGACGTGATGACCAACGTCAACTTCACATTGGCGTAAGGGGGATTTATGCCTATTTCAACGGCAAAAATCGCTTGTACGCTGGTGGGATCGAACGGCTCAGCGACGGCAGATGTGAAGACCAGCCGCAACTGGAACGGGCGCGTGGTGGGGGTGTATATCGACTATCAGAGTCAACCCGCCACCACGACAGTCACCGTCAAGACGGCAGGGTCGAATGCGCCATCGCTTGGTATCTTGACGCTCCCTGCGGGGAACACGTCGCAATGGTACCGACCATTGATTGCGCAGAACAAGACGGACGGCACGGCAGCCCTGTATGCGGCATCGTTCCCCGTGCTATCTGAAATCGCGGTCGATGACTATCTGGAAGTGATTCCGGCGCTTGGTAATGCGGGCGCGTTCAACGTCTGGGTGTTGCTCGAAACGGACTTTGCACAATGACATTCACCTACACCCTTTCACCTGCCAATGACATTACTCGCGTGCGGTATGGCATTCGGGACACTGATTCAACTGCCGCTATGTTTAGCGACGAAGAAATCACCTTTCGGATCAGTGAAACGGGTGATTGGAAGCACGCGGTGATTGACATGCTGACGGGCAAAATCGCTGAATTGGCAAACACGCCGGACTTTGGCGCGGGGGATTTCCGCATCAGTCAGCGCACGTCGATCGAGGCTTTGCAGAAGCTGCTCGCGCTACGCCGCCAAGAATACGGCATCGCGCTGATCACCGCTTCGGCGAACTACATCTATCGACCGGACAACTCAAGCCAAACCAGCGCGCCAACTTTTAACGGGTTGGACGATGACGGCATCAACGACTATGACGACGATAACGGGTATTAAACACTATGCCTAAGCTATCGCTTCTCAGTCCGGCCATTCAAGCGCGTATCCGATACGCCGTCAATAGCGCGTTGCCGGATACCTGCTCGATTCAGCAAGTTTCCCGTACACCCGGTGGTGCAACGGGCCAAGTGGTGAGTTGGACCACGATCAGCTCACCCGCTTGCCGCTTCGTAGCAAATGGTTCCGAACGTGACTCGGATCGAGGTATCAACTCACTAGACGGCGCTGATTCGTTTATCTTCGCGTTTGACACGGTGATTGATCCATCCAACCGGATCTTGTTCGGCGGTCACACCTACGAAATCAAGATCATCGTGGCGGGTCACTCGTGGGAAATGTATCGGCAGGTCGATGTGCTGCGCGTGGACACACTAACATGACTACTTTAACAACGGCGATCGCCGCGCTTCAGACCGTCGTGGTGACCTCGTTCGCCGCACAAGGGGCACCGATGAACACTGCCGAAGTGATCACCCAATCACCATTCGATATCTATAAGCAGGTCAACACTGTTTACATTTATCCGAATGGTGGGCAGGATATGGCGACGGGGCTTGGGTATGTGAATCAGTACCGCGATCCGCGCCTCACGGTCGAGATCATGGCGGGCACGTATGCGAATGCCGAAGCCCTTACGGAAGCGCTGCGCCTCGCGTGGATCAATGACTTCAACGTCGAGAACGGCAGCGGGGCAGTGGGAAGCGGCTACTTGCGAGCGCAAGGCATCAAGAACCTTGAGATCGGCTTGTTCGCCGCTGCGCCTTGGGATGATCGAGGGTTGGTGTTTCGGCGCAAATCGTTCGTGATCCTTCGGATAAAGGACTGACCATGGGAAGGCATTATTTTGCCAACGGAATCGCGTGCTCGAAGTGCGGGCAAATCGTGGGGTTGGTCGAAGCATGGAGTTGGGAGATGGCGGCGAGCGGGCAAGGCATCTGTGGTAATTGCATCGACGCTGCCGCGCAATTGGCATACGCTTCCACCGACAATCCGACGCCCGAACAAGTGGCGGATGTCACACCGCCCGCGCCGCAAGAAAACGGAGACTAGCTTCTATGCCGTACGCATCGGAAACCAGTTGGACGGGCCTGCTGAGCATGATTGAGGATCTGGATTCGATCCGCGCCCGAGGACCGGGTGCCGTGGCTGCCATGACGGACGAGCTGGGCACCGAGACTTACCTGCGCTATATCGAGAACCTCGAAGGCGCAGTACCCAGTACTGCTGAAAATCCGTTGCCAGTGGGTATCCGAAGCGGCGATCTGATTGGTCAAGCGCAGCTCATTCGCTTGAACCAGTACGCGTTTGAAGTCACCAACTCAAGCGGGCATGCGGGCTTCATTGAAGACGGGACTGAGAAAATGGTGGCGCGGCATCCGTTACAAGATGCGGTGGATATTCTCGAAATTCGCACGAAGGCCGAAATGGACTCCGTGATGACACAAATCTGGAAACTGTGAGGTAAAGCAACATGGCTCAAATTGGGCACTACGCACCGTCTGAGGTGCGCTATTTCTTGGAACATGACGGAAACGAATTGGCCGAAATTCAAAGCTTTGAATTCGACATCGATCCGTCCGTCGAAGCAGGCGGTAAAGGCCTCGGTTTCCAGAAAAACGCCTACTGGAAAATCACCGACGCGCCGAAGATGGCAGGTAAGATCGGCAAGAACGTCATTGCCCGCGCTGATCGCGGCATGCTGTTCATGGACCTCATTCGCGGCTCAAGCGTCATTCATCAAGATGTCGTAGCGGCTGCCGCTACCACTGCCACGCTGAGCTTGGTCTCAGGCTTCACCAGCTTGATTGAAGTCAAGAACACTGCCAACAACTTGCGCTTGCGCGAGGGCATTGATTACACGGTGAACTACACCACGGGTGTAATCACGTTCCCTGCAGCGTTGTCGGATGCCGTTCTGATCAAGTATCTGGTGCAAGGTCGGCGCGGACTCAATTACTTGGCGAACGGTGGGTTCGAAGACGCGCTCGGCACCACATGGATAGGTTTCGCTACCGGCACCGTCGCCCGCGATTCGACTGCGGCAAACACCTATTCGGAACTGTACGGCCTGAAGGTGACGCCAACGGCAGTCAGTGACGGCGTGCAGTACAACCTGCCGATCTATTTGCCGCAGGGACGCACCTACCGTTTGCGCGGACGTGCCAAGGCCGCAGCCGCCGAAGTGCTGGCCGCGTTCTGGTACGACGGCACCACGGATCAGGCGATGACGGTTGTGAGCGGCGCAACGCTGACCACGACGTTTACGCCGTTCGAATTCACGTTCACCACGACGACCAAGTCGACCATCGCCAACATTAAAATCAAGGACACCAAGACGGGGCCAGCGGTTTTCTATCTCGATGATCTGATGCTGATCGATGACACCACGGCCACCAACCCCACCTATGGGTTTAATCCGATGGATCACGGCATGGCGATCGTTCCGTTCGAATTCAACATTGTGGCGCGGCGCGTGGTCGATGGCACCGCGATTTACAAAATCATGGACGCCACCGTCGACAAAATCGGCATCAAATCCGGTAAAGCGTATGCGGAAGATATCAGCTTCCAAGCGCTCGATCTGGTTTACGAATAGGAGAGGCTGAATGACTGGATTATTGGATCCTAAAGTGCTTGACACGCTCGACGCCACATGGGACGACCTGAGCGAAGTCTCGATCAAGTCGATCACCTTTCGGGGCAAGACGGTTAAGTATCGGGACGGCTTGCCGCTCGATGAATTGGCAAAGATTCAAGCCAAGTACCCCGGCGCGGCAGCTCGCACGCAGGCGCTTGACTTGTACGTCGATATCTTGACGGCAGTCTTGGTCTCGCCGGCTGTGGAAAGCGAAGCCCACAAGCGCGCCCTTCGCAAAGCTGATGGCGGTTTCCTGCAGCAGATTGCTAACGACGTGTTGCACGTCGTACCGCAACCAGACAGCCCGGTCGCGGAGACAGCAAAAAACTAGTTCGCCCACTGGTATATGGTGGGCAGCTCGACGAGGACAGCCCGCTACTCGCCACGCTTGCGGTAGCGGCTGATTATTACAACGTTCCGCTCTTTCAATATGTGGAGCACTTGCGGCAAACGCGATTGAAGTATGGACGAGCGGCGGCGGATCTGGATCTGATGGTTGGGCTAGAACTGCGCGAGCAGAAAGCCACCAAGGCCAACGAGGAAAGGAGACGACAAGATGGCAGTTTATGATGTAGTCGCACAATTTAGCGCGGTCGATGGCGTCTCTGGAATCGTGGGCGGGATGGCCGATACGCTGCGCTCGTTCGGTGCCAATACGCAGCAAGATATGGACAAGGCAGGCGGCGCGTTCAGCTTGCTCGGCGTGGCAGCCGGCGCAGGCTTTGCGGCGGTGGCGGCGGCTGTCGAAATCGGCGTAAGTCAATTCCTCACTGTCAATGATGCCATGGCAAAGATGCAAGTTCAGATGGGCTACAGCGACGCGGGCATGGTCAGGCTCGAAAAGTCTGCAAAGGGCTTATTCAACTCTGGGCTGGTCGGCAATTTCAAAGACGCCGCCGACGCCGTTCAGAAAACGAGCAAATATGTCAAGCTACTCAGCGATAACGACATGAGCCACTTTTTAGCCGATTCGGCAGGGGTGGGAAAGGCTTGGAAACTGACTCCGGCTGCCGTTGATGAAATGGTGGGACGGGTGCAAGCTATTTTCAAAGAGCCTGATCCCTTCAAGATCCTTGATATGCTCACAGTCACCGCGCAAATGTCAGGAATCCCGCTAGGCGAACTGGAATCGAAAGTGGAAAAGTTAGCGCCTAAGTTCCTTTCCGCCGGCTTATCGTCGCTCGGTATGGGTGGCTTGATTGTCATGGCTGCCAAGGCAGGTATCGGCGAACAGGGGCTAACCGGACTTACGACAGCGGTAACCGCGTTCCATAACAAGATCATGCACCCTGACGGGAATTTTCAAGCGGCTTTGGATCAGTTGGGTTTGCACGATGTAGCGGAAAAGGTGCGCACCAACAAAGAATCGATGGACGATGCGCTGAATGAAGTATTTACCAAGCTGGGTCAAGTCAAGGACCCCGCGAAAGCGACCGCCGATGCAATGGCTTTGTTTGGTGATTCTGTGACTAAGATCGGAGGGGCAGGTGTAATCTCCACCTTTAGCGGCTTTGCGGGCGTGCTAGGCGGTCCGGAAGGCATTGCCGGAGCTGCCGACAAGGTGACAGCCAAGATGCAAGCTCTACCCGAAACCGCATTCGGGCAAATCAAGAACGCCATCACCACTTACCTAGGCGATGCCGTCGAGCTGGTCAGCTCCTACATGCTTCAGATGCCCAACATCATTGCCACGAATTTAGCCATGGCGTGGATACGGGTTAGCGCGTGGGGCGTGAGCACATTGGCTACGTTGGCTGTGTTCTTTGCCAACCTGAAAAAAGGCTTCGAGGACGCTTGGAAGAACGTGACTCAGGTGTTTGCCAATGCCATCGCGCCGATTGTGGTGTACGTGAATAACCTCGTGAGTTCTGTCATGGCCGCCTTGCAACCGCTGATCAATGCCATCGCAGCAGCGGCGGCAGGACTATCCGCAATTGCTGGATATACAGGCGGGGGTGGGCTACCCGAAGCAAAAGGTACAGGCGTAGGTGCACGTCGGGCAGGCGGCGGCCCGTTGGCTAAAAATGGTCTTACCCTTGTCGGTGAAGAAGGTCCAGAACTGATTGACGGATCTAGCGGTATGGTTTACTCAAACACGCAAACCAAGACCATTCTCGCGGGTGCATCCGGTGGCGGCGGTGGCACAAACATCACCATCAACCTCGATGGCGCGTCGATTATCGATGTTCAGACGTTCATGGGCACCGTGTACAAGCAAATGCAGATGATTGATCAGAAGCGAGGCAAGCGAAGCTAATGGCAACTTTTGACCGTTATCAATTCGCGCTCGGCACGCTGGGATCAGAAAGCATGATCTCGTACAACGATGCCAACCTGACCGTCAATTATGAAGATGTGGCGAAAGACCAACGCATGGCGGCGGGCAACCTGAAGCGCTACAAGATTTTGAAAGTGGCGCATTGGCTGTTCTCGTACACATGGATTACGGCCAACCAGCGCACCCAACGCGATAGCGGCATGGGTTATCTTGACCTGCTCGCACTCTACAAGGCCGACACTGAAATGTCGTTTCTCGAGGCCACGCCGAACGCGGCACAAACGGCCTACACCGTGAGATTCGGGTTGAATAGTTTCCATGGTCAAATCAAGTTTCGAAGCGGAGACTATGCCGCGTATGGGTTGCAATTCGAATTGGTGCAAGTGACATGAAATCGATCAGCGCACCCGCACTGGCCGCCTATACCGCTGGTTCGATTACTGCCGCTCGCAAGGTAACTATCGAGCTGGTTGGCAACACCAGCATTGGCTCGACCATCACGCCTAGCGCATCGTCTACCAAAGACGCGACCGTCACGCCTGCGAGTAAGGCAGTCAATGGCATCTTGTACGCCGATCGGAAATGGGCAATCTCTGACCCGATCGGCAGCCATGGCAAGACGGACGGCACCTACTACACCATCCCGAACACAGGCGAGACCGGGTGGTGGGGTGGCACGGCTTCGGATTCGGCAGGCGTTTGTGCCGCGCAGACCCTCACTTTGGCATATTCCAGCGCCACGCTGATCCGCAATATCCAATGGTGGGGCGATTCGTATCAAGGCTACCCTGTCAATTTCGTTGTGAATGTGAACTATGGCGCAGGCTTCGTGCTCTTGACCACCGTCACGGGTTGGGCGTCGAACAGCTGGAGCTATGACTTCGGAGCACTCACCAGCGTGACGGCAGTACAGATTAGCATCACCAAAACATCCTCGCCTTACATGTATCCGAACGTGATCGAATTCCAAGGCGGCCTCACGCTGGATGTGTCAAGCGCAGTCAAGAGCATCGCGATCAATACCGAACGCCAAACCGAGAACGCCACGCTTGAAATCGGAACGGGATCGGCGGCTTCACTGAGCTTGGCACTTGATAACACAGCGGTGAACTGGTCCCCGCACAATTCGAGCAACGTGTACAAATCCTACTTGCGCTCGAATCGACGCATTCTGGTACAAGAAGGCATCACCTACGGCTCGACGCCCACCACTGAATATCTGAACTTCGGGACGTATTTCAGCATGAAATGGTCAGCAGTGCCGGGTGAGCCGATAGCCAACATCTCAGCGCAGGATCGGATGAAGCGCCTGAGAGAAACGAAGTACGCAACCTGCCCTCTCTATGTCAACACAACATGCGATCAGATCATCGCGGGCGCGCTGGTGGCGGCTGGTTTCGGTGGCTACGAATATAACGTCAACACGTCCAGCATTACGATCCCGTATGCGTTTTGCGATGTGAATACGTCGTATATGCAATTCATTTTGAATGTGGCGGCAGCTGCGGGCGGGTTCTGTTATTTCGACGGCAACGGGCGCTTCAACTTCGAAGATGCTTCATTCCTCTCCACATTCCGCACAAGCTCTGTGTTTACGTTCACCGATACCAACTCGGTGATCTCCTATCTCGACGAATGGGATGAAGCCGATGTGCGCAACCGCGTCACGGTCAACATCAACGCGTTAAAGCTGGCATCGTCGACAGTCGTTTGGAACCTGCAAGAACAGATTGCGATTGCGGGATCTTCGTCCGTCACAATTAACGTCGTGTTTCAAAACCCAACGACAGCCGCGACCGCGACGCCGATCATCACCTCATCCGGTGGCACGATATCGGTACTGAGCTGGACGCCCTACGCCTATGGCGGGGTAATGGTGGTCCAGAATACCAGCGGTTCGGCGGGTACTTTGCTCACTGCCACGGTGAGCGGGCAAGCCCTCACTGCCGATGGTAGCCAATACGTAAATGCCGATGACACGGCCACGATCGGCACCGATGGCGCACGCGTGCTGAGCCTGAACAATCCATTCATCCAGAATCGGGCAAGCGCCACCACCATCGCCAACAACCTACTCACCCAGTACAAGAACCCACCGGCGAAACTCAAAATCACAGCGCTTGGCTTGCCATTTCTCGATCTAGGCGACCGGGTGACCGTGATTAGCACATTGGCCGGAATTAGCGCCGATTATTGGATTATCCGGCACAGCTTCACCGACGATGGCACGCTGATCAGCACGCTCGATTTACTGGCTGCGACATAAGGAAAGGATCTTTCTATGCCTATTTCTGCGGCAACGTTTACCACGCCGCCCACCTTTGCATCTACTCCGCTCACCGATTCGCTGATGAACAACCTGATCGGCAACGGTTCAGGTTCGGGTGGCGATCTCACCTACCTGAATGACTTTGCGCAATACATGGCAAACAACCGTCCGCGTGCGGTCAATATGGGATTTACGGGTGGAGCGGACTATACCATCACAGGCACCACGTTCACGGCAGTGGATACCACGAACTTGCGACTCTCTATCCTCACCAAAGCAACCAGCGCCCGTGTCCTTCTGATGGCTTCGTTTCTGTCGGTTAAGGCAACGGCGGGGCAAGGATTTTTTGATTGGTTTGTGGACGGTGCTTCGACGCGTGTTGGCGGGGCAAACGGGTTGATCACGGTCGCCCAATTTGGAACGCAGGTTCCGGTGACGATGATCGCTTCCGTGTCGGGCCTCACTGCGGACATCACGCATACGTTCGATGTGTGCTTCCGTTCATCCGATGCCAATACGCTCACCCTTTATCGAAATACGTTTCCGGTGACGCTGTTCGGGTTGGAGGTGTAGAGATGGCAACACAAATCGATTTTTCACTGAACGGCAAGACCATTAACGGGCCATTGCTCGATCAAGAATTGGCGGCTGCACTCGGTGCGCAGTTTAATGGAAAAGCTACCCGCCCGGATTCAATCACGGTGAACTTCACAACGGACGCCAGTCAGTCAGATCAGACGACCGTCCAGAACGTTATCACCGCCCACAATTCGAGCAATCAGACGGCGCAACAAGCGAAGGACGCAGCCAACGACGCGGCGATTGCCAGTTTGCGGACTGCCATTGATACCGAGATTGCGCACTTTTCAGCCATCAAAGCGGCAGACCTTTCGAGCAATGCGATTGTGATTGCGGAGTTCGTCCGGTTGGCTCATGATGTGGCTGCGCTCACTCAGCTTCTTGAGCGGAGATTGCTCTAATGGTGAGCCTTACCATCAATTCACCGGACGAGGTGCGTGCACTATTGGCTGTGAGCTTGCTTGACCCGGTACCTGTGCAAGTCAGTATCAACGGCGTGAACGGGCAAACAATCAACATCAGCC
>Ga0228698_1000307_pt1 | contig 41419 bp, 34 predicted proteins | sample McNCre117_Aug_MG_FD_178015 | JGI IMG/M metagenome (GOLD analysis project Ga0228698, IMG submission 178015) | Freshwater microbial communities from McNutts Creek, Athens, Georgia, United States - 1-17_Aug_MG | ecosystem: Environmental > Aquatic > Freshwater > Creek | place: USA: Georgia... | reverse complement strand
CGCCGCTGGCGAGCAGCTCACCCGGCACGACGATGTGGACGCTATCACCTTCACCGGTGAAACCCGCACCGGCAGCGCCATCATGAAAGCGGCAGCAGACGGCATCCGCGATGTGAGCTTTGAGTTGGGCGGCAAAAACGCCGGCATTGTGTTTGCCGATTGCGACTTTGATGCCGCCGTAGAAGGCATCTTCCGCTCGGCCTTCATGAACACCGGCCAGGTGTGCCTGGGCACCGAGCGCGTGTATGTGGAGCGCCCCCTGTTCGACCGTTTTGTGGCCGCCCTCAAAGCCCGCTGCGAGGCGGTGAAGTACGGCCGTCCGTCAGACCATGGCAGCAACTACGACCCGCTCATCAGCCAGGAACACAAACGCAAGGTGCTGAGCTACTACGCCAAAGCGGTGGCCGAAGGCGCCACGCTGGTCACCGGCGGCGGCGTGCCCCACGTGCCAGCCGACTTGGCCTCCGGGGCCTGGGTTCAACCCACCATCTGGACCGGCCTCCCCGAAACCGCCAGCGTGGTGCGCGAGGAAATTTTTGGTCCGTGTTGCCACATCCGCCCTTTCGACACCGAAGAAGAAGTGGCCGTGCTGGCCAACGCCAACCGCTACGGCCTGTCCACCACCATCTGGACCGAAAACCTGCGCCGTGCGCACCGCATGGCGGCTGCCATTGAAGTCGGCATCACCTGGGTCAACAGCTGGTTCCTGCGCGATCTGCGCACACCGTTTGGGGGCAGCAAACAAAGCGGCATTGGCCGCGAGGGTGGCGTGCATTCGCTGGAGTTCTACACCGAAATGCGCAACGTTTGCATCAAGCTCTGAGGCCACACACCATGGACATGTCCACCATCGAACACTGCGGCGACGAGCTGTACGACGCCTGGCGCGAGCGCCGGGTGCTCAGCCCCCTGCTGGAGCGCTTTCCCGGCATCACCACCCAAGACGCCTACGCCATCTCCCTGCGCATGGTGAACCGCCGTGTTCAGGCGGGTGAACGCATCGTAGGCAAAAAAATTGGCGTCACCAGCAAGCCCGTGCAAGACATGCTGGGGGTATACGAGCCCGACTTTGGCCAACTGACCAGCGGCATGGTGTGCACCGAAGCCGACGGCGTGGATCTGAACACCATGATCCAGCCCAAGGCCGAAGCCGAGCTGGCCTTTGTGCTGGAGCGGGACCTGATTGGTCCCGGCATCACCGCCACCGATGTGATCCGTGCCACGGCCTACGTGTCACCCTGCTTCGAGATAGTGGACAGCCGCATCCGCGACTGGAAGATCAAGATTCAGGACACCGTGGCCGACAACGCCTCCTGCGGCGTGTTCCTGCTGGGCGAGGCCAAGGGCGACCCGCGCAAGCTCGACCTGCAACTGGCAGGCATGTCTTTGCAGCGCAACGGCGCGCTGCACTCCACCAGCGTGGGCGCTGCGGTGCAGGGTTCCCCCGTCAATGCCGTGGTGTGGCTGGCCAATACCCTGGGGCGGCTGGGCTTGCCGTTTCGGGCTGGGGAAATCATTTTGTCGGGTTCGCAATCGCCATTGCTGCCAGTGGTCGATGGCGATGAACTGGTGTGCACCATCGGTGGCCTGGGCCAATGCCGTGCCCGCTTTCACGGAAAGGCATCTGTCGCATGAACACGTCCAACCCCATGAGCATGGACCGCATGCTGGCCGATACCGACATCGTCCAACTCACCGACCGCATTGAAGCCGCCCAGCGCAACGCCACCGCCATCCCGAAGCTGACCGAAGACTTCCCCGGCATGACCCTGGGCGATGGCTATGCCGTTCAGCTGGCCCTGCTGCGCCGCTGGCTGGCCGAAGGCCAGCGCCAGGTGGGCTGGAAGGCAGGCCTCACCTCCAAAGCCAAAATGGACCAGATGGGCGTGCGCGTGCCCACCGTGGGTTTTCTGCTGGCCGATTTTTTCAGGCCGGAAAACTCGGTGATCGCCACCACCGACCTGGTGCACCCGCGTGTGGAGTGCGAAGTAGCGTTTGTCACCAAGGCCGACCTGAGTGGACCGGACCTCACCCGCGAACAGGTGCTGGCCGCCACCGACTTTGTGGTGCCCGCCGTGGAAGTCATCGACTCCCGCTTTGCCGGCTTCAAGTTCGATTTGCAAAGCGTGGTGGCAGACAACAGTTCATCGGCCCGTTACGTGACGGGTGGCCGAGCCCGACTGCCCGCAGACATCGACCTGTCCACCCTGGGTGTGGTGATTGAAAAGAACGGAGAAGCCGTGGCCATGGGCTCTTCAGCCGCAGTGGCAGGGCACCCGGCCGATGCGGTGGCCCTGGTGGTCAAGGTATTGCACGAACTGGGCTTGAGCCTGCCCGCTGGCAGCTTTGTCATGAGCGGCGGCATCACCGAAGCCATTGCCGTGCAACCGGGCGACTTTGTCAGCGCCCGCTTCCAGGAGCTGGGCAGCGTGTCCATGCGCTTTGCCTGAGCCATTTCACATCCGATGGCTTTATTTCTGACAGGAACACACACCATGCAACAACGACGCACGCTGGTGCGGTGGACCGGCGGACTGGCCGCTCTGTCCACCCTGGCGCTTTCATCTCTTGCCCTGACCGCCCCCGCCGCACGGGCGGCCGATGCGTACCCCAGCAAGCCCATTCGCTTGATCGTGCCCTTTCCACCCGGTGGGCCGACCGACCTCATGGGCCGCACGGTGGCCAAAATCCTCACCGACAAGCTCAAGCAACCGGTGGTGGTGGACAACCGCCCCGGTGCCGGCGGCAACCTGGGAACCGATGCCATTGCCAAGGCGCCTGCCGATGGCTACACCATCGGCATGGGCGTCATCAGCAGCCTGTCGATCGCACCGTCTCTGGGCAACAAGCTCCCGTTCAATGTGGCGACCGACTTCACCCCGGTGACGATGGTGGGCATTGCCAAAGGCGCCATCGTGGCGCACCCCAGCGCGCCGTTCAGCGACCTGAAAGGCATGATTGCCTATGCCAAAGCCAACCCCGGCAAGCTGAGCTACGGCAGCTCGGGCATAGGCACCGCCAACCACCTGGCGGGCGAGTACCTGTCGGCAGTGGCAGGCATTCAGATGGTGCACATTCCCTACAAGGGCAGCACGCAGCTGGCGCAAGACCTGCTGGGCGGCCAGTTGCTGCTCAGTGTGGAAAGCTCGCTGACCAGCGCTGCGCCCAATGTGCAAAGTGGCAAGCTCAAGGCCATTGCCATCACATCGGCCACCCGCTCCGCCCTGCTCCCCGATGTGCCCACAGTGGCAGAGCAAGGCTTTTCCGGGTTCGATGTGCCCACGTGGGTGGGCCTGATTGCCCCGGCTCAGTTGCCCAAAGATGTGCTGGCCACGCTCAACCAGGCTGTGGTGGAAGGGCTGAAAACCAAAGACACGGTAGACGGGTTTGCCCGCTTTGGCAGCGAACCCAAAGGCACCACACCGGAGCAGTTTGCCGACACCATCGCCGCGGAAAACGCCCGCTGGAGCAAGGTCATCCGCGACGCCAGGATCACCGCTGAATGAAGAACCCTTTTCAAAGATTTTTATGACCCAAAAAATCAAATGTGCCCTGATTGGCTCCGGCAACATCGGCACCGATCTGATCTACAAAATCCAGCGCAGCCCGGTTCTGGAGCCGGTGTGGATGGTGGGCATTGACCCCACCTCCGAGGGGTTGGAGCGCGCCCGTGCCATGGGACTGAAAACCACCGCCGACGGCGTGGACGGTTTGTTGCCCCACGTAGAAGCGGATGGCATCCAGATTGCCTTTGACGCCACCAGCGCCTATGTCCATGCCGAAAACAGCCGCAAGCTCAACGAGCTGGGTGTGCTGATGATCGACCTCACACCAGCTGCCATCGGTCCACTGTGTGTGCCCCCTGTCAACCTGCGTGAGCAGGCCGAGCGGGCGGAAATGAACGTCAACATGATTTCCTGCGCGGGCCAGGCCACCATCCCCATCGTGCATGCGGTCAGTCGCATCCAGGGTGTGGGGTATGCAGAAATCGTGGCCAGTCTGGCCTCCAAATCCATTGGGCCAGGCACCCGGGCCAACCTCGACGAATTCACCTACACCACGTCCAATGCCATCGAAAAAGTGGGCGGTGCCCGCAAAGGCAAGGCGCTGGCCATCATCAATCCGGCCGAACCGCCCATGATGATGCGCAACACCATCCAGTGCCTGTGCGACGAAGAGCCGGATCAGGCCCGCATCACCGAATCGGTGCTGGCCATGATGGCCGAGGTACAGAAGTACGTGCCCGGCTACCAGCTGGTCAACGGCCCGCTGTTCGACGGCAAACGTGTGGCCGTGTTCTTGCAGGTGGCGGGTTTGGGCGACTACCTACCCACCTACGCCGGCAACCTGGACATCATGACCGCAGCCGCCTGCCGCACCGCCGAAATGTTTGCCCACGACATGCTGGCCGGCAAGCTCCAACTCAAGCCCACGGCCCCAACAGCCGCCTGACCCACAGCCCCCGAAAGATCACCATGAGCACCCATTTGAAGGGCCGCAAGGTTCTGTTGCATGACATGTGCCTGCGCGACGGCATGCACGCCAAGCGCGAACAAATTTCCGTTGAACAAATGGTGAAAGTGGCCACCGCACTGGACGATGCCGGTGTGCCGCTGATCCAGGTCACCCACGGCGCAGGCATGGGCGGTAATTCGCTCCAGCACGGTTTTGCCCTGGCCAGCAACGAGGAATACCTGCGTGCCGTGTGCCCGCTGATGAAACAGGCCAAGGTGTCTGTGCTGCTGATTCCTGGCCTGGGCACCATGCGCGAGCTGCACAGCGCCTACGACTGCGGTGCCCGCAGCGTGCATGTGGCCACCCACTGCACCGAAGCCGACACCTCGCCCCAGCACATTGCGTATGCACGCAAGCTGGGCATGGACACCACGGGTTTCTTGATGATGGCCCACCTGAACGACCCCGACGGCCTGGCCCAGCAGGGCAAGCTGATGGAGAGCTACGGGGCCCAAACCATCTACGTCACCGACTCGGCGGGCTTCATGCTGCCCGATGACGTGAAAGCCCGTGTGCAAGCCCTGCGCAGCGTGCTCAAGCCCGAAACCGAAATTGGTTTCCACGGCCACCACAACATGGGCCTGGGAGTTTGGAACTCCATTGCCGCCATCGAAGCCGGCGCCAGCCGCATCGACGGTTCCGTGGCAGGCCTGGGCGCTGGCGCAGGCAATACCCCGTTGGAAGCCTTTTTGGCCGTGTGTGACCGCCTGGGCATTGAAACCGGCGTGGACCTGTTCAAGCTGATGGATGTGGCCGAAGACGTGATCGTCCCCATGATGGACCACATCGTCCGTGTGGACCGCGACTCCCTGACGCTGGGCTTTGCCGGCGTGTACTCCACCTTCCTTCTGCACGCCAAACGGGCCGCAGCACGCTTTGGGGTTCCCGCCCGCGACATTCTGGTGGAGCTGGGCCGCAAAAAAATGATTGGCGGCCAGGAAGACATGATCGAAGACACCGCCATGACCATGGCCAAGGCACGCGGCCTGCTCTGATTTTTGTATTCGCAACACACAACCAGGAGACTCAAACATGGACCGTCGTTCCGTCATTCAAGGCAGCGGCCTGGCTGCCATTCTGGCTACGGGGGCAGCACCCGCCGTGCATGCCCAGGCCGCCATTCGCTGGCGCCTCGCTTCCAGTTTCCCCAAATCGCTGGACACGGTTCATGGCGCTGAAGAAACATTTGCCAAAAAGGTGAGCGACGCCACCGGTGGCAAGTTTCAAATTTCGGTGCATGCGGCCGGAGAGTTGCTGCCCGCATTTGGTGTGGTCGATGGCATTCAGGCGGGCTCCGTGGAGATGGCCCACACGTCGTCCTATTATTTTTATGGCAAGGATCCGACCTTTTGCCTTGGCTGCGCCATTCCGTTTGGCATGAACGCCCGCCAGATCACCGCTTGGATGTACGCGGGCAACGGCTTGAAACTCATGCGCGAGTTTTATGCCAACTACAACATTTACAACCTGCCAGGTGGCAACACCGGGGCCCAGATGGGCGGCTGGTTCCGCAAGGAAATCAAGTCGGTCGCTGACCTGAAGGGACTGAAGTTTCGCGTCAACCCGTTCGCGGGCAAGGTTCTGGAGCCCTTTGGCATTGCCCCCCAGAACATTCCTGCCGGCGAACTGTATGCCGCGCTGGAAAAAGGCACCATCGATGCGGCGGAATGGGTGGGCCCATACGACGACCTGAAACTCGGATTCAACAAGGTGGCCCCGTTCTACTACTACCCAGGCTGGTGGGAAGGTGGGCCTCACGTGGACTTTTTCATCAACACCAAAGCCTGGGACAGCCTGCCTGCCGAATACAAAGCGGTGGTGGAGGTGGCAGCCTCCCACGCCCACGTGTCCATGTTGGCCAAATACGATGCCCAAAACCCGATTGCACTCAAGCAAATGGTGGCCAGCGGAACCAAGTTGCGACCTTTCCCGCAGGAGGTGATGACCGCTGCGTTCAAGAACGCGCAGCAAATTTATTCAGACCTCAGCAACACCAACCCGGAGTGGAAAAAGATTTACCCGGACTACGCCAAATTCCTGGCCGACGAAAACACCTGGTTCCGTTTCACAGAGGGCACTTACGACCGCTTCATGCAGTCGCAAAAACTCTGAAGACGCCTCACCCGCTTGGCTTGCCACTCGTCCCAGGAACTGCGACCGTGAAACATCTTCCCGTGCAAACGGCACATGCCTTCGGCCACACACGCCGACTCGTTCTGGGCGTGTGTGCCATACCGCTGCTGGCTGCCACTGGCGCATGGGCCCAGCCCAGTCAACCGCCATACCCCAGCAGCAAGCCGATCAAGGTGATCGTGGGCTTTCCGCCAGGTGGACCCGTGGACCTGATGGGGCGGGTGGTGGCCGATGTGCTGAGCAAGTCCCTGAACCAAGCCGTGATGGTGGAAAACAAGCCGGGCGCTGGCGGAGCCATTGGTGCCGATCTGGTGGCCAAGGCCAAACCAGACGGCTACACGCTCGGCATTGGCCCCATCAGCAGCCTGTCGATTGCGCCCGCTGCCGGGCATCGACTGCCCTACAACGTGGAAACCGACTTTTCCTGGCTGTCCATGCTGGGAAAAATCGAAGGCGTCATCATCGCGCACCCCAGTGCGCCATTCGATGACCTGCCAGCCATGATCGCCTACGCCAAAGCCAACCCGGGGAAGCTGGCTTACGGAAGCTCGGGAATGGGAACGTCTTCTCATCTGGCCGCAGAAGTGCTGTCCATGCGCGCCGGCATCCAAATGAACCATGTGCCCTACAAAGGCACCGCACCCGCCGTTCAGGATCTGCTGGGTGGCCAAATTCCCATCTACTTTGAGACCTCCCTGGCCTCTGCAGGGCAGCTGGCGGGCAGCAAAAGAGTGAAGGCCATTGCCATCACCGGGCCACGCCCCTCGCCGCTCTTGCCAGGCGTGAAGCCGGTTGCGGAATGGGGCTTTCCGGGTTTTGATGTGTCCCCCTGGCTGTGTCTGATCGGCCCGGCAGGAATGGACAAAGCCGTAGTCGAGCAACTGAACAAGGTCGTCCAGGCCACGATGCACACGCCAGAAGTGGCCGTGCGTCTGGCCACCATGGGGGGGTTTGCAGAAACCTCGTCCCCACAAGACAACCGGGCCTTCGTGTTGCGCGACATGGCCCAGTGGAGCCAGTTGATCAAGGCCGCTAACCTCAAGCTGACGGACTGAAGCTCCCGCAACGGAGCCAACCACCTTCATTCCCACAGGGTCAACCCCAGGCCCCGTTCACCACAAGCTGGGTGAACCATAGAATGTGGCGGCCCCAATTGAAACGGGGCCGCAGCCGAGGGCCAAATCGTTTTTACGAAGCGGGCCTGTTCGGTCTGACTGCTTTCACTCTGGAGATTCCGACATGAGCGACAACCTCTACACCCTGAACGGCGGCACGCTGGTTTCGCCCGCTGAGCGCAACAAGGTACTGCGCAACACCTACAGCCTGCTGGCCCTGAGCCTGCTGCCCACCGTGGCAGGGGCATGGATCGGCATTTCCACCGGCATCACCGCGCAGTTGACAGGCTTTTTGGGCCTGCTGGTGTTCATGGGCGGCGCCTTCGGCTTCATGTACGCCATTGAGCGCACCAAACACTCTGCAACCGGCGTGGCCGTGCTGCTGGGCTTCACCTTCTTTATGGGACTGATGCTGTCGCGCATGCTGGCTGCCGTACTGGGCATGAAAAACGGCACCGACCTGGTCATGACGGCCTTTGCCGGTACGGCGGGTGTGTTTGTGGTCATGTCGGTTCTGGCCAGCACCATCCAACGCAGCCTGGAAGGCATGGGCCAGTGGCTGATGGTGGGCTCGATTGCCCTGCTGATTGGCTCGGTGGTCAATGTGTTCATTGGCAGCAGCACCGGCATGCTGGTCATCAGCGTGATGGCCACCGGCATCTTCAGTCTGTTCATGCTGTACGACCTGAAGCGCATCATTGACGGCGGCGAAACCAACTACATCAGTGCCACACTGGCGCTGTACCTGGACTTGTTCAACATCTTCCAAAGCCTGCTGGCCATTCTGGGCCTGACCAACGGCGACGATTGAACGAGACCTCCTTGCAGGTGGCGTTCAAACGCTGACCAAGTACACAAAAGGCCTCCATTTGGAGGCTTTTTTTTGTTTCAGCCGGTCAAGCGGGGCGCACAATCCCACCACCCTCATTCCAACTGGATTTGCACCATGGGCTCGCACTTTTCCTCCATTCGTCGCACGGCAGTGGCCACAGGCATGGCTTTGGCCGCAGTGGGACTGCTTTCTGGCTGCGAGTACCTGGGCATCGACACCCCAGCCACCGAAAAAGTGCAGCTGATTGCCGAAGGCAAAGCCATTGGCGGCGCCTGTCGTCATGCCAACCGGGCACTGGAAGACTGCTACCGCTACAACCCCAAGGCAGTCAAAGCCGCCGTGTTTGACGGTTGGAAGGACATGGATGCCTACATGCGGGAGAACAAGCTCGACACCATCGTGCCCGTGACGCCCGCAGAACTGCCCAAACCCAAGACCCCGCCCAAACCACCGGTCACGGACGAGAAAAAGGCCGACGAAGAGGACGACAAAGGCGGCAAGGCTGACAAAAAAGCCGCCGCCAAGCACTGAGGGGATGGAGCGCTAGCGGGCTCAGCCGTTGCGCTCGAACACCGCCATGCTTTCCACATGCGCGGTGTGGGGAAACATGTTGACCACTCCCGCCCCGACACAACGGTAGCCCGCCAGGTGCACCAGCAGCCCGGCGTCCCGGGCCAGCGTGGCCGGGTTGCAGCTCACATAGACGATGCGCTGTGGGGGTTGCCAACTGCCTGAATGGGCGGGATGGCCGACCAATGCCGGTGCTGCGGTGTCTACGACCCCTGCTGTCGCTGCACGTTCACCCACCTCCGCGGGTGCTCCCTGGGCAGCTTGCGCGTCAGCCGCACCAGGGTCGACCGCATCGGCCAAGGCCTTGCACAGGGCAAAGGCGCCTTCGCGCGGTGGGTCCACCAGCCACTTGTCAGCGGTGCCATCGGCACGCAGCATGTCTGGGGTCATGTCAAACAGGTTACGCGCCACAAATTCAGTAGCAGCAAGTTCTTTTGACAAAATCGGTGAAGCCTGATTTTTTGTGTAATTTTCGCGCGAACGGGCCACCAAGGCCTCGCTGCCCTCCACGCCCAGTACCTCTCGGGCCTGGGTGGCAATGGGCAGCGTGAAGTTGCCCAGGCCGCAGAACCAGTCGATCACCCGCTCGGTGGGCTGCGCGTCCAGCAGGCGCAGCGCGCGGCTGACCAGCACGCGGTTGATGTGCGGGTTCACCTGCGTGAAGTCGGTGGGCTTGAACGGGTGGACGATGCCAAAGTCTGGCAGCGCGTAGGCCAGCACCGGGGTGTCGGCGGTGGGTGCGTCCAGCAGGTGGACGGTGTCTGGGCCTTTGGGTTGCAGCCACCACTGAACGCCGGGGTTGGCAACGGCAAAGGCGCGCAGCCGGTCGGCATCGGCAGCTGACAACGGCTCCAGGTGGCGCAGCACCAGGGCGGTCACGTCGTCGCCACAGGCCAGTTCGATTTGGGGGCAGGTGTCGCGGGCGTCCAGGCTGGCAATCAGCCCACGCAATGGCACCAGCATGGCACTGACGTGCGGGGGCAGCACAGGGCAGACCGACATGTCTGCCACATAACGGCTTTTGCGCTCGTGAAAGCCAATCAGCACCGCACCTTTTTTGATGACGTGGCGCACCGACAGCCGGGCCCGATAGCGGTAGCCCCAAGTGGGGCCTTGGATGGGCCGCCACAGTGTTTCGGGCCTGACCTTGCCCAAGTGCCAGAGGTTGTCTTCCAGCACGCGCTGCTTCATGGCCACCTGGGCGGCGGCGTCCAGGTGCTGCATCTTGCAGCCGCCGCAGGCCCCGGCATGCAGGCCAAAGTGTGGGCAGCCGGGCTTGACGCGCTGCGACGACTCGCGGTGCACGGTGGTCAGCGTCGCGGCCTCCCAGTTGTTCTTTTTGCGGTTGACCTGCGCACTCACCCATTCGAACGGCAGCGCGCCGTCCACAAACACCACCTTGCCGTCGGCCTTGCGGGCCACGCCCTGGGCCTCCAGATCCAGCGAATTGATGTGCAGCCAGTCGTCCGGGAAGCCGAAATCGGCGGCCAGGGGAACGTCGGGGCGGGTGGGGGCGTCGGTCGGAGGATGGGCTGCAACCTCGGTGGTCTGGCCGCTGCGGGCCTGGCTCAGCGCGGACGCCAGTGAGGGCAAGGGAGCCTCGGCCGAAACAGGTGCAGCAGAGGGAGCGATGGTGGTGGTGGAAATGGGTTCACGCGACATGCCCCGATTGTCTCAGCCCGCAGACTCGGGCCGAGGCGTGCGCCAACAGGCCCCAACCATGCGCCCGAGCCAGCCCACCGCTTCAGTCCGCCGCTTCAGTCCACCATTCGCACCGGCCCTCCAGCGGTTTTGTGCTGCGCATCCACCAGCCGCAGCTGCCCCACCATCCAGATGGCCAGCAGGCTGGCACACACTGCCAAGGCGGCGTTGTAGCCATAGTTCAGCACCCGCCCTTGGGCATCCTGCGTGATCAGCAACCCACCCGCCCAGGCCGCCATTCCCATGGCCAACGCCTGCACCGAGCCATTGAGGGCCATGAAGGTGCCGCGCAGCCGGGGTTCACAGGTCGAAGTGAGGATGGCCATGCCCGGAATCATGCGGCCACTCATGCACACAAAAAACAGGGTGGACACCGGCAAGATGAACCAGATGCCCAGTGGAGCCACCTGCGTCATCAGCATCAGCGGCACGGTGGTCACCAACGCCATGCGCCGAAACACCGGCACTTTCCCCGCGTGATCCACCCAACGACCGATGAAGCGGGCGGTAAACAGCGTGGCCAAGCCACCCGCCAGGTAAATGGTGGGCACTTGTTCCAGCGATAACCCGCCCTCCCCCACTTTGTGAAAACTGGTGGTGTACAGCGTGATGTACGGAATGACCACAAACCCGGCCACCATCAGCAAGACCGAAAAGCCAAACGCCCGCCAGTGGTCGGGCTGGGTCACCACATCCTTCACGCGCCCCCAGGCCGAACCTGCGTGGGTGTGCAGGTGCTCATTCATGGCAGGCAACACCATCCAGGCACCCCACAACAAGCCCACACACACGCCAAACAAGGCCACAAACGGCACATGCCAGTTCCAGTGTGCCGCCAGGAACAACCCAGCAGGCACGCCCGCCACCGTGGCCACCGAGAACGCCGTCATCACCACCGCCATGGCCCGGCCACGGCGCTCAAAAGGCACCACATCGCCCACAATGGTTTGCACCAGCGTCCCCAGCACCCCTCCAAACACCCCCGCAGCCACACGAGCCGCCATCAGCGACGCGAACGTAGGCGCCAAGCCACAGGCCAATGTGGCCAGGCCAAACAACGCATACAGCGCCAGCAGCAGGCGGCGGCGGTCAAACCGGTCGATGTAGAAGGCCGCCAGAAACCCAGACAACCCGGCCGCCAGGTTGTAGCTGGACACCAGCAGGCCAAACTGCGCTGCGGTGAGGCCGAACACCTGCGTCAGCTGGGGCCCCAGCGGCATCATGATCATGAAGTCCACGATGTTGGTGAATTGCACGCCCGCCAGGGTCAGCAACAGCCAGCGCTCTCGGCCGGGGGTCAGGGAAGGGGTCATGCGTGTGCTCGACGTGCCAGAAGTAAACCGCCGATTGTCGGCGGACCCGAGGTTTGCAGTTACTCTGAGGGTTTAGCGGCTTTTTTTGCAGGACACAGCCCCATGCCCGGTTACTCCGACCCCGGTTTCGACACCCTGGCCATCCACGCCGGGGCCGCCCCCGACCCCGCCACCGGCGCGCGCGCCGTGCCCATTCACCTGACCACGTCGTTCGTGTTCGAGTCCAGCGACCAGGCCGCATCCCTGTTCAACCTGGAACGCGGCGGCCACGTGTACAGCCGCATCAGCAACCCCACCAATGCCGTGCTGGAGCAGCGCGTGGCCGCGCTGGAAGGTGGCATTGGTGCGCTGACCGTGGCCAGCGGCCAGGCCGCGCTGCACCTGAGCGTGGCCACGCTGATGGGCGCGGGTGGCCACATCGTGGCCAGCACCGCGCTGTACGGCGGCAGCCAGAACCTGCTGCACTACACGCTGCGCCGCTTTGGCATCGAGACCACCTTTGTGCAGCCCAGCGACATCGACGGCTGGAAAGCCGCCGTGCGCCCCAACACCCGCCTTTTTTTTGGCGAAACCGTGGGCAACCCCGGGCTGGACGTGTTGGACATCCCCACCGTGGCTCAAATCGCCCACGAGGCCGGGGTGCCGCTGCTGGTGGACAGCACGCTGACCACCCCCTGGCACCAGAAGCCGTTGGCGCTGGGGGCCGATTTGGTCTACCACTCGGCCACCAAGTTTTTAAGCGGCCATGGCACGGTGATTGGCGGCGTGGTGGTGGACGGTGGCAGCTTCGACTGGGCGGCGGCCCACGCCAAAACGGGCAAGTTCGAAGAGTTGGCCGCGCCGTACGATGGCTTTCACGGCATGAACTTCTCTGAAGAAAGCACCGTGGGCGCCTTTTTGCTGCGTGCCCGCCGCGAGGGCCTGCGCGACTTTGGCGCCTGCCTGAGCCCGCACAGCGCCTGGCTGATCCTGCAAGGGCTGGAAACCCTGCCGCTGCGCATGGAGCGCCACATGCGCAACACCGAGCGTGTGGTGCAGTTCCTGGCCAGCCACGCGCTGGTCAGCCGCGTGGGCCACCCCCTGCTGGAAAGCCACCCCAGCCACGCACTGGCCAACCAGCTGCTGCGCCACGGGGCGCTGGGCGCGGGCTCGGTGTTCAGCTTCGACATCAAAGGTTCGCGCGCCCAGGGCCGTGCGTTCATCGAGAACCTGAAAATTTTCAGCCACCTGGCCAACGTGGGCGATTGCCGCAGCCTGGTGATTCACCCGGCCAGCACCACGCACTTCCGCATGACCGACGACGCGCTGAAGGGCGCGGGTATTGGCCCAGGCACCATCCGCCTGTCGATCGGGCTGGAGGATGCCGACGACCTGATCGACGACCTCAAACGCGCGCTGAAGGCAGCCGAGAAAGCCAGCTGACACGGTGCGCAGGCTGCCTCAACCAAGCAGTTCAAGCCCTGAATCAGCACCAAATGGCACGCTGAATGGTGTAAAAAACAGCTTCAAATTCAAAAAATATTCAGTTTTTTAAATAGCAAGCAATACACACCAATAAAGCGTCAAGGCTATTTTTTGTTTTAAAAATCAACTTCAAAAAAAGACTATGAACATTGAAGTCAACGGCCACACGCTGTACGCCTACACCGGCGGCAAACCCTTCAACCCCGCGCAGCCCACCGCGGTGTTTGTGCACGGCGTGCTGAACGACCACAGCATCTGGATTTTGCAAAGCCGCTGGCTTGCCCACCACGGCTGGAACGTGCTGGCCATCGACCAGCCCGGCCACGGCCGCAGCAGCGGTGCCGCACCGAAAAGCGTGGCCGACGCCAGCGCCGCCGTGCTCGCCATGCTCGACGCGCTGGGGGTGCAGCAAGCCGCGCTGGCGGGCCACAGTTTTGGCTCACTGATCGCGCTGCACACCGCTGCACACCTGTCAAAAACGGCACCTGAGCGCATCAGCCACCTGATCATGGTCGGCACGGCGTTCCCCATGCGAGTGTCGCCCGCGTTGCTCGATGCCTCGCTCAACCAGCCTGAAAAGGCCATTGCCATGGTCAACGTGTTTTCGCACAGCACGTTGGCACCACCACCGTCTGCACTGGGCCCGGGCTCCTGGTTGTACGGGGGTTCGCAGGCGCTGATGCGCCGCGTGCTGGCCAGCAACGCAGCTGAAAACGTGTTCCACACCGGCTTTGTGGCCTGCGACAGCTATGCCAACGGCGAGGCCGACATGGCCAAAGTCACTTGCCCGGTGCAGTTCATTTTGGGCGAACGCGACCAGATGACACCTCCCAAAGCCGCTCAAAGTCTGGTCAAGGCCGCCCGCGCCGCCGGGCTGACGGTGGAAGTCGCCACCGTGCCCGCTGGCCATCAACTGATGACCGAAGCGCCTGAGGAAACACTGGCCGCCCTGCGGCGAGCTCTGACCCTGCCCGTACCAGCTCCCCACTGAAGGTTGGAAACGGCCAACGACAGCGCTCCCACCCCCATTTGCCCGATTCATCATGCAGATTCAGCCCTCCGACATCACCCCACCCATGACGCCTGAGCGCGCAGCGGCCACTGCTGCCACGCTGGATCTGCGCCAACTGCCCACCGACTTCCTGCACAACCCCTACCCGGTCTATGCCTGGCTGCAAGCCAACGACCCAGTGCGCCACATGCCCGACGGCTCGCTGTTCCTCACCCGCCATGCCGATCTGACCGCCGTGTACCGCGACGCGGCCACCTTCAGCTCCGACAAGCACGTTGAATTTGCCCCCAAGTTCAACCTGCCCCCGCACGGCAGCGCCGAACAACCCGCCCCGCTGTACCTGCACCACACCACCAGCCTGGTGTTCTCGGACCCGCCGCTGCACACCCGGGTGCGCCAGCTCATCATGGGTGCCCTCACCCGCCGTGCCATTGCCGACATGGAGGCCGGGCTGGTGCAACTGGTCGATGGCCTGCTGGACCGGCTTGAAGCCGAAGGCGGTGGCGACCTGGTGGAAGACTTTGCCGCCGCCATTCCCATTGAAGTGATCGGCAACCTGCTGGGCGTGCCCATGGACGAACGCGGCCCGCTGCGCGACTGGTCGCTGGCCATTCTGGGTGCGCTGGAACCCGCGCTCACGCCCGAACAGCACGCCCGGGGCAATCAGGCGGTGACCGACATGCTGGACTACCTCGCCACCCTGGTGGCCCGGCGGCGCCAGCAACCCGGCGATCCCCAGCGCGATGTGCTGACCCGCCTCATCCAGGGCGAGGGCGAACACGGCCGCTTGAGCGAAGCTGAGCTGCTGCACAACTGCATCTTCCTGCTCAACGCCGGGCACGAAACCACCACCAACCTCATCGCCAACGCGCTGGTGCTGTGGCAGGAGCAACCCGCTGCGTATGCCGGACTGTTGCGGCTGGTGTCCGATGGCAACAGGCCTATCGGCAACGACATCGGAAGTGGTCACACGGCCCTGGAGGCCACCTGGGCCCGCGCGGTGGACGAGGTGCTGCGGCTGGAGTCGTCCAACCAGCTGGGCAACCGGCGTGCGCTGCGCGACACCACCGTGGGCGGCATGCCTGTGCCCGCCGGCACGCTGCTGACGCTGTGCATTGGTGCTGCCAACCGCGACCCGGCCGTGTTCCCCAACCCCCAGACGCCCGACTGGAGCCGTGAGCCCAACCGGCACCTAGCCTTTGGTTTGGGTGTGCACCAGTGTGCGGGCCTGAGCCTGGCGCGGCTGGAAGGGCGCATTGCACTGGGCCGCTTCGTGCAACGCTTCCCTGGCTACCGGCTGACCGCGGCGCCTCAGCGCGGTGGGCGGGCGCGGTTTCGGGGCTTTTTGCATGCGCCCTTTGTGGTGTAACCGGGTCACAGCAGGCTCCTGACCAGCCAGCGGGATTCACCACACCAACTGAACCAGCTCGATCATCACAGGCCCCAGCGGGTCACGCCCATTCGGGCAACACCTGCGCCAGCGTCAGGTGGTTCAGGCGGCCCTGGTGCCACACCTGGCGCATGGTGTCGCCCTGCGGCAGCAGCAGGCGTTCCACCAGCGGGCCCAGCAGCGTCTGCCGCACATCGGCCAGCAACACATAGCGTTGCGCTTCCTCGTCCAGCCGGGCCACCCAATCCAGGGCCACCAGGGTTTCCAGGGGCTCTTCCAGTTGCAGGTCGTCCACCCGCAGCAGCCGCGAGAGTTCATCCAGCGTCAGACCGCGCCCTTCAGGCTGTGCCCTGTGGGCCGACAAGGCCGACACCAATTCCAGCGCCAACTGGAACGACCAGCCAGGCTGCCCCCCCTGTCGGCTCACCCCAGCCAGCAAGCTCGGCAAATAGGCGGTGACCACCGCCCCCAGCAACACCATCACCCACAGCAAATACACCCACACCAACAAAATGGGCACGGTGGCAAACGCGCCATACACCGCGCTGTAGGTGGGCACCTTGGCCACATACCAGCCCAACAATGCCTTGGCGGCCTCCACACCAGCCGCCACCAACAGCCCCCCCGCCACCGCATGGTTCCACTTGACCGACGTGTTCGGCACAAACCGGAACAGCAGGGCCATGCTGGCCACCATCAACACAAACTGCAGGGTGTCCAGCACCAGCCGCACGCCGCCGGGCAACACCGCCGCCAGTCCACGGTTGGAAGAAATGACCCAGGTCATCAGGCTGACACTGCCCCCCAGCAGCAAAGGCCCCAGCGTCAGCACCCCCCAATACACCAGCACGCGCTGCGCCAGCGGCCGGGAGCGGCGCACACGCCAAATGTCATTGAGCTTGCGGTCAATGGTCAGCACCAACGCCAGCGCGGCCACCAAAAAGGCCAGCGCACCCGTCCAGCCCAGTTGCCCGGCCTTGCCTGCAAACTGCGTCAGGTAGGTCAGCACCGATTTGGAAATGGCCTCCGGCACCAAGCTGTCCACCAGCCACTTTTGCACCACCGCCTGCAAACGCCCAAACATGGGGAACGCACTGAACACCGCCAGCCCCACCGTCACCAGCGGCACCAGCGACATGAGGGTGGTGAACGTCAGGCTGCTGGCCGCCACCCCCAGGCGGTCTTCCCGAAAACGCTCGCGCAAGGTGCGGGCCGTTATCCACCATGGAAAGGTACGCAATGCGTCCCACAAGTCGTTGGCACGTTGGGTCCAACCGGCACGGGTCGCAAGACGTTGGCCCAGTTCGCTGGCCTCGCGGGCTTTGACGGCAACGGAACGGAAAGTAGCTGGCATCTCACTATGATGCCAGCACACCCAACTGCCCTGGCCTCCATGTCTGCCGCATCCGAATCCACGCCACCCCACGCTGCGCACGCACCCGCCCAACCGCCCGCCGAACCCACTTACAACCAGGCTGCTGCGGCCACGGTGGCCTGGACCCGCACAGCAGCCGTGGCTGCCCTGCTGGGCCTCATTGCACTGGGTCTGGCCTGGGAGTTGTGGCTGGCCCCGATTAGGCCCGGCGGCAGCTGGCTGGCCATCAAGGTGCTGCCGCTGTGCATTCCGCTGGCGGGGTTGCTGAAGCACCGCATGTACACCTACCGGTGGCTCAGCCTGATGGTGTGGATTTACTTCACCGAAGGCGTGGTGCGCGCCTGGAGCGACCCGTTTCCCGGCAACGCGCTGGCGGGTGCCGAAATTGCGCTGTGTCTGGTGTTGTTTGCAGCGTGTGCTGCGCATGTTCGGCTACGATTTTCACAAGCAAAAAAGGCCATTACCGCTTGATTGGCGGTCACTTTCAGCTATTTTTTCATGACCATTCACACCTCACTCATCCACACCCTGAGGCAAGCCGTGGGTGACGCCCATGTGCTCACCCGGGAGTCCGCCGGTGGCCCGTTGACCGCGTGGGAACAGGACTGGCGCAAGCGCCAGCACGGCCATGCGCTGGCGGTGGTGCGCCCGGGCTCCACAGAAGAAGTGGCAGCGGTGGTCAAGGCCTGCGCGGCGGCCGGCGTTTCCATCGTGCCCCAGGGTGGCAACACCGGCCTGGTGGTAGGCGGCGTGCCCGATTCCACCGGCACCCAGGTGCTGCTGAGCCTGCAACGGCTCAACCGCATCCGTGCGCTGGACGCCGACAACCTCACCCTGGTGGCCGAAGCAGGCTGTGTGCTGCAAGCCGTGCAGGAAGCCGCCGACGCGGCTGGCTTTCTGTTCCCCCTCAGTCTGGCGGCCGAAGGCAGCTGCACCATCGGTGGAAATTTGGCCACCAACGCAGGTGGTACGCAGGTTGTTCGCTATGGAAATGCGCGTGACTTGTGCTTGGGTTTGGAGGTAGTAACCGCCCAGGGCGAGATATGGCATGGCCTGACCGGCCTGCGCAAAGACAACACCGGCTACGACTTGCGCCATCTGTTCATGGGCAGCGAGGGCACGCTGGGCATCATCACCGCAGCCACCCTCAAGCTGGTACCACGGCCTGCTGCGCAACTCACCGCCTGGGCGGCGGTGCCCACATTGGAGGCCGCCGTCAGCCTGCTGGGCCTGGCGCACCGGCACCTGGGTGCAGGCCTCACCGGCTTTGAAACCATGGGCCAATTTGCAGTCAGCCTGGTGGACAAGCACTACCCTCACCTGAACGTGCCACTCTGGAAACAAACGCCCTACTGCGTGCTGCTGGAAAACAGCGACCACGAAAACGAAGCCCACGCCCGCGCGCAATTCGAAGGCCTGCTGGAAGTGGCGCTGGAGCAAGGCCTGGTGACCGACGCGGTGGTGGCCGAGAGCCTGAGCCAGGCCAACCAGCTCTGGCACATCCGCGAGAGCATTCCGCTGGCCCAGTCGGAAGAAGGGCTGAACATCAAGCACGACATTTCGGTGCCCATTTCCCGCATTCCCACCTTTGTGGCCGAAGCGTCTGCCGCGCTGCAAGCCGCCATTCCTGGCGTGCGGCTGGTGAATTTTGGCCATTTGGGCGATGGCAACCTGCACTTCAACGTGCAGGCTCCTCTGGACGTGGACCCGGCTGTGTTTCTGGAGCAGCAAGAAGATGCGGTCAACCAGTTGGTGTACGACGCGGTGGCCCGCCACCAGGGTTCCATCAGCGCCGAGCACGGCATTGGTGAGCTGAAGGTGGACACCCTGCCCCACTACAAATCAGCGGTGGCGCTGGATTTGATGGCCCGCATCAAGCAGGCGCTGGACCCGCTGCAGACGCTCAACCCGGGGCGGGTGGTGGTGCGCTGAAGCCAGTCGCCACCTCGCCACCGGAAAAAGAAAGGGCCCTCGTTGGGGCCCCATGCTCAACGCTTGGGCAACAGCTTGATGGGGTCTACCGGCTTGCCGCCGTCGGTGCGGCGGCGCACCTCAAAGTGCAGCTTCACGCGGTCGGTGTCGCTGCTGCCCATTTCGGCAATCTTCTGGCCTTGCTTCACCTTCTGGTCTTCCTTCACCAGAATGGTCTGGTTGTGGGCATAGGCGGTGATGTAGGTGGCCCCGTGCTGGACGATGATCATGTTGCCGTAGCCGCGAATGCCCGCGCCAGCAAAAATCACCGTTCCATCGGCCGCAGCCGTGACCGGGTCACCCGCTTTGCCGGAGATGGAAATGCCTTTGTTTTTCACACCATCAAACTGAGACAGCACCGTGCCGTTGGCCGGCCAGGCGAACACCGCCTCGTCCACCACCGCTGGAGTGGACGCGGGTTTCACCGCGGCAGATGCAGATGCAGCAGTAGTAGCAGCAGGGGCAGACAGGGGTTGTGCCGTCACCGCCGTGCCACCCACCGGGCTGGTGGACACCCCCGCACCCTGTGGCGCCTGGGCCCCAGCCGCTTCAGTGGTGCCCGGTTTGGCGGTCGCCACGGTCGTGCTGCCAGGTTTGGGTGGAATCACCCGCAGGGTTTGGCCGACCTCGATGCGATTGGGGTTGTCGATCTGGTTCCAGCGGGCAATGTCGCGCCAGTTTTGCCCCGATTCCAGGCCGATGCGAATGAGGGTGTCTCCCGGCTTGACGGTGTAGTAGCCCACTTGTCCGGCGTTGGGATCTGCCGGAGGCAGCGCCGTCGGCACTGAGCCGGATGCGGATGCGGCCGCCTCCACCGTGCCTGCCTGCGCACGGCTGGAAGCGCGGTCTTCCACTGGCGCGGGTGGCGTCAACCGAGTGCTGGTACAACCAGCCAGAACCAGGGCTCCCAGCAGCGCAGCCACATGAAGCCGCTTCACGCGGGATGGTGTGGCGGTGCGGCCGTGCGCTGGGGAACGGAAAACTGGATTCATGGCAATAGGAAAGAAAACGACCAGATCTTGGTCAAAGCGGCCACACCACGGTGGTGGGTTTGCCGCACCAGCGCTACGGCGAGGGAACAACCCGCCACCCGCTAGCCAATGCCCGATTTTAGAGGGACGAACTGCACCGCCTCCAACACCGTCTCGGCCACGCCATGCGGCGTTTTTTCCAAAATGACCAAGTTCTGCCCACCACGCCCGCCCACCGATGTGGGGGCCACAATCCGCCCCCCCACCGCCAGCTGGTCGATCCACGCTTGTGGCACCGCATCGCCACCCGCTGCCGACACGATGCCTGCATAGGGAGCCCCGGTAGGAAAACCCAACATGCCATCACCAAACAGCAAATGCAGGTTGGGAATGCGAAAGTGCCGCAGATTGGCTTTGGCCTTGTCGTGCAGCCCTTGCAGCCGCTCCACGCTGTACACCTCTTTGCACAACCGGCTCAGCACCGCCGCCTGGTAACCGCAGCCGGTGCCAATTTCCAGCACCCGCCCCAGTGGCAGGGCTTGCCCCTCCAGCAACAGCTCCAACATGCGAGCCACCACATTCGGCTTGGAAATGGTTTGCCCCAGCCCAATGGGCAAACTGGTGTCTTCATAGGCCTGGTTCACCAGCGCGCTGTCCACAAACCGGTGGCGCTCCACCTCGCCCATGGCCTGCAGCACCGCTTCGCTGGCAATGCCCTGTGCGGCCAATTTGCGCACCATGGCCGCCCGAACGGCAGACGAGTCCAGGCCCAAACCAGATGGAGAAGAAAAGGCAACTCCACCGCTTTGTTTAAGGGACGTAGCAGCTACATTTTTAGTAGAAACCACACCATGCCTCCCGACCGATGCAACCCGGGCCGGAAATGTCGGGCGAGGACGAGGCGCTTGGCCTGAAGGAGGTTTGTTCAACGTGGACTCCCATTGCCATCCGCTGCTACCCCTGAAGGGCCTTGCCCTGCAGCCAACTTCTGTGCCCACCGCCCGGCCAACTGGCCCGCCTGCGGGGCCCACATGGGCAACAGGCCGTGGTGCGTCAAATCGGTTTGCAATGGCGTGATGGAGGCATAACCCTGCTCGGTGGCATGGAAGTCGGTGCCTTCACCCGCATCCCAAGCCGGGCCTGCGGCGCCAATCCAGTACATGGTTTCCCCGCGGGGGTTCACCTGCTGAATGACCGGTTCGGCCGCATGGCGCCGCCCCAGCCGCGCCACCTTGAAGCCCCTCAAGTTGGCCTCGGGCACATTGGGCACGTTCACATTCAACAGCCAAGGCGGAGCGGCATGGGCCACCGCTGGCCCTCCAGCGGCGTTCTTCAAGGTGGGCAGCAACTGCTGAACCAGTTCTCGCGCCACCTGAGCGGCGGTTTCCAGATGCGCCCAGCCTTTGTCCACCTGAGAAAACGCAAGGGCCGGAATGCCAAACAAATGCCCCTCCATGGCCGCACCCACGGTGCCGGAGTAAATGGTGTCATCCCCCATGTTGGCCCCGTTGTTGATGCCGGACACCACCAGGTCGGGCCTGCGCTCCAGCAGGCCGGTGAGTGCAATGTGGACACAGTCGGCCGGGGTACCGTTCACATACCGGAAGCCGTTGGGCGCCCGGTTCACGTACAACGGTGAATGCAGCGTCAGCGCATTGGACTTGGCGCTGTTGTTGTGTTCGGGTGCCACCACCTCCACATCGGCCAAGTCTTTCAGGGCTTCGTACAGGGCCACAATGCCAGGGGCCTGATAACCGTCGTCGTTCGAGATGAGGATGTTCATGGGGCAAATTTTGGCATGCAGGCCGCCCACCCCCTCCAACGGATTTTTTCAAGCCAGGCTGATCCGACGCTCGCGCAGGTGACACGCCCTGGGTGCACGTGTGCTCACAATCTGTTGCTTTGCCAATGCCCAAGGAGACAACACATGCACGCTTGGTTGTGTGAACAAACCACTGGAGTTCAGGATCTGCAATGGAAATCGCTGCCCATGCCGGAACCTGGTCCGGGCCAGGTCAGGGTGGCCATTCAAGCCGCGAGCCTCAATTTTCCCGATCTGCTGATTGTTCAGGGCAAATACCAAATGAAGCCCGCCCTGCCTTTCGTTCCCGGCGCCGAATTTGCGGGCGTGGTGGAAGCTTGCGGCGAAGAGGTCCACCACCTCCAACCCGGTGACGCCGTGGCCTGCCTGCAAGGCACAGGCGGCTTTGCCACCCATGTGCTGGCCCAGGCTGCCCTGTGCATGCCCTTGCCAAAAGGGTTTCCTGCACAGGACGCCGCCGCGTTCATCATGACCTACGCCACCTCACACCATGCGCTGGTGGACCGGGCGCAACTGAAGGCCGGAGAAACCGTGCTCATTCTGGGCGCAGCGGGTGGGGTGGGCACGGCCGCCATTCAAATTGCCAAAGCGGTGGGAGCCAGGGTCATTGCCGCAGCGTCCACCGCCGACAAATGCGCGACCTGCCTCCAACTTGGAGCCGATGCCACCCTCAACTACAGCGAACACACACCCAGCGGCAGCCTGCGAGATGAAATCAAACGCCTGACGGACGGCAAAGGTCCGGACGTGGTGTACGACCCGGTCGGCGGCGAACTGGCCGAACCGGTGTTCCGCAGCATCGCCTGGCGCGGCCGCTACCTGGTGGTGGGTTTTGCCAGCAGCCCTGCCATTCCACAACTGCCCATGAACCTGCCACTGCTCAAAGGTGCATCGCTGGTGGGCGTGTTCTGGGGCGAATTTGCCCGCCGCGAGCCCAAGGCCAACGCCGCCATGATGGCGGAGCTGGCCAGCTGGTATGCACAAGGCAAGGTCAAACCCCTCATTCATCAGGCTCTGCCCATGGCCGACCTGAAGCAAGCCTACGCCACCATGGGCAGCCGTGGGGTGCAAGGCAAGCTGGTACTGGTCAATGACTGAACGGGAGACCCACATGCTCAACCGACTGAACCGAAACCTGTTGGCCCTTACAGCCACCTTGGCACTGGCGGGTTGCGCCAGCCAGCCCTCCTCCACACCCAACAAAGTCAGCGAGGGCCCCCCGCGCGCCATGCTGTGGGTGGGAAACAGTTTCTTCTACTACAACAACAGCATGCACGGCCATGTATCGGGCCTGGTACAAGGCGGGAACAAGACGGTCCAGCACCGGGGCGTTTCCGTCACCATCAGCGGCTCGGGGGTGGATTGGCATGACATGTCCAGCTATCTGTCGGGTGGCATTGGCAAGTACAGCTTCCTACCCGGCAATGAGATCAAATTCAACCCGGCTGGCCGACAGTTCGACGCCGTGATGTTCATGGATTGCAGTCAGTGCCCCATTCATCCACAGCTCGGTTCCGTTTTCCACGAGTACGCCAAAAAGAATGCAGACACCATTCGGGCCTATGGAGCCCAGCCGGTGCTGTTCATGTCCTGGGCCTACAAAGACAAACCTGAAATGACGCAGCAACTGGCTGCGCAATACCAAAAGGCAGGAAAAGCCATCGGTGCCAAAGTGGTTCCAGCAGGCCTGGCATTTGCCAACTCCATCCAAAAGCGCCCGTCACTGGACTTGTATGTCGCCGACCTGCGCCACCCCAGCCTGGCGGGCACCTATTTGGGCGCAGCCACGGTGTATGCGAGCTTGCTCAACCAGTCGCCAGTAGGCAACAGCTACACCGCAGGCCTGCCTGCAGATGTGGCCCTCCATTTGCAGCAAGTGGCTTGGGATACGGTGCAGGCCTTCGGTCAGTGACTGGCCCCGTCCCATGACACATGCATCAATCCCACCGTCCGGCAATGTTCTTCAGCAACTGGTTGGCTGCCGCCAATTGCCGGTTGCGGGCATCCAGCAGGCTACGTTCTGATGTCAACACGGTGTTCTGGGCTGTCAGCACATTCAAGTAAGCCACTGTGCCTGCTTTGTATTGGTTCTGAATGACGACCAGAGCCCGCTGAGCGGCCACCAACGCCTGGGTTTGAGCCTGAACCGATTGAGCCAAATAACCGGTAGCTGCCAAATTGTCTTCCACCTCTTGGAACGCCGTCAACACCGTTTGACGGTAGGCGGCCACCACCTGCTGGTGGCTGGCCACTGCCGACGCTTTGGCAGCCGAGCGAGCCCCACCATCAAACAGGCTGACCGCCAATGCGGTGCCCAACGACCACAGCTGGTTGGGGGCCTGGAACAAGTTGGCCAGCTCGCTGCCTCGCACCCCGGCCGAGGCCGACAGTGTGAGAGCCGGAAAAAACGCCGCCTCTGCCGCACCGATCTGGGCATTCGCGGCCGCCACCTGGGCCTGAGCGGCCGCAATGTCGGGCCGCCGCTCCAGCAACTGCGAAGGCAGCTGCTCTGGAATCTGTGGCAGCGGCGGCAAATCGATGCCGGCACGGTCCTGAAACGGGTTGGCAGCGAGCACAAACCGGGCCGGGGCTTGCCCCACCAGCAGGGCCAGCGCATGGTTGAGCTGCGCGCCCTGCAACCGTGCCTCAGCCAGCTGCGCCTGGGTGGACAGCCATTGCGATTGGGCCTGGGCCACATCGGCCGAGGTCACGATGCCTGCTGCATAGCGGTTTTCCACCACCGCAAGGGACTGGGCATACGACTCCAGGCTGCGCGCCAGAATGGCTTGCAACGCCTGCGAACTGCGCGCAGCCAGGTAGGTTTGCACCAGCGTGGCCTGCAACGACAACCGGGTGGCCGCCAGCGTATAGCGGCTGGCGTCCAACCGGGCCTCAGAAGCACTCACACCGGCACGCAGACGCCCCCAAAGATCCACCTCCCAGGTGGCCAGCACAGCTTGTGCGGTGTAGCTGGTGGCCGGTGCGGTGGTGCCATTGGCTGCGCTGCGGGTGGCACCGCCTGTGACTCCCACCGCTGGCAGGACCGCCGCCCGGCTGCTGCCCAGCGCGGCCTGCGCCACATCCACCGCAGCCACCGCGGCCTGCAAATTGAGGTTGTGGTCCAGCAAACTGGACTGCAAATCGTTCAAAACCGGGTCGTTGAACAGCGTCCACCAGGCATCGGGTACCGGGGCTGTGACGGGGCGTGCCAACTGGAACAGGCTGGCCTGCCCGAATCGGGTTGGCACTGCCACCTCGGGCGGTGCGCTGGGTGGCACCGCGCTGCAGGCGGCCAGACAGGCCACCAGCAACAGAGGGAGAGGAAATCGGGAATGGAAAAGCATGTGTGGTGTGCGCCAGGCAATTAGGCTGCAGAAACGGGTGTGGTTGGCAAGGTGGTGGCCAAAGCCTGTGGTTTGCAGCGCGTGCGCCAACGCAGCTTGTCCATCAGCACATACACCACCGGGGTGGTGTAAAGCGTGAGCAACTGGCTCAAAACCAGCCCACCCACCACAGCAATGCCCAGCGGCTGGCGCAGCTCGGCCCCGTCGCCCTGGCCCACGGCCAGCGGCACGGCGCCCAGAATCGCGGCGGCCGTGGTCATGAGGATGGGCCGCAGCCGCAGCTGGGCCGCACGGTAAATGGCTTGGGCCGCACTGGCACCCGTGTTGCGCTGGTGGGCGATGGCGAAGTCGATCATCATGATGGCGTTCTTTTTGACAATGCCAATCAGCAGAATCACCCCGATCATGGCAATGAGCGAAAACTCTGTTTTGAACGCCATGAGGGCCAGCAGCGCCCCCACCCCGGCCGATGGCAGAGTGGACAAAATGGTGACAGGGTGGATGAGGCTTTCGTACAGGATGCCCAGCACCAGGTAAATGGTGACCAGCGCCGCCAGAATGAGCATGGGCTGGGTGCTGAGGGAATCCTTGTAACCCTTGGCAGTGCCTGCAAAGGTGCCGCGCACCGACACTGGTACGCCCAAGCTGGCCACGGCATCGGCAATCGCGTCGGTGGCAGCAGAGAGCGAGCCGCCCAGCGGCAAGTCAAAACTGATGGTCGATGCCGGTGTGCCCGACTGGTGATTGACCGACAACGGTGCCACCGTGAGCAGGTTGCGCGACACACTGGTCAAAGGCACCGCCTGACCGTTGGCGATCAGATTCAGCTCGCGCAAGGTATCGGGGCTTTGCAAGAACTCGTCGGCCAGTTCCATGACCACCCGGTACTGGTTGAGCGGGTTGTAGATGACCCCCACCTGGCGCTGGCCGAAGGCGTTGTTCAGGGTGTTGTCGGCATTGCGCACGGTGATGCCGAGGCGGGCCATGGCGTCGCGGTCATACACCAGCGTGGTTTGCAGGCCGGCATCGGCGCGATCGGTGTCCACGTCGGTGATTTCGGGCAGCTTCAGCAGGGCCTGGCGAATGCGGGGCTCCCATTTGCGCAGGTCTTCCAGATCGTCGGCCTGCAGGGTGTACTGGTAGCTGGAGCTGGACTGCCGCCCGCCAATGCGAATGTCTTGCTGCTGGAACATGAACAACCGTGCCCCCGGCTCCTTGGCCAGCTTCTGACGCAGCCGGTCAATCACCTGCTCGGCGCTCTCTTTGCGCTCGCTGCGGGGCTTGAGGGCCATGAACATCTGCGCCGTGTTGCGTTGGTTGCCACCGGTAAAGCCGGTGACGTTGGCCACCGCCGGGTCGGCCTGCACAATGGCCAGAAACCGGTCCAGCCGCTGCTGCATGGCCTGGAAAGACGCGGCCTGGTCGGCCCGGATGAAGCCACCAATGCGCCCGGTGTCCTGCGTCGGGAAGAAGCCCTTTTCAATTGCGCCATACAAGTACACATTCAGGCCAATCACCGCCGCCAGCGACAGCATCACCACCGGCTGATGGCGCAGCCCCCAGGCCAGGCTGTGGCGGTAACCGCGCAACAACGCCGCTTGCACCCAACCCGACACCCGCACCAGAAACTGCGCCAGCCAGAACGGGCTTTGGGTTCTGGGCGTCGCATGGGGCTTGAGCAGTGCCGCACACATGGCCGGGGTGGTGGTGAGCGACACCACCATGGACACCAGAATGGCCGACGACAGCACCACCGCAAACTCGCGGAACAGTCGCCCCACAATGCCGCCCATCAGCAAAATGGGGATGAACACCGCAATCAGCGACAGGCTGATGGACACCACGGTAAAGCCAATTTCCCGCGCCCCGTCCAGCGCCGCCTGCCAGGCCGTTTTGCCGCGCTCCATGTGGCGGGTGATGTTCTCCAGCACCACGATGGCGTCGTCCACCACAAAGCCGGTGGCCACCGTCAGGGCCATGAGCGAGAGGTTGTCGAGCGTGTAACCGCACAGGTACATCACGCAGAAGGTGCCCGCCAGCGACACCGGCACCGCCACGCTGGGAATGAGCGCCGCCCGCCCGTTGCGCAGGAACAGAAACACCACCAGGATGACCAAGGCGACAGACAGCACCAGCGCGTTTTCCACCTCGCGCAGCGAGGCGCGGATGGTGGGCGTGCGGTCGGACACCACATTCAGGTCAATGGCCTGCGGGATGCTGGCCTGCAGGTGCGGCAACAAGGCTCGCACCTTGTCCACCGATTCAATGATGTTGGCGCCCGGCGCCTTGAACAGCAGCAACAGAATGGCCGGTTTGCCGTTGGCCACGCCGTAGTTGCGCACGTCCTGCACCGAATCGACCACCTGCGCCACATCGGACAGTCGAACCGCATTCCCATTTTTATAGCGAACAATCAAGGGCGCGTAATCGGCAGCGGTGCGGGCCTGGTCGTTGGCGGTGATTTGCCAGGTGCGGCTGCCATCGTCCAGCAGACCTTTGGGTCGGTTGGCGTTGGTGGCCGTGACGGCCACCCGAATATCGTCCAGCGCAATGCCGTTGGCGGCCAGACGGTTGGGGTCCAGCGCAATGCGCACGGCGGGCAAGGCCCCGCCCCCAATGTTCACCTGGCCAATGCCATCCACCTGCGCCAGGCTTTGCGCCAGCACGGTGGAGGCCGAGTCGTACATCTGCCCCCGGCTCAGCGTGTCGGACGTGAGCGACAGGATCATGATGGGCGAATCCGCCGGGTTCACCTTGCGATAGGTGGGGTTGCTGGGCATGCCAGTGGGCAGCAGGGTGCGGGCGGCGTTGATGGCAGCCTGCACATCGCGCGCCGCGCCGTTGATGTCGCGGTCCAGGTCAAACTGCAGCGTGACCCGGGTGTTGCCTTGCGACGAGCTGGAGGTGATTTCCGTCACCCCGGCAATGGCGCCCAGCGCCCGCTCCAGCGGCGTGGCAATGGTGGCGGCCATGGTCTCGGGGCTGGCCCCGGGCAGGTTGGCCGTGACCGAGATGGTGGGAAAGTCCACCTGCGGCAGGGGAGCCACGGGCAGGCGCAAAAACGCCAGCGCTCCGGCCAGGGCCACGCCCAGCGTCAGCAGCAGCGTGGCCACCGGGCGGTGGATGAACACGGCCGACAGGTTCACGCGGCGCCTCCGGCGTCGGTATCAGCACCCACCTCAGGCATTCCCTGCCTTTGCCAGCGTTGCGCCCAACCGGCAAACAGCAGGTAAATGACCGGGGTGCTGAACAGGGTGAGCAACTGGCTGACGATCAGCCCGCCCACCAGCGTCACGCCCAGCGGCTGGCGCATTTCGCTGCCCACGCCTTGCCCCAGCATCAGCGGCAAAGCGCCCAGCAGCGCCGCCAGCGTGGTCATAAGAATGGGGCGGAACCGCAGCAAACAGGCTTGCACAATGGCCTCGCGTGGCGGCAGGCCCTGCTCGCGCTCGGCCTCCAGCGCGAAGTCGATCATCATGATGGCGTTCTTCTTCACGATGCCGATCAGCAAAATCACCCCAATCACGGCAATCAGCCCCAGCTCCATGCGGGCCACCAGCAGCGCCAGCAAGGCCCCCACCCCGGCCGAAGGCAGGGTGGACAAAATGGTGACGGGGTGGATGGTGCTTTCGTACAGCACCCCCAGCACGATGTACATGGTCACCACCGCCGCCAGAATCAGCCACAGGGTGTTGGCCAGCGAGGCTTCAAAGGCCAGCGCCGCCCCCTGAAAACTGGTGTCAATGCTGGCGGGCAGGCCCAAAGCCGCCTCTTCGGCCTTGATGGCCGCCACCGCATCGCCCAGCGCCACACCCGGTGCGGTGTTGAACGACACCGTGGCTGCCGGAAACTGCGCCACATGGTTCACCACCAAGCTGGCGGGCTTTTCCACCACCCGCGCCACCGAGGTGAGCGGAATTTGTGCAATGCCGCCCGTGGTGGCAGACGTGCTGGGCACATACAACTGCGCCAGGGTGCGGGGGCTGCTGCGGTAAGCCGGATCTACCTCCAGCACCACGCGGTATTGGTTGGACTGGGTGAACACCGTGGAAATGAGCCGTTGGCCAAACGCGTTGTACAGCGCGTTGTCGATGGCGGCCACCGACACGCCCAGGCGCGAAGCGGCCGACCGGTCGATTTCCACATACGCCTGCAAGCCTTGCTCCTGCAGGTCGGTGCCCACATCCACCAACTGTGGCAACTGGCGCAAGCGTTCCACCAACTGGCCGGTCCAGCGGCTGAGGGCTTCGCCGTCAGGGGAACTGAGCAAAAACTGGTACTGGGTTTTGGCCACCCGGTCTTCAATGCTCAAGTCTTGCACCGGCTGCAAATACAGGGCCATGCCAGGCACTTTGCCTGCGGTGCCGTCGCTCAGGCGGCGCATCACCGTTTGAATGTCGTGGTCACCCGCGTCGCGCTCGGCTTTTGGTTTGAGGTTGACCAGCATGCGCCCTGCGTTCAGCGTGGCATTGGCCCCGTCCACCCCGATGAAGGACGACAGGCTTTGCACCGCCCAGTCTTGCAGCAGCAGGTCGGCCATGCGTTGCTGGCGCTCGGCCATGGCGGCAAACGAGGTGGACTCCGGCCCTTCGGTGATGACTTGAATGACCCCCGTGTCCTGCACCGGGAAAAAACCCTTGGGCACCGCAACGTAAAGCCCTGCGGTGGCGGCCAGCGTCAGGCCAAACGCGGCCAGCGTCAGCCCCTGGTGGTTGAGCACGGTGTGCAACACCCGGCCGTAAGCGGCAATCAGCCGGTCAAAAAACCGGCCGGTGGCCTGGTACAGCGCACCATGGGCGCTTTCGGGCGTGTGACGCAGCAGGCGGGCGCACAACATGGGTGTGAGCGTGAGCGACACCACCGCCGAAATGAGGATGGACACCGCCATGGTCACCGCAAATTCGTGGAACAACCGCCCCACCACATCGGCCATGAACAGCAGCGGAATGAGCACCGCAATCAGCGAGATGGTGAGCGAAATGATGGTGAAGCCAATTTGCTGCGCCCCTTTCAGGGCGGCCTGCATGGGCGGCTCGCCTTCTTCCACATAGCGGGCAATGTTCTCAATCATCACGATGGCGTCGTCCACCACAAAGCCGGTGGAAATGGTGAGCGCCATCAGCGTGAGGTTGTTGATGGAGTAGCCCAGCAGGTGCATCACCCCAAAGGTGCCCACCAGCGACAAGGGCACCGCCAGCGCCGGAATGAGCGTGGCCGACGCACTGCGCAAAAACACAAAAATCACCGCCACCACCAGCGCAATGGCCAGCAGCAACTCATGCTGCACATCGGCCACCGAGGCACGGATGGTGGTGGTGCGGTCGGTCAGCACCTGCACATCCAGCGAAGCGGGCAACGTGGCCTGCAGCTTGGGCAGCAGGGTTTTGATGCGGTCTACCGTCTCGATGACATTGGCCCCCGGCTGGCGCTGCACGTTGAGGATGACGCCCGCCCGCTGCTGCCCCTGGTAACCCGCCCAGGCCGAGAGGCGGTCGTTTTCAGGCGCATCGACGATGGCGGCCACGTCTTTCAGGCGAACCGGTGCACCGTTTTTGAAGGCCACGATCTGGTTGGCATAGTCAGCAGCCGTGCGCAACTGGTCGTTGGCGTCGATGGTGGACGCGCGGGCCGCACCATCGAAACTGCCTTTGGCCTGGTTGACGTTGGCCGCCGAAATGGCGGTGCGCAAGTCTTCCATGGACATGCCCAGCGCCGCCAGCGCCGCCGGGTTGGCCTGGATGCGCACCGCAGGCCGCTGCCCCCCCGCCACCGACACCAGGCCCACACCCGGCACCTGGCTGAGCTTGGGGGCCAGGCGGTTTTCCACCAGGTCGTGCACCTTGATGACCGGCAGCGATGGCGAGGTGACGGCCAGCGTCAGCACCGGCGCATCGGCCGGGTTGACCTTGCTGTACAGCGGCGGCATGGGCAAGTCGGTGGGCAACAGGTTGCTGCCCGCGTTGATGGCGGCCTGCACCTGCTGCTCGGCCACATCCAGCGCCACATCCAGCGTGAAGCGCAGCGTGATGACCGACGCCCCGCCCGAGCTGGTGCTGGACATTTGCGCCAACCCTGGCATTTGCCCGAACTGCCGCTCCAGCGGTGCGGTGACCGACGAGGTGACCACCTCTGGGCTGGCCCCGGGGTACAGCGTGGCGACCTGGATGGTGGGGTAGTCCACCTCGGGCAAGGCCGAGATGGGCAGCATGCGGTAGGCCAGCAGGCCGGTGATGAGGATGGCCACCATCAACAACGAGGTGGCCACCGGCCGCAAAATGAAGATACGCGATAAATTCATAACAAAATCAGGATCTACCGCTTGTTTAACGGCACTTTATTGCTATTAAATAAATCAACCACCCTGCGCATCACGCTGGCGGCGGCGTTCACGCATTTTTTCGATGAAAGCTTTTCGCTCCTCGGGGTTCATGGCCTTGAACCGTTCCTGCACCTCGGGCGGCAGGCGGTCCAGCCAGGGAGGCATGCCATCCGGGCCCATTGGCGCACCCGGTCCGCCGGGACCTCCAGGAGGCCCTCCAGGACCCGCTTGCGGCCCGGCACCCGGGAGCGGACCACTCTCTGGCCCACCGGGCGGGCCGGGCGGGCCGGGCGGGCGCGGACGAGACGGCGGGGGGTTGGATGGCTGACCGGCTCCCTCTGCCACAGGGCCGGTCGGTTTGCTGGCAGGTGCGCCGGGTTGCGCATCAGCTGGCGGTTTGCCGGGTGCGCCCGGTTGTTCGGGGCGTGAGCCACTCGCGCCTCCACCTTGCCCTGGCTCACGTGGCTCACGTGGTTTTTGCGGCGCAATCACGTCCACCTGAGCCCCTTCGCGCAAACGGTCAGCCCCATCGGTGACCACACGGTCGCCTGCGGCCAGGTCGCCAGCAATGGCCACCCAATCTCCGTCAGCGGCGCCGGGGCGCACACGGCGCACGACTACGGTGCTGTCCGCCTGCACCGCATACACAAACGAGCCCTGTGCCCCACGCTGCAACGCGGTGTTGGGAATGGCCAAGGCGTTCTTTTCAATGGCCAGCGTGAGCCGCACATTCACAAACTGGTTGGGAAACAGGCTGCCATCAGCGTTGGCAAATTCGGCCTTGACCTTGATGGTGCCGGTGGTGGCGTCGATGGCGTTGTCCACTGTGGTCACCCTGCCTTGACCCAGCCGGTTGCGGAATTCGCGATCCCACACCTCCACCACCAAGGGCTCTTTGCCACCCATCTTGCCACGCAGGCGAGGCAACATGCCTTCGGGCACCGCAAACACCAGGGCAATGGGTTGGGTCTGGGTGATGGTGACCAGACCGTTGGCGTCACTGGCCCGAACCGTGCTGCCCAAGTCGGCCTGCTTCAGGCCCAGCCGCCCGGAAATGGGGGCCGTGATGCGGGTGTACGACAACTGCAACTGCGCGTTGTCCACCGCCGCCTGGTCTGCCTGCACCGTGCCTTGGAGCTGGCGCACCTGGGCTTCTTGCGTATCCACCTGCTGCGCGGCAATGGAGTCTTTGGCCAAGAGGTCTTTGTAGCGGGCCCAATCAAGCTGTGCGTTTTTCAGCAGCGCCTGGTCGCGCACCAGCTGACCCTGGGCCTGCGCCAGCGCCACCTGTTGAGCCCGGTTGTCCAGCTCGGCCAACAGCTGCCCGGCCTGGACCATCTGCCCTTCGGTGAAATGCAGCTTGGTCAGCTCGGCCTCGACCCTGGCCCGCACCACCGCCGTGTTGAGCGCCGCCATGTTGCCAATCGCCTGCACCATGGCTGCCATGTCGCGCTGCTGCACCACTGCAACCGAAACCGGTTGCACCCGGCTGCCCGGCGCAAACCGTTTGGAGGCTCCGGCAGACCCGTCAGGCGTTTTGGCGCTGTCAGCCGCCTGGTGCTGAGTCCACCACCAGCCCCCCCCGCCAGCACCCGCCAGCAGAGCCGCTGCCAGCACCCAGGGCAACACTTTGCCGTGTTGACCCCTGGCCGTGAAAGTACCTTCTGACCGAACCACAGATGACTCTGAACGCAACATGAAAATCCTGAAAGGAGGAAGCCGAAGCAAAAATATGGAGACCCCAAGGCAACCGCAGGCACCGAGAACAATTATGGGCAAGCCCTGTCAACGCTGTGTAAACACCCCAGGCCTTTCCAGCAGGAGGTCAACCTGGCGTCACCTTCAGCACGCAACCCAGCTTACCGGCACACTATGCTGCTGCGTTCGTCTGGCAACACCCAACCGCTTGCTTCACCACCATGACCACATCACCCCTCTCCCTGCTCAAAGACCCCACCCTGCTGAAGACCGATGCCCTCATCAACGGCCAATGGGTGAGCGGCCCCAGCCAGTTTGCCGTGACCGACCCTGCCACCGGCGCCCACCTGGCTGACGTGGCCAACCTGGGCCCGGCCGAAGCCGAAGCGGCGATTGCTGCCGCCAACGCCGCCTGGCCTGCATGGCGCAAAAAGACGGCCAAGGAACGCAGCATCATCCTGCGCAAATGGTTCGATTTGCTCATGGCCAACCAAGACGACCTGGGCCGCCTGATGACCGCCGAGCAAGGCAAACCCCTGCCCGAAGCCAAAGGCGAAGTGGCCTACGGCGCCAGCTTTGTGGAGTGGTTTGCCGAAGAAGCCAAGCGCGTCAACGGCGAAACCCTGCCCCAGTTCGACAACAACCGCCGCCTGTTGGTGCTGCGCGAACCCATTGGGGTGTGTGCCGCCATCACGCCCTGGAACTTCCCGCTGGCCATGATCACCCGCAAGGTGGCCCCGGCGCTGGCCGCAGGCTGCCCGGTCATCATCAAACCGGCCGAACTCACCCCGCTGACCGCGCTGGCCGCCGCCGAGCTGGCCATTCGGGCGGGCATTCCGGCTGGGGTGTTGAACATGCTGACGGCCGACAGCGCCAACAGCATTGCCGTGGGCAAGGTGCTGTGCGCCAGCGATGTGGTGCGCCACATCAGCTTCACCGGCAGCACCGAAGTGGGCCGCATCCTCATGGCACAAAGCGCACCCACCGTCAAAAAGATGAGCCTGGAACTGGGTGGCAACGCGCCCTTCCTGGTGTTTGACGATGCCGATGTGGACAGCGCTGTGGAAGGCGCCTTTGCCAGCAAATACCGCAACGCCGGCCAAACCTGCGTGTGCAGCAACCGCATTTACGTGCAAAGCGGTGTGTACGACGAGTTCGTGACCAAATTCGCCGCCAAGGTGGCCACCGCCAAGGTAGGCAACGGCTTTGAAGACGGCGTGAGCCAAGGCCCGCTGATCGAAGAAGCAGCCTTGCAAAAAGTAGAGCGCCATGTGGCCGATGCTCTTGCGAAGGGAGCCCGTTTGATGGTGGGCGGCAAGCGCTTAGCGGGTCAAGGCTCCGGCCAGTTCTTCGAACCCACCGTGGTGGCCGATGCCACCCCGGACATGCTGTGCGCCCGGGAAGAAACCTTTGGCCCGTTTGCGCCGGTGTTCAAGTTCGAAACCGAGCAGGAGGCCGTGGATGCAGCCAACCACACCGAATTTGGCTTGGCCAGCTACTTCTACAGCCGGGACATTGGCCGCATCTGGCGCGTGACCGAGGCGCTGGAATACGGCATGGTGGGCGTAAACGTGGGCATTCTGGCCAGCGAACATGTGCCGTTTGGTGGCGTCAAGCAATCTGGCCTGGGCCGTGAAGGTTCGCACCACGGTATGGATGACTACGTCGAAATCAAGTACGTGTGTGTCGGCGACATTCTGAAATAACCAGGCAAACTGCGGCTAACGCATGTTGCCGCATGACCAATGGAGGTCGACTAGAATTAATCCTCTTGCGGCTGTCGTTCAATGGCAGGACTTTTGCTTCCCAAGCAAATAACGTGGGTTCGATTCCCATCAGCCGCTCCAGATATCCATATCACGTGGTATCGATCCACCTCATAACCCGTTGACTCCGCTAAGACAACGGGTTTTTTGTCGTCCAAACCTGTCTCACTCCGTACCATCCAACACCAATAGCATGTTGGTACATCTGTTTTAACAGTGAATAACGGGAAGAAGCACGTTCTTTTCTTGATTCAGTGATTCTTCGGTTGATGTTCAATGCATACACCCAATCGTTGTAGGGGTAAATCATGAGCATCATCGGTCTTTCATCACTGTCTCCGTATTTCAGTTCAACCCAAAGTGTCAATGCTGCTCAAGGGCAGTCCGATCAGCCAACGAATGGTGGAGAAGCCCATGTGCATGGGCACCACCATCATGGCGGCGGTGAGGGAGGAGGGCGAGTGGGAGCGGCCATGGCTCAGGCGTTGCAAAGCCTTGGTCTGGGCTTGGGCTCGACAACTGCAACATCAAACGCAGCGACTTCGGGCAGCGCTACTGGTACGGATTCAGATGGAGACAATGATGGCAGTACTTCGAAGTCAGGGTCAGCAGGATCTGTGCGAAAGGATTTGCATCAATTCATGCATGCATTGTTTCAGGCTGCTCGGAATGCTCAGAGTGGGAATGGCACTCCCAGTACGGACGGATCAAGCTCAGCTACGGTATCCAGTTCAAGCCGGCAAGCACAATTTGCCTCTGGTCTGAATGCAGTGATCAGCCAAGTCGCCAGCGGTAACGCTCCAGCCGACCTGCAGAACACATTCAATAAGCTGCTTGCTGACTTGCAAGGCAGTGCCAGTGTGGCAACTACTACGAGCAGTACCTCAACCACTGCATCAACGCCAACCCTGCAGGACCTACTGGGAAAATTGCAGCAGAACTTGGGCTACGGAGCATCAGTTTCCGGAGGTTCGACGGGTGTAATACTTAATGCAGTGGCTTGAACCTAGGGAACGTAACTCTGACTGACAGCCCGGCTGCAATTTGAGTATCCATGAACTGAACCAGCGCATGATGCCGGTCAGCGACCTCTTTCACAATGGTCAGACCCAACCCCGAGCCGGGCACGGTCTGCTCCCGATTCCGGAAAAACGGCTCGAAGACATGGGCCTGATCCTGTGGCGAAATACCTGGTCCCTGATCCTGGACCTGCACATAAGCCCGCCCATCCGGATCCATTCCACAGCTCAAAGTGACGTGGCCGCCCTGTGGACTGTGCTTGATGCCGTTGTCAATCAGGTTGTTCAGCAACTGCTGAAGCATCCATCGGGAACCCGTGCATCGGGTTGGGTGAATCTCAAACACCAGTTCCACTGAATGGGACAGCGCCGCGTCAAGCCAAGTCGATGCTGCGTCTTCCAGCAGTTCCGCTAAATCCATATCGACGAAATCGTGGACGGAATTGGTCAGTGCGGACGACCTGGCCAGTATCAGCATTTGCTGCGTACATTGAATCAGATCATTCATTCCGCCCAGAACCCGCGTGAGGCGCTGCCGGACGGGGGGCGGTGCATCCTCCAAAGCCAGCTCGATTTGCATGTGCATGCCTGCAAGCGGTGTGCGCAACTGGTGTGCGGCGCTAGACAGGAATAACTGCTGCTCGGTAGATGCTGCTTCGACCCTGACCAACAACCGGTTAATGGCACCGACCAGGGACTGAATTTCACCTGGCACCTGCGGCAATGGCAGTGGGGTCATGTCTTCGGATTCGCGTTGGTCTATCGACTGACTCAATTTTTCTAGCGGCACCAACGCTTTTCTAGTGCCCATATGTATCAGCGCCATGACAGCAAGCAACAACAGCACGTTGGGCCACACGGTATTGAGTGCCAGCGTACGGGCAGTTGCAAGCCTTTTGTGACTGGTCTCCGTTACAAGCACCCGCTGGGTTTCGCCACGAGATGTATGCGAAAAATCGACCAGCCTGATCTCTTCTCCCTGTAAAGTCTGGTCTGAGTAGCTCGGTTTTTCAACCTCGCCATGGACTAGGAGTGGCAAAAAAATCTGCAGCTCACTGTCACCGACCAGCACCGCGCCTTTGCTGTTCAACACCAGAAAACGAATTTCATCGCCCGGATCGGTTTTGATCATGGCGATGTCCTCCAAGCTGAGATGTTCAGCCAGATCGGCAGAACTTTCATCTTCCTCGTCAGGACTCAGACGCGTGGCCAATGCCACCGCCGTTTTAAAAATCATTCCGTCTTGCGCCAAGCGTGCAACGTCTGACGCATGCTTGTAATCCAACGCCGCGCTGGCCAGTATGAGCACCAGAGCCGGCCAAAGCACGGTGCGGACCAGCGCAGCGCGCAAAGTCGGCATCCTATTGGACATTGGATGTTGCCTCCAATTCCAACCGATAGCCTACCCCGTGTACGGTGCGGATGAGCACCGGACTGCCTTGCAGTTTGGTACGCAAACGAGAGACATAGATCTCAACCGCGTTGGTCGTGATTTCTTTGTCCCACTGGCTCAGGCTATCGGCCAATTTGGTTTTGCTCAGCACCCTTGGTGCCGCCAACAGCAACGACTGCAAAACATTCCACTCCCTGCCTGTAAGCGGCAACGGCTCGCCACCCAGACATGCCTCATGCACACCCATGTCCATCTGCAACGACCCCAAAGAAATGACGGAATGGGAATTCGACTGACTTCTACGGATTAACGCCTGAGCACGCGCAATCAGCTCTCTCGTGGCAAACGGCTTGACCATGTAGTCGTCAGCCCCTCCGTTCAACCCTCGCACCCGGTCATCTAAACCATCACGGGCCGTGAGGATCAGGATCGGCACCTGAAGACCACGTCGGCGTACGCAACGAATCAATTCCAGTCCATCCATGCCCGGAAGGCCCAAGTCAATCACCACCAGATCAAACGCTGTCAACTCCATGGCCCCAAGCGCAGATTCCGCGGTTGTGAGCTGGTCAAACATGAAGCCGGCCCCGGCAAACACATCTTTTAAACCGTCGGCCAGCATCGTGTCATCTTCCACCAGCAGCACTCTCATACCCGTGACCATTCCATGTTGGGAACCCAATTTTGTCAGTGTTTTGAAGGCAGCAAAAACCTAGCATCCCCTTCAATACAAACCCCAGCCACCCACTTGATGACTCGCTCCGCCCATTACATGCTTGCAGCCACACCACGCAAGCCCATCATCGTCATGGCCCTGCACTGGCTGTCAGTTGGGTTGATTGTGGTGGCCTTCGGATTGGCATGGTTGCGTGAAAGCATGGACGAACAAACCATTGAAGCTCTGATGATGACCTTTCATCGTCAAGTGGGACTTCTGATCCTGACCCTGCTCGTGCTAAGGCTGATTGCGCGCCAGCTGACCCGGCAACACGCAACTGCCCTACAGATTTCACCGTGGCATCAATTGGCCGCCACGGCGTCTCACCTGGCGCTATATGGGCTGATATTGGTGTTGCCCGTGCTAGGTTGGACCATGACCAATGCGCAGGGGCACGATGTTTTGCTTCTTCAACTGATCAAGCTTCCGGCACTGGTTGGCATCAACCCGGATCTTGCGGACGATTTGCAGGACTGGCATGCATGGGCGGCCAAGTGCCTGCTTGGGTTGGTGCTGCTTCACATTTGCGCTGCTCTTTGGCATCACTTTATCCGCCGTGACAGCGTGTTGCTCAGCATGCTGCCGATGCCGAAACGGCAACCCACTGATTCATCCAAATCCTGATCCTTCAAAGGCTGTAGACATGAGATTAACGACCTTGGTAATCAAAAGAGGTATGAGACCGCTTTTGACAAAATTTGCGACCATGGCTGTCGCGTTGGTGTGCGCCACACAAGCGCACGCGCTCCCCAGCTTTGCCCGTCAAACAGGCATGGATTGCAGTGGTTGTCACATTGGGGCTTTTGGTCCGCAACTCACACCTGCTGGTATCCGATTCAAACTGTCCGGCTACACCGAATCTGACGGTCAATCAGGCAAGAATCCGCTTTCCGGGATGGTTGTAGCCTCCATGACACGGACCAAAGCAGATAACCCTGAGCCGGGTAACAACCTCAAGCCCAACAACAACACCAAAATGGATGAAGCCTCCATTTTCCTGGCAGGTCGGATCACGGAAAACCTTGGAGCATTTGTCCAAGTGACCTATGACGGTATTGAGAAAAAAACCAGCCTCGACCAAACCGATCTCCGGTTTGCGCGCAACCTTGACATTGCGGGTAAAGACAGCATTGTGGGCATTTCCCTGAACAACAACCCAGGCGTTCAGGATCCATTCAACACCATGCCTGTATGGAGCTTCCCCTACGTTTCGTCCAAAGCAGGCGTTGGGACTGGTGATGCAGGCAGCCTTCTGAATGGTGGACTGAGCGGGCGTGTTGTGGGCACCTCTGCATACGCTTTCGTCAACGACTCGATCTATGGCGAACTGGGTACTTACCGATCCATGGCTTCGTCTACCCAGAAGAATCTCGGTCTTGGTAGCGATCCGCAGCAGCTCAAGGGCAATGCCTACTGGAGGCTGGCGTGGTTCAAAGACATGAAAAATCAGGCACTGCAACTTGGGTTGTTTGGTTGGAATGCCAAATTGCGCCCAGACCGCACAGAGCCTGCAGCCAACACCTACCGAGATGCGGGAGTAGATGGCAGTTACCAGTTCATCGGCACGCGGGAGCATGTGGCAACCATCAACGGGCGAGCGGGCAGAGAATTCAAATCAGATGGAGCCACAGGCGATGTGACCCGCATACGCGAATCCCGGTTGAACGCGTCTTATCACTTTCAGCAAACCATAGGTGGCAGTGTCGGCGTGTTCTCCACACGCAGCACCAATGCCAGTGCATCCACCGTGACCAGCGGCAAACTGCTGCAGGCCGACTGGACACCGTGGGGTAAAGAAAATGCAGTCGCACCTGCACCATTCAGCGCAGCAAATTTGCGTCTCGGCGTGCAGTATTGGATGTACGACAAATTTGCTGGCGACAGTGCAACTGCCAAAGATCACAACACGCTGTATCTGTTTGCATGGACCAGCTTCTGATGATTGCACCCACATGATCAATCTTGTTCGTACCCTTAAAGGCTCAGTCTCAGCATTGCTTCCCGTTTTGATGTGTCTTGGTGTAAACAATCATGCCAGTGCTCAGACGGGCAACGTCGTTCAAGGCGGTGTGCTTTACGCTACTCATTGCGCAGAATGTCACAGCATCAAAGAAGGCAAAAATAAGAAAGGCCCGTCCTTGTTTGCGATTATTGGGAAACCTTCCGGACAACGTGAGGGCTTCAGTTACTCAGATGGCATAAAAGCCAAGCCCGTCGTCTGGAACACTGAAACCTTATCTACGTATCTGGCCAATCCAAAGAAAGCTGTACCAGGTGGAAAAATGAAATTCGATGGATTGGAAAATTCTTCCGAGATTGCAGACGTGATCGCTTATCTCGGGACGCTGGTCAAGTGAATGAATGAACTTCACCTGCAGAAGATATCCCTGAATGACTCAAACAGGTCGGCAGGCAATTCAAAAGCGCGCACCGACGGAGAAACGCCAAAGGTTGTCTCGCCCAAAATTTGCCTTGGGGTCGTAGGCAACGCGAAGCAGAAACCGGGGCCAATCGTAGGTCGCGCTGGCTCCCCAGCGCTGGATCATGCGGTCATCCACTAGCCCCTCCTTGTAAAGCAGGTCCAGGGTGAGTCGCTGTCCATCAGGCATGGGTTGGCGCCAGTAGGCATGCAGATGGCGCTGATCGGGGCTCAGACGGTTATCCCGCACATACAGGAGGGCGAGCGTCTGACCACTGTCCGAGCGGTAACCTGCAGAAAGGCTGTAGGAATCGTTGGGATCGAAATTGAGTTTCCAGTAGGGCTTGAGGTTGGTCCGCCTGATTCCCGCTCCTAAAAACCAAGGATTCCCTGTTTCGAATTGAAGGCTGCCGCCAACAAACCCTTGGGAGGTGAAGCCCCCTCGAATTCCTGTTCCAGTCAGAAGTAGAGGTTTGGGAATTGTTTCACACGGTACTCAACGGGGGGGATGCGGCCCAAGGATTCGTGTGGTCGGTGATGGTTGTATCGGTGTAGCCAA
>Ga0228698_1000306_pt1 | contig 41755 bp, 68 predicted proteins | sample McNCre117_Aug_MG_FD_178015 | JGI IMG/M metagenome (GOLD analysis project Ga0228698, IMG submission 178015) | Freshwater microbial communities from McNutts Creek, Athens, Georgia, United States - 1-17_Aug_MG | ecosystem: Environmental > Aquatic > Freshwater > Creek | place: USA: Georgia... | reverse complement strand
CCCTATTACATCCGTACCGTGCGTGGCGACAACAAGGACCCTCTGACACAGTTTATGAAGGCCCAAGGCATCCCCAATGAACCTGATGTGATGCGTCCAGAGACTACTACAGTCTTTAGCTTCCCCCAGAAATCACCCGAGGGTGCTATTACTCGAAATGACATGACTGCCCTTGAACAGTTGGAAATCTGGCTTATTTACCAACGGTACTGGTGTGAACACAATCCTTCTGTCACTATCACGGTTCGTGACCATGAGTGGCTTGAGGTTGGTGCTTGGGTCTACAAACACTTTGATGAAGTGAGTGGTGTATCATTTTTGCCACACTCTGACCACTCTTATCAGCAAGCACCTTACCAAGAATGTTCTAAACGTGAGTATGAAGAATCTTTGGAACTTATGCCGAAAAAGATTGACTGGACCAAACTTTCGGAATATGAATTTGAGGATACCTCTAAGGGCACAAGTACAATGTCATGTGTCGGCGGAGCCTGTGAAATCGTAGACCTAGTTTAACAAGGAAAGAGAATGTTCTATATCCTGACCCGTGATGATTGTAGTTGGTGTGACAAGGCTAAAGCCCTCCTTGATGAAAGGGGGGCAACCTATCTGGCCCATAACTACAAAGAACACCCTATGCTTCTTACCCTTATGAAGCATGGTAATCTACGTACTGTCCCTCAAATCTGGTTTGATACCCCGGCTGGTAAAGAGTTTATTGGGGGTTACACTGATCTGGTTGAGTTCTTTGAATCCCAAGATAACCATGATGAAGATTGGATTGAGTGATGATTGAATCACCTAAGTCTAAACGAGTGTCTAAATACAAGGGTGCTGATGTAGAGGCTGCCACAAAAACAGTTTCTCTTAAGGCCCTCAATGATAATCAAAAGACTTACATCAAGGCCCTTAATGATTCTAACCAAGTGATTGTCTGCGGCTGTTCTGGCACAGGTAAGACCTACATTGCAGCTACTTATGCAGCTAACATGTATGCCCAAAAACAAATTGACAAGATTATCCTTACCCGCCCTAACGTGTCAGTGGGCAAAGACCTTGGGTACTTTCCCGGCACACTAGAAGAGAAGTTCCAACCTTGGGCCTTGCCTATCCTTGATGTTCTTGTAGAGCAACTAGGTAAGGGTGTAGTAGAGACGGGTATCAAGGCTGGTAACATTGAGATGGCCCCCTTGTCTACTATGAGGGGACGTTCCTTCAAGAATGCTTTCATTATCCTTGATGAAGCACAAAATACTACCACACCTGAAGTAAAGATGTTCTTGACACGAATCGGTTACAACTGTAAGGTGGTCATTAACGGGGATATTAAACAATCTGACATTCTAAGTGAATCAGGGTTGGCTACTACCCTTCGTTTGGTTAAGCAGAATAATATGTCTGTACCTGTAATTGAGTTTGGTATAGAGGATATTGTTCGTTCTGATATTTGTAAGCAATGGATTATTGCTTTTGAAAGGGGTGGTAAACTTGACTACTAAGTTCAAGGTTGGTGATAAAGTACGGGTTATTGGTAATACGATTGGTCATGGGTTTCCTGTGAACAATGTTGTTCAAGTACGGTATGTTGATTCAGAAATCGATAATCTCTATCAATGCTATTATTTGGATGGTAGCGATTATTGGTTTTGTCAAAATAGTGACCTTGAGTTGGCGGAAGAAGATTCTCAATCAACTAAAGCTGAAGCAGTCAATAACCCTGCCCATTATGGTACAGGAAAGATTGAGTGTATTGAGTACATCAAAGACTTTTTGAACAAGGAAGAGTTCGTCGGTTATCTTCGTGGTAATATCGCTAAGTACCTTCACCGATGGCGCTACAAGAATGGTATTGAGGATTTGAAAAAGGCTGAGTGGTACTTGAAATACCTTATTGAGTTTATGGGAGATATACCTGATGGAAAATGACGTGTTTCTTCTAATCAATTGTATCGGGATTCTGTTCTTCTTCTTTTACCTTGGGAGTATGTAAGATGTGGATTATGATTGCTGCAATCTGTTTTGGTACTGCCTTGGATAGTTGTATTCCTATGATTTGGCCTGAACCCTTCATTACAGAGGAACAGTGCCTTGCTGCTATGCCCGGTGCTATTCAGGGTGTACCTGAAGGTACTACCTACGGGTTTCCTCGTTGTGTGGAGAATCCCGGACAAAGTAACACCTAACCACAAAAAGGATTAGCTATGATTGAGCATATTGCTTACATTAAACGATTGTCTGAGAGTAATGAACCGGACACCCTACAGAAACTAAAAGTCTGTCTCTCTAAGATTGCAGATGCTATTCAGGTAAAGAAAAACCTTAAGTCAGAGTAAGACAAAAAGAAACCCCGGTAGAGTCCCTTCACAAGGATTCTGACCGGGGTTTAATCATTTAAACTAGGACTTGCTACGCAAGTGGGTTTATTCATTTCTAACTCTTGTCTTGATAAATTCTTAGGATGTCTCGTTTGACTTCTTTAAGATCTTCCTTGACTTCTTGCATAATCTCTCGATTAACAACCATACCATCGGATTGCCGTTTCAGTTCTTCAACCAAGATTGCAATCTGGGCATTATTAGTAAAGACCTTTCTTACAAGCCAACTAAAACCACCAAATATTGACACAACAGTCCCCGCAATAATCTCGTGCAGCCAATCATTGAACCAATTCATCTTTCATTCCTTACTTCTTCTTTACTTGACTAAGAGCAAGGGTATGTAAGTCTTGTAGACGATTAACCCAACCCTTTCCGTATCGGGGCCAGTTCTTCAATCCTTTTAGGAAGAGAAGGCGTTCATGTAGACAATCCTCGATCATCTTTGCAACACCTGAGTGTTGTCGGTCTGCTGACCTCGTGGTGTCATGCTGTGCAACAGCAATAAGGGTCTTAGGTCCAACGGAGCCATCTTCGACAACCCCACAGGCTCTCTGTAGCCATTTGGCTGACTGCCCTACCCCTGAGTTAACAGCAGCGTCTAGGACTGTCAAATCTAGGCCATAAGGAAGGTCATCCCCTTTGACCTTATCCCAATAGTCCCTCTTGTAGATAGCAATAGCACCCTCTTTGGTAAGGTGCTTAATGTCTACATTAGGGTAAGCCCTCTTCGAGATACCGAAGTTAGTCTCTCCACCCGGATCATGAGGATCATTGACATAGCCACCCTCAGACTTCAAGACAAACTCAATACAGTTTTGATAGTTGTCTTTCATTGTGGCACCGAAGTACAGGTCAACACAGTCTCCCCCACCACAACACCATTAACCAAAGATATCTGATCGTAAGAGGTTTGATTCGAGAGGGTCAAATCATAAAGATCACAATGCTCAATGATAACAATGTTAATTGGTTCATCAGAGGTATGTAGTGCTACAACACTGTTGCTTACAATATATGCTCTTCCGTATATCATGTGATTGAGTTCCACCAGATAGTATACGTGTTTGTCCCCGAAGAACTAGTAATACTAAGTTTAGGTACTGTTGAAGTCCCCGTATTTGCCCATGTTGCAGTTAGGTTTGAACCACTGAAAGATGGAAAAAGAGAATACCGTGACAAACTCAAAGTAACAGGTGAGCCTACAGAAACACTTCCGGTAAGTGTATTCGCAGTGAGGTTCAGGGCAGCAGCACTAATCTTAGGGGCACCAGAAGCACCCTCTGTGATAGCGATAGGGTTATCCCTTAGTTTAGACATAAGGTCAGCCGTGATAGGGCTATCAGCGTCTATTTCCCCGGCAGAGATAGCAGTGTAAGTAGTCATTGTGTCGGGTTCCTTTTAGATCATTTGATAGGGGCTAGTACCATCTGCGAAGTCAGAGGGTGAAGTGTAAGTACCCCCAGTGATGTAGCCACCTTTAGATTTCTCTAGGTCTGTGGCAGAACCATAATCATGTGCAGAGTTAGACATGACCCTTGCATACCGACCAAGATAGTTGTATATCTGTGCGGTAACTTCTACTTCGTGGCCGAACTTTGATTCTACCAGTTTGATGACTTGTAGGTCAGTAGAAATAGGGTTGCCCGTATCATCTGCAATGATCCTGCTATTGACATTAACCACATCAGCAAGAGCAATAGACCTATCCTTAGCATCTAGAACAATACTGTAAGTCTTGGGGGAAGTGTTGAACCTGTTAAGTAGTCTACGGGACAGGATGCCAATTACACTATCAGCACCATTATTAACCCACCTACAAAAGACTTCCCTTACCTTAGTATCACCATAGGCTTGTTTACTCTCAGAGGGAGTATCAACTGTCACCACAAGACGGTTATAGTTGTCTTTAGAGGATACATCTTTTGTGGGGTCTTGTTGCACACTGTAGAAGTGAATCTGTGTAAGTCGATACTGATCCAAGTCTTGTTGCTCAATAGCTTTGATGTTATTCCTATCTGTAAGGGAATAAGCAGTATCATTGAAAAGTGGCCTGTTAGCCTTAAGGCCAATCTTCTGATTTACATCATCCCACCACACAGAAATACCAAGGACAGCGAGTTCACCAATCAGGGTATTAATACCAATGGGTTTGGTAATAATAGTATCAAGAAGTAAACTACTCATCCAAGTCGTGATTTCATCTTCCCATGCAGCGGTATCAATATAGCTTGCAGGTATCTTGGCATAAGTAACTAGCAACTCATAGAGAAGGTCATCAATCCTCATAGCCTCAACATTGAAGGCTTGTTGGAATGTATCTAGGGCAGAATGGTTTGTGGCTACAGTGCCTTTAAGTCCCCTTGCAGTAAGAGTGACTACATCAGCAGACCTAGTGAAGGTTACAATCTCTGAACCAATAACTGCATAGCCACTAGCAGCATATTCCAAGTCACCAATACCAGAGGGTTGAAGGGTCAAGGAAGTATCTGAACCAGAGATATTTGCCACAAGATTTCCCCTTGCAGCAGCAGGTGCTACAGACTTATTGTTGTCTGCAAGACTAAGAATATCTTTAGCCTCAAAGGTAACTTTACCATTACTGTCAGGTCCAGTCATATTGGTAATGATGTAGTTCCTAGTACGGGTATTGACTAGTGAACCACCTTCAATATAACCATCAATAACCCTAAGGGGACGGCCTACGTAGTAAGGGATACGGGATTTGAATTTAGTAAAGAAGGTTCCCCTATCATTAGGGTTATAACCACCTTCATCAGTCTGTGCAGTACCGTCTACACGACCTGTCTGGTATTTATCAAAGTATTTGTCATTGGTAATGAAGTCCACCATAGTGACAGATACAGTTGCCCTACGTCCAAAAGCACTAAGGCTTTCATCAGAACCAGCAATGTTGACTGTAGAGGAAATAGCTGACACATCAGTCAGGACAGGAAAGTAAGTACCAATCCCAAGAGGGAAGTTTACTCGTGGTCCAGAGAAACGAAGCGTCTTGTAGTTTAGGGCAGTAGAAGTATCAAGAAGGTTCCCATTATAGTTAGCCTTGTCTTGGCAGGTGAAGAAAGTATTAAAACACTTCCTTACACCTGTAGTACCAAGAATAGCAGTACAAGGGGCAGTCCCGTAAGTACGAGAACAATAGTCCACATCAATTTCTACGATCTGGACAGGCTCTCTATTACTGGACATATCCTTCAACCTCCATATTCACTTTAACCCAACTACCATTTTCAGTGAAAGTTGGTCGCATTTCAGAACTAGATTTACGCCACACATAACCCACATCATCTTCAAAGACATAAGGTCCAGCAGCCCAGATAAAGGCATGACCACCATTGTACCAAGACTTGAAGGCTTGCAGGTCTGATTCAGCAAAAGTTCTTGAGAAGGACACCAGACTAATAGAAGTCTCTGCGCCTTGCCTAAGAACCCTGTTACCCAAGAATTGACCACCAAGAGATTTAGCAGTAAGAAGGTCTACAGTCTGTGCTTGCCAGATAGGTGTGTAAGGGGGCATGACACCACCGGGAAGAACAAGCCTCTGGCCTGCACTCACCACACCAATATAAGGAACAGTAGAACCCGTAATCCTGATCCTCCAATACCTCTTGGAGAGGCCCGTAAAGAGGCACAGGATAGGGGTATCATCAGTGGGTACTACCGTCATTACCGTAGTCCAAGATATGTCGTCTGTAGACCACTGTATGAGGGCTGTGGCACCACTAGAACCGATGTTATGGGCTACGATAGCTACGCTGTTGACAGTCTGTGCAGAACCACAATCAACCTTTACCCAAGCAGGTAATGTAGTGGCTTGCCAATAGTCATAAGTTGTTTCTGTGGCAACATTAGAAGCAACAGTGTCAGTAGTAGAAGTAGAGGCTGTTACGGTCCCTGAAGCATAAAGATTGCTATAGAGGACCATAGGCAGACTATCATCAGAGGTAGGGGTATTATTGATATAAATCATCTTTGCACCATAAATACCATACCACGATTTCTATTCTCTTTATAAAGGTTGTCAAAGAGAGTAGATAGTTGTTCACCAGTGAAAATGTCCGTGGGTTTAAGTCCTTGGATCATTACTTGTTGTGGTGCAGCAGAAGCCAATCCAGCCGCCCCAGCGGAACCAACACTACCGATAGAACCACCCCCACCACGGATAGCAGCAACAGCCTGAAGGCCAGATGCAAGGGCAGAAGCGGCCATACCGAACCTAGCAAAGGGTCTACCAACCAAAGAAGGGTCAGCAAGAACCTGAGTGAAAGCAAGGTAGGAGTTTGTCAAGGCTTGCGCGGCACTAAAGACCCTAGCAACACGGGTCATTTTGTCACCGCCCGCTTGTGCCACAGCAGCAAGACCACCAAAGAAAGTAGCGGTATCTTGAAGCTGAGTGTTTTGTCTTGTGGCCTCAATCTTAGCCAACTCTTCTTGGTGACGGCGAGTAAGGTCAACTTCCATTGTCTGATACTCTTGAAGGGTAATCAACTTCTTATCAAGAGCGGATTTAAGGAGGTCTTCCCTTTGCTTGAAAGCAATGTCTTCTTCATCAATCAGGTATTGGTTTATTTGTTTTGTGGCGTCAAGGTACTTGTACAGGTCTTTAAGTTTATTCTCGACAGTACTAGCAGACATGCCACCACCGCTCTTACTTTGGGCAGCAGCAAGTTTCTCTGCTTCAGAAAGGCTCTTAGTCAAAGCATCTATCTTGGCTTGTTCACCACCAAACATTCCAGACAAGATTGAGGGGTTAATACCTGCTTTATTAGCAGCCTCCATCTTCTGATCAAGTTGGGCTTGCATACTAGCGACAGTACCTGCCACAGAAGATTTGACCCCCTTCTTAAGAAGGTCAACCTTAATATTTGCCTCATTAAGGGCCTTATCAAGCCCATCAGAAAAGGAAAGCAGGCCCTTCATAGCAGAGGAAACGTCCCTCATGGCAGAAGCGAGGTTTTGCGCACCTTGAGTTTGCCTATCAATAAGTCCGGCATTTACTTCATATTGATAGGCTTGTTGTTTTGCAAGGTCAATAATAGACTGTTCTGCTTTAGAAATACCATCCTTAGCAAATTGCTCCCTAAGCGCAAGGCTAACCGCGTCAGCAGCCATCTTGGCTTTTTGATTTGCCACTTGAACAGAATCTTTACCATATTGAAGTATATTTTGTTGCAGGACAATTTCTTGTGCTTTGTTATTTAAGTCTACTTGAGCATCAAAAACAGCCTTTTTAGAAGCATTATCAATAAGACCATTAAGTTCTTCTTGAGTACGTTTACTCTCTTGTTGATTAAGCAACCATGCCTTTTGCAGACCACCAGCAACAGACAAGCCACCATTGAGCATCCTTTGGGCTTCTTCTTGGTCACGAAGCGGCTGCAAGATAGATTCTAGTTCAACTTTCCTACGAGCCAAGGTATCTTGTGCTAGACCAGTTCCAACAGCAGTACCAAAGTTTTGTACTTGACCACCAGCCAACTTCTTGTTAATATCATCAAGTTCTTTAGCGAAGTCTTGGATATTTTTGCGGGCATCTGCTACATTCTGGTTATCCGTCCCATATTTTGCCTTAAGAAATTCCTCTTGGTTTTTCTTAATATCTTCGGTAAGACCTTTGATAACATCAGAGTAAGAGACAGTAACTTCTTTTCCAAGATTAAAACTGCTATTTGTCCTCATTATACCAGCAGCTACAGCAGTAATAAGTGGTATAGCAATAGATAGGCCAAGCATCCATTTTGCTGCGGCACTAGATGCTAGCCCAAGTTCTTCCGCCATGTTAGGCAGGAAACCAACCATTTGTGTTGCCTGTTGACCAAAAGCCACAAAAGCATTAGTACCGGATTGGACTTGGACAATGAAGTCACCCATCTGGTAGCCAGCTTGTTGAGTAACTAGACTAAAACGTCTGGACCTATCCTGAGATTGTTGAAGGACTTGGTTATAAGTGTTGACTGAACCTGCAAGCCTAGCTTCTTCTGCCGCTTGACGTTGAGCCATCTTCTCGCTCTCAGCCATCATAGACAACTTACGTCTTTGCTGTGCAAACCAATCTGCTAGTTCTGCATCCTCGGCTTTCTGTTTATCTTGGATAGCTTTAATTTCAGCAGCAGCCTGTCTGGTGGCCGCGTCTTTACTAGCCTCCATTAACTTAATCTTCTTACCAATGGCTATAAGTGTTTTAGTCTCTACACTCTGGGAGACGGCTTCCTCTGCCTTAGCCTGAACCTCAGCACTCGCCTTTATGGCAGATTCCATACGCTTATTTTCAGAAACAATCTTTGAAACTGCCCTAGCCCAAGCGTCACCAAGACCATCCAAGTTCTTAGTTGCAGACGTGATAGGTGTGGAATCAATCCCCAATCCAATTTCAATTAGGTCCATTATTGATAACCCTCACATATATCTTGTCTAGTCTTTTAAGCACATCTATCTCCCAAGGGGAGAGATTATTCCCTGTAAGGAACTGCCACGAGGCAATCTCTTGATATGTTAGTGGAAGAGGTCCACTATACCCTTGACCACGAGAACTATGCAGTTCCAAAAAGAAAGACCAGACATATCCCAACAACTCAGGAAAGGTTGGACCTTGAAGAGGTATTGGTGTATGTCCGGTCTGCTTTTCTACTTCCTCTAAGTGAGTTCTTTCTGAGATACCATCTTTATCTGGTAAACTTAGTTTGAAATCCCACTCTGCATATTCTTCTAGTTCAAGGATTAGGCTTTCAAAAAAGAGGTATAATCCTCTTGGGCTTCTGTCACTTGGTCTTTAATCCAAGGAAACTTCTGATAGAGGTCAATAGCCTCTACTACAGAAAACTTAATAGGCTTCTTGTTGAATTGCAAATCCCACTCTTTTGTGGTCTTAGCAAGAACTTCAACAGATGCAATTTCAATATCTTCAGCAGAGAAAACAATCTTTTTATTCTTCTGTGCTTTCTGGATACGTTTATTAGTCTGTTCATGGATAACTGCTTTGTACTCTTTAGTATGAGTAGCATAAACAGTAATAGACATTTCAGTACCATCATCCTTCTTAAGGATTTCATCCGTTACAGGATGCTTGAGAAGTACAGTGATAATGTCAGAAGTAGGTACAAGCTGAGAAAGATCGGCCATGTCGGGTATGTCCTTAAGAGTTAAGATATATAGTCTATAAACAATAATCTAGGTTTATAGTCTGTAGGGGATATGAATATCTAGTAGGATAATGATCATCCTTAGTGGGGATATTCAGGGTGGGGCAAACCCTAAAGATAAATGGTGTTGTTTTTCCATATGTCAAGGGTTTGAAGAAAATAAAATTCAAAGTGTCGGGAGAGTAAGTCCGGGACGGGAAATCCTGCCCGACACAATCATTCCCGTCCCTACCCCCGTTAGGGGGATTACTTTAGACGGAACGGGTTAATTTCACGTTCGTGGCTTCAGTAGTGTCATAGAGCGCCACAAAAGGAAGCGTGATAACACGAGAGGTAGGGCCACCAACCGGAACATCTGCACCATTGACCTTGACACGGGGGAATAGCCAAGTATAGTCAGAAACACCCGTAGGATCATCTACAGACACTTCAAAGGCAGTCTCAGTCTCGTTAATGAAACGGTTGATAAGGGTGGCATCCTCAAAGTATGCCGTAATGGTCCCTTCAACAGTAGCAGTGCCATACTCAAGTTGTGCAGTCGTAGACGACCCAACCACAAAAGTGGGATTGAAGGTGTTGTTAATAGAGAAGTCAATGCCTGTGATAGTCGCTACAGCAGCCAGAGAACCACCAGCATCAGCAATCTTCATGGTGCCAGAGTAAGCATCAAAAGGGGCATTCCCAGAGGCTACAGTCTTTGTGGCATCAAACGAAGTGCCACTGATAGTCATGTCCTTACCTACCATAGAGAAGGTGCCAGTGACCATCTGATTAGGTTTGATAGAGACAGCAAGGCTACCAACCGACATACCCTTGAAGAGGCGGAACTGAGTAATGTCCGTAGCAGCATCTTCAATGTGGAAAGACTTAAGGGTAGTACCAATCTTAAGGACATTCGCAGAGAAGGTAGACATAAAGGCACTTTCAAGAAGTGCGTCATAGTCAGCCTTACGAAGGTCAACCACAATATCCCCTGCTACCTTACGGTTACCATGACGGTCTACACGGGGCATACGGTCAGGGAGAATGTCGTTACCTTGAACCCGGTCTTTAGTCAGGTTAAGAGAGTGAGTGGTATAGGGGAGTTGCAAAAGAGTAGGGGTAGCAGGTGCAGTACCAAAAGTAGTTTCCGCTTGAAGGGACAGCCCAGCACGACTTCCTTGAGAAAATGCCAATTTTTTATTCCTTTATTAGCTATGGTAGGTATACCAGCCGATTGTGATTGGGGTACAGTAGAAAGGAGAGTCAAGGAAACTTGCCCCAACCTCAGAATAGTCAATGGTCACATACTGTCCATTATAGGACAAATCCTGTGAGGCAGGGAACCTAGCTAGAAGGGTGTCAGCAATGTCATACCCCACCCCAGCCCCCTTAGCCTCAGGAGTGCATATAAGCAGGTTGTAGAGGCCCTGATAGCGTTGCTGGGGGGTATCCCCCATAGTAGCTAACCTAGTGCTTGTAGGGGCTAATACAGCCCGTATGAAGGACGTTCCTGCTACTTGGTTGTAGGGCACATTCTGGAAGGCAATATCAGGTAGTCCCGTGGTGGTAGCAAGACGGTTATCAAGGCAAGCACGAATGTCATTAATGATTGTCATTGTGACCTACCTTTGATTTCTTTCACCACATCAGCCATGATCCTGCCAGCTTCCCTACGCATAATCTTGAAGGGGAAAAATGGTTGAGTGTATTTCCAGTTATGACCCCCTTCTTCAACAGCCTTGGCGTGAGGAGAACGGTTAGAGATATAGACCTTCTCTGCGCCCTCTGGTACTGCCTCTGCTTCCGCATGAAGCCTAGACAGGGCTTGGTCAGCCACAGAAGCCTTGTCTACAAACCTAGCCTTGAAATCACCTTCTTTGGATTTATACCCAGCCCTCTTGGTATCTGTACCGATATTATGAGAAGCCATATAGGCCCCTGTGTCTGTGGCATGATAAGAGGCTTCCACGAGTTTCGTAGCTAGACCCTTATAAAATTCTGTTCTAACATCTTCCAAGTCTTTATTGACTTTCTGAAGAAGTTTCTCAATGTTTGTATACTTAGCCACAATATCACCCCTTAGTCTTTAGGGTGTAATAAATCACGGTTTCATTAGACTTTACCACATTAACATCAGTAACGTCTACAGTATATCCGTCTACAATAACTTGATCAGTTACTTTAGGTATAGGAAGATTACTACCATCAATTTGATGACTGGTAAGGATGATGTTTCTACTATTCAGGACAGTTGAGTTATCACTCAATTCGTAAGGCACTGTCTTAGATGAATAACCGTAAGCCTGATAGTCTGTATAGGCTTGGGTTACAGTCCCTGTAGAAACATCATAGGTTCCAGTAGTTCTCTTACGAAGGGTAAGGGGTCTACCATGTTGCTTGATAAAGAAATCAGTAGAGAAAGTATTAGATGCCATCATAGTAATCAGGGGTATAGATTCCTGCCCTCTGATTATCGAATTGCTGTACTCGGAAGGAAGGATCAACCCTATCGGTATCTTGAGATACAGTATTCATATCCGTAATACTGATACCACCAGCAAAAGCACCCAAAGAACGACCATTAGTCCTCTTACCCAAGTCAAGCAAATGCTCACTCATAGTAATAAACTGTTTAGCAAGTTCACTATAATTTGTAGTACCAGCACCCTCTAGTTTAGTATCTACCAAACGAGAATACTTAGAGGCAATCATATGACAAGCCCAAGAGCCTGCATAGTAGACATTATCATTTGTTTGTGATAGTGCAAACACAATTTCTTCATCTTGAAGGATTTGGTCTACACTATCATTATCACCAATCAATAGACGAACAGTATTGATACGGCCTGAAGTTGTTGTGGTATTCAAATCATTGGGATTGTATGTCCAACTCAAAGCCGTATCCTCTCTTATTCCATGTCACCATAGGTCATACGCCAACGACGAATAAGACCAATCTGCTTATCTTTAACTTTACTTGAGGGACATTTCTTAGCAATAAACTCTGAACTATCCTTAGTCTTGTCTTTCACTTTAGCATTGATATTAGCCACAAGAACGTTCAACTGATCAACAGAAAGTTCTTCTAGGCCATCCCCAATAGTGATTTTCTTAACGACTTCTTCTTCCAACTCTGCATTATGGTGAACAAAGCCACCAAGAAAGACTGCATGAACTTTTTCAAGTGGGATTTGAAGAAATTCCCAATTATATCGTTCTCCAGCCTTCCAAAAAGTACCCGCTGATTGGAAAGGAACCTTAGCAAACAGCGGGCGATTTTGTTGGAAGAAGGCAACATTGTGTCGGGACATTTGCCTTCTCCTATTAATCAGGCAATAACGGTAGCAATAAAGCCACCCAGATCAGTCGAAACGACCTTTTGGTCATAGGCCAGATTGGCTTCCAACAGTTCTGCAATGCCTTCAACGCGCAGGAAGTCACCCACATACGAACGAATGTCGATACCATAACCGGAGTTATTGGCAACATCATTCCAAGTGAAGGTGTAACCAGCCGAGGGAACCATCAGACCAGCCGCACGAGGACGGTAGTACAGGCCAACCGACTTACCACCAATAAACGAAGTAGCTTCCGTGACACCTTCAGCAGCGGTGTTCTTGACCGTTTCCATAACCAAGAACTCTTCAACACCAAAGATTTCGGCAATCTTGGCTTCGGTGATCAGAGCGGTATTGGTAACGGTAGCACCACCATTCAGACGTGCCAGAATATCCGGGTGGTTAACCAGAATATCACGAACCTGCTTACCGACAACCATGACGTTGGGCTTGAAACCACCCGACTTCAGTTGGATAGCCTGCATGAGGGACGTAACGTCACGAATCGGAGTAGAGTTCGTATAGTCAGACCATTGACGGACTTGGTTCGTAGACGGGGAACCCGACACACCAGCCCAATCCGTACCCCAAATCGAACCAGCGAAGTACTTGGTGGCCCAACGAACTTCACGGTCAATCAGGAGTTGGTAGGTAAGCATCTGTGCGCCAGCGGCACGGATATTCAGTGCTTGATCTTCGTTTGCCAGAGTTTCAAAGTCAAAATTGGTGGCAAGCGAATACACGTCAGCACTGTAGGTATCCGACGACAGCGACATACCGACCACAGGGGCTTTAGTACGCGGGGCACGAAGCTGAACCTGACCAACACGGTTGAAGTCAGCACGGTTATAGATGTAGTATTTGTTAGTCTTATTGCTAACAGGCACACGAGGGAAAACCTTATCCGCAATAAAACCATTCTGATCTTGCAGGTAAGCAATAGTCAGGTTAGTAAGCGGGGTATCAACGTGAACTGCACTCGGAGTCAACATAGCCATATTTTATATTCCTTGTTCTAAACTAGAGGGTCTTAGGCAGCGGTGCCATCTTGACGGATGTCAATAGTCATGACCTGACCACTAACAGCATCCTCAAGGGCAGTACCAAGGATAATATGACCCGTGGTAGCAGTAATTGCCTGACCAGAGGCGTTAGACGAAACCGAAGCGCCCTTGGCGATAGTGCCACCAGCGGTAACGGTCACACGGCCCGAATAGGCACCAGCAACGGCTTTACCCGAAGCGGCATCGGTAATGGACACAGCGTCAGCACGGACACCAGCCGTACCAACATGAGCAGCCAGACCGGAGGTCAGAACGATAAAACGAAATTGAGAAACAGCCGCGCTAGTGACATAGCTGCGAGTCATCATGTTTTCGGAAAATGCCAATTTTTTATTCCTTATTTCTTGTAGGTTTGAAGCAGAAGGTCTTTACCTTCGGCAGTTTTGATCACAGCAGCGTATGCTTTATAGAAGTCCTCTTTCTTTTCTTCCTGACGATTCTTGACGAGAGCATCAAGTTTCTGATCAGCAGACAAAAGACCTGTATCGGCATCCGTTTTGCCAACTTCTTTAAAAAGCCCAGCAAAAGCGGCATCAGCAGACTTCAGAAGGGACAGAAGGTCAGCGTCATTACCAATGGACTTCAGCAGTTTACCGCGCTGATCAGCAGTCCCCGCGAAATTAGGGAGTTCTTCTTCGGCGCGCTTACGAAGGTCTTGGGCTTCTTGAGCCTTTTGAACCTCTTCTAGTTTTTTAAGGACAGGGGCAGGGATTGCACTTTTAGCAATCATCTCACCACCAAAATCAATCATCTCATCAGCCTTGGTGACTTCTTCTTGAGCCTTTTCTTCAAGTGCTTTCGTAAGACGTTCAACCTCTGCTTCAAGTTCAATCTCACGACCACTCTTAGCGACAGGCTTTTTCTTTTTGGGTTTGGCTTCTTCAGCCTCAGTCATGGTATCCGTGGCATCCTCTTCAGGGGTTTCCACTTCAGTAGCAGGGTCATGGCTTTTGGCCTTCTCCAACTCTTCTTGCTTAGTTTCATCAGTCATTGTATCATCTCGTTTGAAGAGGGCGACAGTAGCCGATTTGTTCGCGGGAGAATCCACGAGCGACACTTCGTCCAGTTGCAGGTCTAGGAGTTCATTCATTGGATTTTCTCCCTCTTAGCCCGTCCACCAATGGAGAAGGCTTTCAGTTCACCAGACTTGACTTTGGCCCAAACACTATCATCATAGACCTTACACGCCACAATCCAGCCTTCCTTGTCGCACTGAATACCCAATGCAGTACAAAGTTCTTTAGTAATAGGGAAAGAGTGTACAAACTCTCCAATCTTTCCACCATTATGCATTTCTTTAGTTACCCTAGCTGACAACATAAACTCTGTTGCTGCTTTCATAAGGGTATCTGCTTTGATAACATCACCCTGAGTATCTACTACAGGAATACCGTTCTCAGTAATTACACTTGCCCAACCAAAAACTAGTCGCTGTGCATCATCGGCTTTGAGGATTTTACCTTGAATTTCATACTTACTCATTAGCCTGCGGCTCCCGGAAAAATCTTCTTAGGTGTCTTAAGTTGCGTAAGGGCTTTTTCTTCATCAGCCTTTTGTTTTTCACGGTCCTTAATGTATTCTTCCTTATTGAAGGGCAATTCAGCGATGTGCATAAGTTCTTCAACAGCGTCAATCTGATCAGCAACGTTAATATCAGCACCATTAAGATTACGAAGGAAGGAAGCCAATTCTTTAAGGTCATGTGGCGCAACATCACCAGCAACCAACTTAGGAAGGGTATCCCAAGAGAAACCATTTAGTTTCCAAAGTGATTCAACCAGCTGCTTATTAAGGGTATCAACGATGCTATTGATGTAACTTTCCATAGAACGCAGGAACAAGTCAGTCTTGGTTTTGGAGAGGGCATAGGAGCCTGTAGCACCACCACCAAGCATCATAAACTCAGCCATCACACTGCGGGCAATGTCGTGCTGATAACGTTGAATGACAGGGTTGGTATCAATAGCACGAGTACCATTGGCAGTAATAAGTTCTACGTCCATCAAACGTTGATTAGTAGGCTTACCATCTGTATCAGTATAAAGGTCTGAAGGAAGAAGTGCGTAACCTTGTTCGTTGTTCTTCAAGTCACGAAGGATACGTTCAAACTGTTGACGCAAAGTAACTTGATCCGCCGTAGCATCTGCACTAAGATACTCAGCAGGCATACGTCCAATAGGTACACCATGAAGTTCACGCTCAATGGCAATGGCTTCATAACTCTGGATACGATTTAAATAGGTATAGGCCACATAAGCATTACGAAGAACAGAACGCCCAGAAGGGTCATTGTTCAGGCTTGTGGTTCGGTAGTACACACTCTTTTCAAGAGGGATATAAATAGCAGACTTACCCCAAGACACCATTTGGTGCATACCAAGGATTTCGCCGTTGTTGTGGTCTACTTCAAAACGATAAACAGTCCAAGGGGCACGAATAGCAAGTTTCTTGATACCAATCTTGCCATCATTGTATTTGCTGTTCTTTTTGCTAGAACGAGCATCGCCACCACGAACCTTATAGACAGTTTCAAACCACGAAAACCCATAAGTCAAAGAAGAAAGAGCTTCAGCAATATGGTCATCAAGACTATGGTCCATATCCTCAAGGACAGACTTCATAAAGTCAGCAGCGTCTTTGGCTTCTTGGGTATCATCAGCAGGAACAACTTTGATTTCTACATCACGGAGAGTTTGTTCAACTGCATACATGACAGCCCCAATAGTGGCATTATTGTCACGCATTTCACGATATTTTTGAATTGCCTTATTACCACGAAGGTCAACAAGAAATTCATCTGCATAGGGCAAGCCAGAGTAAGTGTTTTGGCCCGAAACGCCCAATTCAATCTTACTAGCCGTTTCAGACAGTCTATTCATAAGAAGTTCCTTTAAGGCTAATTAGAAGGCCCCTGTACGCGAGTTCATCCACGTTTCACACATCAAAATCTCTTGTGCAGTCAGGATACGAGCAACACCAATAATACCAAAAATGCGTCCAGAGAAGGGGTTGGAGGCACCATTTCGCCGACCAACATACAGTGCAGCCGAACCATACGCCCCTCCACCAGGATTTGAGTTGGCGTCTGCCGCAGAAGTACCATTAGTTCGGAATGTAAGTTTTGGCGTAGTCATGTTGGAAGTCATGGATAGCACCAGTGACTTAGGAGCAGCACCAACATCTACCACAGTAGAAAATACAGTAAACGTCGCCCCACGGTGGACCGCAGACACCGTTGTAGCAGCCCCGTGTGGTACACGAATAGCAAAGCCGGGAACGGTAGTGGTTGACGTTCCGAATTCCACTGGGAAGGCAACAGCAGCATCACTTGCTTTATAAAGTCCAATAATCAGCGAGAACGTAGATACAGCAGAGTAGTCAAGTGTACCAGATTGCAACCAATCATTTGAACCATCAAAAGATAGGTAAGGTCTACCAGAACCATCTACTTGATAGAGAGGCATACTAGCCCCTGTAGCCTGAGTGAGGTTAGCAGAGTTAGGGGAAAAATCATTGACCCTAGCAACAGCCTGCCCAGCGGCACTTACTTTTGTGGTCCCTGAGGTATCAGTGAAAAGGGTGTCTCTGTTAGAAACATCATAGATAAAACCCTTCTCACCACCAAGAAAGAGAGAAGTAGGACTAAAACTTTTCCCCGTAAGCATCTGCCCTCTAAGGGACAATCCTAGAGAAAGAGAGGGCATATACTTAATCCTTAGATAACCAGAGAGTGAATACCTGTAGCAGTAGTACCCGTAGATTTAATACGGGTAACATTGGTACAAGGCACATAGAAGTTGGAGGGGAAGGTTACTGTACGATCAGTACCATCTACAGTAAAGACTACCGCCCCACCAACTGTAACATAGAAACCGACAAGTTGGTTCTCAGAGGAAAGACCCATATTGTCAGTAGAATCGCTGGGTGTAACAGGAATCCAATCCCGAACAAGACCAGCAGACAAGTCTACGGCATTAGCTACCATTTTTAGATTCCTGTTTTAGTTTATGTTAGGCTACCAAGAATGATCCACTGATCATTAGACTCCCTGCACTACCCCATTGGGTTGCGGTCATACTAGAAGTCCCAGTCGTAGCAGAAAAAACTTGAAGTTGAATATAGTTTGTATTAGAAACCATAAAGGCAGTAACAGTGTTACCAGCCGTAATTGCAAGGCCAGATGCGTTAGCCACAGCAAAAGTGCCAGAAGCATTACCGAGAGTAACCAATTCTGTAAACGGCAAACCCTTGATACGGACAGCACCAGATACCGACCCAATAGCAGAGATAGACACCCTAGCAGAGAAGTACACAAGTGGTCCTTCACGCCTCCACCAACCCTTTGTGGCAGCAGCCATTGTAGCGTCATTAGTACCATCCGACAATACCGGGAACCATTCCGTTACAGGTGCATGGATTTTACCATCTGCGCAGAGGTTAGGTCCATTGACAAGATGTAGGAACGTACCAGTTGCAGTAAGGTGGTCCCCCGGAGTCCCGGTTGGACGCAACATGTTAGCAGAAAAATCTAGCATAGTTTGAGAAGTTTCTGCATAAGCCCTTACAGCACGAACAGCATACCCGTTAATGTTATTGTTCTTAATGCGCCAATCCCGAATAGTCACAGGACTTGCATTAGTGTCAATGGCATAGTTAGAGGATACAGCATCAACCGTACTAGCTTGGAAATCCAAATCTTTCAAGTAAGGAGTATTGATTTGGACAGGTGGAGTTCCAGCCGAACCACCACCACTAACTTTAAGGTTACTTGCTTTTAGACTATCCACCCATGCGTTAATCTGCATGGCAGGTCCAGCACTAATAAGGGTAGTATTGCTGATAGTGTAATTGCGACCCAAGTCACTTGTAGCACCAGTACCATCATAGAAGGCGGGGGAAGTATCAGTGCTTTCCAACACGGAATCTTGCAGCCGCAGATCAAAGCCACGCCACAAAAGAACACCTTGGGTAGAAGGAAGTCCTCTATATTGAATTCCAGAGAAGGTCCAGTCCGTACAACCCCAGTGAGTAGTATAAGCACTCTGATGAGTATCCCATACTTTTGTGGTAACGGATACATCGCGTGAGCGTGTTCCGTCTATACCATGCCTAGTACGATGAGCCGACCCTGCAATTTGTACATGGGCACATTCAATAGCCCAGAAACCAGCAAAGAAAGAGTTATCACCTTCAACAGAAGTAGCACTGTAAGTATCAGGCCAACCTTGAACATGACCACCCTGAATTACACCCAAGCATCTTTGAGAGTAGATTGAGTGACCTTGGAAGCCCTCAATATGTTCAGCAGTAAGGGTAACATCACGGCAATAGATTGCAGTAAGGGCGTGTTCACCAGCACCATTGGCCCTAGCACGTACATAACCCGGCCCAATAACAGTACCAAGCCTTACAGAAACACCCTTAAGACCCTTCCATGTAGTAACAGTGACGTTACCCGTAGCAGAGTTAAAAGCAAAGGGAAGCGGTTCTGCAAGAGTAACCGTAGTGCCACTAATAGAAACAACCGAAGTCACAAAAGAATAAGGAACAACAGTTGAGCCTTCAGTGTACCACTGAGTATTGGCCCCAATCATGTAAAGACCATCACCGGGGGCAACGGCAGTTACAGGAGTGGCGAGAGTAATGGTAGTGGCACCAGCCGCAGCGGAACCCGTCATCAACCCAGCACGACCAAGAGTACCTTGCACATTGAATAGGCCAGTAGGGAAGGATTGAATAGCATCCCCAACATCCCAACCCGTAGCAGTAACAGTACAACCACGAAAATCAATATCTGCACCATCAGTAGCAATAGTGCAAACACCCTTAACCAAGTAAGTAGAACCCGGAAGGCCCCTTACAACTCGATTATTAGTGACAGCCGATTGCAGGGCAGTCGTCATATCGGTAGTGCCGGGGGTAGTATTGTCTGCATAGTGGTCAGGATAAGCCACACCACCTTCAGGGACATAACCCGGCATATCACTAATGACAGTACCAGACCCGATATAACGTACAGATACCCCAGCAAAGGACACTACAGTACCAATAGTAGGAGTATTAGCAGCAATATAGGCCACAGCCATAGCACGAGTAGCAAAGGCTCTATAGGTAGCAAACTTTACACTACGGTTATCCTCAATAGGAGTTTTCCCATTAAGAATAGCCATAGAGAAGTCATTGGAAGCATCAATCTGGACAATATCTACAGCAGTAAGAGCAGAATCAAGACGGATACCAACTGAGGGTGTAGGGGTAGTACGCTGCATGAAAGCATTAGAAGAGATACGGCAACCACCCTTGACATGGATACCAGTTTTCCTATTGCGGAATTGGTTCCCATCAATGATCCAACCAGCACCAGCGGCAAGAGTTACTGTACCTGCATAAGACGAGGTAGTAATAGCAGCCCTAGTTTCAGTCTTGGCACCATCATCAATAAACGAGTTATTACGGATAGTGATGTTACTAGAACGGAGTTCCCCCAAAGGAACAATACAACCCGAACCACCATCTTTGGCCTTAGTCTCAAAACCACAATTCTCAATAACAAGGTCAACCACGCGATAAAGACCAATATCATTGAGGAACAAGCAATTCTTTACAGTGGAAAGAGCAAGTTGACCGGAAATGATGGTGTTATTATTATCTTCACCACAAATAAGACCATAATCTTGTGTGATGTAGTTGAATTGGCAGCTATCAAATTCTACGAACTTGGAGGAAGAAGCGAGAACCCCACCATAACCCATAGTAGCGCCAGTAGCGTCCATAAAGGTACACTGACGGAACTTGATGAAGTGGGAAGAGAGTGCAGGGGAGACACTAGCATTAACTGCAACGTGATAACTGGTCCCCGTACCTCTTTGGATAAAGCAGATATTCTGAAATTCATAGTGCAGGCAGGAAGTAACAGAGAAAGAACCTACAATAGAGGGGTCAGAGTTAGTCCCTGTATAGGAAAGCCTAGAACCATTACCAATGATGTTACCACCAACACCACGAATAACCCTAGAACGCACACCAGAGAAGGAGAGGGGAGTCGTGTATTTCCACTCACCAGAAGGCAGGAAACCCTCAAGGGCAACAGTGGCCGTAGCAAGCCATGAGGCCCATGCTACAAGGGCAGTCGTATTGTCTGTGGCATTAGCCACACCACCCCAATCTACAGGGCTAGCATTGACTACAGGGGACCATTTAACAGCGCCAGCATTAGAGGTAATGGCAGTACCAGAAGTATCACGGATATAGAAGCGGTCTTTGATCTGGATGTAGTTTACGTCACCTTGTACAGTAGCCGCAGTCAGTTCGGTACGGGACTTATAGTAAGGGGTATTCGTAACCCAACCCGGAAGGTCACTGATTGCAGTACCAGTACCAATATAACGAGAAGTGCAGCCCTCTACAGTAACATTAAGACCTACGGCTTTTGTGGCAGTAGCATTCCAAGTAACAAAGGCAGCACGATTAGGAAAAGCAAGGTCATCAATAACCCAACCAGTAGCATTCGTATTCAAAGAAATGCTATTCGTTTCATTAGTAATACTTAGGGTCATTGAGTAATATCCTTGACAACAATAACTTCAAAGGTATCAGAGGAAGTAACTACCCCGTTCTTAGAAAATTGTACATCGCAATAGGTTCTATTGTATTGACCAGAGGTCAAAGGCCACAAAGCAGTTGCACTAGCACTAGCAGAAATAACGAAAGTACCAGCGGGTGCAGATACAACAGAAGTAGTGAGGTTATCTACAAAGTCCGTATACGTACTATCCCTAACCTGACAAGCAATAGTATAGCCTGCAAGGTCCATAGGAAGTCCAGTGGAATCAGTCCAAGTACAAGAGATGGACAAGGTATCCCCTAATTTATGAGTAATACTGAGCATACCTTAAACCTTTGTCTTGGATTTTGTCTGATTTATCCTCAATCTCTATTAAGGAGTCCTTTTGCATCTGAATATGCAAGGTTAAGAGTGGGTTTAGCTACACCCTTCAATGCTAGGTCCGTCACTGCCCAGACCATCGCGTCAAGTCTATCAGGAGAACCAATAGAACCTAGCGGCTCCCATTGGACCATTTGATCCTCTAGTTGGTCAAGACCTTTAACATGCTTTACTTTATTTCGTTCATAAAGGGCTGAAACAGGTTCAGCACGAGCATATTTACCACGGGAAGCATGTACAAGACGGATAGGGATAGTATCATTGACAGTTTGGAGGGTATGTCTAACCATTTCACCACCCTGATTTCGTTCTGCCACAATACGGTCAGCAGAATACTTGTCATAGAGTTCAACGGCTTTAGTAGCCCAGCCTTCAGGGGTATAACGGTCTGTAGCATCCTCTAGGATAGTACAAGTACCATTAATATCAATACCTGCTACAATAATACCCGTCATGTCTGACTCGGCATTGGCAGTAACAGCAGGGTCTACAGCCACAACAACCCTAGAAAGGGTATTGGCGTACTCTACAACGTCTTTAACATCTATAGAGCATTGTTCAAGGATAACCCTATTCCACAAAGCCCCAGAGGCTTCATCGAGGATTTCAGCATAGAGTTCTTGACGACCTAGGCGAGTGCCTTCATACTGGTTTCTGACAGTTTCAATATAAGTAGCGGCTAGGTTAGCAGCGTTGTCGAAAGTAGAGCCACTTGTAACAATGGTCTTAGGGTTTTTAATAATGTCCCTAACCAACTTGGTTGGACGTGGTGTGGTGGTCACTATAACCTGTGGTTTCTTACCTAAGCGGAGGGTGAAACTAAGCATATCCCAAGTATCTCTATCCCGGTTCCATGCAGCTAGTTCGTCACACCAAGCCTTTTCAAACTGTGGTCCGCGAAGACGTTCTGGTTCTTCAGCACTAAAGGCTTGTGCCTGCGCCCCATTAGCCCAAGTCAGAGTGCGTTTAGTGGGGGACCACTCTGGAAGCCCAAGATGCACTCCACGGTGAGTCTTATCCCCAGACCAACAGCAATTAAGAAATCCACTTTCACCACGGATCATCGTTCTTTCAATATCGCTGTTCGTGGCAGCGATGATAGCAAGACGCTTTACACCCTGTTTGACCCACTCCCGACACTGCTCAACTCCGCAGCGCGTTTTTCCGTAACCCCTGCCCGCGTTAATAAAGTGAACATTCCAGTCACCTTTAGGGGGCATTTGGTTCTCTCTAGCCCAAAAGGGCCAAGTGTAACGGAGTTCTTCTGCTTTCTTGGGGTCAAGCTGGCCAAGAACTTCAGCCACGTCCCTACTCATGGACCTTAAGTCATCTGCATGTAGTGGAAGTCCGTTTTTACCAGCCATTGTAACTATTATTCTTACTTAGGTTAATGTCAGAAGGCAGAACCTGCAAATTCCACGGAACATGCAAGCCACAAACACTCTTTCCACGAAGAGGAACAATATGGTCTACGTGATAGATTTGCCCTGAAACAATTGAGCAATCTTTTGCGAGGTTATAAATAGACTCAATTTCTGCTTTTTGAAAGTCGGAAAGCCAACTAGGACAAGCTTGCAATTTTGAAGACCTGCGGGTTGCTCCATAACTAGTCATCTTATCCTTATTACCATAACGCCAGTCTCTAGCGTAGGATAGAATACTATCTTTGTTATCTTGGTAGTAAGTCTTACTTTTGCTTTTTACCTTGTCTTGGTTGTTTTCCCGCCAAGACTTATTGTAGGCGGACCTAGACTCTTTATTGTTGTGGTAATAGTCTCGCACATACTGTCTGTGGCAATCTTTGCAGACATTCCTGTAAGCATTCTCCCTATCAGGTCTTTTAACAAACTCCTCAATAGGTTTTGTTTCTTCACAGACCCGACAAGATTTACTTTTCATTAGATTTCTTAATCCCAAGAAGTGCAATCAAATCATCAATAGCACCAGTATCAGAGGATTCATCTTCTGGTTCGGCTTCAACGATAGTCTGAGTAGGGGACCAACCTGCTTTAGAGCGGAGGACCAATTCAGCGGCTTTCCAGTCACCACCCTTGGCGGCATTGATAACCACAGAACCCATCTCTTCTTGGAGATTAGCCCTAGCATCCGCAATGTCAGCCCGATAGGTTCGGTACAGACCATTCATGGAAGTAGGGGCATCTTTGAATTGCTGGATATAGTCTAGGATAACCTTCATAGCCACCCCAGAACCGATTTGCCTACGGATAGCGGTAGCAATTTCAAGTCGGTGTTTAAGGGCTTCAGGCATTATGGGTATCTCTTATTAATAAAGATTAGGCTTTAAGGAAAGCATAGTGCTTTTCAAGGTAGGACCACACAAGACCTACAGCAACAGTACCAGCACCAACAAGTTCATTGGCACCAGAAGCATCGGTGAAACCCTTAGCCACAAGAATAGCACCACCAGCGGTAAGGGCATGGCGTGCAAGGGACATAGCAAAAGACTTGAACATGTTAAATACCTTTACATTTTAGTATTTTTGAGTAGATTTAGTACTGTATTTTGTACTAATTTAAAGTGGTAAACATAACTTGGTGCCCTTGTCCGGAATCGAACCGATTTCCTTGGACTACAAAACCAAACATCATCCGTTAAATGCTTCAAGGGCTAATCAGGTATATTTGGTGAGTTGAATAGGGTTCGAACCTATCTGCGTTTCCGCGTCTGATTTACAGTCAGGTGCCCGTCCTCTCAGGCGTTCAACTCATGTAAAGAGTATGGTTTTAGACTATCGTCATAGTCTGCGGGATAACCACCAACCACCGGACCACCAGAATAACTGGGGTCAACCTGAATTGTCCCAAGTGCCGCAGTTTCACACGCCCGTGGTCGCATGTCTTATAACCGATCAGCGGCTTTCGTTAGTGGCAAAGGCATTTAAGTCAGCCACAAAAAGAATTAGTCAACACAACGAATGTTGATATTTTTGATAGATTACCCTATTTTCTTTAGTAATCTATACGTTCATTGATTATTGCGCATCTAACATGCGAGATAATCCCTGATTAGATAAAAGTACAAAGGCTCAATCCGTAACACTTCCATGATACATGAATTTGTGGGGAAATACGATCTTTTGCCTTTGTTTATTGGATATAATGTTGGTGATGTGAAATGTCAAGGGGTAAAGTGATAAAAATACCACAAATAGCCAAATTATTTTCATTTACCCCTGAAATACTCCAAATAACCACAAAAACCAATCTATAGTATTACAAATCAACTTCTTTAGCAAACCTATACTATTGCTATTCACCTCTGAACATAATAGGCATAGTCTTATCCCATCTATGAATGGTCTTATCCTGTTCCCACTCTTTACGAATAGCTACAGCCTCTTCATAGCTATCAGTCCTATAGACAGATTGCTTAGGCCCTCTACGTACAGCATAGTAGCCCATAGGCATGATCCTAGAAATACCATCTGTATCAGTAGGAATAGCTTTGGGTCTTTCAATATCCCTAGCGGAAAGAGCCTTCTCTACTTTCTTGACCACAAGAAGATTACTCAGAACATGATTAAGACAATCCCCATCCTTGAACTTGATTACTTCATCAGGCTTAAGGAAATACTTCTTACTAAGGATATAGGCTACTCTAGCAGGTTGTAGGGCAAATACTTCATCCCCTATCCTGATCCCTAGATACATCTTCCCACCCTTAGTAGAGTCTAGAAGCTTTCCTGTTTTCTTACTATGAAAAATACCCTTGACAGGATCATAAGAGAATTTCTTATCCAACTCTCTATAAGAAAATCCTCTGTACTTCTCAACTACCATAGACTTGTTCCTTGTATGGATTATCAGTATCCATCATAGGTAATAGTCTGCAGTCTTACTTTCAAGGGGTATCCGTATCGGTACTATACTTTTAGGTATTCTGTGCTTTTAGGTATTCTGTACATTTAAGGATTAGAGTATATCTCTATAGTAGTTTATAGTCCTTTAAGTACAGATACCCTTAAAGGCACTATCCTTCTATGGGGAACTTCTTAGTACAATCTGTATCAGTACCATTCTTGATGTACATTCTGGTAGTACAATCTGTACAGGTACTCTCTTTATCTACTATCTTATATGGGGATATTATTGGGGGAACCAACTTTATAAGTATATAATGTTGGTGATGAGAAATGTCAAGGGGCTAAGTTGAAATTATTTTCACTATTTTGCATTATTCTTCTTTTTGTGGTATTATCATCATAGATGGTCCATCATGTAAGCTTCCAATAAGGTAGGGGGTGTTCCATCATGGGAACTGGTATGAATGTGGAAATTTTCTTTTTTATAAAATTTGGCAAGGCAATCAATGAGTTATTAGGAAAGCAGGGTCAGGAATTTTTCTTTTGGATTCTAGTGTGGCCTTGTTATTACTTGTAAATTTTTCTTTTGGATTCCATCATGGTTAGCAGGTCCATTGAAAACCCTCCCGTATAAATTCTAGGGTCCCAAGATAGTTGCCGCAAGCGGCTCTCACGACAAAGTCGTTCAATGCTAAACTATCCCGCCCCGGTCTATCCATCATGATAGTTTAACATTAAACTACTTTCCATCATGGCCTAGCCCAACCCTTATAAGTCCAGATCATGCATCATGATAAGTCCAGTTAGGACACATTAAGATAATTGAATAAGTACTTGAATATAAATACATCTTGACAAGTACAGATTAATAAATTTTGAGCTAGGGGGGTGATTCGGCAACCCTCTTAGTAAACCCCCTTACCCTATCAACACTGCCCATCATCACACTTATACCTCATGTAAATATACTTAACATGTTAGTAAATATACTTATTATCTATCATGGTACAGCCATAAAACAAAGCCTGTCTAGCTTGGGGAATACTAGCCACGTACAGGCCATAGGAAGGCTGCTAGATAGGTACATTGATACTTGACTAGGTAAGGGTAGCAGGCTCCACAAGTGACATCCTGTAGGGCCTGCCATTGAGTGTCAGTACAACTGGACCAAAGACGTTCCCTCTTGATAGTTAAGTAATAGGTCAGGGTTGCCTTTACCATTAAGCCAAGCGTCACAGGCAATATAAGGCTTGCCAGTCAGCAAGGCCAAGGAATCATTGAGGCCAACAGCCCAACCGAGATTTTCTTGGTACCGAATGTTCTTATTCATGTCTCCCTGATGATGCTTGTATTCATCCCTTATACGGATCATTGCGGCTTTGAATTGTTCTTCAGTGAGCATTGGATTATTCCCCTCAATAAGTAAGGCCATAGGCCAAGATTGACAACAGATAGCAAGCCACAACAAAAAGGACAGTTGCGGAAAAGTCTGAGAGCCAGAGTTTCATTCTACCTCCTGAATCCATGCATCCCACATGTGATTGGCTTTAAACTCTCTTGCGTGTTTTGTGGCTGTCCTTTTACCCCATTGCATCCGGCCTCTGTATTCAAGCCGTGAGTAACCTTTGCCGGATTCAAGGGAGACAATAACTTCCCACATTTTTGATACCCCTTTTTTATCCATAATAAATGCCCCAATCATCATAAATTGTCAGTCTTTTAGCGGAGCTCCCATTTTGTGAGACGGTGAAGGATTCATAGTCCATGTTCACAGTAAAGCCCCTTTTCTTGTGGCTCTTGAGAAGGTCAAGGAATTGCAATTCAGTCAACTCTTGCCATTGCGTGCCTTCCGCGTCATTCGGCAAGTATACTACGCCATATACGAGTTGCATATCCTTAGACCTTTTCCACAAAAGTTAAAGCTCCGTCACGTCTTGCCTTCTCACCTACAGCCCTAACAATAGCTGCCGATTTGAAGGTGAAACAATCAACCCAGTCATCACAGAATCGCAGAACATATTTAGGCTTTTCATAGCCGCAATACTCCAAGGTTATTGTGTAACGCTTATCAGATTTAATGGGGAACATATCCTTAGACCCTTTCCGCCAGAGTGTTTAGGTTACAGACTAGCACGTCATGCCCCTTGATCCTAAGCATAGCTTGAGCCTTTCGTGCATCCTGTAGGGTCATGATAGGCCCGAAGAATTTATTGACGGTCTGTTTACCATGCAGCGCCAAGCGATAGATGGAACCATTGTTACCGTGGTTTTCTTGGGTATTCATAGTTTTGATCCTTTCAAGATCATGGGGTTGATTAGAGGGACTCGATTGACATTGAGAAGTAATCCTCCAGGTCTATTTTTTCACCCTTCCTAATAGGGGCTGGATTGTGGCCCAATTCAATCTTAAGCCAAGCTGCCTTTTGCTTTTCCAAGAAAGCTTCAGCATCACTTTCAAACAAGAAAGAATGCTTCTCTTGCCAAGGCTCATCCTTGTACAGGGCGACAGTGTACACCTTGTCATGTGACCTAATATAAGATGCAATTTCACCTGTATACCAGTCAACGGCAAACAAAACCAAGGATTCAAGGTTCAGTGTCTCAAAGCTTGGTTGTTCGCCTGTTGCGTCTTGGTATTCTTCCAAAACCAAATTGATAGCGTCTTGCCAACCCCTATCAGCCAGCAAGGCAAGAATCTTGTCGGTGTAGATAGTATCTTGGCCCCATGAACCATTGGCACAGGATGCCGATTCAAGGTGCTGTACAAGCTCCCTTGCACTGGCAAAGCCGTCAGGCTCCAGATAATCGAGGATGTACTCAACGGCCTTGTTTGTGGTCCTTTTCCAATTGTCAGTGAGGAAGTGGACTCGGGCATGGTCAAACAAGTCCTGAAGGTTGGTGCGATTGTCCATTTTAGGACTCCTTTGATTGATACATAGGAATCCATCCTTGATAGGATGGACTCTTGATATATTAACCTTTATGCGCCCAAGTCTGGAAAATGAACGGGCGGCCAGTTTTGATTGCCTTATCATAGGCGGCACACTGTGAGGTCTCCCCAAAATAGGGCCCAAAAACAGTGTGAGTATCAGTGTGAACCAAGATGAGCGAGTCGGCATAGCTTTTAGGATCATTGGCAACTTCCATGATTGCCAAAAAGTGTTTAACGTCCATTGTAGACTCCTTAGGTTAATCCAGAGAATAGCAAGCTTTTGACCTGCTATCTGTCTTGATTAACTTTTATCAAATTCAGATTCAATAATCGCCTTTCCGTTGTGGTAAACACTGAATTTGTAGCAGTTGAAAAAATCAATCTCTTTCGCCAAAACATTAATCGCGTCCTTGGCAGATTTTGCCCTGATTTTCTCTTCAGTGCAGAGGGCATCAGAAGAGTCATGATACGTAACAGTATAGGTTTTCATTTTTGTTCCCCTTAATTGATACCGACTCGGGATTGAATCGGCATGAAAACAGGGGCTGCCTGTCTTGACTAAAGCTTGCCTTAACTTGCCTTAGTCTGCTAGGTCGCGTTCCTTCAACACTCACATGTTGCGCGCCTATGCCTAACAACTGCTTTCCCAAGGGGAACGGGTCAGGTCTATCGGGGTCAGGGTCAGGGGCTAGTGCCACGTCAACCTTTCCGATAGACCCTTTATGACGTGATTCGCCAAGCTTGGCAAGCCCCTGTAACATACTTCACAAAAACGTGATCATGATGAAACAGGCTTGACCCTGATAGCGAATCGGTCTATTTATGCAGGTATGAACCCGACTTGATCGGGCGGGGGCGCATACAGCGTTCGCAAAAAACGGGAAGGTATATCTAAAAGACATCTGTCGCCAGCAAGCTGGCTTGGGGAAGTATGCTTACTCAAGCTTTCCGCTAACACGATTGAACGAGTCGTGATACCGCTAGCAGCTTTGCTGCCCTAGTGACCAAGGTCACAACACGATTGAACGAGTCGTGTTTGAGCTCAACTACCCCACCGAGGGAAATGCTCAGGGGGTACTAGGGGAAATGCTCACCCCTATAGGCGAATTGTTCAGGGTTTTCAGTGGCACAAGGATAACCTTAATTTTCCTGTTGACAACCACAACGAATCAGTCTAAACAGAGTGCAACGAAGATAAAGGAACTGAAATGAACGAAGAGTTGAAACTTCTAGAAGCACAACTAGCTGACCAGCAAAAACTTATGCAGTCCACCCGTGATAAGGTAGAGGCTCTTAAGCGGAAGGAAGAAGCTGAGAAACTTGAACCACTTAAGGCAACTGCACAACGTATGCATGACCTTCTTTGCCCATATAATCATACAGATGGTTGTTCTTTTGACTATGAGGGAAATAATTGGTCTGCAAATAGTCACAATGAATGGCTACGCAAAGTACAGCGTCTCGTGGTGGGTGATTCTTACAATAAACCAAAGACTAACTTGACTGAAATTAAGACTATTCTTGACGCTATTGAGGGTATCAAGAAGAGCATCCCAACCGCCCTTGACCTCATCCGTCGTGGTTTTTAAGGTTTACAACAAACGGAGTGACATAGAATGATTACGAAAGAAGAAATCAAGAATATCCTTAACCTACATGCTAAATGGTTGAAGGGAGGAGTAGGAGGGGTTCGTGCCAATCTTTCTGGTGCCAATCTCTCTGGTGCCGACATCTCTCATGCCAATCTTTCTTATGCCGACATCTTTCGTGCCAACCTCTCTGATGCCAACCTCTCTCGTGCCAATCTCTCTCGTGCCAATCTTTCTGGTGCCAATCTTTCTGGTGCCAATCTTTCTGGTGCCAATCTCTTTGGTGCCAATCTTTCTGGTGCCAATCTCTCTCGTGCCAATCTTTCTGGTGCCAATCTCTCTCGTGCCAATCTTTCTGGTGCCGATCTTTCTGGTGCCGACATCTCTCGTGCCAATCTTTCTTATGCCGACATCTCTCGTGCCAATCTTTCTGGTGCCAATCTTTCTGGTGCCAATCTCTCTAATACCAATCTCTTTGTTGCCAACCTCTCTGGTGCCGACATCTCTCGTGCCGACATCTCTCGTGCCAATCTTTCTTATGCCGACATCTTTCGTGCCAACCTCTCTGATGCCAACCTCTCTCGTGCCAATCTTTCTGGTGCCAATCTTTCTGGTGCCGACATCTCTCGTGCCAATCTCTCTGGTGCCGACATCTCTCGTGCCAATCTCTCTGGTGCCAAACTTCCTAAGTTTCAGATTACTCCTAAAGGGTTTCCCCTTTATGGGTTCAAGAAACTGCAAGGTGAAAAAATCGTAACTCTTCTCATCCCCGCTGAAGCTGAAAGAACAGCTACTCCTGTTGGTCGCAAATGTCGTGCTGAGTATGTGGTTGTAGTTGATGGGGAAGGCATCTCTAAACACGATAGTAAGACCACCTATGAAGTCGGTAAAACTGTGTACCCTGACAAGTATGACCCCGACATTCGGGCAGAATGCACTAACGGTATCCATTTCTTTCTTACTCGGGAGGAAGCAGAGGAGTATTGATTATCTGCTTGACGAATCATGCTTTCTGAAGTAAATAGAATATAGGCAAAAGCAAAGGACAAACAAGATGACTGACGTGATTGATTTCCTTAACCCTGAAGATGTGTATAAGTTCGTAGAAGATAAAGGCACAAAATTTGCTTCTGTTACTTTTGTTAAGGTAGACGGCTCATTGAGAAAAGTAACAGGATTGTTCAAGCCTGTCAGTCACATTGTAGGTTCTGAGCGTGGCTACAAGCAAGGTCAAGACATGCGGTCAAAAGGGATTGTCCCTATGTATGACCTTCAGAAGAAAGCATGGATTTGTTTCTACGTCACTAAAGTGACTGATATTCACTAAAGCAAATTCCAGTAAAGTCTTGGAAGTTAAATAGAGGATAAGTAACATGGCTATGTGGACAAAGAGTCCTTACAGACAGGACATTGAAGGCCCTATCTTTGTTGTGGTCAGCCTTGATATTCAAGGAACTGAATATGAAGTAGAAGCCTGTATAACAACCCCCGCCACAGGTGAATGGTATGAAGAGTGGAATACAGGCGCGCGATGGTGGACTAACACCACTGACCCAGACTTCATCTTTGAGGGTTACGATGATGAAGGGGTACTCTTGATTTTCAATGAAAGTCAACTGAGAGACCTTGAGGAAAAAGCAACAGAACTCTTTTGGGATAAAGTGAGGGGCTAAGATGGAGGAAGAATACGAACTAGACGAAGTAGGAGAAGAATGGGCTTCCTTCTCCGAGAGCATCCTAGATAGCCTCCCCGAACAAGCTGATGAGATTGACCTGACTACCTTCTATGACTGGTTGATTGATGTATATGAACTGTCTGATGAGGAAGCCATTGACATGCTGTATAAACATGTTAAACTGCGAATCAGTTACCAAGGAAGAAATAGGGGTTATCTACATTGACCTCCTATATGACCCTATTCGTACCAGCACAGAACTACGTAAGACAACTTGAACAGATGATAGAAATCAAGTTCAGGAACTTAGTACCACAAGAAGCTGAAGTCTTTCAGCATGAATTGCAATCGGTAGTAGACTACAATGCTAGGACATTGAGTGCTTACTACCCTATCTATATGGAGCCTGAAGAATGATCAAAGAAACAACTAAATTCAAGGTAGGTGACAAAGTACGTTATGAAATATGTAGTGAAGTGGACCAAGGCTATCCAACTTTGGTTGGTTTTGAAGGGAAGGTGGTTACATTCGGTAATGTCTTTATTCATGTAGAGTTTGATGAAGTCCCTGAAGGGGGTGACAAGAATGATAATGTTTATCCCTGTAAGGAGGAGGAACTGAAACATGTTTAAAGTTGGTGACGAGGTAGTTTCCGTAGCTAAATATTGTGTTACTGAAGGTAGAAATGGCATAGTTCTGGAAGTAGTAGAAATAGGTGGTATGCGCTCCTACACTGTAGATTTTTATGGTGAGGAAACTCCTTGGGGGTGGTCTATGGAAGAAAAGGAACTGAAACATGTTTCCTAATGAAGCCACAACAAAATGTGATTATTGTGGTAAGGAAGTACCAAACTCTTTGATTATCCTTGATCAAGGACAAGTCCTGTGTAGTGAATGCAATAAAGAATCGGAATATGATGATGAGTCCCATCTTTATGAATACTATTATGAAGATGACACAGAAGACTTCATTTGATGAAGTAAATGAACAAGATACTCTGTATGACTACTTTGACCTTATAGAGTATCTTGACTGTCTTAAGGAGCCCTACTTCTCCTACTACTATGAAGGTATCTATTCCTGTAACAGTAATGAGTATCTTATTTAGACAGAGGTAATGATCATCCTTAGTGGGGATATTCAGGGTGGGGCAAACCCTAAAGATAAATGGACTTCACTCCTGACTATTCAAGGGGTACAACACAAGTAAATCTTTGTGTGGTATAAATGACACAGTAAGAAAGGTGGGGCTAAAGATGGTTTGCTACAAGGACATGACCTTCTGTAAAGCAGATTGTTCTAATGATGATTGCTACAGACAGCTTACAGAGAAAGTACGTAAGGATGCAGAGAAGTGGTGGGGTAGTGATGATGCACCTATTGCTGTGTCTGACTTCTCAAGTAGGTGTAAGGAATTTATTCCTACAGAATCATTGACAAATAACCACAAAGAGCCTATGTAAGAGAAATAGAGCAACAAGGAGTGCCATTGAATGAGCATTAATGAACTTAGCAATACACCTTCTACGGATGCTGTACTGATTGCACGTCTGCGGGATACGGCAGTCATCCGTGCTACCGATATCCATGAAGCCGCCGACCGCATTGAGCAACTTGTTGCGACTTGTGCCGCGCACGAGCAGTTGCTGGCCGATGCGCTGGCGCTGGAGGAGGTGCGGGCGCTGGTAGAGGCGCTGGAGAAGTTGGCACGGCTTGGCAATGGCGACCTATACGGAAACAGCGACGGAAACATGATCGCCCGTACCGCCCTAGCCAAGCTGAAAGGGGGTGCGTGATGGACGCGCCGGAACGGATTTGGGCGGATACTGAAGGTGGTTGGATGCCGCACGACGCCAGCGAGTTACGCTACGACCACTGTGCAGAATACATCCGCGCTGACCTGCACCAAGCCACCCTCGCCATCCCCAACCCCACTCCCGCCGATCTGCTGGCCGATGCGATGCGGTTGCCGGAGATTAGGCGGCTGGTAGAGTCGGTGCAAGCCCTTGGGGCGATGCCAGAAGGCTATTGCTTCTGCTCGTCAAACCGCATCGGGAGCGATAGCAAAATTCATGAGCCTGAATGTCGCGATTTGCGTGCAGCCATAGCGGAGTTTGGCAAATGACCGAATACGAATTGTCTGATGCTGACCTTGGTGATTTACTCGAAGCCAGCAATCCAGTTGCCTACATAGCGGCTCATTGCGGTCCAATGTCGTCGCCGCAAGAGCGCGTAAACGCTGTATGGAAACGTATTGGTAATGCTATGGGGTTCAACTACATGACCGCCAAGCCTAGCCGTTACGGACAGCAACGCTTTATTTGGGCGGAACCGCTCGCCACCCTACCTAATTCAGAGAAAGGGGGTGCGTGATGGAGTTCTGCGAATACCCAAGGTGCCAACAAAACAGCACAGGTCGATGCACAGGTTTCTGCAAGGTAAGGGGTACTGATGCTACAATTGCTGACCTGCACCAAGCCACCCTCGACAGTATGCAGAAAGAACTGCAAGCCGTCAACGCCCTGACTGCTGTGATGAAATCACTAGAGTCGCAACGCGACAAGGCAGTTGAACGCGCAGACGCGGCAGAGGACGCGCTTAAGATGGCGCTTGCTGATAAATCAGCTATTGGGGCGGTGAAGGTGAAGCCGCTTGGTTGGTTTGAGGTTGAGCGCGGAAACAATGGCTACGGGAAGTGGAACGCCGAAGGCTATACCGTCCAGAAGGTAGAGGGTCTGTTCCTTCTCAGCTTCGATGGGGAAGGTCGTTCCATATGGCGCTTTCCGACTGCTGACTCCGCCAAAGCCGCTGCCCAAGCCGATTACGAGGCCAGAATCCTATCTGCTTTGGATATTTCATAACTATAGAGGATAAACCTTGACAAGCACTACAGCAAATAAAACCTCTAAACTTATCCTTAGAGATATGACAGAGGAGGATTGGTTTAAAGGCGTACAGATTGCAAAATCCTTTGAAAAGGATTACCCAGATAGGGTGGGGTTTAACAATCTAGTAATCTATGGGTATTCATTTGCAGTCTATAGGACAAAAACATCTATTGTGGTAAGGAAGGTATGACAGAACACATTCATAAACCATGCCCATTTACTTCTTGTGGTTCATCAGATGCCTTTGACTATGAAGATACTAAAAAAGTAGGGTTTTGCCGTTCTTGCCGCGCTGGATGGAGAGCCGAAATGACCCGTGATGAGCAGATCGAACTACTGGCGTGGGCGCTATGTGAAGCACATGCGGAAGATGGTGATCATTGGAAGCAATGGGAGGATCAATCCATCGACCTGTACGACCAGATCGCCCCGCTGACCGCCGTGCGGGTGAAGCCGCTGGTGTGGAGAGACGATGGAACCAATGGGTATGAAACTGACCATGCGTTCGGCTTCTATGAGGTTTACCCTGACCCTATGGGCGATATGCTATCACGCGACGGCGTAGACAGTGGAGTTTACCCCACCATCGAAGCCGCCAAAGCAGCCGCTCAAGCCGATTACGAGGCACGCATCCTATCTGCTTTGGATATTTCATAATCATAAAGGATAAACTTTGACAGAACACATTCATAAACCATGCCCCTTCACTTCTTGTGGTTCATCTGATGCCTTTGACTATGAAGATATTAAAAAAGTAGGGTTTTGCCGTTCTTGTGGTGAAGCCTATCCACACAAAGGTATGGTGGTACATGATTGGGCAAAGGAAGCATACCCACTGAAGGAAATTAATGTAAAGAAAGAAGGTCAAGTGAAACCTGAGGTTGTCAGTGAAGGAAAGTACCTAGAACATCGGGGTATTCTTCCTAGGGCTATGGAGTTCTATAAGTGTCTTACTTATTCGGATAGTGAAGGTAATCCCATCAAGCATACCTACATCTATCCTGATGGTGGGACCAAGACACGGGTATTCCCCAAAGAGTTTGTGACTAATAAGGGTTTTAGTCCAAATCAGTTGTTTGGTATGAATTTGTTCCCGGCTGGTTCTGCTAAGGCAGTTACTATTACGGAAGGCTGTCTTGATGCCATGTCAGCCTTTCAAATGCTAGGCTCTAAGTACCCTGTTGTCTCTCTTCCTTCTGCTACACCGTCAAAGAAACTCCTTGAGAACTGCAAGGATTGGCTAGAGTCTTTCGAGAAGATTTACCTCTCTCTTGACTCTGATAATAAAGCAGATAAGTTTGCTCTTAGCCTAATGCACTTGTTCCCCGGACGTGTCTATAAGGTTCCTCATGACAAGTTCAAGGATGCTAACGAGTTCCTACAGGCTGGTGCAGGGGAACAGTATCGTAATGCTTGGTGGTCTAGTGGTCTATATACCCCAGACAACATCTATGCCACAGAAGAACGTTTCCTAGAACTACTGCATGACACTCAGGAGAGTTCCTATATCCCTACTGGGATTGAATCTCTTGATGAGAAAATTCTTGGTCTAATGCGTGGTCATTTTACTGTTATTAAGGCCCCCACATCGGTCGGTAAGAGTGAATTCATGCGTTATCTTGAATACAATTTCATTAAGAATTATCCTACTGTACGTTTTGCTACATGGCACCTTGAGGAGACTAAACTTCGTTCCTTGCTTGGTGTGGTATCCTACTATCTTAAAGACAATCTTACCCGGAAGGATTTGATTAAAGACAAGGGACGCATGGTTGATGTAGAAGGTGCTATCAAGCATATCACTCATAATACGGGATATATGCAGTTTCATCTTGATGACGCTGACGCAGAGGGGCTTATTGAGCAAATCAGGGTATTGACACAGGTCTATGGTTGTCAGTATGTTTTTGTGGAACCCTTGCAAGATATTGTTACTGTTAGTAATGAGGTAAACAAAGAGACAATCCTTGCTGACTTGTCAGTGAAACTCTCTAAGCTTTCTGCTGACTTGAATGTAGGTATTGTCACTATTGCACACACTAACGAGAGTGGTGACCCTAAGTACTGCAAGATGATCGCCCAACGTGCTTCTGTGGTTATTGACCTTGAACGGGATAAGGAAGCAGATAATATGATTGACAGAAACACTACAAAGCTGGTAGTTAAGAAGAACCGCCCCTGCGGACTTGAAGGTGAAGCAGGGGAACTGTTGTTTGATGGTGATACGTTCACCCTTAGTGAGAAAGGAAGTGGTTGGTGATGGATAAAAGCCCCCTTGACTTCTATATCCTAGATGGAAAACTCTATGTTGAGCAAGGTGATATTAATTTTGGGGGATATTCCCAAGTTAAACTTGACTTTGACCAAGTGGGTGAACTATACAGTTACATTGTCAAACACTATATCAATGATATTTTCCTAAAGGAGTTGGATAAGCAAGAATGAAACTTTGGGTAATCCGGTCTAAGCAACATCTTGGCTATGACACCTACGATAGTGCTGTTGTGGCTGCTGAGACTGAGGAAGAAGCTCGTAAGACCCATCCGAATGGAGGTAGCATCTGGATGATGGGACCAGTACGGATGGGTTGGTATTATGAACATTGGGATAAGACTTGGCCTGCCAGTGATTCTACTTGGGTTTATCCAGAGGGTGTCATTGTAGAATACCTCGGTGAGACTGACCGGGATATTTGTGGGGTTATTGTAAGTAGCTTTAACGCGGGGTAACTGAATGGAAATGCTTCAAGCGTATAAAGAGTACAAAGAGTGGTGGATTATCTATTGTTCTTATGATTGGGCTAAGCAGTACTACGGAAATGCATATATAGCCAAGAATAAGGAGGAATACTTTTACACTTATTGGTCAAGCTTGGCTCACTATAAAATTTTTGAGATATTGCTTGATTGGGTAGAAAACCCTAATATACCTGAGGGGAATTGAATGAAAGTAATTGTCCTAGACTCTGAAAGTGATGGGCTTTGGGAAGAAGCCACAAAGATTTGGGTCCTATCTTGGACAGAGGATGGGATTAACTTTACTTCCACCAATGACTACGACAAGATGAGAGAGGTTTTGTGTGCATCAGATACTAAGTTTGTTGCACACAATTCTGTCAGACATGACCTATGTTTATTCAACAAGATACTTGGAACTAACCTGACCTACAAAAATTTCATTGACACTCTTCCCCTATCTTGGTACTTGAACTTTGATAGGCTGAAGCATGGTATTGAGAGTTATGGTGTTGATTTTGGTGTACCTAAGCCCAAAGTAGATGATTGGGAGGGTCTTACTTATGATCAATATCGGCACCGCTGTGAGGAGGATGTCAAAATCAACTGGCTTCTCTGGAAAGACCTAGAGGCTAAACTAAAGAAACTCTATGGTGATGAAGCAAGTGCAAACAAGTTGATTGATTACCTTGGCTTCAAACTAGATTGTGCCAGAGAGCAAGAACTGACCAAAGTACGTCTTGACCTAGATTTGTGTCAGAAGTCCTATGATACCCTCCTTCAACAGAAGGAAGAAAAGACAGTTGAACTTGCCAAGGCTATGCCTAAGAAGCCTATTTACCGTACAGTGAATAAGCCAAAAGAACTGTACAAGAAAGATGGTTCACTTTCTATCGCAGGCAAGAAGTGGCTTGACCTTCTTATTGAACAGAAACTTCCTTCCAACACAGTCGGTCCTATCAATGTCCTAGAGGGGTATGAGGATGGGAACCCTAACAGTTCAGAGCAAGTTAAAGAGTGGCTACACGGGCTTGGTTGGAAGCCTAAGACCTATAAGTACGTGAAGGACAAAAAGACTGGTAAGGAAAGGATGATTGAACAAGTCAGGGATGACTCTGAACTATGTGAAAGTGTAACTGACCTTATCGAAAAAGACCCTGCGGTGGAAATTTTGGAGGGGCTTACAGTTATCACTCATAGGCTAGGTATCTTTAAGTCTTTCCTAGAGTGCCACAAAGAAGGTTGGTTGAAAGCCGAAATCTCTGGGCTTACGAATACCCTTCGTTTCAAACACTCTAAGCCTTTGGTTAACTTGCCCGGTGTAGATAAGCCTTGGGGTAAAGAGATTAGAGGTTGCCTATTACCACCAGAAGGTCATGTGTGGGCTGGTTCAGACATGGTTAGTCTTGAGGATACCACAAAGCGCCATTACATGAAGCCCCTTGATCCTGACTATGTAGAGGAAATGAGCAAGGAAGGCTTTGACCCACACCTTAACCTAGCTTTGTTTGCAGGGGCAGTAACTCAAGAACAGATTGACAGGCACAATAAAGGAGAAATCAGTCTCAAGGGCATTAGAAAGAAATACAAAGCAGCAAATTATAGTTGTGTATACGGAGTCGGTAAAGCCAAGTTGTCTAGGGAAGTTGAGATACCTGTCAAGGAAGCTGGTGACTTGATTGAGGCTTACTGGAAACGTAACTGGTCCATCAAGAAGGTGTCTGAATCTCAGAAGATCAGGCTTCTAGGTTCTCAGATGTGGTTGCTAAACCCTGTATCTGGTTTGTGGCACAGTCTGAGGTCAGACAAGGACATTTTCTCTACACTTAATCAAAGTACGGGTGTCTGGTGCTTTGACACTTGGTTGTACTACACAAGGCTCCTAGGGCTTCCTGTGGCCTTCCAGTTCCATGACGAGCAAGGTGTACCAGTGAAGATTGGCTATGAGGATCATGCTGAAGGTATCTTGAAGGATGCTATTGGCTATGTAAACAAGAAACTAAAACTCAATGTCTTGCTTGATGTTGATGTACAATTTGGGGAGAACTACGGTAAAGTACACTAAAATATACTTAACAGAAACTCTTGACTTTCCAACCACAACACCTATATTCTTTCTTCTAGCGGAAACAACCTCTGCTAGGGAAACCAAATCCCGACAACCAGTTTCATACTGAAAACACAATAGGAATACATAAACATGGCTAATAACACTAAATATAAAGAAGTTACTACCATCGGCCCTATCGAATGGGCTCGTATCTTTGAACATAATCGGGATATGGAAGGTTACGAAGGTGCCTATGCCGACTGTGAAGGCGCATATACTGTAACTCAAATCTTGGCTAAAGAGCAGTATGAAAAGCTTAAGAAAGCGGGTTCTATGAAGAAGCCTATCCTGTCCCGTATGACGGATGGTGTTATTGCTATCAAGTTTGAACGTAAGCATCTGGTAAAGACTAAGGCTGGTGACGTTGTAGAAAAGGCTGGTGGACCTCCTAAGGTCACTAAGGCTGATGGAAGTCTCTGGGAACCTGACACTGATGGTTTGATTGGTAATGGTACTGTTGCAGAGATTACCCACTTGATCCAGACCTTCCCTGTCAAGGACCAAAAGACGGGTAAGGATAGCATTGCTTCTCGTACTGCAATCCAAAAGATTAAGGTTGTAGAGCATGTTGCTTATGAACGTAAAGAGGATGCAGAATGAATATCACTTTTCATATGCACGACCCTGAGGATGGACGTTCTTGCCTTATCTCTCAAGAGGGTGTTGAAAGTATTGATGATGTACTTCAACGCTTCCTTGATTTCCTTAAGGGTGCCTCTTACGACTACGTGAAGTTTGTTGGTGCTGAATTTGATGATGGTCGTATGAAATGGAGCACTCTTTGACTAAAATCAGTGCCCGTCTTATTGCAGTCACCCAACCGACCATTGAAATCCCGATGGCTACCCCGGAGGGGGTAGTTGCCTACTGTGGGAGGGTGTCTAATAAGCCCAACCAAGAAAATCCTGAGTTCAGTAGATTATTCAAGACCTGCTACGACAATGGTCATTGGTCTTTCTTTGAAATGGCTAACGCTATTGTTGAAGTAGAAGCACCACGAGATATTACACGTCAACTTCTTCGCCACCGTTCCTTCAGTTTCCAAGAGTTTAGTCAACGATACTCGGATGAAATTGAGTTTACTGAGCGAGAGTTTCGTCGTCAGGATACTAAGAACCGTCAAAACTCTATTGATGATCTTGATAATCAACTTAAAGATTATGCAGCCCTTGTGGTGAAAGATAGCATTTGGCGGGCAAAGAGTCTGTATCAAGATTTGAGGTCTGATGATGTAGCTAAAGAGTGTGCCCGTGTAATCCTTCCTGAAGGGCTTACTATGTCTCGCCTCTACATGAATGGTACACTTCGTAGTTGGATAACCTACCTTGAGGCTCGTGATGGCAATGGGACTCAATGGGAACATATCCTTCTTGCTCGTGAAATCCGTAAGGCTATTGCCCCTGCATTCCCTGAAATCTTTAGTATGATTGGAGATAGTAGTGAGTAAACTAGAGGCCCTTAAGACTTTGATGTTCAATAGTAGTGGCTATCAAAACGAATACCTTGATCTAGTTGATCAGGTTGTAAAGCAAGAAGCAAAGGACATTATCCTTCAGGAACTTCAACCTGATTGGGATATTCTTGAAACCAAAAAGAACAAGAAAAAACTCATCAAAGCCTTTGAACGTGTACTGAAGTATTACTGCACCAAAGATGAGTGGGAAGCCTTCATTCATAGTACCTATGGTGCAGAAGCCCTAGAGAAGAAGCCTTACTATGAACGGTAATATGAAGATTCTAGTAGACTTCGATATTATAGCATACCATGCAGTCTTTTCCCGTGAAGGTGATACTGTCTCTGGTGTAGTCAGTAAGATTGATGAAATCATGGATAGTATCCTTTCGGCCACAGAAGTCCTTTGCGAATATCAGGGGTATCTGACTGGTAAAGGAAACTTCCGCCATGAAATCTCTGATATTTATAAAGCACAACGTCCTAAGGATAAGCCTCTTCTCTTGAAGTTCGCTAGGAACTACTTGACTGAAGAGTACAATGCTATCACTACAGAAGGTCAAGAAGCAGACGACGCTATCGCTATTGAAGCCACAAAACTAGGCTTTGAGAATGTTATTGTGGTATCTATTGATAAAGACTTCCGTCAACTTCCTTGTCTGATCTATAACTACCAGAAACGT
>Ga0228698_1000305_pt1 | contig 41792 bp, 59 predicted proteins | sample McNCre117_Aug_MG_FD_178015 | JGI IMG/M metagenome (GOLD analysis project Ga0228698, IMG submission 178015) | Freshwater microbial communities from McNutts Creek, Athens, Georgia, United States - 1-17_Aug_MG | ecosystem: Environmental > Aquatic > Freshwater > Creek | place: USA: Georgia... | reverse complement strand
TGTCGTTTCGCACCCTTGGCACAACCCTTGCCGGGAGGACCCATCGCCTCGGGTTGTCCACAGGCGCATGGGTGGGGGGGTGTGGATTGGCACACGCCTTGCGAATGCGGATCTTTCGCGGAAGTGTGGGGCGGCGCTCTTGACCGCTTGGGCCCCGGGGTGGTCCGCTACGCGCGCGGTCCCGATCGGGAGCTGCTCCCACGGTCGGCTTGATAGCACCTGCCGGCGAGGTGGTCGACGGAGGGCGCGAGCGCGTCACCATAGCGGGGGCGATCCGCGCGTGCCCTGCGGCGGGAGGCCGGGGCCATCGGCGAGCGTCTCGGGGTCGGGGTCGGGCCCGTGGTCGGCGCGAGGTGCTCGGGCGCCGTCGAGGGGGGCGCCGAGACGGGCGCCGTGCACCTCGCCGGGGAGCGCGTCGGAGGCGCAGGGCTCGCCGGGCGAGGCGCCGCACGAGGGGCAGGCCGCAGCGGTGGCGGCGGCGAGGCGCGCGGGGGGGGACGGCTGCGGCTCGTAGGCGCGAGCGGCGGCCGCGGACAGGGCGAGGAGCCGGGCGGCGCTGCGGCCCGCGTGGTCGGCTTGGTCGGCGCGCCCGAGCGCAGCGATCGCGCGGGCGGCGAGCAGGAGGGCCTGGGCCAGCTCGGCGCGGCCCTCGGGGTCGGCGGCGGCCGCGGTGCAGGAGTCGGCGGCGAGGAGCAGCGCGGCCCGGGCTTCCTCGAGGTGGTCGGAGCGCCTCACGGTCGGGGGACGCGGGGCGGGCCCGAGTCGGCCATCGCCTGCAGGCGCTCGAGGGCGGAGCGGTAGACGTCGGCGGCGCGCTCGTGGGCCTCGGCGACTGCCTCGACCGCTTCCCGGTAGGCCGACCCCGGGGTGAGCTTGCGCGCCTCGGCGCGAGCCCGGCGGGCGTGGGCGGCGGCGTCGGAGGCATGCTCGCGCAGCGAGACGTCGGCGACGGGATGCACGGTGCGGCTCATGGGGCGCGCCTCGCGTGCGCATCGCGCAGGCGCTCGCAGCGGGTCGCGAGGTGGCGCAGCGAGCGCACGAGCCGGCGGCACTCGGCGGCGCGCTGCGCCTGCCCGGCGGCGACGTCGCGCGCGAGTGAGTAGTCGCCCGCATCGGCGCGCAGGCGGTCGGCGTAGCGCAGGGTGGCGCGGGCCTCGCCCTCGTAGGCGTCGGCGAGCTGGCGGAGCGTGAACGGGTCGAGCAGGCGAGACGGCTTCACGGGCGGGCCTCCGTGGTGGTGGTGGTGCTCGGGTTGGGCGAGGTGGGCCTCTCGCCGCAGTCGATGGCGCCGAGCTTGGGCAGGATGATCGCGGCGAGGATCCGCCGGTGGCACCGATGGGCGGTGCCGCAGTAGCAGGCGAGGGTCACCGACTGCCACGAGAGCAGCCGCTCCCAGGTGGCGCGATGCGTGCGGTAGCTGCCCCGCATCTCGGCGAGGAAGAGGGGCTCGTACCACCGCCACGCCTCGACCAGCGCGGCCTCGTCGCCCTTGGCGGCGCGCTTGCGGCGGTTTACCTCGGCGAGCAGCGCGACGGAGGGGGCGAAGGCGTGCCCCATCTCGGATCCGCTCGAGCGCGAGACGTTGAGCGCGTCGGGGCCCGCGTAGCCGTCGATCCGGCGCTGCGGCTGCGGGATCCGGCCGGTGTAGACCTGCAGCCGGCGCGCGGGCGGCCCGGCGAGCACCTCGAGGGGCCCGTTGAACGTCACGCGGTAGCCGTCCGCGCGGGCCGACCACCACCGCTCGGGCGCGACGTTGCGAACATGGGTATTGCAGGTCAGCCGCGGAACGTCGCCGAGGGTCGACACGCACAGGTCGGGCATGAAGTCGAGCCGCTCGCGGCACCACGGGCACGAGTAGCGGCCGGCGCCCGGGTCGCTCATGGGGTCACGCCGCGCCGCGCGGGGTCGAGCAGGGGCCAGCCGCAGGCCGCGAAAAAGTCGGCCTCCTCGGGGCAGGGGATGCGCTCGAGCCCCCGCCAGATCGCGCCGTCGGCGCAGCGCATGCCGCGATCGCGCAGCGCGATCACCGCGGCTTGCGAGTAGTCGGCGGGGCCGGTGCGGATCGCGAAGATCGGGCCCCATTCCGCCGGCGGCCGCACGAGGAAGAGATCGACCTGCAGGGCGGCCCGGGGCGCCCACAGCCGGCGGTAGCGATCGCCGTTCGCCGGGCGCTCGGGGTGCTCGACGAGCCGCCCCGCCGCGGCGAGCAGGCGCAGGCGCTCGTCGAGGGGGGCAACCATCGGGGGCGGGGCGAACAGGTCGAGGCGCGGGCCCTCGACCAGCCGCGGCACGGCGACGACCTCGACGTCCGACACGTGGGGCTTGCAGCGCCGCAGGCTCCCCGCGATCTCGATGCGCTCGCAGTCGGGCGCGAGCTCCTCGACGATCGCGCGTGCCACGCGCAGGGCCTCGGCGTGCGGGCGCTTGGCGCCCAGGCTCACGTGCCCTCGGCGGGGGGCAGGTCGAGCTGCGCGGCCTGCCGGCGGGCGATCTTGGCGCCGAGGCGGCGCCCCTCTTCCTCGGCGCCGGCGACCATTCCCTGCCGGATCGCCTCGGCGATGCGCGCCACGAGCTCGGGCGAGTTGAGCGCGGCGTCGGCGGCGCGGCGGAGAGCCGCTAGCACGTTCGGGCGTACCGTGTGCAGCGCGTCGATCGCGGCCGACCTCGCGATTTGCGTCATGCGCTCGGCGAAGGCTTCCGAGATCGCCTCGTCGGAGATCTCGATCTTCACGGCTCGACCCCATCGATCACGCGGCCGGCCTCGGCGGTCACGATCGAGCCGCGCAGGTGCTCGGCGAGCGCCTCGAGGTGCTCGCGCAGCCGCCCGAGCGCGGCCTCGGCGTTGCGCAGCTCCGCCGCGAGCTTGACCTGCTGGCGGGGCGCGGCGCTCGCCTGGTAGGCGGCAAGGGCCCGGCGGTGCCGATCGTTCATGTTCACGGCCTCGCGCCGCTCGAGCGCGAGGTTCTCGATCTGCGCCTCGAGCCCGTGGATCTCGTCGGCGCGCTCCTTCCGCAGCTTGCGCAGGGCGTCGCACAGCTCCTCGACGGTGGGCGAGGAGCCGAGAGCATCGACGAGCAACCCGGCGGCGTGGGCAGCGAGTACCGCGCCGTCGGTGCGCGCGTGCACGTTGTAGGCGCGCAGGTAGGCGATCTCCTGCTCGAGCGCCGAAAGGGGACGCGGGGCCGACTCCGCGCGCTCGACGGCCGCGGCCGGCTTTGCCTCGACCACCGCCGGCGGCGGCGCGATCGGCTGCTCCTCGGTCCGCACGTGCTCGATCGCCTTGTTGGGGTCGGCGGTGCGCCAGTCGGGCCAGCTCCTCTGTTCGTTCCGGGCGAGCTTCTCGCCGAGGTTGCATGCGATCTGCTCGGGGGTGAACCCCTGCCGCCACGCGCCATCGCAGGCGAGCAGCACCACGTCGATCCACTCCGTCAAGTCCGACGGGTCGCGCTCGAGCTCGAGCAGCTCCTTCCGCAGGTGGTCGATCACGCCGGCGGAGCGCGCGCCGGGGCCGAACGTGCGCAGCGAGAACGCGCGCTGGCGGCGCAGGTGAGCGACGAGATCGAAGGAGCCGGCCGGCTCGGGGATCGAACGCTCGAGCGCCGCCTCCTGCCTCTGCTCGTAGTCGGTGACGGCGCGGCGCAGCTCCTCGTGCTCGGGCGGCGTCAGCGCGTAGCAGGCGAGCGCCCGGTTGAGCATCCCGACGAGCTTACCCACGGCGGCCCCCCTTGCCCGGGGTGGTCGGCGGCGTGGGGGCGCGGCTCGGGGTCGGGGTCGACTCTGCGGGCGCGGGCGCGGGCGCGGGCGCGGGCGCCACGGCTGCGGGGGCCGGCTCGGCGCCGGTGTCCTTCGCCGCCTGGTAGGCGACGCGCTCGGCGCGGAGCTTGATCCGGCGCTCCTGCTCCTCGTGCACCGCGACTCCGCGGCTCGCGGGGAAGGTGCACAGGCCCGCGTGGCCGTCGCCGTCGGGGTGAATGCAGGCGCGGCCGTCGAGCGGCGGGCGAGAGCAGGGCAGGATCTCGTGGGGGGCGAGCTTGGCGGGCTTGGCGGGCGTGCTCATGGGCGGGTGCTCCTCGTGGGCGGGTTGACGGGGCGGAAGGCGGGAAGGTGCGGCGGCCGCTACTCGACGAGCGCCGGCTGCGGGGTCCAGGGCGCGAGGCGGATCCACTTGCCCGCCTCGTCGATCCGGCGGTGCAGGCGGCCGTCGCGGGCGCCGTCGTAGCGGAGATCGAACGTCGCGCGGTCGAGGTTCGTTGTGATCACGGTGCGGCGCTTGGCGGCGTGGCGCTCGGCGATCACGCCGTAGATCCGGGGCCGGGTCCACTCGCCGAGGGCCTCGGTTCCGAGATCGTCGATCACGAGCACCGGCGGCGCGACGAACGCGCGCGGGTCGTAGTCTGAGATCGGGATCTGCGTCAGCTCGGCGGCGGCGATCCAGCGCCCCGCGTTGCCCGGCTCGCACGGCGGCGACATGAGCGCCACCGCGGCGGCGAGACTCTTTCCGCACCGCAGCGCGCCCGAGAGCACGAGCAGCGTCTCAAGGCCGGTGAAGCCCGGCGGGCCGCCCGGCTCGCGGCGGATCCAGCGCTCCACGTCGGCGACGGCCGGGCGCTCGTCGAGCGGCTGCGGCGCCACGCGGCGCCCGTCGATGCGGTGGCCGACCAGCGAGGCCGCGATCCGCTCGGCGAACTCCCGCGGCACCTGCGCGCCGCTGAGGAGCGCCACCGCCTCGCCGTAGGCGCGATCGATGCGCGAGCGCGGGCAGGCGTCGGGGGTCGAACGGAAGAGGCACGAGACGTAGGCGCCGGCCGACTGGCACGCGCGGGCCGCCGCGACGTCGGAGCGCTCGAGGCGCGAGGGCGGCGCCTCGTCGGGCCGCGCCGGGTCGAGCGGATAGCAGGGGAGCGAGCGCCGCAGCTCCTCGCGCTCGCGGATGCGCTCGAGCATGCGTGCCTCGACCTCGGCGCGCTGCGCGTCGAGCCTCGCCGACTCCCGCGCCTGCTCCGCGCGCGTCTGCTCCGCCGCCAGCTCACGCCGCCGGCGCACCTCGCCGGGGTCGAGCGCGGGCCGCGGGGCGCCGCCGAAGGAGGCGAGGAGCTCGTCGACCGTCGGGACGGTGCCGCGGGGGGGACGCTGGCGGCGCTTGGGCACGGGGGCCTCGTTGCCGTCCTCGTCGAGCACGGCGACTCCAAGCTCGAGCCGCTGCCGAAGCGCGCGGGCATCGTCGAGGCTGAAAGGCGGGTCGGGGATCATGGGCGGTTGCTCCGTCGGTGGTGCGGGTGGTGGTGCTCGGGTTGGGCGTCGAGAGCGCGGTCGGGCGCGCTACTCGATGCCGTAGGAAGCGGGCGCCGGGCTCGGGGGGGCCATCCCGACCACGGCGCCGGCGCGCCGCGGCGGCCCGATCGCCGGGCGGCCGCTCGCGAGCCACGCCGCCGACTGCGCCAGCCATCCGTCGAGGTTCGCCCCGAGGGCGCGGCCGTCGAGCGTGGCCTTGTAGCCGTCGCCGCCGGCGGCGAGCCACTCGCCGGCGAGCCGCAGCCGCTCGAGCGCCTCGGGTTCTCGGCGCAGGCGGTCGAGCTTGAACACGCCGCCCCGGTCGGGCCTCGAGGCGACGAACCGCCCCGAGCTCGCGAGGGCAAGGGCCTCGAGCGCCTGCTCGCGTGTGCATGAGAACCGGGCCGGGTTGTCGGGCGCCTGGTCGGGGTTGCCTGCGGCGGCCGGTTCGGGCGAAAGCAGCTCTAGGGGCTCGGGCGCAGGGCGCGGCGGCGGCGGCGGCGGAGCTGCCGCAAGGCTTTTAAGATCCCTTCCCTTCCCTTCCCTTCCCTTCCCTTCCCTATCCCTACCTGTTTTTTGCATCCCGTTTGCATCCAAAACCGCGCCCGTTTGCATCGGATCGTGGCCGTTTGCATCCCTTTTGGATCCCGACCACCGCTTTTCGGCCGCCGAGCGCCGCAGATCGGACACAGAAACGCCGACCTCCTCGCGCTTCGCGGCGCCTTCCGCCTTGCGCAGAACCCACCGCGGAGCGTGCTCCCACAGCGCATGCAGGCGGTAGCCGCCGCGCACCGGATCGGGCTCGATGAATCCAAGCCCTGCCGAGCCGCCCGCATGGAGAAGGGCCTCGAAGAGGGCGCCGGGCTCGCCGCCCCACTTGGCCGCCATCTCGACGTCCTGCTCGTCGCCGAGGTGATCGTCGGCGCGGTCGTAGGCCGCATCCCACAGCGTCTCGAGGGCCCCGCGCGCCACGAGCACCCCGAGGCCGGGGGCGGCGCCGTTCAAGGCGTGGGCGAGGCGCAGGAACTTCCGGTTCTTGTCGAGGCCGCAGCGCGCCATGCTAGGCCCTCCACTCGATCACGGCGGCCGGGCCGGCGGTGCGCAATCCACCCGGGCACAGGTATACGAGGCGCCACCCCTGCGCGATCCAGGTCGGCAGGTCGGCCGCCTCGACCAGCGAGCGGCGCGAGACGATCACGAGCGCCCCCTGCACTCGGAGCCGCCCGCCTCGCCGCCCGCCGCAGCCCACAGCGGCCGGGCGAACGGCGGCCGCATGGGAACGAGGGGAGGCGGGAAGCTCCGAAGGCAGGGAACGATCGTGGTCATGGCTCGCCTTTCAAGTCGGGTGCGCTGCTGCGGGCAGCTCGCCGACACGCCGATCCGTTGCAGATCGGCCGGTGGGTTGTCAAGAAAAATGCAGGTCAGCGACGGGGCGGGAGCTGCCAGTCGTAGGAGGGTCGCGCGGCGATCTCGACCTTGCGGGGGCGGAGCTCGGGCGTGCGGAAGTGCACGGGGCGCGAGCGGTCGATCGGCCGCGGCGGGGGCTCGTGGGGCGCACCTCGATCGGGCAGGCGCTCGGGCGGGGGCTCGGGCACCTCGGGGCCCCGAGTCGGCCGCGGCGGGCGGGGCAGGCGCTCGGGGGCCACCTCGGGGCGCTCGGGCGGCGTGATCCTCGAGGTGGCGGCGTAGCGCCGGCGAGCCGCGGCGATCTCGAGCGCGGGCAGGGTGCGGATCAAGGCGTCGGCGAGCACCTCGCCGAGCGTGCACCCGCGCGACTCGGCGGTGCCCGAGACGGCGAGGTAGAGATCGGCCGGGATCCGCACGGTGCGGTGTGCCATCGCCTCGACCCTAGCGCAGCGCCGCGACGGCCGCGAGCAGGAGGCCGCCAGCGAGCACGCACCACGTCGTCGCGCGCGCTACCTCGAGGCGGGCGCGCTCCTCGCGCTCGTAGCTGGTCGGCAGGCGGCGGAGCACCGGGATCTCGTCGCAGTAGCGGGTCACCATCGGGATCACCTCGGGGCGAACAGGGAAGGCTGCGCCGGATCCGCGGCGCCGGTGGCCTCGCCGCGCGGGCCGGGCAAGTTGGGGTTGGCGGCCCACGCCGCGGCGAGCCGGGCGTGCTCCTCGAGGGCGTCGCCGCCGATGGCGCGCCGACCTCGGCGCATCGCCGCGGCGATCGTGGTGCCCGCGCCGCAGCACGGATCCACCACGAGATCGCCGGGCCGGCTGTAGTGCTCGACGAGCTGCTCCATGAGCCAGATCGGCTTTCCTCCGACGACGGGGAGCTTTCCGCCTTGCCCGGCCGGGAGCACGTATCCGCCCGGGAGCGTGCCCCACCGTTGAAAGTCGCGCGAGCGCGGGCGCGACACGACGATCCAGGTGGTCCAGTTGGAAGGCCCATCGCCGGCGAGGCGCACGCGCGAGCCGGGCGCGTAGTAGGGCAGGGGCGCGAACGTGTAGCGGCCCGCGGCCGTCAGGGCCTGCTCCCACGCGCGGGCGAGCTCGTGGTCGGTGATCGAGACGATCCAGCCGCGCACGAGAGGCGACCAGCGCGAGACGAACGCGCCCACGTCGGAAGGCGTCCACGCGCTGTAGTCGATGGCGCGGCGACGGTTCAGGCCGACGGAATAGACGGCGCCCGTGCGCGCGTCGCGGCGCATCCGCGCTTCCTCGCCGTCGAGTCTCGACGGCGCCACGGCGTCATCGTGCCCCGTGTGCGTCCGCTCCGAATAGGGCGCGTCGACGAGCAGCGCGTCGGCTCCCCCGCCGGCCTCGACGTGCTCGGCGAGCGCGCGCCACTCGGCGAGGAGCACCTGCGCCGAGGGCGAGGCGAAGAGGGCGGCCGTCATTCGGTGGCCTCGGGCTCGGGCGCCTCGCCCGCCTGGTCGGCCTGGTCGAGAGCGAGCGCACCATGCGCGGGCGGGCGGGGCGCCTCGACGTCGAGGAGCATCCGTTGCACCCCGGCGGAGGCCGCTTCGCGCAGCCCGGCCTCGGCGATCGCGCAGTAGGACGCCTCGCGCTCGATCCCGACAAACCGATAGCCGTCGAGCAGCGCGGCGATCCCGGTCGAGCCCGAGCCGGCAAAGGGGTCAAGGATGGTCCCGCCGGGCACGCACAGCCGGTTGATCGCCCGCATGAGCTCGATCGGCTTGCCCGCGATGTGTCGCTTTTCAGCGACGAGCACCGGCACGCGCAGGCACCCCGGGAGCACGGGCACGCCGGGCCGCTCGGGCATCGGCCCGTTGCTCGCCCACACGATGTATTCGCACTGATTGCGGGGGCGCGAGAGCTTCGGCCGCACTCCCTCGCCCTTGTCCCACGGGACGATCCCGCGATAGATCCACCCGCCGGCCTGCACCGCATCGATCGTCGCTCCGATCTGCCGCCAGTCGGTGAACACGCACAGCGGGGCGGCCGGGCGCGACACGCGCAGGCACTCGGCGAGCCACAGCGCTTCCCAATAAGCGAACGCGCGTTGATCCCGCGTGTCGCCGGTGAAGTCGGGGCGCTCGATCTTCGTCGAGGAAGAGACGTATTTAAGCGTGGTGGAAGCCATGCGATCGCCGCGGAAGGCGCCGCCGGAGGAGTAGGGCGGATCGGTGATCACGGCGTCGATCGAGCCGTCGGGGATCTTGAGCAGCTCGAGGAGCGTCTCGCCTCGGAGGAGCTCGTAGCGCGGAGCGGTCATTCGGTGGCCTCGTCGGAGTCGGGCGGATCGTTGTCGTCGGGGTCGGCGAAGTCGAGGGGCGCCTGCAGCTCCTCGGGGGCAAGAGGCGTGATCACGAGCTCGACGCGCGGGCGCGCCGGGTCGAGGCGCAGCGGGAGCGCGCCGTCGGTGGGCATCGGCCATCCCTGGATCTGCCGGTCATTGGCGACAACCCCGGCCGTCTGCAGCACGTCGCCGATCGCGTCGAGGTAGCCCGACAGATCCCCCAAGTTGCGCGCGCGGTAGATCCTCGCCTCGACGAGCACCGGCACCTCGATCGGCTGCGCGGAGCGGCCCGCGCCGAGGCACCGCAGGCACGGGCGAGAGCGCTTGCGTCCGGTGCCTTTGCAGTTGGTGCACGTCACCGCAGCGCCGCCGCGCAACTCGGCGAACCGACGTTGCAGCGGCGGCGCCACGGCGCGCTCGTAGTCGGCGAAATCCTCCGACGGGCTCACGATCGGGCGGTCGCCCTTTTTGCAGCGCGGACACCTCGCCCCCACGTAGAAGATCCGTGGTGAATTTTTCTTCGTGGTCGGGGAGCGCCCGATCGTGAACCGGATCGGATCCATCAGTCGACGTCGGCCTCGTCGCCCTCGTCGCCCTCGCCGCCGTCGTTCGTGTCGGTGACGGTGATCTTCGTCTTGCCGAGGGTGATCGCGTAGATCCGGCCGTTCTCGGCGCGGTACTGCTCGCGCCCGTGCTTGCGCAGGAGCTCGATCAAGGCGTCGCGCGTCTCCTGCGTCTTTTTCCGCGCGCTCGTGAGCCGCTCCGCCGTCTTGCGGTACGCCTCCGCCGCCAGCTCGATCTCCTCGATCGGCTTCTCGCGCTCGGTCCCCGGGATCTGCTTCTGCCTTGCCATGCGGGCCTCTCTTTCCGTCGGTGCTACGTGGTGGGCGTGGTGCTACGCACGATCCGTCGCGGACCATCCGCAATCGGAGCATTCAAGAATTGTGGTGGTGCACGCGGAGCAAGGCGGGTTGCCGAGAAAGCATGTGCAACTCTCCGGCGACGCTGCCGCGAGGATCTTTCCGTCGCATCCTCCCCTCCCACAGCGCTCTCCCTCGCCCATGCCCAAGATCTCGGCGAATTGGGCCAGTCGCGCGCGCAACTCCTCGGTTGGCTTCCAGCCGTTCGCCGCGAGCGCGTCGATCGCTTCCGAGGCGGTGGCGCGGTCGACCTCGTAGGGGAGTCCCGCGCGCTGCAGGCACCGCACCTGCGCGAAGGTCGCCCGGCCGTCGGCCGCGCGCTGCCGCAACGTCGCCGCAAGCTGCGCGGCCTGCGTCGGCTTGATCCGGTCGGCCTGCAGCCCCGGCGCGTGGCGCTTCAAGTACGCGAGGTTGGCCTCGTAGGAGGTGCCATCGTCGGCCGCCACCACGCCGAGCGTCGCGTCGACGAGCTCGAAGGGGTCGACGTCGACCGCGCGGTAGCTGGCAAGGTCGAGCATCCGACGCCGGCGCTCCTCGGCGAGCTCGCGCGTTGCCTGCTCGATCGCCGTGAGCACGTCGAGGCCCGGGCGCTCCGCCATCGCGCGCGACGCCTTCGCCTTGACGGCGGGATCGACGTCGGCGCCCCCGAGAATGTCGATCGGGCAGGCGAGCGAGTGCCGCCCCGCGTTGCCCTGGAAGTCGAGGATCAACAGGTCGCGCTTCCCGGGGTGGATCCGAGTGCCGCGGCCGACCATCTGCGTGTAGAGCGCCCGGCTTTTCGTCGGGCGCACCACCGCCACGCACTCGATCGATGGCTCGTCGAACCCCTCCGTCCACAGCGCGCAATTGACCAGCCGCCGGAACTTGCCCGCGGCGAAGCTCGCGAGGGTCGAGCGGCGGATCTCCGTCTCGGTCCCGCCGTCGCAGGCCCGAGCGCTCTCGGGCTCGTAGCCGTTCAAGGCGGCCGCGAGCGCGTGCGCGTGGGCCACCGTCACGCCGAAGATCATTGTCTTGCGCGAGCCGGCGGCGTCGACGATGGCACCCGCCACCGCCTGCAGGAGATCGGGATCGAGGAGCACCGCCTCGAGATCCCCCTCGTTTAGGTCGCCCGCGGTGGTGCGCACGCGCGACAGGTCGAGGCCCTCGACGTGGATCGCGCGCTGCCGCACCGGGCAGAGGTAGCCGTCGCGGATCGCGTCGCGGATCGCGTAGACGTGGGCCACCGACTCGAATGCCCGCGCCATCGCCACCTTGTCGCCCCGGTCGGGCGTCGCCGTGATCCCGACCACCCGAGCGTGCGGGAAGTGATCCAAGATCGTGCGATAGGTGCGCGCCGGCGCGTGGTGCGCCTCGTCGACGATCACCGTCGCGAAGGCGTCGGCCGCGAAGCGCTCGCGGCGCCGGTCGCCCGCGAGCGTCTGCACCGTCCCCGCCACCACGTCGAGGCGCTCGACCTCGCCCGCGTGCTCGTCGGCCATCTCGATCCCGACCGTGAGCCCGTGCGCTCGCATGCGGGCCGCCCCTTGGCGCACGAGCTCCTCGCGGTGAGCGAGCCACAGCGCCCGGCCCTGCGGCCGCCGGCGGAGCACGATCTCCGTCCCGGTGGTCGTCTTGCCGGTGCCGGTGGCATGCACCACGAGCGTTGACCGCACGCCGCGCGCCAGCTCCGCGTCCACGGCGTCGGCGGCGGCGACCTGGTGGGGCCACAAGGTCGAGATCAAGATCTGCCCTCCTGCATCGCGGCGAGCCGCTCGGCGAGCACGAGGGGCCGCTCGTCGATGCGATAGGCGCCGAGGTTGACCTGCGCGGCGCGGAGCTCGTCGGCCGCCAGCGCCTTTTCTTGGGCGCGCCGCGCCTCCTGCTCGGCGCGCTCGCGGGCGAGGCGCTCGCGCTCGATCCGCTCCTGCTCGGCACGCTCGCGCTTCGCCCGTCGCTCGGCGATCTCCCGCGCGAGCCGCTCGGGGTCGGGGTTGTAGCGCGTGAGCGTGTAGCGGCCCTCGGAGCGCTCGAGCGCCTCGCCGTCGCGCACGAGCCGGTCGAGGATGGCGCGCGCGATGGGCCCGCCGTGCAGGCTCACCTCGGCGCGCGTGGCGCCGAGCCCATGCTCGAGGAGTCGGCGCACGGTGGCCTCGATCGGTCCGCTCACAGCCCGAGCAGCTCCGCCGCCTTGATCCGGCCGCCGCTCCACGCCTCGATCGCCCGCGCCACCTGCGGCGAGGGCGTAGAGTCGCCGCGCGCGATGTTGCCGAGTTGCGCGTGGCCGATGGTGCCCCCGCGGATCTTGCGCTTCGCGGCGACCTTGGCGATCTCGGCGGCTGCCGTGAGGTAGGAGATCTCGCGCTCGCGCAGGAGCGCAGCGAGGGCGGAGGTTGCGCGCGTGAGGCGCCCCGCGGCCGTCGGCTTTGCGTTGCGTGTCATGCCCCCGTGCTACACGAGCAGGAGCAGATCCGTCAAGTATTATTCGCTTGATTTTCTCTGGATCGATCGCGTAGTGGTGAAGCACGCCGCGCCCCGATGCGGCGCAACCACCACGAGGAGCCCACCGCATGCCCGCCAAGCCTCGCACCACTCCCGCCCCCGAGCCCGCCGCCAGCGTCAAGAGGCCGATCCCGCGCCTCGAGTTGACCGCGCCGGGCGTGCTGCTCCTCGCCCAAGCGCCCGACCACCTCGACCGCTCCACGGATTTTGTCGCGCGCCTCGACGGGCACGATCGGCCCGTGTGGAAGGCGATCGAGCACGCGGTCGACGTCGCGCGCCGCGTGGCGCTGCTCGAGCGCGAGGGCGCCGATCGGGACACGACGCACCGCCGGCCCTACTCGCGGCGGGGTGGCCGGTGAGCGGCGCCGGCGCGATCGATCTGCCCGAGGCCCTCGGCTGCGCGATCTGCGGCGCGGCCGGGATGGGATGGGCCGCCTACCTCGAGCACGTCGCGGCGCATGGGATGCCGGGGCAGGAGGCGCCGGCCGCCTGGCAAGCCATGCGGCGCACGTTCGTAGGCGCTTCCGAGGTGCCCGCGGTGCTCGGGTGCAACCCGTGGGATTCCGCGCTCGACGTGTGGGCGTCTAAGGTGCTCGGGGTCAGCAAGCGGAAGGCCCACCTCGAGAACCGCGAGACGGCCACGCTCGGGCATCTTATGGAGCCCGTGCTGCTCGCCGACTACGCGCGCCGCCACGGCGTCGAGGTGCGGCCGTCGCCGACCCTGCGGCACGCCGCCGAGCCGTGGTGCGGCGCCACCCCCGACGGCGTGGCCTCGTCGGGCGAGCTGCTGCAGGTCAAGCTCGTCGGCGCGCGCATGCTGCACCACTGGCAAGGCCCGGGCGGGCGCGGCGATTGGGTGGTGCCGCAGTACGTGCTCGTGCAAGTGCAATGGGAAATGTTCGTCGCCGGGGCGTCGCGCGCCGTGGTGATCGCCGGGCTCGGCGGGACGGACCGCGAGGATCTGCCGGTCGGGCGCGACGAGGAGATCATCGAAGGCGCGCGCGAGCTCGTGCGCCTGTTCTGGCACTCCTACGTGCTGCCCCGGGTGGTGCCCGAGATCTTCGATTCTCCCGACGATGACACGCTCCGCGCGCTCTACCCCCGCAACCTCGGGCGCATGGAGCGCGCCCCCGACGAGGTGGTCGAGCTCGCGCACCGCTACGCCGAGGCGCGGGAGGCCGCGAGCAACGCGGAAGAGGTGAAGGAGCGAGTCGCCGCGCAGCTCAAGGCCGCGATCGGGGCGCTCGACGGTTACGAGCTTCCGCACGGCGGCCGCGTGACGTGGAAGGCGGCGAAGGCGAGCCCCTCGTGGAAGGGGATCGCCGAGCACCTCGCCGAGCAACTCGGGCTCGGTCCGGCGGCGCTCGCGTCGCTGGTAGAGCAGCACACCGCCGGGCATGGTTCGCGCCGCCTGCACGTCGCCGTGAAGTAGGCGCACCACCACCACCGACAGGAGAGAGCGACATGAGCGACCAGCGAAACAACGGGGGCGGCGCCCTCGTGCCCGCACCGCGAGGCGGGCAGATCACCACGCGCAGCGAGGCCGGCGACCTCGAGGCCCTGCCGATCGTCGAGACGGCTACCGCGCAGCTCGCCGCCGCCGAGGAGGCGCGCGTCAAGGCCCGTGCCCTCGTGGCGATCAATAGGCCCCGCGACATGCTCACCGTGCGCGCCCGGCTGCTCGCCGAGTGCGCCCGGCCGGGGTTCGCCGCCGTTGCGCGCTACTCCCTGCCCCGCGGCGGCAAGTCGATCCAGGGCCCGACGATCCGCTTCGCCGAGGCGGCCGCGCGGGTCATGGGCAACCTCGAGGTGTCCGCGGCCGTGATCTACGACGACACGGCGAAGCGGTTGATCCGCGTCACCGTCACGGACCTCGAGAGCAACCACAGCGAGAGCGCCGACGTCACCGTCGAGAAGGTCATGGAGCGCCGCCAGATCAAGCCCGGCGAGACGGCGATCGGGCGCCGGATCAACTCGCAGGGCGAGCCCGTCTACATCGTCGCCGTGCCCGAGAGCGAAATGCCGGTGCGACAGGGCGCCGCCGTCGCGAAGGTGCGGAGGAACCTGATCCTCGCCCACCTGCCCGGCGACATTCTCGAGGAAGCCCAGGATGCCGCCAAGGCGACGGCGGCGCGGGCCGACGCCGCCGATCCCGCCGCGGCGATCAAGCGCCTGGCCGACGCCTTCGCCGGCCTCGGCGTGCTCCCCGACCAGCTCCGCGCCTACCTCGGGTGCGACCTCGGGGCGGCGTCGCCGTCGCAGATCGAGGAGCTGCGCGGGATCTTCGCGGCGATCCGCGAGGGCGCGGCGACGTGGCGCGACGTGGCGCAGGCGGCCGCGGGCGGCGACGCCGAGGCCGACAAGCTCAAGGCGAAGATCGCCGAGGAGCGCAAGCGGGCCCGCGGCGCCAAGCCCGACGCCGCCAAGCCGGCCGCGAGCGCCGCCGCCGCCACGAGCAGCGGGAAGCCCGCCAGCGCGGCGAAGGAGGCGCAGCCGGCCGCGAGCGCCTCCGCCGCGGGGCCGCAGCCCTGCGCGCGCTGCAAGGGGACCGACGACGGGGTGGCGTGGAACGGCGATGCGTGGGCCCACCCCGCCGACGATGCGCGGTGCCAGATCGCCCCCCCGCACGATCCCGCGACGGGCGAGGTGCTCCCGGCCGCCGAGCCCCGCGAGCCCGGCGCCGAGGGGTAGGCGGCGGGGCAGGTGCGCGCCCATGCGCAGGCGGCGAGATCGACCGCCGCGCATGGGCGCCACCGACGGGGAAGAAAAAATAGTTGCGATTTATTCTTGCGCGCGCGGAGCGTATCGCTTAGATTCTTTTCATGCCCGCCACGAACCGCACCGCCAGCCGCTACCCCGCCCGCCCCATCGCCTACACGCACGGCAAGTGCACCCCCTGCCGTGCCTACTATCAGTGGGAGGGGAAGCCCCTCCTGCGCGATGCGCGTTGCCCCCGCTGCTCGCAGCCGCTCGAGCGCACGTGCAAGGGCCACCTGCCGGGGGTGATCTTTGAGCGCGTCTCGGGCGAGTCCGTCGCGGCGTCGGTGAGCGTGAGCGCGATCCGCCGCGTCAACCACGGCGACGTGCGGTGTACGCCGTGCGGCGAGCGCGCCGAGCGCATCGGCTTTGCGGTCGAGTCTACGCGGGTTCCCGTCGGCACCGTCTGCGCCGGCTGCGGCAACGTGATCGGCTAGCCCGCCTTCCCCTTCCCCGCACCACGAGGAGCCCGCCACCATGATCAAGCGCCCCACCGACGAGCAGATCCAAGCCCTTTCCGCCGAGGCCGCCTCTCACGCCGCCGAGGTGCGCTAGTGGCCGCCGGGAGCAAGCTCGACGCCGCCGTGCGCAGGATCTCGGTGTTCGCCTCGTGGGAGGATCTCTCTTCGTCGATCCGTCGCGGGTACACCCCGACGATCCGCGTCGACGCCGCGGCCTGCCCGACCCCGGCCGACGTCCGCGCCGCCGAGATCGTGCGCCGCGCCTGCGTCTACTTCGGGCACGCCTACTTCGACGGTGCGCGGATGGTGCGTCAGTGATCGCCGCCGGGAGCGCGTCGGAGCCGCGGCTGCGCGACGCCGATCCGGCCGCGGTGCGGATCGCCCGGGCCCGCCTGCGCGAAATGAGCGAGGCGATCGGCGAGGCGATCCGGGTGCGGTGCCGCCTCGAGCAGCGCTCGCCGGTGGGCACCCTGAATGCCGCCGCCGGCCTCGTGCTTGCCGCCGATCTGCGCGAGCGTGGGCACACCGCGCACGAGGCGCTGCAGTCGGCCGCGCAGGCGATCGCCGAGGAGTTGATTCCGTGAAGGCCCCTGCTCGCGTCTACCTCGGGCCTCGCGTGTCGGTGCCCTGCTCGTCGCTGGTCGAGGCGTCGACCATCTGCCGCGCCTACATCGTCGAGGAAGGGATCGGCTCCTCGAGGTGGCGCGGCGGCGCCGTGGTCGACGCCGACGGCGCCCACGTCGGCCGGATCTCCTACAACGGGCGCGCGTGGTCCCCCGACGATCGCCCCGATCGCACCGTCGACGAGGCGCTCGGGTGGCGCTCCCCGGTCGACCGCGCCGGCCTGCAGTAGCTCGCACACCCGCCACCACGTCACCAAGGAGGATCTAGCCCATGCCCCGCAAGCCCAAGCCCAAGGCCCCGCCGACCTCGCCCGCGAAGCTCGAGACGCTGCTCGTGCGCCTCCCTCACGATGATCGCGCGTGGCTCGTCGATCTGTCTGCGCGCGTCGGCCTCGATGTGTCCGTCGTCGCGCGGATCGCCGTCGCCGACCTGCGCCGCTCGGGGTGGAGCCCGGCCGCCGCGATGCACCGCCAGCTCGGCGGCAAGTAGCCGCCCCGTCCCCGCCCCGCTCCGCACCACCACCACCACCACCACGAGGAGCCCGCCCACCATGAGCAACCCCGACAAGCCCACCACCACCCCGCCCGAGCCGCTGCGCGTGATCGGCCTGCGCGTGAGCAACTACAAGCGCCTGGTCGCGCTCGACCTGCAGCCCGACGGCCGGGCCGTCGTGCTCGGCGGCCGCAACGCGAGCGGCAAGTCCTCCACGCTCGACGCGATCGCCGATGCGCTCGGGGGTAAGCGCCGCGGCGCCGGGACGGAGGTTCCCCTCCGGTCGGGCGCCGTCCGCGGCGAGGTGCGCGTCGACCTCGGCGCCGCGATCGTCACCCGCCGCTGGTCGCCGACCTCCGACGCGCTCACCGTCGAGGCCCCGCCGGGCTCGCCGATCAAGTCGCCGCAGGCGTGGCTCGATCGGGTGCTCGGCGATCTCGCGTTCGATCCGCTCGCCTTCGCGCGACAGGATGCGCGCGCGCAAGCCGAGACGCTGCGCCGCCTCTCGGGCCTCGACACGCGCGAGATCGACGAGCGCCGCGCCAAGATCTACGCCGAGCGCACCGCGGCGAACGCCGAGGTGAAGCGCGCCCGGCTCGCCCGCGAGCAGGTGGTGGTCGGCGCGCCGCCGCCGGCCGCCCCGCCGCGCCCCGTGCTCGGGGAGCTGCTCGCCCGCCGCGACGGCCACCGCGCCACCATCGCCGCCAACAAGGCCGCCCGCGCCTCGGCGCAGGAGATCGCCGACGCGCTCGACGAGGTGATCGCCCGCCGGGCCGGGATGCACGAGGAGCGCGCCAGCCTCGCCCGGGACCACGAGGCGCTCGATCGGCTCCCCGCGTGCTTCGCCACCATCGCCGCCGACGCCGAGCGCTGGCGGATCACCGCGGCCGCCCACTTCGGCAAGCTCGCCGACGCGATCCGGTCGGCGGAGCTCGCCGCCAAGGGCGCCAGCGAGACGGCCTCCGTGGAGCTCGCGCGCGCCGTGGGCCACCTCGAGGAGCTGCGCCAGGGCGAGCTCGCGCTCGACAAGGAGATCCGCACGCTCGAGGCGAAGCGCGCGGCGTCGCTGCAGGAGATCGCCCACCTGGTCGACCCCACCGACGAGGAGATCGCCGACGCGGAGCGGGCGCTGCGCGAGGCCGACGCCGCCACCGCGGCCCACGAGGAGGGGCGCCGCAAGCTCGACGTCTACAACGCGGCGGTGCGGCTGCAGCGCGAGCGCGTGGCGGAGCTGCAGGCGGCGGAGGGGCGCGCCGACCAGCTCGACGCCGAGATCAAGGCGCTCGACGAGCAGCGGCTCGCCGCCATCGCCGCGGCCCGGATGCCGATCGAGGGCCTCGCGCTCGACGGGGACGCGGTGCTCTACCGCGGGGTGCCCTTCGCGCAGGCGTCGCAGGCGGAGCAGGTGCGCGTCGGCGTGGCGATCGGCGCGGCCCTCAACCCGACGCTGCGGGTGGTGCTCGTGCGCGAGGGCGCCTTCCTCGACGATGAGAGCCTGCGCGCGGTGATCGCGGCCGCCGAGTCGCACGGACTGCAGCCCTGGATCGAGGTGGTCGGCGACCGCGAGGGCGTGGGCGTGATCATCGACGACGGCCGCGTGCTCGCCGACCGTCTCCACGGTGAGGTGGCGCCGTGAGCGTCCGGTTGACGGCGGAGCAGTACTTGCGCGATCGGGGGTGGACCAAGGGACCGGGTGCTTCCGTGTGGTGCGACCCCATCCATGCGAGCGCCCCCTCGGATGGCACCGGAACGGTTGCGCCGTGCGTCGCGGAGCTCGACGCCATTACGATCCAGCTTTCCCGCGACGCCGCCGAGGAGCGCCGGTGCATCGCGGATGCGGTCAGCAACTCCGCCAGCCGCGCGAGCCGGGATGCTCCCCCCGAGCTTGCGGCGCAGCGCGTGCGGAACGCCGCGGTGCTCGCGTCGATGGTGTGGCGCGAGATCTTCGCCGTCGAGATCGTCGACGGGGAGCAGCCCGAGACGTCGGGCGAGGTGGCGCCGTGATCGGGCGTCTATTCGGGCGCCACCTGCGCGAGCGCCTCGACGCCGCCCTGGCCACGCTGCGGGACGTCGAGGGGCAGGCGGCGGCGCTGCGCCGGCGGGTCGAGGTGCTGCGGCGGCACAACTCCGACCTCGCCGAGCGCGCCGGCCTGGCAACCTCGGCGCAGGCCCGCGCCGATCGCATGGAGCACGTCGCGCGGGCCCTCTACGACGCGGCGAAGGAGGCCGACCACGGGTGCGGCCGGGACCTCGGGCGCGCCTGCCGCCTCTGCGGTGCGCTGCGGATCGCGGGTGGGCACCTCGGGGCCCGCGTCGAGGCCGGGCACTACCTCGGGGCGGGGCACGCTCCCGGGCCCGAGGAGCCCACCGTCACCGTGCGCCGCATGATCGAATACCGCGGCCCGCGCTCGCGCGTCGAGGAGGTGCTCGCCAAGTCGCTTCCCATCGGGCCGACCACGTGGCGGCCCCTGCGCGTGACGGTGGCGCCGCTCGACTGAAACGGCGAGGCCCCCGCCGGTGCGCTGGCGGGGGCCTCGTGTACGACGCTGCGCGGAGCTACTGCGCGGCGGGCACCGGCGGGCACAGCGAGCCGAGGGCGATCCCCTCGACGCCGCCGCCGGTGTTCACCGCCACCGCGACGGGGTAGTCGTCGCCGTTGGGCGCGCCGCCCGGGAGGCTGTAGAAGTAGAGCCCCTCGGGGTTCGGGGTCCCGTCGGGGAGCACCGGCACGTGGCCGTCGGGGCGCGAGATCGCGACGGGCTCCAGCGAGCCGAGCGCCTGCTTGACGCCGCGCGCCGCCGCCGCCGCGAAGCTCTCGGTCGCGGGGCTCGTGGAGCCGTTGTTGTTGCTGCCGTTGCCGCCGCCGTTGCCGTCGTCGGGCGCGTCGACCTCCAGGTCGAGCGACTCGGGCGGCGGGACGGCGGAGAGCGCGAGGGCGATGGCGGAGAAGTTGCGGATCGTGATCATCTTGAACATGAGGGGCCTCCGTGTGCTCCGACGGTACTACACCCCCCATGCCTGTTGAAAGTGCATCGGGTCGGGGGTCGGGAAGCGGCCGCCCCAATACCACCCGCACGCCTCGGCGTCGTCGAGGTAGGCGGCCGGAATGTCCGTCACCATCGGCGCGCGCATCGGGTTCCGGTCGGGGTTGAGATCGAAGGCGATCCCGTAGGAGTGCAGCGAGAGCAGATCGGGCCGGCCGCGCTTCGCCCTCGGCGCGAAGAACCCGACGCTGCGGATCACGTAGCCCGAGCCCGGGCGATCGGCCTCGGCGGCGATCCTGCGCGCCTCCCATCGCGAGAACAGATCCACCGCCCGATCGATCACGTCGCGGTTGAGGTAGACGGCGCGGGCATAGCCGGGGAGCTGCGCGCGCCCCATGAACCGCGCTTCCCACCCCCTCGGGGTGACGATCGCGCCGCTCTGCACCTGCAGGCGCCCGTAGCGCTCGACCAGCGCCGCGCGCCCGTGGAACAGCGGAGCGAGGCATGCGTCGGCGGGAGGTGGCGCCGCCTGCGCCGCGGCATCGTCGAGGGCCTCGACCTCGGCGCCCGCCTGGTCGGTGGTGGGGTCCGCGCTCGTGGCGGGGTCGATCTGGTCGGGCATGTTGCACGCTCCTCGCGTGGTAGGCTGGCCGCGTTGCCACCCCCTGTTAGGGCGGGCCTCGCGGGGGGATGGTGAAGGCCCCGGGCGTCGTCGCTTGGGCGGCGGCGGCGCCCGGGGTGCTAGGTCGCCTTGTCGCGGGCCGCGGCCTCGGCGATCGCGGCGGCGTCGTCGGCCTCGACCTGCGCGCGCAGGCTCGACAGGTCGGCGATCATCTCGTCGACCGCGGCGTAGGCGGTGGCGCGCGCCGCCTCGAGATCACGCTTCCGGCCCGTCACGTAGTCGATCGCCATCGGCGCGAGCTTCGTCCCGAGATCGGCGAGCAGCGAGAGCACCGCGGCGGCCGTCACCGCACACCCCCATCCGCCAGCGCGCCGCCATCGGGCGCGGGCGCCTCGATCGCGCGGAGCTGCTCGATCGCGCGCTCGACGTCGGCCACCATCGCCGCGATGCGCGAGGCGAGCGAGAGCGTCACGGCGCGGTCGGCGTCGGCCTGCTTTCCGATGCGCGCGGCGTCCCCGAGGCTCGGCGCGAGCACGTCGATCCGCGCGAGCACCGGATCGCGGTGCGACTCGTAGGGCGCCAGCGCGGCCCGGCGGCACACGTCGGGGCTCGGCGCCGCCTTGCACTCGGGGTGCGCCGCGAGGATCTCCCGCTTGTGGGCGGCGTCGTAGGCGCGGAAGCCGGCGATCGCCTCGTCGCCGGCGGCCGCGGCCGCGTGGAGCGTGTCGTAGGCGCCAGCGCAGCCGCTCGCCGCGCAGCCGAGGGCGAGGAGCAGCACGAGCGCGGGGCCCGTGCTCGCCGCCGCCGGGCGGAGCTTGTTGATCGCCGTGCCGAAGATCTGGTCGAGGTACACCGCGCCCGGCGAGCCGCCGGCGACGATCACCGCCTCGATCCAGCTCCCGCCGTTGGCGTAGCGCTCGAGCAGCGCCACCACCACGCCGCCGAGCGCCGTTGCGAGCGGGATCCACGCCTTCGCCTCGGGCCGCAGGCGCACGATCCAGTCGAGCAGGTGGATCGCGAGCTTCACAAGCAGCGCGAGCAGCCCGGCGAGCTTCACCGCGCGGAGCACCTTGTCCCCGGCGGCGTTCGCCGCCTTGATCGCCGCCACGTCGCGCTGGATCTCCCCGGCGGCCGCCAGCGCATCGCCGAGGCCGCCCGCGGGCGCGGAGGTGGGGAGCGCCACGGGCGGTAGCACCGGCGGCGTTGCGGTCGAGCCGGAGAGCGCCACGGGGGCGGGCATGGGCTCGAGCGTCACCCCCGCGTCGGGGGGCGAGTCGGCGAAGGCGCGCGCGGTGGCGAGCGAGACGCCGACGAGCAGGAAGAGGGGCAGGAGCAGCGAGAGCGCGGATCGGTAGAGCATCGGAGGGCCTCCCTGTAGGGGTCCCGACGATGCTACCGCGCGGGGGCGCTCACCGTCACGATCTGCCGCCGGTGCTCGTGGTCGATGCGGCTTGCGAGCGCGATCGCGCCGACGAGCGCGAGGTAGAACAAGGGGTAGGCGACGAGCGCGATCACCCCGTAGCCCGCGCCGCGCTTCACCGCCTCGATCGTGTCGGTGCTCATGTTCGCTTGCTCCTCGTGCCCGGGTCGGCCTGCGCCTGCGCCCGGATCACCTCGACGGAGGTTGCCACCTGCGCCAGTCGCCCGTCGATGGTCGCGACGGTGCGCGATAGGTTGTCGAGGCCCGTTGCGTGCGACGAGCTCGCCGCGGCCGCGGTGTGCAGCGCGGAGATCTGATCATTGATCCGCAGGTGCGTCCGCTCGCCCTGCCTCTCGATCGCGCGCACGCTATCGCGCAAGTCTCCGAGCGTCTCGAGGAGCTTGATCGTGTCGACGCCGCCGGCCGGCGCCGGGGCCGCGTGCTGCGTGGCGGTGGCCGCGGCCTGCTCCTCGAGGCGCACCGCGCGCCGCTCCTCGCGGCGAGCTGCGGCCCGATCGTCGAGGTAGCGCAGGAGCACCACGGCGCCGGCGAGCATCCCCGACACGATCGCCACTACTTGCGCGGCGCCGGGTGGGAGCGACGGCGCGATCTCGGGGGAGGCGACAGCCTCGAGGAGCACGGCGGCGAGCGCGGGCGGCATGATCTGCCGGTCAGCGTGCCACAAGCCCCCGGATGCGGCGCAGGAGATCCGGCCGCGAAAAGCCGGCGGCCGCGGATTCCAGGGCGGGCAGGCGCTCGCCGCGCGTGCCGCACCACCACCCGCGCCCGCGTGAGTACTCTGCCGTGCGCGCGTCGGGGAAACCCGCATCGCGCAGCAGGGCCTCGTAGGCGGTGCAGGTGGGCGCCCACCAATTCCAGCCGGGCACCGCGGCGCCGAGGTAGCGCGCCGAGCAGGGCCCCGGCGGATCCGCGATCGACTCGATCGCCACCGCTCCGCCTGGTCGCAGCATCGACCAGAGGATCACCGCGGCGAGGGGTAGATCGGTGAGGTGGTAGAGCACGCCGGGCACGTACACGAGATCGAACGCCTGCCACCATTCATCTTCGGTCGGGTCGATCTCGTAGAGCGAGCACGTGCGCACCTCGCCGGGCACCTGCCACGCGCGGAGCTGCGTGCGCGCCATCGCGGCGAAGTCGGGCACCTCTTCCACGCACACGACGCGCCGGGCCCCGAGAGCGTGGAGCAGTAGCGCCTCCGTGCCATCCCACGCGCCCACGAGGGCGCACGCCTTGCCCGCGACGTGCTCGTGGCGCAGCCCCGCGGGAGCGCCGAACAGCCGCGCCGCGTTGCTCGCAAACCGATCATCCATCGCGCCGTGCAAGTAGGCGCCCGGGCCGATCCGGCGGTCCGCTCCCCACACGGGATGATCAAGGAAGGTCCCCACGTTGGCGCGGTAGACGGCCGCCCATCTGTCGTAGGCCGCGCGCGAGGCGAACGGCTCGACGGCGGCGAGGAAGTCGGCGGCGGTCATGCCGCGCAGGGTGCCGAGGTTGTAACGCTCCTCGACGAGGGCGGCGTAGCGCTCGGCGCCGGGGTGGTCGGCGCCGATCATGCGGGGTTTGGGGCGGGTCATGCGGGCATCCCTCGACGTGCGCGCCAGTCTCGCACGATCGCGAGCAGCTCCTCCACCACCCGCGCCCACGTGAAGCGCTCCGCCGCCAGCGCGGAGGCCGCACGCCGCAGGCGCAGGCGCTCGGGCGCCATCGCCGGGCCGCTCCACTTGCGCACCACCTCGACCAGCTCGGCGGGCGCTTCCCACCCGATGCAGTTGTCCCCCTCGACGAGCCCGAGGCCCTGCATATCGGGGAAGCGCCGCACCGCCACCACCGCGCCCGCGTGCATCGCGCGCTTGAGCCGGTCGGAGGTGTAGCGCTCGAGATCGTGAAAAAGGCTCGTGGAGATCGTGACCTTGGCGCGGTGCATGATGCGCGCGGCGTCGGCCTGCGCGGCGAAGGGCCGCACGAGCGGCTCGAGCGGCGAGCCGCGCCAGCCCGAGCCGTAGATCGTGAGCGAGCGCGGCAACGCACGCGCGAGGTGCCCGAGCACCTGCTCCCGGTCGCCGCCGAGGTGCCGATGGTGGCCGCCAAGGAACACGGCGCCGAGCTCCTCGGGGTCGCTCCCGTCGGCGGGCGGGTTCAAGTCGGGATCGATGCCGCAGCCGAGATAGCCGCACGCCGCGGCGACGCGCTCGTCGACCGCGAGCTTGCGCGCATAGGTGATCGAGTCGGCGAGGAGAAGATCGAAGCCGGCGCCGGCCTCGGCGAGCCACCGCTCGACGGGAGCGGCGCCCCCGGTCCGCACGTCGCCGGTCCACAGCGCGAGGCAACATCCCGGCGGGAGCGCCGCGCGAAGCGAGCGCGTCATCTCGGGGGACCACGCCGAGGATTGGATCTGCGCCCACACGAGATCCGGCCGGTGCGCGCGAGCAGTCGCGGCGATCTCGCGCGGGTCGCGGTTGTACCAAGGGATCTCGACGGTGGGCCCGATCCGCGCCAGCTCCCGCCGCAACCCGTCTTGCGGCTCGCCGTCGTAGCGCAGCGACAGGTGCAGGAGCCGCAACGGGGAACCCGCGGCGAGCGGCGAGCGGCGCGGGGGCATGCCCGGGCGCGGCACGTAGAGCCGGGGCCACTCCGTCGCCGTGGGGGGCGCCGCCTTGCTGGTCGACAGGGGCACGAACAGCGCGCGCCATTTGGGCCAATGGTCGGCCGCGATCGCCGCTTTGTTGCGAGCGCGCAGCGCATCCTCGTGGAGCAGGTCGCGGCACTCGACCCCATCGACCGAATCGAGGCGCAGCCCGAGGTGGTGGCACAGCACGCCGAGGGCGGAGTCGCCGCCATAGGTGCGATCGGAGCGGTGCGCCTGGTCGCCCCAGAACCCCCCGAGCCGCTCGACCACCGCCTCGAGGGCCTCCCGGCGGATCGTGATCTGGTTTGGGTGCAGCTCGCCCGCGAGGTGCTCGTGGCGCATCCCGAGCCCGTCGCCGCGGTCGAACCTCCACACGACGCCGGCGACGTCGCGGCGCTCCTCGAGGTGGCGCAGCGAGCGCGCGAGCGCGTCGCCGAGGATCACGACGTCGTCGTTGATCTGGCACACGTAGCGCCCGACGGTTGCGAGGTACCCACGGTTGAAGGCGTCGATCGCCCCCGTCATGCCCCCGAGCACCGGCACCACGTCTGCCTGCTCGCGCATCCACGGGAGCGCCGGATCCTCGGCGTCGCCGTAGGCGATCACGATCTCGTGCGAGAACCGCGAGCCGGCGAGCGAGGAGCGGATCGCCTCGACGCACCCGCGCAGGAGCTCGGGGCGCCGCACGGTGCCGAGTAGCACCGACACGTCGACCACCGCGGGCCCGGTGGCGGCGGCGGCGACCGTGGGAGGCGCGGCCGGTGCGGGCGGAGCGCTCGACCGCACCGCGGCCGGCCGATCGGCCTCGAGGTTGAGCGAGATCGAGGAGCAGCCGGTGCGCGCGTCGCGCGGGTGCGTCGCGAAGTCGGCGAGCGCGTCGATCTCGGGGTACTGCCCCGGGCGCCACGCGCGCACGTTCACGAGCCCGGCCTCGAGGAGCAGGCGCTCGAGGCGCTCCCGCCAGAACGCTTGACGGTGCCGGTCGGGATCCGCCGTCCGCGCCGAGTAGTCGCCGCCGAAAAGCACCGACAGGGCCGACGCCTCGCCGCCGTACGCGTGCCCGTTGATGCAGTTGTCGACCACGAGCCGCAGGTCGGGGACGGAGATCCGCAGCGTGCCCCCCGGCTCGAGCGCCGCCGCGAGGTGGGCGAGGATCGCGGGCGTTTCCTCGGCGTGCACGTGCTCGAGCACGTGGGAGGCGTAGATCGCCCGGAAGGTGTCCGCGGGCAGGTTGGGCCGCCGCAGATCGATCACCACGTCGCCGCGGCCTGCCACCGCGTCGGAGTTGATCCAGCCGGGGATCCGCTTGCCGCCGCACCCCAGGTGCAGCCGCGATCCCGGCGAGGCCGCCGCGATGCTCGAGGGCGCCGGCGGCGCCGAGGGGGCCGGGCGCATGCGGCCGGCGGTGGCATGACGCGCAGGATCCACCGCCCGGGCCGGCGCCGGCGCGGCTGCAGGAGCTCCCGCCGCGAGCTGCTCGATCGCCTCGGCGACCGTCTCGCGGTAGGGCCGCAGCCGCAGCGGGCGCGCGGGCGAGCGCAGCGCGAGAACGATCGCGTCGGCCCATTGCGCGATCGGCGCCGTCTGCGCGAGGAAGATCGCCCCCGTCCCCTCGCCGAGCGCGTGCCGCGGGCCGGGCAGGTTGGAGCACACGACGCGCGCACCACGAGCCGCGGCCTCGGCGACGGTGAGCCCGTATGTTTCGGCGACGGTGGGAGAGATCACCGCGGCCGCGCGGTCGAGGTAGGCGCTCGGGATCTGCACCCCCTCGAGGATCTCGACGTTGGGGAGCCCGCGCCAGTCGGCCACCTCGGCGACCGTGGCGCGGCCGGCGAGCACGAGGAAGCGCACCGCGGGCAGGAGCCGCGCCACCGCGAGCGCCACGTGCCCGCCCTTCACCCGGGCGGCGCTTGGCACGAGCACCACCCCATCGGGAGCCGGCGGTGGCGCCTCCTGCGCGCTTGCCGCCTGGTCGAGCGCCCACGTCGAGGGCGGGAGCACCACCACGCGATCCCATTCGCGGGCGTCGGCCTCGCCCGGGGTCGGGAGCGCAAGCCTGCAGCCGTAGCCCGACGGGGGCGTCCCGTAGTGGTGCCACAGCGCCACGCGCGAGCGCGCGCCGGCATCGCCTGCGGCGACCGCGAGCTTCCGCCAACTCGCCGCGGTCGAGGAGATCACGAGATCCGCCTGCCAGTCGATCGGCACCGGCGAGCCCGGCCGGGCGTGCCACGAGAGCCCGGGCCGCGCCCACCGCGCCACCTCGCGCTCGCCGTGACAGCGCACCCGATGCCCGAGATCCGCGAGCGTCCACGCAAGGAACGCCGTCGCCTGCGCCATCCCGTCGGGGGCCCCCGACGGCGCGCCCCACGAGCGCGCGAGCAGGTCGACGATCACGGCAGGGCCAGCATGATCCAGGGCCCGAGCGTGAACGTCTCAATCGACGTCGGGCCGGCCGTCGAGTCGCACGCCGCCGCCACCATCGCCGCCGGGAGCGCGCCGGCTTGCTGTACGAGGGTCAGCTGCCCGTCGGCGATCTTCCACAGCATCTTTCCGACGGCGGCGACCTCGCCGGCGACGAGCACCGCCCGCGCGGGCAGGAGGGTCTGCTGCACCATGATCACGCCGCCGCCGTCGTCGACCTGTTGCCCGACGGTGTAGTCGAAAGCGTGGAGCGTCGGCGTCTTGGGGTCGGGCCCGAGCCACCAAGCACCATCGCCGCTCGACTGCCCCACGAGCACGAACGTCGACGAGGGGATCGGGCCGTCGAGCGTCGGGTTCGGCGCGGAGTTGCCGCGCAGCGTGAAGCACAGCTCCCCGCGCCCGAGCGTGCGAGCCGGCGCCGACACCGCGGCCGCAGTAGAAACCACCTCGCCCGGGAGCCATCGGCCGTCGCCCTGGTCGACGAGCACGTGCACGCCGGCGATGGTCGATCCGAGCGTCGCGATCCATCCCCCGAGGTGGACGGCGGGGCTCGGCGCCTTGCGCGTCGCGGGGTCGTAGAAGAAAGCGAAGTAGTCGGGCCCGGGCGAGCCTCCGCCCGATCCGAAGCGCTCGGCATGGATCCAGCCGTCCCCGACGGCGGCGCGGATCAAGTCGGAGGCGCGAGGGTTGAGCAGCACGCAAGCCGTTGACGAGGAGAGTCCGCCCAAGTCGAACGCCCCCCCGATGACGCGATAGCTCATGCGTCGACGCCTAGATCACGACAACGAACGGGGGAACCGTCGCGCCGGCGCCCGCCTTGATGATCTCGAGCGTGAGCACGTCGCCGGCGATCAAGTCGATCGAGTCTTCGACGTCCTTGTTCGCAAACGCCGTGATCGTCCCCGAGCCGCCCGGGGTGAGAGGGAAGGTGATGATGTCGACGGATGGGCCACCGACGGGATAGCGCTTGAGCCGGATCGCGCAGTTGTTGGTGCCGTCGGGCGTGAACCCGGAATCAAAAACGAATGAAATGGAGTCGAATGACCTCGACTCATTCACGACACCGATCGCGCGCTCGGCGAGCACGCTTCCCGATGCCACCCCTTCGCACCTGTAGTTGAGCCGCGGAGGGGAAAACCCCGCCCCGAGCGCGACGAACCATTCGGAAAAGGAGGTGGGAGATACCCCCGTGAATCCGACCTTGGCGGAAGGGGAGAGCGCAACCCGACCGGTTGCCGAGTCCAGATCGACGAATACACCCCACCCGCGATTTATTCCGGTGTCGAGCTCCTGCACGTAGGCGGTCGATCCGACGGCAAACGCCGTTTCGTCCAGCCCCGGTACCCCATGCCACACAAGCCTCACGGAGCCGCCGACCACGACGATCTCGGGCGCGCCGTGCACGAGGAGCGCCGACGCCTTGCCCGTGGGGACAGCAACGGCGCGGGAGAGGCCCCGCGGCCCGCGCGCCTGGCCCTTCATCGCACTACCCCCCCCGTCGCGACGAGCCCCAGGGCCACGTAGCCGGCGGCGCCGTTCTTCTGGATCGTGTGCGACGCATAGAGCGTGTCGCCGACCCCAAGCGTGAGGTTGAGCGACAGGCGCCCCGAGGCGCGCTTGCCCGAGCCCGGCGCGGCGATCGGGTAGCTCGCGATCGGGATCCGCTCGTCGGCATCGGTGGCCGCGGCGCGCTTGATCCACAGGAGCAGCTCGCCCGCGTCGGTGTTCGTGTCGCCGCCGCCGACCTGTCCCGGGCCGACACAGTAGAAGAGATCCTCGAGGAGCAGGGCCTCGTCGACCGCCTGCGCGATCCAGCCGGTGTAAGTCTCGGGGCTCGACGCGCTCGCGTGCCCCGCGAGCATGAACGAGACGGAGCCGCCAGCGTCGATGTAGTCGGCGCGGTTCTGCGGTTCACGAACGAACATCGGGGTCGACATGCGGGCTTGCTCCTCGTCGGTGGTGGTGATCTAGGTGAAGTTGTAGAACAGCCACAGGCCGCCCGCCGTCGCATCCTCGACGTCTCGCAGCGTCGCCGTCACCACGGAGGGATCGGTCGTGAGCTGCACCGCCTCCACGGCGGCGTACTCGACGAGCACGCGCACGTACTCCTCGACGGTCACGCCGTCGGCGGGCTCGGGCTTGTACGTCGGCGGGTAGCTCGCGACGACGATCAACTCGCCGGCGACGTTGAAGAGGCCCGCCTCGCGGATGGTGAAGCCGCCGACGTCCGACGGGATCCGGCCCTCCACGCGCAGCACGTGCGGCGCGTCGGGCGAGATCGCGGTGTTGTTCACGGCGACGCGCGCGCGCTCGTGCACGAGGGCCGTCATGCTCGGCGAGGGGGTGATCGGGGAGCCGTTGCCGTCACCGACGGCGACGTGGGCAAACACGAGCGGAACCCCGGAATACTGCGCCGCCGCGAGCCGCACGAGCCCAAGGTCGGTGATCCTCGCGTAGTAGGCCGGTGCCGTCATGGGTAGTGCCCGATCTCCGTGAAGTGCGCCACGGTGAGCGCAGGGTACAACAGGACGCGCCCGGAAGAGTCGGCCTCCGCCGCCAGCTCGGAGAGCTGCGCCCGGGTCGGCGTGAAGCGCCGCACGAGCTCGTCGAGCGCGAGGAAGTGCTTCAGCGTGAGCCCGGGGCCGCCCGTCACCACGAGCCGCAGGCGGTACGTGAACGGCGCCGCCGACTCCTCCCACCACTCGACGATCTTCCCCTCGACCTCGAGGAGCTCGACCGCGTGGCGGAGGGCGTAGAGCGTCCCCGAGCGCTTCCGCCACGCCATGCAGCCGCGCAGGATCGCCCGCTTGCCGTCGATGCTCGCGAGATCCCATAGCTGCAACTCCTGCAGCCCGAGGCCCCGCGCCACCTCGTCGAGCACCGGCTCGGCGGCATCGTCGAGCGCCGGCCACACCACCGCCTGCCATAGCGCGGCAGCGACGGCGCGCACCTCGGGATCGAGCGCGAGCGAGATCGCCCGCACCTCGGCGTCGTCGGCGATCGACTCGGGGAGCAGGTCGAGCAGCGAGACGCCGCCGATCTCAATCATCCTCGACCCCGGCGAACGCGATCGACACGTAGCGGATGCGGGCGCATTCGTCGCGCTTGAGCGCGGCGAAGGCCGGCGATGCGATCGTGGTCCTCTTGGCGCCAGCGTCGACCAGCGCGGCGCGCAGGCGGTCGGGGTTGACGTCGCGCCCGATCGCCGACTGCTGCCACAGTTGGAACGCCTCGAAGGCGGCGACGACGGCCGCCTGGATCGCGGTCGACTGCCGCGAGCGGCTGCGCGCGATCCAGTACGTGACGTCGAGATCCACGTCGACGAACCGGGGCGCCGAGATCGTCACGTAGTCGGTCAGCGGCCGCACCGTCTCGGCGGAGCACGCCGCGAGCACCGCCGCGAGCAGGCCCGACGAGGGATCGGGGATCACCGACACGAGCGCCCCGGAAGCGTCGCGCGTGCCCTCGATCGCCTTGATCTGCACCTCGCCCGAGCCCGGCGCGCTCCCGGCCATCTCGGCGGCGTCGGCCTGTGCGAGCGCCACGGCGTCGGCCACGTTGGCGGAGGCCGCCAGCGCGATCGCCTGGTAGGCGGCCCGCGGTCCCGCGATCGCGGTCGACTCGGGCGCGAGGCGCAGCCGCGCGCGCAGCTCCTCGAGCGTCTCGACCTCGCGCCCCGAGATCGTCTCGGTCGTATTGGCGGCGCTCGCGATGCCGGGCACGCGGTCACGGTCGACGATGATCGCGATCTGCCCGATCGCGACGCCGTTGCTCGCCGAGCCGCTCGCGGTGCAGGTGGCGGGCGTGTCGAGGTAGTCGGCGCCCGAGTCGCTCACCGTGTCGGCGTCGACCGCCCACGAGCTCGTGCCATCGCTAACGCGCACGCCGCCGGGGATCGAGATCACGCCGCCGACGCTGGCGGGCACCCATCGGATCGTCGTCTTGCTCGGGCCGGCAGGGATGCGCTCGAGGCCCCACAGGGCCGCCAGCGCTTCGATCCACTCCTCGCCCACGTAGTCGACGAGGTTCTGCTTCCCCGCGTAGTCGACGAGGCCGCGCAGTTGCGACACGATCGCGAGCAGGGCCTGCAGGTGAAGCCGCCTCGGGTCGGCGGGCGCGAGCCGCACCCCATCCGGCTTGCTAGCGGTGATCGTGGCGACGCGATACGCCTCGAGCGCGTCGGCGACGATCTGCCGGGGATCCTTGACGGCGAAGCTCGGGTCGCTCATGGGGGGCCGATCTCCACGGTAGCCGAAAGCACGCCGTCTGCGGTTGCCGAGAGGGTCACGCGCGGCACGTCGACGCGGGGCTCGTAGGTTCGCACCGCCGAGATCACCGCGGCCTGCAGTTGCGCGCCGGCGATGCTCTGCGGCTCGTCGAGGAGATCCTGCGGCGTGCCGAGGCCCCGCGCGAAGGGGACGGAGCCCGGCGCCGTCTTGAGCAGCGCGCGCACGCATTGCGCCACCTCTTCGCCCGGCGAGGGGTTCCAGTTGATCCAGGTCGCCACGGGGCTAGTTATACTCCCCGAGGGTGAGCTCCACTATCGCGACGAGGAGCACGCCGCGCGTGTCGACGCGCTGCCATTGCTCGGCGAGCTGGTCGACCGTGTAGTCGCCGACCAGATCCCCGCCGACGGAGAGCTGCAGGATCGTTCCCTTGTCGCGGTAGGCGCGCAGCTTGCGGAGCTCGTCGCGCGGCACGACCCCGCGCTGCAGGTCGAGGCGGATCGTCAGCGTGATCGAGTCGAGGCCGGGGCCGATGCGCTCGCGCTTGGGCTTGGCCTGCCACACCTCGAGCACCGCCCACCGCCCGGCGCCCTCTCGGCGCGCCTCCGCCCACGTGCGCAGGCGATCGCTCGACGCCTCAAAGACGATCTGAGCGTTGCGATCGGTCGAGCCCTTGGGGGCGAGCACGGCGAGGCTCACGACGCCTTGACCTTTCCGGCCGCGACGTCGCCCACGTCGGGAAGGGGCGAGGCCGCGAGCGCGGCCTGCAGCGCGGCCTGCAGCGCCGAGGGCGCCCCGTTGCCCGGCTCGGGGATGGGCGCGCCCTGGATCACGCGCTCGAGCGCCTCGAGGTGATCGTGGAGCCGGTCGGCGTTGTCCTTCACCTTGGGGGCGAGCGCCACCGCGTCGGAGGCGTCGGAGGCGCCGAGGCGCAGATCGTCGCCGGCGATCGAACGCTTCCCCGCCCCCATGCTCCCGGGGGGCTTCGCCTCGTCGGTGTAGAAGGTGCCGAGCACGAACCCGTCGCCGCGGGTCCCCGGCGGGATGGCGCACAACACGGCGGCGCCGACGGGGGGCAGGCTGTAGTCGCCGGGATGGGTCACGAGCACCGGGAGATCGTAGCTCACGCCGCCGTCGATCTCGGCGAACTTCACGCGGGCGCGGTGCGTCTCCTCGACGAGCGAGTCGACCACTCCCCACCGCAGGAGCCCGCCGAAACCGTCGAGGGCGAGGGGGTGCCGGCCCACCGCTAGAACCCCTCGAGCGTGCGGCGCACCTGCAACTCGCACACGTAGCCCGCGCACGGTCGGTGCGTCGCCTTCGTGATCACGAACCGCCCATCGAACCCGCCCGAGTCGACGAGCTCAAAGACCACGCCGGCGACGAGGCCGGGGTCCCCGCGCGTGGTGAGCGTGCCCGAAGTTGCAAAGCGGTTCGCCGCGCGGAGCAGCGCGCGCGCCTTGTCCGCGGCCTCGCCGAGATCATCGCTTCCCAGGTTGATCTCGAGCGTCTGCCCGTTGGGGTCGAGCCCGTCGACCGTCTGCCCGGCGGGCGGGAACTGCGCCCTCTGCGTCTTGCCCGAGCGCGGATCGTAGAATGAGATCACGCACGAGCCGTAGCGGGCGGAGTCGTCGGAGTCGAACTCCCACGCGAGCACCTCGCCGCCGACCAGGGAGATCTTGCCGATGCTCGTCGAGGTGTCGCGATCGTGCTCCTCGAAGATCGCGATCGTTCCTTCCGTCACCTTGAGGCACCGGCCGACCTCGCCGCACAGCTCCTCGAGGAAGTCGAGATCGGAGCGGTCGACCTGCTTCCGGTTGCTGTAGCGGCGCCCCTCGGCGCCGGTCCATTGCAGCGAGAGCCCGGCGCGCTCGGCGACGTCGGCGGCGATCTGGCGGAGGGTTGCGTTGCTCCACGTGCGGGTGCGCTTCCGGCGGCGCAGGCCCGAGGCGAGCGGCGCGGATACGCACGAGAGCGCTACCACGGAGGGCGGCCCGCCGATGCGGATCTTGTCGTGCGCGAAGGTGCCGAGGCGCAGGTCCCGCACCGTCGAGATCCACGGCTCCGCCTGCAGCCGCGCGATCACGGTGTCACCCGTCTGCGGGCGCCAGTCTTTCGACCATCGGTGCTCGCGATCCTCGATCTCGAGCGTGAGATCGTCGGCGGCGCCAGAGAGATTGTCGGCATAGGTGAGCCCGAGCAGGTAGGGCGCCAGATCGCGCGACACGTCGCGGCCCTGCCACGTGACAGAGAGCGACGGCTGCCGCGGCGTGCTCGGGTCGCTCATGCGACGCGCCACGGCGGGAGCGAGTCGGCGCGCGAAGGGGTCGGCAGGTCGGGCACCACGAGCACCGTCCCCGCATCGAACAGCACCACCCGGTTGTGCGCGGGGTTCGCGTCGAGGAGCACGTCGGCGTAGATCTCGGATCCGAGGGTGCGCAACGCGATCGCATCCCAGGTGTCACGGCTGCGCGTCGTGTAGCTGCTAGCCATAGGAGAGCCTCCGACGGTCGCGCTCGCTTTGCGTGAGGAGCCGCTGCACCGCGGCGAGCAGCTCGGGCGAGGCCGCCTTGAGCGCGCGCGTCAGATCCTCCGGCGCCGTCTTGCCGCCGGGCAGGTTCACGGTGAGGTTCAACTCGGGCCGCGTGGAGTCGGACGGCGGCCGCGGCCGCGGGCCCGCCTCGAGCGCGTCGCGCTGGCGGCGCTTGCCTCCCTCCACGCGGGCGTAGTTGTTGAGCCGCTCCGTCTCCTGCTCCTCGTCGGGCGTCGCGGCACCGAACAGCCGATCGAGCGCACCGCCCTTGCCGCCGAGGAGCTCGTCGGTATCGAGCACCTTTCGGATCCCGGTGCCGATCAAGGCCCCGATGCCGCCGGCCGCCGCCACCATGCCGCCCACCACGAGCGCGCCGCCCGAGGCGATCGCGGCGCCGAGGGTCGGAGCGGCGAGGGCCGCCTTGATCGCCACCGCGGAGCCGGCGATCGAAGCGGCGGCGCCGGTGGCCTGCGCGGCGCCCGCGCCTCCCTGCGCCGCCGACGCCGCGGCAAGCGCCCTGCTCGCCGCCTGCGCCTGCCGGATCTGAAAGGCGAGCCGGCCGAAGTTGACGGCGAGGCTCCCCACCGACACGGCGGTAGGCGCCAGCCGCAGCGCCACGAGGGCGCCGCCGAGGTTCTCGACCCCGCCCACGAGCCGCGAGGCGGTCGAGAGCCACCCCGCGAAGCGCTCGCCGGCGCGCTCGACCACGGGGAGCAGCTTGACCAGCGCCGGGATCGCCTTGCCCTCGAGGAAGCCGGCGAAGCGCTCCGCCCACGCGCGGATCTTGTCGCGGTTGTCGGCGACCCATTGCGAGAGCGTGCGGAAGGTGCGCGTCGCTACGGGGAGCAGCGCGCCGCCGAGCGTCGCGGCGACGCCGCCGATCGCGAGCTTCGCGTCCCGCATCGCCTTGTCGGCCTGGTCGGCGGCGGCGACCTGCGCGGGCGTGAGCACCCCGCCGTAGCGGTGCGCCTGCGCCATCATCTGCGCGATCCCGGCGCTGCCCTGCTCGAGCAGCGGGAGCAGCTCCGTTGCCCCCTTGCCAAGCGTGGCGGTCACGAACGCGGCGCGCTCGTCGCGCGTCTTGAGCTTCGCCATTGCGTCGGCGATCCGCTGTAGCTGCTCCTCGGGCTTGAGCTTCGCCAGCGTGCGCGCCGAGAGGCCCGCCGCGGCGAAGGGGTCGACCGTCTGCGCCGAGCCTCCGCCGCCGCCGAGGAATTGCAGGCCCCCGACCTCGCCCGAGAACCCGCCGCCCTTGCGCTTCGCCGCGGCCGCCTTGCCCACGTTGATCGCGAGCTTGCGGAGGCCCGCGTCGAGCGAGCCCACTTCGGCGCCCGACTGCTCGGCGGCATACCGCAATTCCTGCAGCGCCGAGGTGCCCACCCCGAGCTTGTCGGCGGTGTCCCCGATCTCGTCGCCGGTGTGCAGCACGCGCAGCACGAGCGCGCCGACGGCTCCCGTTGCGAGCGTCGCCCCGGCGGCGAGCTTCACCGCGTCGTCGGCCACGGAGCGCACGGAGGCGCCCACGCGGCCGAAGCTGCCCTCAACGGTCGAGTAGGCGCCGGCGCGCTTGCGCACCGCCTCGATCGTCTGCCCGAAGTGACGGGCCCCGACCTCGCCGAGCCGCAACTTGCGATCGGTCGCGAGCACGGCGGCCCCGAGCCGCTGTTCCTCCGCGGCGAGCTGCGCGACGTCGATTCCCGCGCGCTTCACCGCGGCCGCGTTGCGCTCCGTCGCCTTGCGCGCCCGGTCGATCTCGCGCTGCGCCGCCTTGACCTCGAGCACCGCGGCGTGGCGGGCGCGGCGATCCGCCGCCGATGCCTCAACCCCTGCGGCGCCCTCGACGGCCGCAAGGCGGTTCGCCGCCTCGACCGCCGCGTCGTAGCGCCGCTTGGCGCCCTCGACCGCGGCCGCGGTGGCGGCGTGGGCGTCGACCGCCCGCCGGGCTCCTCCGACGCGCTCCTGCTCCTTCCGCAGCGCCGCGGCCTGCTTGCGGAGCTGCGCGAGGCTCCCCGCGGCGCGCAGCGCATCGGCGGGAAGGGTGCCGGTCAACTTGCCGGCGATCTTGATCGCCGTCTCGTAGATCCTGCCCACCGCCTACCCCTCCTGCATCTTGGCCGCGGCGCTCTCCCATTCCGCGAGCTCGTCGAGCCGCAGCGAGAGAAACCACGGGATCGGGGTGTGCGTCACGCTCGCCATGATACAGCACCGCTCACGAATGGAGCCCGCGAGCTCGGCGGCGGTCACTCCGCGTCGAGAAAAAAAGCCTGCACCGCCTGCGCGATCGCGAGCAGGTCGGGCGCCGAGAGGCCGCGGAGCTGCTCGACCGTGAGCCCCGAGCAGCGCGCCGCGATCTCGACGTGGAAGCCCACGTCGAGCGCCACGGAGAGCGAGCCGGCCCCCTGCGCGCTGCCCTGCGATGCCCGGGCGGCGTCCACCACGTCGCCGCCCTTGAGGGCCGCGAGCCGCAGCGTCACCGCGTCGATCGTGCGCTCGGGCCGGTCGAGCACGGCGGGGATCGTCATGGGCGCGGCGAGCTTCACCACGGGCGCGCCGGGGTCGGTGTAGTCGGTGAGCGGGACGGCGCGACGGCGGCGCTCCTCGAGGGCGGGCGGTGCTGCGGTGGGCTCGGGCATGGGCGGTGCTCCGGGTGGTGGTGGCGGGCGCTACGTGGGCCCCGCGCGCCGATCCGTGAGCGCACGCGCGGGGTGTGGATCGGTGCTGCTCGCGGCGCTAGACGCCGCCGAGATCGGTCCGCACCTGGCGGAGATAGTCCGTCGCCCCGACGCGGAAGATCATGTTGAGCTTGTCCAGCTCGACGAGGGGCGCGCCCGCGTTCGTGAGCTTCATCTGCTGGACCTCGACCTCGACGGAGGCGTCCATCATCTTGCCCGGCTCGAGCTTGCCCGGGTCGAGCACCTTGACCAGCCCGCGCAGCTCGAGGCGGTGCGGGTCCGTCACCATCGCGCCGAGGCCGGTGTCCTGCACCTGCACCGACTGCCGGATGTCGAACAGTTGCACCCCGCCGGCGAGCAGCGCGAGGGCCTGCGCGGTGGCGGTGCGGAGGTTGATCTTGACGGTCGCGCTCTTGAAGTGCCCGAGCACGGGGGAGTCGATCTCGCCCGCGATGCCCGCGCCGGCGATCGTCTCGGTGATCGCCTCGAACTTGGGCAACTCGACGTTCGCCACGCCGAGCAGCTCCGCGGCGCCGGCGCCGCCGTAGACGCGGAAGTTGATGAGCTTCTCGGGGATCAACATGGGGCGCGCTCCTCGTGGTCGTGGTGGTGCGGTGGTGCAGCGTCACGGCTTGCGCCCCGAGGAGCCCCGCGCGCGGGTGCGGCGAAGCTCCTCGAGGTGCGGGCCGACTAGGTGAAGAGGGCCGCCAGCGCCGACGGGTCGTACTCGAGCAGGAAGTCGAGGGCCTCGGCGGGGCTCGGCGGGGTCAGGGTGACGTGGAAGCGGTAGATCCCGTCGGACAGGTCCGACGTGTTGTTGTCGCCCTTGCGGAACTCGATCCGGCCGTCGACGAGCGCGCCCTGGGCGATCAGGGAGTTGAGCCAGATCCCGACGGTGCCGACCACCGACTCGATCAGCCGCTTGTTGCCCGGCTCGTCGACGTCGCGATCGGTGGTGAGGATCACCGACGCCGCGATCCACGAGAACATCCGGCGGATGGGGATGAAGGCGTTCCGCGGGTCGGTGTCCGACGGGTAGATCGCGGTCCGGTTGCCCCACAGCCGCCAGCCGTTGAAGCCGTTGAGGGCCGTGACGATGCCCTGCACGTTGAGCGTCTGCGCCTGCGCGCCGTCGAGGTGGATCTCGGTCCCGTCGTCGAGCACCGCGGCCTCGGCGACGAGGGCCTTGTTGCTCGGGCTCGCGTAGGGGATCCCGTTGTGGTCGGCGTCGGTGACGTTGGCGATCGCGGCGGCGTGCGTCGACAGGTGGTACAGGTCGGCGCCGTGCTTGACGCGGGGCCACAGCGCGATCGCGTCGATCGCGCCGAAGCCGTGGTCGACCTTGTAGGCCGGCGCGTCGGCGTAGGTCGCGATCGTCCCGTCGGTGGGCAGGTCGAGGAGCGCCACGGCGCGGAAGGCGCCGCCGTTGAGCGCGTGCGCCTTGGACGCCAGCGCGGCCGCCACCGTGTCGTCGGAGGAGTAGCCCGGCGCGAGCAGGAAGCCCGGCACGAGCCGCAGCCGCGGGTACACCTGGTCGGCCACCGCGATCCCCTTGTAGGCGCCCGCGGAGTAGCCGCCGATCACGTCGGCCACCGCCACCGCGCCGCCGTCGAGCTGGTGCCACGAGATCGCGAGGTGCGCCCCGCCGGCGATGGTGCCCGAGGTGACGCGGGACACCACGAGGTAGCCGTCCTCGTCGAAGGCCAGCGTGTAGTCGGTGCCGAGCGTCTTGGTGACGCCGCCGACATTGACCACCACCGACGCCTTGAGCACGCCGAAGGCGGGCGCCGGATCGCCGTAGACGGTGATCGAGGCGTTGCCGTCGGAGTCGAGCACGTGCGCCACGTCGGCGTGCGTGTCGTAGTGCTCGGCGTTCGTCGGGTCGGCGACGTTGACCACCACGAGGGGGCCGACCTGGTAGAGCTCGAAGTAGGCCGCGGCGACCTCGTGGAGCGTCCACGCCGCCCACCTGCTCGACGGCTGCAGCGGCCCGAAGCTGGCCTCGAAGTCGGCGAGCGTCTCGCACAGGATCGGCTTGTTGACCGCGGCGACGTCGCCGAGGTTGACGGGGGCGGTCCCGAATGCGACGGCGAGCCCGGGCGTCACGCGCACGGGAGGCTTCGCCGTCGTCGGCACCTCGGAAACGGTCACACCATGCGCCATGACTAGCACTCCTCGTCGGGGTTCGTCGGTGGGTTGCGGGCCTCGATTCGACGAGGCCGGGGGACGGTCCAGATCGTTGTAACACGGGCGAGCCATTGCGGGCGCGGCTGCTCCTCGGGGATCTCCCACGAGAGCGGGCCCGTGTGCTCGTAGGCGCCGATCGTCGGCGCCCCGTGTAGATCGAGGCGGAGCGCGTCGAGCAGCTCCACGAGCTCGAGCCACCCGTCGTCAGTGTCGCTGTAGACGCCGAGCAGGAGATCGATCGTCGCGGCCGCCGACTGCGTTCCGCCCTGCGGATCGTCGGTGCCCGTGCGCGGCCGCACGATGATCCAGGGGAAGCGCTCGGCGCCGGCGACGTTGGGCGGGAGCCACCCCGGCACCACCTGCGGCGCCTGGTCCTCGCCGCCCTTGTTGCCGAGCGTCCAGAACCGCGCCGCCACCTCCCCCACGCGCGCCGCCACGGCGTCGTAGAGCCCGCGCAGCGTCTCGGGCGCGATCGCCTTGTAGGCGGCCGCCTCCTGCCTCATGGGGTCACTCACGAGGCGCCGCCCGCCGTCTCGGCGCGCTTGAGCTCGCGATCGATCGCTGGCCCGATCTGCCGGTCGAGCGCCGCCAGCGCTTCCGCCTCGACCGCTTCACGCACCGACTGCACCCCAAGCATGGATCCGAGCGGCACGGTGTAGACCGTCGCGATCGCCGCCTTGCCGCGCGAGGTGGTGCCCCCGGTGCGGTGCATGACGCGCGGGCCGCTCTGCAGGTTCGCCACGAACGCGCCCGGCACGTCTCGAGGAGCGCCGCGCAGCACCTCGGCGCGGAGCAGCGGCCGGCCGGGACCGCCGGTGCCCGGGCTCGTGGGCGTGTGCGGGAAGTAGCCGAGCGAGAGCGACCCCGAGCGCGAGCGCACCACGATCGACGGCTCCGCCTCGGTCGCGCGCGACGTGGTGATCATCGCCGCCACGTCGCCGGCGCGCACCGCGTACCGGCTCGTGATCTTCGCCACCGCCGCGGCGCGGGCCTCGTCGAGCGCGCGGTTCATCGCCCACGCGGCGGCCCGCCGAGCTGCTCCGGGAACCCCGGCGAGGAAGCGCTCGAGGTGCTCGATCCGGTCGGCCGCGGTGATCACGATTCAAACCACCGCAGGCGGATCGACAGCATCCCCATCGCGTCGTCGACGTGGACCACGCTCCCGAGGCGCCCGTTCACGCTCATGCGCTGCGTGATCGCGGGCACCGCCGCGAGATCGTCGCGGCGGAGGTGCAGCACCGATTCCGACAGGTAGATCCCCGTCTCCGGGTCGGGCACCCGTTGATCATCGTCGAGCACGCACAGGATCGGGGAGCCGCTCACGTCGCGGACCTCGCCGAACTCCTCCGGGGAGAGGAAGGTCGGCAGGTCCGCGGCGATCTGGTCCTTGAGCGTCACCCCGATCCGTGCGTCGGCGGCGCCGTCCGACTAGGAGGCGACCACCTGCGCCGTCAGGTAGGCGTTGTTCTGCACCGGCACGAACAGGGGGCGCGCCGAGATCTTGAGGTGGCGCACCGCCGGCTCCTTGTCGATCCAGCTCTCGGGGACGCGCTTGCCCGCGACGAGAGCGAGGTTCGCGGCCTGCCCCTCCGTGCCCGAGGCGACGCCGACCGCGCCGTAGCGCATGACGCTGTACGCCTGGGTGGAGAGCATCGCGATCTCCTTCGCGGGCACCATCGGCTTCTCCACGCCGTCGGCGGGGTCGATGTACCACTCGTCGTAGGCCCACAGGTCCACGCCGGTCCCCGCGAAGGTGCCGAGGTAGATCGCCCCGCCGTCGCGCAGCTCGGGCTTGATCATGCCCATGTCCATCCGCTGCGTGTTCATCAGGCCCGAGAGGCCCTTGAGCGAGGGCGCGGACAGGAAGGCGTCGGCCGCCTCCTCGCCCAGCACCATGTCCGTCGGCGCGATGCCGGTGAGCTTCACGATCCGGCGGCGCCAGTCGCGGATGTTGGCGGGAATGTCCGCGGTGTTCGCATCCCAGTAGGCCGAGCTGCCGATGTCGCCGACGTCGAGCGAGGAGTCCCGATCGAAGGTGATCGACGTGTTCAGGTCGTCACCGACGAGGGGGATCTGCGAATCGAAGATCGCGCGGGCGATCATCCACTCCTCGCGGCGCGCGATCATCTCGTCGAGCTCGGCGAGATCCTGCCCGAGCAGGATCGCGGCGCGCTCGTCGGGCGTCTGCGTCGCGTAGACCGTCTCGCCGGGGAGGCGCTTCTGCAGGTCGCTCGGCGTCAGCGGCCGCTTCGGCGCCACGAGCGGCGGCGTGTAGGTGCGGGTCTGGAAGCCGATGCGCTCGACGAGCTTCCCGGGCGCGCGCGGGTTCACGAACGGCGCGAGCCGGCGCTGCCCCGTCTGGATGTCCACGTCGACCTGCTCGGCGGTGAACTCCTCGTCGCGGCGCACGCACAGCGAGCGGAGGAAGCTCCGGGGGGGCTTCATCTGGCGGAGCGCCTGCGCCATGTTCCGCGTGCTGTAGAGATCGATGCTCATGGGGTCGGCTCCTGGTCGGGGGGCTTGTTCGGTCGGCCCCGTCGGGCCGCGTTGCGTGAGGTGGTGGTCGTGGTGGTCGTGGTGCTCTCGCCCTTGCGCGCCCGCCTAGTAGACGGGCACCGCCGGGCGCAGGTAGATCCCGGTGGCCTGGCACGCGGCGCGCCAGTCGTCGGCGGTGCTCGTGTAGCTGTAGACCACGGCGCGGTCGTTGAACTCGCCCTCGGTGTAGACCGTGGTCACCACGTCGCCGGCCGTCGCGTCGACGTCCTCCGCCGCGATCGCGTAGGGGTTCTGCGTGCCGTCGTTGTGCGCGGCGACCGCCTCCGTCAGCTTGCCCGAGGCGGTGATCTTGCCGAGGAGCGTCCCCCGCGTGATCACCTGCCCCTGCTTGATCGTCGCCTTGACGTTGACGATCTTGCGCTGGTCGCCGGCGATGAGGTTCTCGTAGGTGGTGCTCTGCGTGCTCATGGGGGGTCAGCCTCTCCGGGCGTTGCCGCCCGCGGTGATGGCCGCGATCGTCTTGGCCTGGTCGACGGCGGCCGAACCGTCGGAGGCACTCGGGGTCACGGAGCGGAGCGCGCCGCTTTCGTCGCGGCGGCGGGCGAGGAGATCGCGGGGCAGGTTGCGCCCCGAGCGGAGCACGGCGAGGGCGAGCTCGGCGGCCGTCTGCGGCTCGGCGCCGAACTTGGCCGCGGCGACGATCTCGTCGACGCCGGGGCCCGAGAGCTTGAGCCCGTCGATCTCCTGCAGGCGCTCGCGCTCGGCGCGGGCACCCTCGGCGCGACCCTCGGCGAGCAGGGCGGCGAGCAGCGCGGGCGCCTGCGCGGCGAGCTGCTCGCGCGTGAGCGGCACGAGCACCGCGGCCGCGG
>Ga0228698_1000304_pt1 | contig 41829 bp, 34 predicted proteins | sample McNCre117_Aug_MG_FD_178015 | JGI IMG/M metagenome (GOLD analysis project Ga0228698, IMG submission 178015) | Freshwater microbial communities from McNutts Creek, Athens, Georgia, United States - 1-17_Aug_MG | ecosystem: Environmental > Aquatic > Freshwater > Creek | place: USA: Georgia... | reverse complement strand
CAACATCCTGGGCGGCGCCAGCGCCACGACCTTCGATGAAAACGACCTGGACCCCGCGCTGCCGGGCATCATCACCCTGCGCAACGCGGCCCTGCTGCCGTGGACGGCCGACAACTACGACCTGTCGGTCGAGTATTACTTCAAGAACAACGGGTTTGTCTCCGCTGGCATCTTCCAGAAGAACATCGCGGACTTCTTCCAGTCCTTCAGCGGCGTGGTGGACGCCAGCAATGCCGCCACCCTCGGGCTGGACCCGAAGTACATCGGCTGGGCGCTCAACACGACCGTGAACGGCACGGGCACCGCCAAGATCACCGGGTATGAGATGAGCTTCAACCGCCGGCTGGATTTCCTGCCGTGGGTGGGCTCGTCAATCGGCCGCTACCTCAGCCTGAACGCCAACGGCACGCGGCTCGTGCTGACCGGCCCGAGCACCTCGGCCTTCAGCAACTTCATCCCCTACACGGGCAACGTGGCGCTGAGCTGGAACAAGAAGCCCGTCAGCGCCAAGCTGAACTTCAACTACCGCGGCCGCCAGCTGCGCTCGGCCCAGACCGGCGCCCAGTACGGCACCACCACGGGGTTCAACGAATATTATGCGCCCCGCATGAACGTCGACGTGAACGTGGAGTACACCCTCTCCAAGCGGTTCAAGATCTTCGCCAATGCGCGCAACATCTTCAACAAGCCCCAGGTCCTGCAGCGCTACTCGGAGGCCTCCGGCAGCGCTTCGTATGCGGTCAACTTCCAGCAGGAAGAGTTCGGCATCCAGCTGGCCGCCGGTATCAAGGGCACGTTCTGAACCGGCCCGGCACAACCCTCATGATCATCCGCTGCCCGGGGTTTCCGCCCCGGGCAGCTTTATCTGCATAAGCAACGAATCCCACCCCGTCCCCGGCCTCCGCCGGCCCGGGGTTTCTCCCATGCAATTCCACCCCTCATCCTTCCCGCGCACGGTAGCCGCGCTGCCCCCCGAGGAGCTCCGTGCGGAGTTCCTGGTCGGCGGCCTTTTCGCACCCGGTGCGGCCAATTTCCGCTACTGGGAGACCGACCGCACCGTCGTGGGCGGGATCGTGCCCGGCGCGGCCGCCCTCGACCTGCCCAATCCCGCCGAGGTGCGCAGCGCCTGCTTCCTCGAACGGCGGGAAGCCGGCGTGATCAACCTCGGCGGCGCCGGCAGCATCACCGTGGACGGCGCCGTCCACCCGATGGAGCCGCTCGACGCGTTTTACCTCGGCCGCGGGACCAAGGCCGTCAGCTTTGCCTCGCGTTCCGCCGAGGCGCCGGCGCGCTTTTACTTCCTGTCCTATCCGGCCCACACCGCCTACCCGGCCCGGCACATCCCGTTCAAGGACGCCAAGGGCGACCGGCTGGGCGCGCGCGAGACCGCCAACGAGCGCACGCTCTTCAAGCTCATCCACCCCGGCGCGTTTCCCACCTGCCAGCTCGTGATGGGCTTCACCCGCATGGAGCCGGGCAGCGTCTGGAACACGATGCCGCCGCACACGCACCTCCGCCGCTCGGAGGTCTACTGCTACTTCAACCTCCCGGCCACCGCGGCGGTGTTTCACTTCATGGGGGCGCCTTCCGCCACCCGCCACCTCGTCGTGCGCGACCTGGAGGCCGTGCTCTCGCCGCCGTGGTCCGTCCACAGCGGCTGCGGCACCGCGGCCTACGCCTTCGTCTGGGGCATGGGCGGCGAGAACCAGGAATTTGCCGACATGGACCCCGCGCCGGTCGCGACCCTGCGGTAACCCGCGCCGCCCTGTCACCATTCGTCCGCCATTTTATTCCATGAGCACAATCCTCGACTCCTTCAAATTGACCGGCAAAACCGCGCTCGTCACCGGCGCCGCCCGCGGCTTGGGGCAGGGCATGGCCCTCGCGCTGGCTGAGGCTGGCGCCGACATCGTCGCCGTCGACATCCTTCCCGCCGCCGACACCAAAAAGCAGGTCGAGGCGCTCGGCTGCCGGTGCGCCGCCGTCACGGGCAATCTCGGCGACCGCGCCGCGATCCCGGCCGTGGTCGCCGAGGCGAAGAAGCTCTCCGGCCAGGTCGACATCCTGGTCAACTGCGCCGGCATCATCCGCCGCGAGGACTTCGAGAAGTTCACCGAGAAGGACTGGGACGACGTGATGGGCATCAACATCAATGCCGTGTTCTTCCTCAGCCAGTGCTTCGTGCGCGACGTGCTGGCGCGCAAGGCCACGGGCAAGATCATCAACATCGCGTCGATGCTTTCCTTCCAGGGCGGCATCCGCGTGCCATCCTACACCGCCTCAAAGAGCGCCGTGCAGGGGCTCACCCGGCTCATCGCCAGCGAGATGGGCGGCAAGGGCATCAACTGCAACGCCATCGCCCCGGGCTACATGGCGACCGACAACACCGCTCCGCTCCGCGCTGATGCCGACCGCAGCGCGTCGATCCTCGCCCGCATCCCCGCCGGTCGCTGGGGCACGCCCGACGACCTCAAGGGCGCCGTCGTGTTCCTCGCCTCCCCGGCCTCCGATTACGTCAACGGCTATACCGTCGCGGTGGACGGCGGCTGGCTCGCCCGCTGACCTGCCTTTTCCCATGAATACCCGCACTCGTCTTCTCTGGCTGGTGCTGCTCTGCACCGGCTTCGTCCGCGGCACCGGGACTGTCACGCTCACCGTGACCCACGACTACGCCGGCGCGCGCCCGGCGGAAACCATCACCGTTCCCTGGGCGGACATCAACCGGGCGCTGCCCGGCGCCCAGCTCCAGCGCATCGCCGTCAAGGACGCCAAGGGCGCCGTGCTGCCCTACCAGGTCACGAACATCGCGCCGGAGGCCAAGGACCCGCAGGGGCAGGGCATCGCCTACGGCGAGCTCATCTTCCAGCACGATTTCGCCGCCGGCGAGAAGTCCGCCACCTTCACCGTCGAGAAGATCGAGGCGGTCGCGCCGGTTTTCCCCAGCCGGGTCTTTGCCCGCTATGTGCCGGAGCGGCTCGACGACTTCGCCTGGGAGAACGACAAGGTCGCACATCGCACCTACGGCCCGGCGCTGGCCGAGTCCCGGCCCGCCGGCTCCACCAAGGAGGTGCTCGTCACCAGCGGCCTCGACATCTGGTGCAAGCGCGTGGACTACCCCGTCGTCGACCGCTGGTATAACAAGGGGCACGATCACTACCACCACGACGAGGGTGAGGGGATGGACATGTACAACGTCGGCACCTCGCGCGGCGCCGGCGGCACCGGCGTCTGGGACGGCAAGCAGCTTTATGTCGGCCGCAATTACAAGACCTGGAAGGTCATCGCCAACGGCCCCATCCGCGCGATTTTCGAGCTGGGCTACGAGACCTGGACCGCGGGCGGTGCCATCGTGTCGGAAGTGAAGCGGTTCACGGTCGACGCCGGCCAGAACTTCGACCGGATCGAAAGCACCTTCACCGCGGAGGTCGGGCCGAAGAACTTCGTCATCGCCATCGGCCTGAACAAGGACAGCGGCGACAAGGGGCAGGACGGGGTCGTGACGGTCACGCCGAACCAGGCCGAGGGCTGGTTCAGCCAGTGGGAGGCCCAGAAGACCAACGGCTCCATTGGCGAGGGCATCATCGTGCCCGCGGACCTCGCGGGCTTCGCCGAGGATGCGGTCAACCGCCTGGTGCTGGCCCGGGCGGTTTCCGGCCAGCCCGTCCGCTATTACGTTGGCGCCGGCTGGTCCAAGGCCGGCGAGTTCACCACGCCGGAATCGTGGAACGCCTGCGTCGCCGCCTTCGCCGCCCGCCTCCGGTCGCCCCTCAAGGTCACCCTGACGCCATGAGCCTTCGTGCCCGCCTTCTGCTGTCCGCCCTCGTCCTGGGCCCCGGCTGGGTCCAAGCCGCCGCGGCGGATGACGGCACGGTGCTCGCGCTGATGGAACGGGTCGCCGACTGGCAGCTCGCCCACCCGAAGCCGGAGAAGGCCGAGGGCAAGCCCGACGGCTGGATCAACGGCGCGTTCTACACCGGCGTGATGGCCCTGGCCCGCGACTCCGCCAGCCCGCGGTTTCATGACGCGATGATGAGGATGGCCGAGGGCAACCACTGGAAACCGGCGTCGCGCATCTACCACGCCGACGACGTCGTCGTCTGCCAGACCTACCTCGACCTCTATCTCCAGCACCGCGACCCGCGCATGCTGGCGCCGACGCAGGAGCGCTTCGACTACATCCTCGCGCACCGTCCGGACACGCCGCTCGATTTCGACAAGAAGAAGAACCCGAAGAGCCAGGAGCGCTGGTCGTGGTGCGACGCCCTTTTCATGTCGCCCCCGGCCTGGCTCCGCCTGTGGAAGGCGACGGGCAACCCGGCCTACCTCGACTTCGCCGTCGCGGAGTGGTGGTTCACCTCGGATTACCTCTACGACCAGAACGAGCACCTCTACTTCCGCGACAGCTCGCTGTTCGAGAAGCGCGAGAAAAACGGCAAAAAGATCTTCTGGGGCCGGGGCAACGGCTGGGTGCTGGCCGGCCTCGTGCGCATGCTCGAGCTGCTGCCGGCGGACCACCCGTCCCGGCCGCGCTTCGAGCAGCAGTTCCGCGAGATGGCGGACAAGGTGGTGACCCTCCAGCAGGCGGACGGCTTCTGGCGCTCCAGCCTGCTCGATCCCGACACCTACCCGATGCACGAGACCAGCGGCACCGGCTTCTACTGCTATGCGCTCACGTGGGGCATCAACCAGGGCCTGCTCAAGCGCGCCCGGTTCGAGCCGGCCGCGCGCCAGGCCTGGCATGCGCTGGCCAGCTGCGTGAATGCCGACGGCAAGCTCACCCACGTGCAGCCCGTGGGCTTCACGCCCGTCACCTTTGACGCCGAGTCGAACGAACCGTTCGGCGCCGGCGCCTTCCTGCTCGCCGGCAGCGAGATCCGCCGCCTCCCGTCCCCTCCGTACACTCCATGAACATCCCGATCCCGTTTCTGACCCGCGTCACCGTGCTCGCCGGCCTGTTGCTGGCTTCCGCGGCCGCCCAGGCTCCTGCCGCCGGGGCGCCCAAGTTCAACGGCGCCACCCCGCTCGAGTGGGCCCAGCGCCTGGCCGACTCCGAGATGAAGCGCATCGGCACCGGCTATGATGCCGGCGGCACCCTGGGCAGCCGCGCGGCCCGCTGGGATTACTCGCCCAGCGTGCTGGCCCTGGGGCTGGTCCGGCTCGGCGAGGAGACGAGGCAAGACGCCTATATCAAGTATGGCACGCGCATGGTTGCCTCCCATGTGGACGCCGCCGGCACGATCGCCGGCTACAAGGCCGACGACTACAACATCGACAACATCCCCCCCGGCAAGGTGCTCCTGGCCGCGCTCGCCCGGGGCGAGCAGAACGCGGCCTGGACCAAGGCGGTGCAAACCCTCCGGGCGCAGATGGCCACGCACCCGCGCACCAGCGAGGGCGGCTTCTGGCACAAGAAGCGCTATCCGCACCAGATGTGGCTCGACGGCCTCTACATGGCCTCGCCCTTCCTCGCCCAATACGGCGGCCTGTTCAAGGAGCCGGCGCTCTTCGACGACGTCGCCAAGCAGATCATCCTGATGGACCGCCACGGCCACGATGCCGCCACCGGCCTCTACTGGCACGCGTGGGACGAGGCGCACGCCCAAAGCTGGGCCGACCCGCAGACAGGCTTCTCGCCCAATTTCTGGAGCCGCGCCATCGGCTGGTATGGCATGGCGATCGTCGACAGCCTGGATTACCTGCCGGTCAACCAGCCGGAGATCGACGAGATCGTGAACATCCTCAAGCGCGTCGCCGACGGCGTCGTGCAGTGGCAGGACCCGAAGACCGGCGTTTGGTGGCAGATCCCCAACCTCGGCGCCAAGGAGGGCAACTACCTCGAGTCCTCCGGCTCCGCGATGTTCGTCTACACCCTGGCCAAGGGCGTGAACAAGGGCTACCTGCCGCGCGAGAAATACCTGCCGGCCATCCTCAAGGGCTGGGAGGGCCTGCTGACGACGCTCGTGAAGACCAACCCCGACGGCACCATCCGGCTCACGCAGGTCTGCCAGGGCGCCGGGCTCGGCTACACGATGTCCGACGGCAAGACGCCGCGCGACGGTTCCTTCAAGTATTACGTCAGCGAGCCGATCGTCGACAACGACCCCAAGGGGACCGGCCCGTTCATCCTCGCCGGGATCGAGGTCCAGAAACTCCTCGCCAGCTCCGCCCGCGAGGTGCCGCTGCGCGTCACCGGGTGGGATGCGCTGCCGGCCGTGCTCGCCCGCATCAAGGCGCCAACCTTCCCCGACCGCGATTTCCCCGTCACCGATTACGGCGCCCAGCCCGGCGCCGATGCCTCCGGCGCCATCGCGGCGGCGATCGCCGCCTGCACCAAGGCCGGGGGCGGCCGCGTGGTCATCCCCGCGGGCGAATGGCTCACCGGGGCGATCACGCTGAAGAGCAACGTCAACCTGCACGTCAGCAAGGGCGCGGTCCTGAAGTTCTCCCCCAACCCCGCCGACTACCCGAATGTCTTCACGCGCTGGGAAGGCGTCGAGTGCATCAACTATTCGCCGTTCATCTACGCGTTCGAGCAGGAGAACCTCGCCGTGACGGGCGAGGGCACGCTCGACGGCCAGGCCTCCGACGAGAACTGGTGGGGCTGGACCCGCCGCGGCGCGGACAAGCGCTCGCGCGCCACCACCGACCGCGACGCCCTCAACGAGATGGGCGAGAAGGGTGTGCCGGTCGGGCAGCGCGTCTTCGGGGCCGGCCACTACCTGCGCCCGAACTTCGTGCAGCCCTACCGCTGCAGGAACATCCTCATCGAGGGCGTGACCATCGTGCGCTCGCCGATGTGGGAGCTCCACCCGGTCCTGTCGCAGAACATCACCATCCGCGGCGTGAAGATCCACAGCCACGGCCCGAACAACGACGGCTTCGACCCGGAGTCCTCGCGCGACATGCTGGTCGAGAACACGGTCTTTGACACCGGGGACGACTGCATCGCGATCAAGTCCGGCCGCAACAACGACGGCCGCCGGGTCAACGTGCCGAGCGAGAACATTGTCGTGCGCGGTTGCACCATGCTGGACGGGCACGGCGGGGTCGTGCTCGGCAGCGAGTGCTCCGGCAGCATCCGCAACGTCTTCGTGGAGGACTGCCGGATGGACAGCCCGAACCTCGACCGCGCGCTGCGCCTCAAGTCCAACGCCCGGCGCGGCGGCGTGCTGGAGAACATCTTCATGCGCAACGTCACGGTGGGGCAGGTGAGGGAGGCCGTGCTGACGGTCGACTTCCAGTATGAGGAGGGCGCCCAGGGTCCCGAGCAGCCCGTGGCGCGCAACATCCAGATCGAGCGGGTCACCAGCACGGGCAGCCCCCGGGTCATGTATCTGGCCGGCATCCCCGCCGGGACCATCGACGGCATCAGGTTCACCGATTGCACCTTCCGCGGGGTGACGGAAACGGAGCTGGTGGAGTACGCCGGTTCCATTAGCTTCCGGAACGTCACCATCATCCCCGCGCACCGCAAACCCGGCGCCAACTCGCGCCCGGTGGACCCCGCCGCCACCCCAACCCCCGAGAAGCCATGAGTTCACCCGCCCCCGCATCCGCCCCGGCCAGCAACTACCGCTGGGTCGTCTGCGCCCTGCTGTTCTTCGCCACCACGATCAACTACATCGACCGGCAGATCCTCGCGCTCATCAAGCCCATCCTCGACGAACAGCTCCACTGGACCAACGAGCAGTTCGGCGCCGTCAACGGCGCCTTCCAGGGCGCCTACGCCCTGGGCCTGCTTATCTTCGGCTGGTTCGTCGACCGCTTCGGCACCAAGATCGGCTACGCCGTCTCCATCGCGGCGTGGAGCGTGGCCGCCATCGGCCACGCGCTGGTCTACAGCATCAGCGGCTTCCTGTTCGCCCGTGTGGCCCTCGGCCTCGGCGAGGGCGGCAACTTCCCCTCCGCCATCAAGGCCGTCGCCCTCTGGTTCCCCAAGCGCGAGCGCGCCACCGCCACCGCCATCTTCAACTCCGGCACGAACGTCGGCGCCATCATCGCCCCGCTCGTCGTCCCGGCCGTGGCCCTCACCCTGGGCTGGCACTGGGCCTTCATCTGCGCGGGCATCGCCGGCTTCCTCTGGCTCTTCCTGTGGTTCCCCTTCTACAACGTCCCCGAGAAGATCAAGGCGGCCAACGCCGCCGAGCTCGAGCACATCGCCAGCGACCGGGACGACACCAGCCGCGACGGCGAGAAGGTCTCCTGGCTCAGCCTGCTGGGTTACCGGCAGACCTGGGCCTTCGTGCTGGCCAAGGCCATGACCGACCCCGTGTGGTGGTTTTTCCTGACCTGGCTGCCCGATTTCTTCAAGCAGACGCGCCACCTCGACATCAAGACGAGCGGCCCGATGCTCGCGACCATCTACGGCCTCGCCACCGTGATCAGCATCGGCGCGGGCGTGGTGGTCGGCCGGCTGGTGAAGTCCGGCTGGTCCGTCACCCGGGCCCGCAAGACGGCCATGTTGGTCGCCGCCTTTGTCGTGATGCCGATTGTTTTCGTCAAGGACGTCGGCGACTGGACCGCGGTGCTGCTGATCGGCCTGGCCTGCGCCGCCCACCAGGCGTGGTCCGCCAACCTGTTCACCACGGCGTCGGACATGTTCCCGAAGCGCGCCGTCGCCTCGGTCGTCGGCCTCGGCGGCATGGCGGGCTCCGCGCTCGGCATCTTCTTCCCGGTCATGGCCGGCCGCCTGCTCGACACCTTCAAGGCCCAGAACAACGTCAGCGGCGGCTACGCCGTGCTCTTCGGCATCTGCGCCAGCGCCTACATCATCACCTTCATCCTGCAGCACCTCCTCGCCCCCAAGTTCGAGATGGTCGAGCTGAAGGCCTGACCGGGTTGCCGCCGGCGAAGCCCGTCATGAAAAACCTCCTCTTGCTCCTGCTCGCGACCGGCGGGCTTTGCGCTTCGATGCCGGCGCCCGACGCGGTCGTCGCCCTCGACGGCTCCGGCCAGTACAAGTCGCTGCAGGAAGCCATCAGCGCGGCGCCGATGAAGACCGACCCGGCCGCGCCGCGCTGGGTCATCTTCGTCAAGGCCGGCACCTATCACGAGCGCATCTATGTCCAGCGCGAACGCGGCCACATCCGCATCATCGGCGAGGATGCCGCGAAGACCGTCATCGCCTACAACATGCATGCGAGAATGCCCGGGCCCGACGGCAAGGAAATCGGCACCTTCCGCACGCCGACCGTCCAGGTCGACGGCGACGGCATGATCTGGGAAAACCTCACCCTCGCGAACACCGCCGGTGAGTCGCACAAGCTGGTCGACGGGCTGGAGGTGGGCCAGGCCCTCGCCCTCCGTGCCGACGGCGACCGGCTCGAGTTCCGCCACTGCCGCTTCCTCGGCTGGCAGGACACCGTCCTCGTCAACCGCGGCCGGCAATACTTCACCGACTGTTACATCGAGGGCACGGTCGACTTCATCTTCGGCGCCGCGACCGCCTATTTCGACCACTGCCACATCCACCAGCTCCGCCAGGGCTACCTCACCGCGGCGTCGACGCCGAAGGATCAGCCTTACGGCTATGTGTTCGCGGACTGCACGGTCACCGGCGCCGAGGGGGCGACGACCTACCTCGGCCGGCCGTGGCGGAATTTCGCCAGGACGGTCTTTCTCCGCACCGAGATGTCCGCCGTCGTGCGACCCGAGGGCTGGCACAACTGGAGCAAGCCCGACGCCGAGCAGACCACCTTCTACGCCGAGTTCGGCAGCACCGGCCCCGGGGCCAATGACGCCGCGCGCGTCAAGTGGGCCAAGCCGCTCACGGCCGCCGCGGCCGCCGAATTCACCCCGGCGAAGGTCCTGGCGGGCACCGACGGCTGGAACCCGGCTGCCCGATGAGATCGCTGCCCTGGCTGGCCGGCTTGTTCCTCCTCGCCCCGCCGATGGTCGCGGCGGATGCCCCGCCGGCCGCGCCGAAGCCCGTGCACATCGTGCTCGTCGGCGACTCCACGGTGAACGACCGCACCGGCTGGGGCATGGGCTTCCGGCGGTTTGTCACCGATGACGCCACGGTTACCAACACGGCGCTGGGCGGCCGCAGCTCGAAAAGTTTCCGCGACGAGGGCCACTGGGGACCGGCGCTGGCGCTCAAGGGCGACTACTACCTGATCCAGTTCGGCCACAACGACGAGCCGGGCAAGGGCCCCGCCCGCGAGACCGACCCGGCCACGACCTTCACCGCCAACATGGCGCGTTACGTGGACGAGGTCCGCGCGATTGGCGCGCAGCCCATCCTTGTCACCTCGCTCGTTCGCCGGAATTTCGATCCCGCCCGTCCCGGCAAGATCAAGTCCAGCCTGGGTCCCTACGTCGAGGCGGTGCGGAAGCTCGCCGCGGAAAGGAAGGTGCCGCTCATCGACCTGCACGCCATCAGCCTCGCCTATGTCGAGCAGCTCGGCCCGGCGGAGACGGCCAGGCTCAACCCGCCCAAGCCCGACGGCACGCCGGACACGACGCACCTGGCGGGCGAGGGCAGCACCGTGTTTGCGCGCCTCGTGGCCGGCGAATTGCGCCGGGTCGTGCCGGCGCTCGGACCGGTGCTGCGCCCCGAACCCGCGTCCGGCGCCGTCCTGCTGAGCAACCTGGAATATGGCACGGCCGGCGGCGAAAGCCTCCGGCTCGACGTCAGCGTGCCGGCCGGCGACGGGCCGTTTCCCGTGGCCATCCTCGTGCACGGGGGCGGATGGAGCCGCGGCGACAAGCACACGGTGCCGGCCGGCGACAGCGCCGACATCTCGCCGTGGTTCGCCCCGCTCACCGCCGCCCGGTTCACCTGGTTCTCCCTCAACTACCGGCTCGCGCCGGCCCACCGCTGGCCCGAGGGCTTCAACGACGTGCAGGCGGCCATCCGCTGGGTGAAGGCGCACGCCGCCGAGTTCAAGGGCGACCCGGCGCGCATCGCGCTCTTCGGCCATTCCTCGGGCGGCCACTATGCCTGCCTCGCCGGCACGCTGGTGGACGACAGCGTCCGCGTGCAGGCCGTCGTCGGCTTCGCCCCGGTGACCAACCACGAGCAGGACTTGCCGGTGCGGGGCGGGCTCAGCACCGGGCTGCAGAACCTCCTCAACCGGCCGAAGACCCTGACCCCCGAGGCAATCGGCCTCCTGCGCGAGATTTCACCCCTCAACCACGTGCGGCCCGGCCTGCCGCCCTTCCTGCTTGTGCACGGTGACCAGGACAAGAGCGTACCCCTCCAGCAATCGCTGGATTTCCAGGCCCGGCTCAAGGCCAATGACGTGCCCTGTGAGCTGATCATCATCCCCGGTGCGCCGCACGGACTGTCAACCTGGGGGAAGTTTGCCCCGGATTATGCCGACCGCATGGTGGCATGGCTGCGGCAGACCCTGAAATAGCCGCGGCCAACCCCATGAGCCAACTCCCCCGCGCCCGGCTTGCGCTCGGACTCCTGCTTGCCCTGATGGCAACGCACGGCCGTGCCGCCGCGCCCGCGTGGTCGCCCGACCTTGGCGACGGAACCTACCGGAATCCCGTCATCCACGCCGACTACTCCGATCCCGACGCCATCCGGGTGGGGGACGACTACTGGATGACGTCGTCGAGTTTCAACCACGTGCCCGGGCTGCCCATCCTGCACTCGCGTGACCTGGTGAACTGGGAGCTGGTCGGGCATGCCCTGCCGCGCCTCGTGCCCGAGGAGGCGTTCCGCACCCCGCAGCATGGCAAGGGCGTCTGGGCCCCGGCCATCCGCCACCACGCGGGCCGGTTCTGGATCTATTATCCCGACCCGGATTCCGGCATCTATGTCGTGACCGCCACCGACCCGCGCGGCCCGTGGAGCGCGCCGGTGCTCGTGAAGGGCGGCCGCGGCCTCATCGACCCGTGCCCGCTGTGGGACGACGACGGCCGCGTCTACCTGATCCACGGCTGGGCCAACAGCCGCGCCAACGTGAAGAACGTCCTCACGCTCCTCGAGCTGAACGCCGGGGGCACGAAGGTCATCGACGACTTCGGCTACGTCATCAACGGCGACAGGCTGCCCGGCTACACGACGCTCGAGGGTCCCAAGCTCTACCAGCGCAACGGCTGGTATTACGTCTTCGCCCCGGCGGGTGGCGTCGCCCCGGGGTGGCAGACGGTGTTCCGCGCGAAAAACATCCGCGGCCCCTATGAGGACCGCATCGTGCTCGCGCAGGGGCAGACGCCGGTCAACGGCCCGCACCAGGGCGCGCTGGTCGACACGCCGGCGGGCGAGACGTGGTTCCTGCATTTCCAGGACAAGGACGCCTACGGCCGCATCGTGCACCTGCAGCCGGTGCGGTGGGTGGACGACTGGCCGCTGATGGGCACGGGCGTCGCCACCGGCGCCGCCAAGGGCGAGCCGGTCCTCGCGCACCGGAAGCCGGCGTTGCCCGCGCAGCCGGTGGCCGTGCCGCCGACCTCCGATGATTTCAATTCCCCCGCCCTGGGCCTGCAGTGGCAGTGGCAGGCCAACCCGGGCCCGGACTGGCTCTCGCTCACGGCGCGACCCGGGGCGCTCCGGCTTTTCGCGCAGCCCGCGCCGCGGCCCGGCAACCTCTACGACGCGCCGAACCTGCTCCTGCAGAAATTTCCGGCGCCGGAGTTCACCGCCACGACCAGGCTCGGGCTTGCGGCCAAGGCCGAGGGCGACAGTGCCGGGCTCATCGTGTTTGGCTATGATTACGCCTGGATCGGGCTCAGGCAGGTGAACGGCACGCCGGTGCTCGTGTTCGCGGTGCGCCAGGAAGCCGTGAAGGGCGAGCCGCAGCAGGAAACGGCCGTGCCCGGCGCGGTCACGGGCCCGGTGTGGCTGCGCGTCACGGTCCGGGAGGGCGGCAAGTGTCGTTTCAGCTGCAGCCGCGACGGCCGGGACTTCACGCCGGTCGGCGGTGAGTTCACCGCGACGGTCGGCCGCTGGGTCGGCGCCAAGGTCGGCGTGTTTGCGGCCGGGGCCGGCGGCGCGACGGCGGATTTTGCCTCGTTTCAGGTCGGGCCGGCGGTGCCATAGGTTTTCCCGCCCCGCGTAATCGGGGCTGGCTTGCGGCGTCTCGCCGGCTATCCCGGTTGTCTTTGCGCGCCATCACGTCATCGCCCCGTCTCCTCCTCCTCGGCCTGTGGCCCTGGATGTGGCTGGCCGCCCAGACCCCGCCCGCCGGCGTCCCGCCGGTGACGCTGCCGAAGTTTGAGGTGAACGAACACGCCGGTGACGACCAGTATGACGCGACCGGCCTGGGGGCGCACGAGGAGGAGCTGCGCAGCGCGCCGTTTGCGAACGACCTGACGGCGGTGGACCTCGACCGGGAGGAGGGGCTCAGCGTGGACACCAACACCGAGCTGGCGGCGATCAGCACGGCCTCGCCCGCGGCGGCCGCCGCCGGCGAGGAACGGCTGAACCTCCGCGGCTTCCCGACGCCGACCCTGCGCAACGGTTTCATCCAGATCGGCATCCTGGAGACGCTGAACGTCGGCAAGACCGTCGTCATCCAGGGTCCGCTCGTGCCGGTGCTCGGGCGCGCGGCCCCGGGTGGCATCCAGGACTTCATCACCACCCGGCCGCAGGCCCGGGACCGGGACCGGCTCGAGGTGGGCGCCAGCACCCTCAACCGCGAGAAAATCTCCTGGGAGTCGACCGGCACGCTCCGCAAGAACCGGCTCTGGCAGCGCTGGGCGGTGGACTGGTCCCGGCGGGCCGGCCCGGAGCAGTTTGTGCGCGAGCAGGACCTGTTTGTCAGCGGCGCGCTGACGTTCCGGCACAGCCGCGCGGCCAGCAGCATGCTGAGCGTGGATTACCGGCGGCTGGACGCCGGCGTGACCCCGGGCATCCCGGAATACAAGGCCGCCGCCGGGCAGAAGGTGATCGGGCCCTACCTGCCGCTCGCGCTGTTCAACGCCAGCGGACCGGACGCCGCGGTGCGGCGCCAGAGCCTGGTGGTCGGCGCCCAGTTCGAGGGGCAGCTCAACCGCGTCCTCGCGCTGCGCGCCGCGGCCGAGGGCTGGTGGCGCGCAATCGACCAGGACCGGTTCACCACGTCGCAGCTGGCGCTCGACAGCGGGGTGTTCGAGGGCACGCGCGAGCCGCGGCACCTCGCGCAGCGCCAGCGCGCACTGGCCACCCACCTCGAGCTCACGGCGCGCTTCCGCACGGCCGCCCTCGAGCACAAGCTGCTCGGCTACGCCGGGGTGACCTGGGGCGGCTACGATCGCGGCGAGCGCGCGCTCCCGGCGGCGGACCGCAACAACCTGCCGCTCACGGTGCGCCGCTTCGATCCGGCCGCGCCGGATTATTTCTTCCCGGAGTACACCGGGACGCTTTACTCGCGGGTGGTGGCCGACCGGCGGGAGAACGCCCGCTACAGCTCGGCGGAGGTGAGCGACCGGCTGGCCTTCGCCCGGGGCCGCACGGTGCTGACCGCCGGCCTCCGGTTCGACGAGGTGGACCTGGCGGTGGACGACCGCCGGGCGGCCGCACCCCTGCCGCACATCCGCGACCGGACGATGCAACTGAACTACCACCTCGGCCTCAATCACCAGGTGGTCCGCAACCGCGTGCTGGCCTTTGCCAGCGCGAGCACGGCCTTTGATCCGGCGACACCGGTCGACGCGCGCACGGGCCGGATCCAGGACAACGAGAGCACCCTGGGTTACGAGGCCGGCGTGAAGGGCCGGAGCCGCGACGGCCGGCTGGATTATTCCGCGTCGGCGTTCCTCCTCTACAACCGCAATATCGCGCGCCGCAATCCGCTCTACGACGACCCGGTGCTCGACGCCGGCCAGACGCAGCCGCAGCTGGTGGCCGCCGGCGAGGAGCGGTTCGCCGGATTCCGGGCCGAGGGCCGCTACAAGCTGTCCGACACCTGCAGCCTGGCCTTCAAGGGCGTGCACATGGAGGCCATCACGACGAAGTCGCCGGCGCTCGGGCCGGAGGTGGGCCGGCAGATCACCCGCCTGCCGGTGGACACGGCGACCGTGCAGCTGCGCGGGGCGCCGCCGAAGGGCACCGGCCTCAATTGGAATGCCAGCCTCAGTTACATCGGCCCGTATGTCGCCAACTACGAGGACGCCAAGCACGCCTACCTGGCCTATCCCGGCTACAGCCTGGTGGGCGTCGGCGCCGGCTATTCGTGGCCGCAGGGGCCGCGCCAGTGCAACGTGAGCCTGAGCCTCCGCAACGCCCTCGGCCGCGACCTGCTGGCGTCCAACGCCCGCGTCGGTGCCGGCCGCGAGCTGGGGTTCACGGCCCGGGTGAATTTCTAGCGCGGCCCGGTGAGGCCGCGGCGGTATTCCGACGGGCTCACGCCGTGGCGGCGGCGGAAGGCGGACGCAAAGACCGAGGGGCTCTCGAAGCCCGAGGCGTAGGCGATCTCCCCGAGCGTCAGCGCCGGCTCGGGCATGAGCTCCAGCGCGCGCTCGAAGTGCAGGCGCTGGGCCTCGGCGTAGACGGAGGTGCCGAGCGCGGCCCGGAAACGCAGTTCCAGCACGCGCCGGGTCACCCCCGCGGCCCGCGCCACCTCCTCCACGTAGATCGTGTTGCCCACATGTTCCCGCATATGATCGAGGGCGAGCGCCACCGCCTCGTCATCCACGGCAAAACGGTCGGTGGAGAGCCGGGTCACGATTTTCTGCGGGCTCACGAGCGTCTCCGCCGGGTTTGCCGCCTTTCCGTCCAGCAGCTGCTGCAGCAGCTCGGCTGCGAGCAGGCCGATCCGCTGGGTGTTGAGCTGGATGCTCGACAGGGCGACATGGGCGAATTCGACGCGCGCGAGGTCGTTGCCGACGCCAAGGATCGCAACGTCCTCGGGCACCCGCCGGCCGACCCGCGCGCAGGCCTCGTCGAGCTCGAGCGCCACGCGGTCGGTGAAGGCCAGGATCCCCACCGGCCGCGGGAGGGCCTGCAGCCAGGCGGCGAGGCGGGTCCGCGTGGCGTCGGGGTAGGGGGCGTTCTGGTCGCCCTGCGGCAGGATGTGCTGGGGGATGGCCGCCGTCACGCCGAGCCGGCGGGCCTCCGCGCAGAAGCCGCGGTAGCGCAGCAGCGAGCCGAGATGGGTCGGGTTGCCGCAGTAGCCGAAATGGCGGTAACCGCGTCCGTGCAGGTGGCGCAGGGCCAGCTCGCCGACGCGCAGGTCGTCGGTGTTGATCAGCGGCAGCCGCGGGGTCGTGATCTGGCCGGAGACATTCACCACCGGGACGCCCAGCGCGGCCAGCACCGCCTCGTTGCGGCGCGTCGCCACGCGGGCGATCACGCCGTCGGGGTGCAACCGGCGCAGGGCGGCCGGATCATACGCGCGGGGGTCGCTGAACTTCAGCACCGTGACCTCCGGCCGCTGGTGGAAGAAACGGGCGATGCCCCGCAGGATCCCGCGCCCGTGCTCCGTGGCGAGCGACAGGTAGACGGCGATGCGGCGGGGCGGGGCCGGAGGCATGGGGCAAGCCTGACCCGGCTTTCGCAAAACATAAACTCTTTTTCGCAATATCAGGTATACGGCGCGCACCCTTCCCGCTATGCTCTGCCACCCCAACCCCGTATCCCTTCCCCATGAGCTCCTATCTCGACCAGCTGTTCGGACTTAATGGCAAGGTGGCCGTCGTCATCGGCGGCACCGGCGAACTTTGCGGCGCGATGGCCGAGGGCCTGGCCGGCGCCGGCGCCGAGGTCGTCCTCGTCGGCCGCAGCCTCGAGAAGGCCGAGGCCCGCCTCCAGAAGATCGCCGCCGCGGGTGGCAAGGCCTGGTTCCATGCCGCCGAGGCCACCAGCAAGGCGGAGGTCGAGGGCCTGCGCGACGCCGTGCTCAAGCGCAGCGGTCGCATCGACATCGTCGTCAACGGCGCGGGCATCAATTCCGCCACCCCGTTCTTCAACATCACCGAGGAGGAGTTCGACCGCATCGTGCGCGTCAACCTCAAGGGCGTGTTCCTCGGCTGCCAGGTCTTCGGCCAATACCTTGTCGAGCGCGGGCAGGGCGGCTCCATCATCAACCTCGGCTCCATGTCCGGCGTCGTGCCGCTGTCCCGCGTGTTCACGTACTCGGCCACCAAGGGCGCCGTGCACAACCTCTCGCTCAACCTCGCCCGCGAGTGGGCGCCGCACCGGGTGCGCGTCAACGTCCTCGTCCCCGGCTTCTTCCCCGCCGAGCAGAACAAGAAGGTGCTCACGCCCGACCGCGTCGCCAGCATCATGGGCCACACGCCCATGAAGCGCTTCGGCGAGGCGCGCGAACTCATCGGCGCCACGCTGCTGCTGGCCGCCGACGGCGCCGGCTCGTTCATCACCGGCGAGGAACTGATCGTCGACGGCGGCTACCACGCGATGACCATCTGATCTTATCCCCGTGAAACCCATCAACGAATTTCTCCTCAAGAACAACCTGCGCATCGCGCAGAATCCCTGCGTCAGCCCCGACTTCTGCCTCGACTGGCCCGCACTCCAGGCCGACGTCAAGGCCGGCAAGGTCACCGAATACGCGAAGAGCCGCTTCACCACGAAGGCCGGCGGGTTCACCCTGGTGGAAAACGCCGCGGGCGACTGCGCCTGGAAGCTCCACGCCGCCGCCGCGCCGCTGGCCGACGGTGTCGCCCACGCGGGCGCGACCTTCTTCCCGGCCTCGTGGGAGAACCTGCTCAAGCTGAAGAACCTCATCCAGGAGCATGACGCCGCCTCGACCATCTTCCCGACCGGCGGCGCGAAGCTCGGCCGCAGCACCCTCGGCGTCGGCGCGCGCTTCACCACGCTGCACTGGCCGGCCGTCGAATGGGCGATGAGCGCGCTCGAGATCGGCCTGACCGCCAACCAGAATTCCATCCCCCGCGAGCTGGTCTACGATGTCGACGCCATGCTCGGCAACCGGCTCGACACCGTGCCATTCCCGTTCATCGGCACCAACGTCCCCGAGGGCCACCAGGGCCAGAGCGTCGAGGGCATGAGCCACGGCTGCGTGCTCTCCAAGCTCAGGACCGGCTTCCACCACCGCCGGATCGCCTGGTCGTTCAACGCCGACCACCAGCCCATCGGGGGCAAGTTCGACGTTCGCGAGGACGCGCTGGTCACGGGCTGCCTGCTCGCCAGCTACATCACCTTCGACCTCTCGCCCGAGCTGGCGCTCAACCAGCCGGCGCAGCTCGCCGACATCCCGGCGGATGTCGTGACGAAGACCCGCGCGCGCGTTGCCGCCGCCGGCCTGAAGCTCGATGACGCCGCCTTCAACTCGCTGCTCGCGACCGTCTGGACGCCGATGCTCAAGATGAAGCGCCGCGACGAGAAATACGCCGCGGCCCGCGCCGCCGCGTTCACCACGCCGGTCGGCCGCACCTACCTGCGCGAGCTCTCCATCGACGAGCTGCCCGGCCTGACCACCCCCGAGACGACCGCCATCATGCTCGCGCTCTGCGAGGTGCTGGGCATGCCGGTCAACTTCGTGGCGCCCGCCTTCGGCTTCCAGAAGAACACGCCGTATCCCGACAACGCCGCGCTGCAGAAGCTCATCGAGGCCCAGTGGGGCGTCTGCACAAGATTCGGCGTCAGCATCGGCTTCCACTCCGGTTCCGGCAAGTCCGCCGAGAATTACCAGGTCATGGGCCGGGTCACGGGCAGCGCGCTCGAGATCAAGACCAGCGGCCGCTACACCTACGAGATGGGCGTCGCGATCTCGCAGTCGAAGAACCCGGCCGACGCCGCCCTCTGGCGCGACTGGTATAAGTTCACCGTCGACATGTCCGTCGCCGGCGCGTTCAGCACCGACGCCACCGAGCAGAAGATGGCGCGGATCTTCGTCACCACCTCGCTCGCCGCCGTGGGCCAGCCCGTTGAGGTCTTCGCCTCGCCCGCCACCTGCCGCGCCGCGCTGGAGGCGCTGCCGCCGTCCGCCGAGCACATGATCTTTTTCGAATACAACTTCCTCTACGTGCTCGCCGCCGGCGGCAAGCCGGAGAAGGCCGCCCTTGGCGACCACACGCCCGCCGGCTACCGGCAGCGCGCGCGCTTCTACGCCGTCAGCGCCGAGACCCGCCTGCTGTTCGCCAAGCGCATCGCGGCCTATCTGATCTTCCTCGCCGAGAACACCGGCCTGGCCACCAGGGAACGCTGCGCCGCCACCAGCAAGCTGCTGGCGTCCTACCCGACGCTCGAGGCCATGCTGAACGACATCTCCCGCTGACCCCAGGCACCCCATGAAGCCCTTCATCCACGACGACTTCCTGCTGCAGACCGACGCCGCGCGCGACCTGTATCACAACTTCGCCAAGGCCGAGCCGATCTTCGACTATCACTGCCACCTGCCGCAGGCGCTGATCGCGGACAACCACCGCTTTGCCGACCTCGCCGAGATCTGGCTCGGCGGCGACCACTACAAGTGGCGCGCCATGCGCTCCAACGGCGTGCAGGAGCGCGTCTGCACCGGCAATGCGACGCCGCGCGAGAAGTTCGACGCCTGGTGCGCCGCCGTGCCCAACACCCTCGGCAACCCGCTCTACCACTGGTCGCACCTCGAGCTGGCCCGTTACTTCGGGATCACGGACATCATCAACCCGTCCTCCGCCGACAAGATCTGGAGGCAGGCCAACGAGAAGCTGGCCGGCATGCGCGTCCACGACATCCTGGCCAGCAACAAGGTTGCCGTCATCTGCACGACCGACGATCCGGCCGACCCGCTCGCCGACCACGCGCGCATCGCCAAGCTGGGGATCAAGACGAAGGTCTACCCGACCTTCCGCCCCGACAAGGCGCTCGGCGTCAACGCGCCCGCCGCCTACAACGCCTGGCTCGAGAAGCTCGGCGGCGAGGCGAGGACGCCCATCAAGGGTTTCGATGACCTGCTCACCGCCCTGAAGCGGCGGCACGACGACTTCCACGCCGCCGGCGGCCGGGTGTCCGACCACGGCATGGAGACCGCGCTGGCCGAGCCCTGCACGCCCGCCGAGGCCGCGGCCATCTTCGCCGCCGCCCGCGCCGGCACGGCCGCCGCGCCCGCCGACTGGGCGAAGTTCGGGTCCTACCTGATGCTCGAGTTCGGCCGCTGGGACGCGAAGGCCGGCTGGACCAAGCAGCTCCACCTCGGCGCGCTGCGCAACAACAACACCCGCCTGCTCAAGGCCCTCGGCCCCGACACCGGCTTCGACAGCATCGGCGACTTCCCGCAGGCCCGCGCGCTCAGCCGCTACCTCGACGCCCTCGACTCGACCGGCGAGCTGCCGCGCACCGTGCTCTACAACCTGAACCCGGCCGACAACTACGCCTTCGCGACGATGATCGGCAACTTCCAGGACGGCTCCGTGGCCGGCAAGATGCAGTTCGGCTCCGGCTGGTGGTTCCTCGACCAGAAGGAGGCGATGGAGTGGCAGATGAACGCCCTCGCCAACCTCGGCCTGCTCAGCCGCTTCGTCGGCATGCTGACCGATTCGCGCAGCTTCCTCAGCTACACGCGCCACGAGTATTTCCGCCGCGTGCTGTGCAACCTGCTGGGCGGCCAGATCGAGCGCGGCGAGATCCCGGCCGACCGGGCGCTGGTCGGCGGCATGGTCAGAAACATCTGCTTCGCCAACGCCCGCGCCTATTTCCGCCTCGGGCTCGACCCGGCCTACGCCGGCTGAGCCGCGGCCAGCTGCAGCGCCCGGGGGAACATCACGTTGTTCTCCTTGTGCACGTGCCGGTGCAGGTCGGACTCGAATTCCGCGAGGCCGGCCAGCAGGGCGCGGTGCGTGTGGCAGGCCTCGGCATTCGGCGTGAAGCCGTCGGTCAGCAGGCGCAGCCGGGCGGTCAGGTTGCCGGCGGACTCGTGCTCGGCCTCCATCTGCCGGATGGGGTGGGCGATGGAGCCGCAGGGAAAGCCGTCGGCCGCGCCGGCCTCGATCTGCCGGACGATCGGGAACAGGATGACCTCCTCCTTGCGCATGTGGTCGGTCATCTCGGCGGCGAGCGTGTTCACGGCTTCCGCCACCTCGGGCAGGCGGGCATCCCGCCCGCCGTGCTTGGCGGCCACCCGGCCGGCCATTTCGACCAGGCGGGGCAGCTCGTTCTTCAGGTAGGCGTGGTGCGTCGACTCGATGTGATCGGCCAGCTCGGCGAGGCCCATGGCGGCGGCATCGACCTCGGCCGGCCCCGCGGCCAGCGCCGTCTGGGCGGACTGGAGCAGGGCGATGGTCGTGGCGACCTCGAGGCCGCGCCGCGTGCACGCGGCCGCAAGGGTCTGCTTGCCGCCGCAGCAATAGTCGATGCCGAGGCTCTCGAAGAGGCGCGCCAGCAGGGGGCGCGCGGCGACGAGTTCGCCGATGGTGGTTGCGGGCGTGATGGTGGTTGCGGGTGCGGAGGACATGCCCGGACTATCGCACAGGCCGGCGCGGCCGGCCTTGAGCCAGGTCAAGCCTCGCCCAGATTCCGGCGCAGCAACGCGGCCAGCGCGCCGGCATCCGGCACGGTGATGGCCTTGGGGGCGACCAGGATGAGCTTCCGGTCGCGCAGCCGGGCGAGCGTGCGGGACAGGGTCTCGCTGCTGGTGCCCAGCTCGGCGGCCAGCACGCGCTTGGTGCCGGGCAGCCGGATCACGCCGCCGTGGGCGCCCCGGCCGTGCTTCACCAGCCAGTTCAGCAGGCGGGTCTCGACGTCCTTCAGGGTGAGGTCGTCCAGCATGCCGACGAGCACGCGCAGGTGGGCGCTCATCGAGCCGAGCATGCGCAGGGCGAGGTCGGGCCGGCGGCCGATCAGGTCCAGGATGGGCCCCTTGGGCAGCAGCAGGACCGAGCTGGCCTCGACCGCCCGGGCATCCGCCGGGTAGCCGGTGGGCGAGGCGAGGGCGGCCTCGGCGAAGGACTCGCCCGCGCGGAAGACGTGGATGACCTGCTCCTTGCCGGCGGCGCTGACGCGGTGGACGTTGATGGCCCCGCTCTGCACGACGTAGAAACCCCGCGAAGGTTCGCCCTCGTGGAACAGGTAGTCGCCCTTGGCCAGGGTAATGGGGCTGGAGAAGGAGGCGATCAGCTGCAGGTCCTCGCCCGAGAGGCTCGAGAAGATCTGGCAGCAACGCAGGCTGCCGGCCAGGCCGGTGAGCTTGAGGTCGGCGGAGCGGGGCGGCGTCGGCATCGCGGTACATTTCATAGCCGGCGGGGGCCTCCTGTCGCGCGCAAAAACGGCCCGGACGGGCAAAAAGCGGCTTTCGGGAAGAACCTTGACCCGGATCATGGCCGCGCGGCCCGCCCGTGCTATCCTCCGGGCCGGCCCAGCTGGTTTTTCTCGTCCGTTTGCCCGCCAAAACAATTTATGCGCAAAGATTGCCGTCTTTGAGCAACCGGTGGTTAGCGGCCGGGTGTGGAATCCACTATGCTGGCGCTTTTCCGCCTCCATGACTCACCCCACCGCCGTCCTTTCCGCCAAAAACCACCATTCCCGCCGGTCTCCCCACGTCGCCATCGCCCCCGCCGACCGCTGTGTCATCAAGCGCGACGGCACCACGGTTTCGTGGGACCCGGCCAAGATCGCGCGTGCCGTCGCCCTCGCGTTTTATGAGGTGATCCACGGCACCGCGGACAACCCCCACCGCGACGATCCGCTCGCCCGCTACGGGCTCGACGCCGAGACCTATCACAAGGTCGCGCACATCACGACGCGCGTGGCGCACATGCTGGAGCTTTTCTACCGGATGGGCCGGCATCCCTCGATCGAGCAGATCCAGGACAATGTCGAGAAGGCCATCGCCGCCGAGGGCGAGTGGGCGGTGGCCCGGGCCTACATCGTCTACCGCGCCGCGCAGGCGGCCCGCCGGCTCAACCACTACGCCGAGAACGGCCTCGCCGACTACATCGCCCTCGCGAAATACGCCCGCTACCGCCCGGACCTCGGCCGGCGCGAGCTCTTTGCCGAGGCCGCCCGGCGCGTGCAGGCGATGCACCGGCGGTTCTTCCATGACCGCCTCGACCGGGCGCTGCCGGCGCCCGGCGATGACTCGCCCGTGGCCCCGCCGGACCGGGAACGGCTCGCCGCCGCGCTGAGCGGCGGCAACCTCAGCATCGCCCTCGACCGGGCCTTCGCGGCCGTGGTCGCCAAGACGGTGCTGCCCTCGATGCGGTCCCTGCAGTTCGGCGGCGAGGCCATCCTCCGCAACCACGCGCGCCTCTTCAACTGCTCGTTCAGCCCGGTGGACCGCCTGGAGTTCTTCCGCGAATACCTCTACCTCCTGCTCGCCGGCACGGGCTGCGGCTTTTCCGTCCAGCGCCACCACGCCGCCCGGCTGCCGGCGCTGCCCGTCCGCGGCGCGGAGATGGAGCTGCCCGTCGTGCACCACGCCATCGAGGACACCATCGAGGGCTGGGCCGATGCCCTGCATGTGCTGGTGCGCAGCCACTGGGAGCGCTTCAAGGCCGAGTTCAACTTCTCCGCCGTGCGCCCGCGGGGCAGCCAGCTGCGGACCTCCGGCGGCAAGGCGCCCGGCCACCTCCCGCTCAAGCAGGCGCTGCTCGACATCGAGGTCGTGCTGGCCGGCGCCACCGGCCGCAAGCTCCGGCCGATCGAGATCTACGACATCTGCATGTTCGCCGCGCGTTCCGTGCTCAGCGGCGGCATCCGCCGCTCGGCCACCATCTGCCTGTTCTCGCCCGACGACCAGGAGATGATGGACGCCAAGACCGGCGACTGGTTCGCCAAGCACCCCCAGCGCTCCGCCTCCAACAATTCCGCGGTCGTGCCGCGCGCCACCGGCGACGACCAGCTGTTCCGCAAGCTCTTCGCCGCGCAGCGCGAGTTCGGCGAGCCGGGCTTCTACTTCGCCGACGACCCCGAGCACGGGTGCAACCCCTGCTGCGAGATCGGCCTGCACCCCGTCGTGGGCGGCGAGCTGGACGACGCGGCCGAGGTCGCCCGGCTGCGGGCCCTCGGCTACACCGGCCCGGTCGAGCCGGGCACCCGGCTCAGCGGCTGGCAGATGTGCAACCTCAGCACGATCAATGGCGCGGCGCTGGAGGATGCGGACGACTTCCTCACCGCCTGCATCCACGCCGCCGTCCTCGGCACGCTGCAGGCGGCCTACACCGACATTCCCTACCTCGGGCCGGTGACCCGCTACCTCAACGAGCGCGACGCGCTGCTCGGCGTGTCCATCTGCGGCTTCATGGACAACCCGGACCTGCTGTTCGACCCCGCCCTGCTCGAGCGCGGCGCGCGGCTCGCCCGGGCGGCCAACCGCATCGTGGCCGAGGCCATCGGCATCCGGCCGGCGGCGCGGGTGACCTGCGTCAAGCCCGAGGGCACGGCCTCGCTGCTGCTCGGCGCGGCTTCCGGCATCCACCCGCACCACGCCCGGCACTACTTCCGCCGCGTGCAGGCCAACCGCCGCGATCCCGTCTACCGGCACTTCGCCGCCGCCAACCCGCACCTGACCGAGACCTCGGTCTACCGGCCCGACACCGACGACGTCCTGACCTTTGCCGTCGAGGCGCCCGCCCACGCCATCCTGCGCGACGAGATCAGCGCCGGCGAGTTCCTGCGGCTCGTGCAGCGGGTGCAAAAGCACTGGGTGCTGGCCGGCGAGGCCGAAACCAGCCGGTCCACCGGCCTGCATCACAACGTCTCGCACACCTGCACGGTCCGGCCCGGCGAATGGGACGCGGTCGCCGATTTCATCTGGCGGCACCGCGCCGGCTTCACCGGCGTGGCCCTGCTCAGCCACGACGGCGACAAGCGCTACCCGCAGGCCCCGCGCGAGGCGGTGACGACGGAGGACGACATCGCGCGGTGGAACCGCCTGAAATACCACCCCGTCGATTACACCCAGCTCATCGAGCACACCGACGAGACCGCCCTCAAGGATGTCGCCGCCTGCGCCGGCGGCGCCTGCGAACTCGTCTGATCCCCCGTGAGTGACCCGCTCCCGACCGGCCCCGACCCCATCGCGCAATTTGCCGACTGGTTCGCCGTGGCCGCGCGCGCGGGCCTGCCCGAGCCCACGGCCATGGCCGTGGCGACCGCCGCGGCGGACGGCACGCCCAACGTGCGCATGCTCCTGCTCAAGGGCTTTGATGAACGGGGCTTCGCCTTCTACACCAACCTCGGCAGCCCCAAGGCCGCCGAGTTGACCGCCAATCCGCGCGCCGCCCTGTGCTTCTATTGGAACCAGATCGGGCGCCAGGTGCGGGTCTCCGGCCCGGTGGAGCGCGTGACGGACGCCGAGGCCGACGCTTATTTCGCCACGCGGCCGCGGCTCAGCCAGCTCGGGGCCTGGGCCTCGCAGCAGTCCCAGCCGATGGCCGACCGCTTCGAGCTGGAGCGCAACTGTGCCGCGGTGGCGCTCCGCTTCGGCGTCGGCCCGGTGCCGCGGCCCCCGGGCTGGTCCGGCTACCGCGTCGTGCCCGGGACGATGGAATTCTGGCACGAGAAGCCCTTCCGCCTGCACGAGCGTGTCCGCTACACGCGCGTCGGGGAGGCGTGGACCGCGCAGCGGATTTTCCCCTGACGCGTCTCACTCCCGCCAGAAATTCACCGCCCAGGCGCCGTCGTGGCGTCGTTCCATGGACGAGGCGAAACCCTCGCTCTTGAGCAGCTCGATGAGGGGGGCGGGGAGGAAGGGGGCGACGATGGTCACGCCCTCGCCGGCCGGCAGGGCGTCCACCCGGGCGCGGATGAGCGGGAGCGGCTCCTCGCCGCGGGCCAGGTGGGGGCGGACGTCGAAGACCTTGAATTTCGTGGCGGACATGGGCGGATCCTAGAGGGCGAACTCCACCTGCGCCCAGATTTTTTGCACGTTGGGCTGGCTCGCGCTGCCGCGGCGGAAGTTGGCGTACTTGACGAGCCCGGTGCACCGCGCGCCGAATTTGCGGGTAAGCTGCAGGTTGACCTCGGTGCCGAGCGACGCCCCGTTTGTGTCCGCCTCATACCAGTGGCCGAACGCGAGCAGCGCCAGGCCGGTAGGCAGCGGGGCGGCGGCCTTCACGTAGGTGTCGCGGAGCCCGGCGGCCGGTGTGGTCAGGAACAGGTCGGCCCAGCCGTTGAAGGCGTGCAGCGTGGCGAGCGGGGTCTTGAACCCGACGTTGTGGTCCGAGCCGAGCACCTCGTAGCCCAGGCTGATACTCCCGGGCCGGGCGACGAGGCCGGCCTCCAGGGCGCAGTAGGTCGCGGCGTAGTCGAGCGTGCTGGAACCGTAGTCCGTCTGGTGCGCGACTTCCAGGCGGTAGGCGAGCGTGAGCTGGCCGGTCAGTTTCCGGGTGCCGGCCAGGCTGGCGCCGTAGGTCGCGCAGGAATTCGCCGGCGAGCTGGCGAAGTCGAGCAGGTAGGCGTAGCCGGTGAGCGTGCCCGCGCCCAGGCCCGTGTAGCTGGCGTTGAACACGTGCGAGTCGGATTGCCAGTAGCCCTGGGCATGGTGGTCGCCGAAGACGCGGTTGATCCGGTCAAGGTAGGCGTAGGTCAGGGTCGTCCGGCCGAGGGACTTGTCCTGCACCACCAGGGCGTCGAACGTCTGCATGTTCTGGCGCCAGCCGACATCGCCGATGAAGCGGGCGTTGTCCAGGACGAGGCGCTGCCGGCCGAGGGTGACGGTGGTCTGCCGGTCGGCGAAGGACAGGACCGCCTGGTTGATTTCCGTGGTCTCGGGGTCGGCGACGACCGCGCGGCCGGCGCCACCGGGATTCAGCCCGGCCTGGCTGTAGCGGTCGCCATCCGCCGCCACGATGTTCTCCGCCTCCAGCAGGGCTTTCCACCCGTGCAGCGGCGCGGTGGCAAAACCCAGCCGCGAGCGCAGGGTCAGCGCATCGGCGTCCCGGAGGCCGGTCTGCTCCACGCCCTCGTAGCGCAGGCGGAGGTTGAGCGAGACGCGTCCCCCGGTGAGGGCCCCGGCCAGCGAGTCGGCGGCCGCCAGCGGGCCGGCGCAGGCGCAGATCAGGAGGGAGCCAAGCAGCAGCGGGTTTTTCACGACGGGTGTCAGTTGGCGGCGGCGAGCGCGGCGGCGGCCTCGTCCAGCCCGCCCTTCAGCCCGGTGCGCTGGTGGACGATCTCGCCCTGCGCGTTCAGGATGGTCACGAGGTTGGAGTGCGAGAAGGCGCCGTCGGCCTCCTGCTTGTATTTCACGCCGAGCAGCGCGGCGAGCTCGCGGACGGCATCATCGCCGCCGTGCAGCAGGGTCCACTGGGCGTCGAGTCCGTGCTGGGTGCGGTAGCTGGCGAGCGCCGCGGGGGTGTCGCGGGCGGCGTCGAAGGAGACCAGCACGAACGCGGCGCGGTCGCGGATCCCGGCCGGCAGCCTTGCGCGGATGGCCTCCATGTCGCCCACGAGCAGCGGGCAGGCATAGCCGCACGAGGCGAAGAACATGGTCAGCACGACCGGCCGGCCCCGCAGCTCGCCGAGGGTGAAGGCCCGGCCGGCGTCGGTGGTGAACCCGGCGTCGGCCTGGTATACCGAGGTCTTGCTGAAGGGTGTCGCGGGCAGCGCGGCGCAGCAGGCGGCTTTTTTTGCGCCGGGCTTTTCCTTGCCGCAGTCATCGGCCGGGGTTTCGGCGCCGCGGGCGAGCGCGGCGGCGAGGAGCAGGAGCAGGGTGGTGGTTTTCATGGCGTGGAGGCGAGGGCCGGGACCGGGTCATGCGCGCAGCGGAAGCCGAGCGCGGTCGTGGTGTTCCGGGCCTGGAGGGAGGAGCGCAGGGCCTGGCGCATAAAGGCGGCGTAGTCGGTGGGGTCCTTGGCGCCGACGGAACCGGCGCCGCAGAACAGGTCGCGGTCGAGGCCGGAGTCGGCGCGGGATTCACCCGTGACCATGGCGGTATTGAAGTCATCGACCCATTCCCAGACGAGGCCGTGCAGGCCGCGGACGCCGTGGAAATCGGGCCGGGCGGCCGCCGCGTCGGCCAGGATCGCGGGCACGGGCCGGGCCAGCCAGGCGTAGAGGTCGCGCTGCAGCGCCGTGTCGTTCCGGCCGTCGGGCCGGGTGTAACCGGCGGCGGCGGCCAGCTCCCACTCGGCGGTGGTGGGCAGGCGCTTGCCGGCCCACCGCGCGTAGGCCCGGGCGGCAAACCACGACACGCGGACCACGGGCGCGCCGGGCGGGGCCTTCGGCCCCGGCTCGAGGTCGCCCGCCCAGTGTTCGAGATAGGATGAGTCGGCGAACAACCCGCTGACCTGCGAGCGGCGCCACCGTGGGTTGGCGGTGACGAAGGCGAGGAATTCCGCGTTGGTCACGGGCCGCTCGTCGAGCAGGAAGGCGGCGACGGCCACCTGCGGGGCATCCTTCGCGGCGCGCAGGAGCGGGACATAGGCCCCGGCCGGGATGGCCACCATGCCCGCGGGCGGCTGGACCGGCCGGGCGGTGGCCGCGGCCAGCCCGGTGAGCGCGAGGAGCGCGCCGCGCAGGAGCAGGTGATGCCGGGCCCGCGTCATCTTAATGGTTCTGGTTGCGGAGCGCCTTGACCTGGTCGGCGGTGAAGGCGTCGCCCTTGTTGCCCCACGCGTTGTAGACGTAGGTCAGCACATCGGCGACCTGCTGGTCCGTGAGCACGGCCTCCTGCGGCGGCATGGCGCTGTTGATGGTCTGGCCGTTGACGGTGACCGGGCCGGTGAGGCCCTTCAGCACGATGCGCACCGCCCGGTCGCGGTCGGCGAGGAGGAAGTCCGAGCCGGCGAGCGGCGGGAAGGCCATGGGCAGGCCCTTGCCGTCCGGCTGGTGGCAGGCGAAGCAGAGGCCCATGTAGACCTGCTTGCCCTTCTCGGCCTGCATTTCCTTGGTCAGGCCGGCGATGGCGGGGTTGGACTTGATCTCGGCGGCGATCTGCCGCTTCAGCTCGGCCTCGCGCTTGGCGGAATCGGAGCCCGCCTCGGCCTGCGCGCCGAGGTACACGGCGTCGATCTCCTTGCCGGAGTAGATGACGCGGTTGCCTTCGCCGGCCACCTTGAGCATGCCAAGCGCGCCCTTGTTGAAGGCGCGGGTCAGGGAGTGGTCGACGAGGATGAAGGTGCCGGGGACGTCGACCTTGAACTCGACCACCGTCGCGCCGCCGGAGGGCACGAGCGTGGTCTGCACGTTGCGGTTCGGCAGGCTCAGGCCGGCCTCGGGATAAACCTTGTCGAAGATCTCGCCGATGATGTGGAAGGAGGAGGTGACGTTCGGGCCGCCGACGCCGAAGTAGAGGCGGACCTGTTCGCCCACCTTGGCGGTGAGCGCCTTGTCGCCGACGAGCGAGCCGACGGCGCCGTTGAACACGATGTAGGGCGGGCGCTCGTCGATGGCCTTGGCCATGTCGAAGGACTGCATGCCCTCCTCGCCGTACTTGCCGGTGGTGTAGAACTCGCCCTGCATGACGTAGTATTCCTTGTCGACCGGCGGGAGGCCCTCCTTCGGCTCGACGAGGATCAGGCCGTACATGCCGTTGCCGATGTGCATCGGCACGGGTGCGGTGGCACAGTGGTAGACATAAAGGCCGGGGTTGAGCGCCTGGAAGGTGAACTGCGAGCTGTGGCCCGGTGCGGTGAACGTCGAGGCCGCGCCGCCGCCCGGCCCGGTGACGGCATGGAGGTCGATGTTGTGCGGCAGTTTCGAGGACGGGTGGTTGTTCAGGTGGAACTCCACGACGTCGCCCTCGCGGATGCGGATGAACGAGCCGGGCACGCTGCCGCCGTAGGTCCAGTAGGTGTATTCGACGCCGTCGGCGAGCCGCGCCACGACCTCACGGACCTCGAGATTCACGACGACCCGCGCGGCATACCTGCGGTTGACCGGCGGCGGCACGTGCGGCGGGGCGGTGAGGATTGCCTGCTCCACCGGCAGGTTGAGCACGTCGGTGGGGAGGATGACCGGACCCTGGACATCGGCCGGGCCTTCGGCAGCCCGGCTGGCGTTGGTCGAGAACAAAGCGGCGGCGAGCGCAAGGCCGGCCACCGCGGCTGCGGGGAGGATGCGTGGATTATTCATGATGCACTGGGACATGGGTTAGTGGGGAAGCGAGAGGCGGCGGGGTATGGATTGCGGGAAAATTTCCGGTGCCGGGATCAGCTCCGGTAGGCGACGGCGACCGCGCCGACATAGGCCAGTCCAAGCAACGCCTCGAGCTGGCCGATGCGCCGGGCCGGCCAGGCGGGCCGGGCGGAGTCGGCAAACCAGAGGGTGCGGGCGAACAATCCCCAGGCGGGAACCGCGGCTCCGGCGGGCAGGCGATGGCTTGCGGCCAGGGCGGTGAGGGCGAGCGCGGCCCCGGCGGCCACGAACACGGGAAGCAGGAAACCGCCGGTGCCACCCTTGGCGCGCCGCAAGCAGGCTCGCACGGCAAGCACGGTCGGCACGCTGCGGGTGAGCGCGACCGCCGCCAGCGCCAAGGCGGACCAAGCCGGCCAGCCGGCCAAGGTCGCCAGCGCCGCGGGCACCAAGGCGAACGCCGCGCTACCGGCGGTCTCGGCCGCGCCGGCACGCGCGCCGTTCTGGGTGTCGAACCACGCGAACAAGCCCGCCAGCGGAGCGGCCGGCAGCAACGGCCAGAGCGAAGTGGCGCCGCGCAGGACGAGGACGATGGACAACCCGGAAATACCGAGAACTGCGAACAGGGCTACGGCCGCCCAGGCCTCGCGCCGTCGTGTTGCGGTCGAGGTTGAAACAGCCTTGAACGGCCGCCGGGCAAAAAACACCGCCAGCACCGCGGCCGTGAGGGCGCCGCCGGCCCACGAAGGTGCGATGACCAGCCCGAGGGCGAGCGGTTCGATCACGAGCGACCACGAGCCATGTTCCCTGGGAAAAAATACACCGGCCGCCGGCGCAGACCCGGCGGCCCGCCGGGATGGAGCGGAACCGAGGAAGGAGTCGAGAAGCGCGGTGCCTTGCATGCCCGCATCATCGGACAAAACCCGCGCAGCTGCCTTGACCTGCGTCAAGGGACGGAGCGAATCACGCGCCCGCCCGGGCGCGGATTGGGCGGTGGCCCCGGGCCGGGGCGATCCGGGGCGAATGTTCCATCACGCGCGGGATTTCCTTATGACGCGCCGTGTGCGGCGGGTGATTTGTGACGATCATATGACAAATATTTTCGGGAACTTTTAAAAAGAAATGAACGCTTAGTGCACATGCACCATTTTCTCACGAATTTAGCGATAGTGCACTGAACCGAACTTGTATTCGCCGGTCGATTCGTGAACTTCACACCCAAGAAATTTTATGCGATCCCGATCCCACACCAACTCGCGCGCTTCGGCGCGCTGCCTGATCTTCGGAGCAGTCCTCTGGCTCAGCGTACCCAAGTCCGGCCGCGCCGAGAGCAGCCTCACGATCAAGAACCAGTCCTGGCAGGAGGACAACAACCGCGTCCGCGTCGACTCGCAGTATGCGCAGATCGAGTCGGACCTCACGACGAGCACCCACGTCTCGGCGATGGGGCTGATCGACGCCATCGCGGGCGCGACGCCCACGGGCGAGAAGCCGGCGACGCTGGGCGGACCGGTGCCGCTCGCCCACATGTCGGACCGCCGCAAGGCCTGGTCGCTGAATGCGTCGCATCAATATTCCCGGGTGAACGTGAACGTCGGCTTCGCCAACAGCCGCGAGAGCGACTACGTGTCCAACGGCTGGTCGCTGAACACGATCACCGACTTCAACGAGAAGAACACCAGCCTGCTCCTCGGCTACGGCCGCACGGACGACAAGATCAACGAGGGCAAGCTCGGCTGGACCATCAAGCGGCCCAAGACCGGCAACGACTTCCTCATCGGCGTGAACCAGCTGCTGGACCCGAACACCACGCTGTCCGCCAATGTTTCCTATGGGCAGTCGCAGGGCTTCATGAGCGACCCCTACAAGATCGTCTCGACCACCAAGCTGGATCTCGATCCGGGGTTTTACTACACCGTGCCGGAAAACCGCCCGCGGTCGAAGAACAAGGTCAGCCTCTTCCTGGGGCTCAACCGCAACTATGAACAGCTGCACGGCGCCCTCGAGGGATCCTATCGCTTCTATCACGACACCTTCGGCATCTCCAGCCACACGCTTTCCCTCCTCTGGATCCAGAAGGTGGGTCAGCATGTGACCATCCAGCCCTCGATCCGTCTCTACCGGCAGTCGGCGGCGGACTTCTATTACTTCGACCTCGACAAGGCCGGGATCGTCACCAGCTACGAGCCGCTGCTCGGCGAGACCGGCACGGGCCGCGCGCCCTTCTACTCCTCGGACTACCGCCTCACGAAGATGCAGACGGTGGACGCGGGCCTGAAGGTGGTCTGGCAGATCAAGCCGTGGCTCGCGGTGGACGCCGCCTACAACCGCTATATCTCGCGCGGACTCGACCATGTCACGCCGCAGGACGAGTTCAGCCGGGCGAACACCTACACCTTCGGCGTGAAGTTCTCACGTTGAGCGAATCCCGCGCATGACCCGGTCCAGCCCAGTCTCGAACCCGCCGATGAGCGCCGCCGCGCCGCTGCAAACGCTGCGCTGGACGGCCTTGGGCACGGAATGCTTCCTGCAATACGCCTGTGACGACCGGGTCAAGGCCCGGGCTTTCGACCAGGCCGCGCAGGCCTGGGTCGCGGCTTTCGAGGCCAAGTATTCGCGCTTCCGGCCCGACAGCCTGCTCAGCCGCATCAATGCCGCCGCGGGCCGCGATTGGGTGGAGGTGGACGAGGAGATGGACCGCTTTCTCGACCTGAGCGGCTCGCTTCACGCCATGAGCCGCGGCCGGCTCGATGTGACCGCGCTCCCGCTGATGCGGCTGTGGGATTACAAGGCGGCCAAGCCGCGCATCCCGTCGGTGACGGAGATCGCCGCCGCGCGTCGCCTGGTCGGCTGGCCGCGTGTCGAGCGGCAACCCGGCCGTGTCCGCCTGCCGGAGACCGGCATGGCGCTGGATTTCGGCGGGTGGGGCAAGGAATACGCCGTCGATGTGGTGGCGGAAATCGCCCGCGAGCACGGCATCACCAGCGCCTTGGTGGATTTCGGCCACGACCTCCGGGCGATCGGCTCGGCGCCGGGAAAACCCGGCTGGCATATCGGCCTTGAGGATCCCGCGCGGCCGGGCGAGGCGTGCTGGGGCAGCCTGGCGGTCCGGGATCGCGGCGTGGCCTCGTCCGGCGACTACCGGCGCGGATTCGACATCGATGGCGTGCGCTACGGCCACATCGTCGATCCGCTCACGGGCCGGCCGGTCGCCCATGGCGCGCGCCAGGTGACGGTCATCGCCCCGACCTGCGTGCAGGCGGGCGTGTTGTCCACCACGGCCTTCATCCTGCCTCCGGCCGAAGGCATCCGCTTCATCCAGGAGTCGGCCGGTGCCGAAGGTTGCATCCTTACGGCCGATGCCCGGCACCAAACCCGCAGTTTTTTCAATTATGTCGTTCCACACTAAAATCATCAACGGGCTGGCGCTTTGTCTGGCTCTTTCCATCCCGGCGTTCGCCGAGGTCAAGGCGGGCCAGTCGTTTCCCGATCTGGCGGGCTTCAAACTCGAGGGAACCGTGCCGGATTACCACGGCCAGGTGGTTCTGGTCGATTTCTGGGCCACCTGGTGCAACCCCTGCAAGGAGTCCTTCCCGGCCTACTCGCAGCTGCAGCGCGAACTGGCGCCCCGCGGCTTCGTGCTGCTGGCGGTCAGCGTCGACAAGAGCGCCGCGCTCTACGCCGATTTCCTGAAGCAATACCAGCCGGCTTTCCCGACCGTGCGCGACGGGACGCAGAAGCTGGCCGCCCAGGTGCGGCCGCCGTCCATGCCGACTTCCTACCTGATCGACCGCAAGGGCGTCGTGCACGCCGTGCACAACGGCTTCCATGGCGAGGCCACGGTGAAGGAACTGCGCGCCGAGATCATCCGCCTGCTGGAGGAAAAATCATGAACCGAAAATCCGTCATCATTCTCACCCTCGCCGGCCTCGCCGCGCTTTTCTCCGGGTGCACCACCACGCACGTGAACCCGTGGGAACGCGAGACCCTCGCCGAATACAGCATGCGGCCCGATCGCGATCCGCTGCACAACACCATGTTTGAGCATATCTACTTCTCCCGCGAAGCGTCCACCGGTGGGCGCGGCGTAGGGGGCAGCGGCTGCGGTTGCAATTAACCCTCCCGTTTCGTCCGTCCGTTTCAGGCCTTAACTTCCGATTCCCATGAACTTCTCCACCCTTGCCCTCCGTTTCCGCTGGCTGCAACTGCCCAGCGGCCTGTTGATCATGCTGCTCCAGCGCACCCCGGCTCCGCTGCTGCGCGTCGTCGCGCAGCTCGAGAGCCTGGTGATCGGCGAGGCGCCCGTCATCCTGCGCTCCGGCATCGCCGTGGCGGCGATGGGCGCCTACAACTCGGTGGCCGGGGCCACGGTGTTCAATGTCACGCCGGCCACGCCGGCGAGTGGGCCGGCCAACGCGACCTTCACGGTCACGGGCACGACCGGCACCGCGCTCAGCGTCGGCATCTCGGTCAGCGGCGCACCGGGCAATCCCAAGTCCTGGAGTGTCAGTGCGGGCACTCCGTTGCCGGCTGGTCTCAGCGTGACCGGCGGCAATCCGGTGAATGTCGTGGCGCCCTACAAGATGACCATTGCCGGCACGCCCACGGCGGCCGGGACAACGTCATGCACCGTCACGGCCTGGGACGGATTGAACGGTACGGGCGGCAATAGCGCGAAGATCACGGTAACCTTTAACATCGCGAGCGGTGGGCCGGTGAATGTCGCGCCGTCGTTCACCGCGCAGCCGGCGGCCCAGAGCGTGACCGTGGGTGGATCAGCCACCTTTTCCGTGACTTGTTCGGGCACCCCTGCGCCAACCTATCAATGGCAGAAGGGTGGCGCGAACATCGCCGGTGCGACCAGCGCCAGCCTCTCGCTCAGCAATGTCCAGACTTCCGACGCCGGCAACTACGCGGTGGTCGCGACCAACGCGGCGGGCTCGGCGACCTCGTCGGCCGCGACACTGACCGTCACCGCTGCGCCGCCGTCCAATGTCGCTCCCTCGATTACATCGCAGCCGGCGGCCCAGAGCGTGACCGTGGGTGGATCGGCCACCTTTACCGTCGCGGCTACGGGCACTCCCGCTCCGACTTATCAGTGGCAGAAGGGCGGGGTGAATATCGCCGGTGCGACCAGCGCCAGCCTCTCGCTCAGCAATGTCCAGAGTTCCGACGCCGGCAATTACACGGCGGTTGCGACCAATGTCGCCGGCTCGGCGACCTCGTCGGCCGCGACGCTGACCGTCACCGCCGCACCGCCGGCCAACACTGCGCCCTCAATCTCGACGCAGCCCTCCAGCCAGACGGTTGCGACTGGCGGCTCCGCCACCTTTACGGTCGGGGCCAGCGGTAATCCTTCGCCCACTTACCAGTGGAAGAAGGATGGTGCAAACATCGCCGGCGCCACCAGCGCGAGCTTCTCGCTCAGCAATGTCCAGAGTTCCGATGCCGGCAGCTACACGGTGGTCGCGACCAACAGCGCCGGTTCGGCAACCTCGTCGGCCGCGACGCTGACCGTCACCGCCGCGCCGCCGGCCAACACCGCGCCGTCGATCACGACGCAGCCGGCCAGCCAGAGCGTGGCCGTGGGCGGGACCGCCACCTTTACCGTCGCGGCCAGCGGCAATCCCACGCCCACTTACCAGTGGAAGAAGGGCGGCACAAATGTTGCCGGTGCCACCACGGCCTCCTACGTCATCTCGGGGGTGGCCAGTGGGGATGCCGGAACCTACACGGTGACGGTCACCAATTCCGCTGGCAGCGTCACCTCGAGTGGAGCCACCCTGACCGTCAGTGCCAGCAGCACAGGGACGGGCACCGGTACCGGCACGGGGACTGGGACCGGCACAGGGACGGGCACGGGCACCACCACGGGCTCCGTGGCCAATGCCTTCTTCCAACACCCGAGCGGGATTGCCTTTGTCAGCCCCTCAACCCTCTTCGTGACCGACTCGACCGCGAGCATCGTGCAGAAGCTCACGACCGTGGGTGATGTCACACTGTGGGCCGGCAGCTCCGGCAACGCGGGCGCCCAGGACGGCATGGGAGTCAGCGTGCTCTTCAACCAGCCGGGCGGCCTGGCGGCGACCGGTGCCGGAGTCCTCTACGTCTCGGACAGCGCCAACGCCACCATCCGCCAGATCGCAGCTGACGGCAGCGTGACCACCTTCGCCGGCTCCACGAGCCTGCGCGGTAACAACAACGCGGTGGGCGCCCTGGCGACGTTCTCCATGCCGCTGGGCGTGACGGTGGACACGGCCGGCAACCTGTATGTGGCCGACGCCACCAACCACACGATCCGGAAAATCACCCCGGCGGGCGCCGTCAGCACCCTCGCGGGATCCCCGGGTCAGTCCGGTTCGGCCAATGGCACCGGTGGATCGGCGCGCTTCAACTATCCGGCCGGCGTGGCCGTCGATGCCTCCGGCAATGTTTTCGTCGCCGACCGGAGCAACAACACCATCCGCAAGATCACCTCGGCGGGCGTGGTCAGCACCTTCGCCGGGGTCGCCGGCATCAGCGGCGTCGACGATGGCACGGGCAGCGCCGCCCTGTTCAACCTGCCGGGCGCCCTGGTGCTGGACAGCGCGGGCAACCTCTACGTCGCGGACACGGCCAATTGCACCATCCGCAAGATCACGCCGGCCGGTGCGGTCAGCACCCTTGCCGGCCTGCCGACGGTGGGTGGCAACCAGGATGGCACGGGTCTGGGCGCGCTCTTCAACCAACCCGGCGCACTGACTATTGATGCCTCGGGCAACCTTTATGTGGCGGACACCGGCAACGCCGCGGTCCGCAAGGTCACGCCCGCGGGCGTGGTCACCACGCTGTCCTTGCGGCAGGGCACGGCGGCCGTGCCGGGCGGAAGCAGCGCCACCAGCGGTGGCTCGACCAGCACGGGCACCGGGACGTCCACCAGCACCGGCACCGGTTCGACTGCGAGCACGGGCACCAGTAGCGGCGGGGGCGGTGGTGCGCCCAGCGAATGGTTCCTCGCCGGCCTTGGCGCCCTGAGCCTGCTGCGGGCCGTCCGCAACAAACTGCGGCCCGGGTGCGCGCGGGCCTAACCTCCAACCCTCGTCCCGATCCCCCCATGGTCTACTCGAATCCAGCGATTGCCATTTCCTCCCGCTCGTCCGTCTGCGCCTGGCCCGCCGTGGGCGGGCGCCTGACGGGCCCGACGGACGGGACGCCCTTCTCGCCTCTCACCCAGGCGGAGAGCCGGGTGCTGTTCCTGCTCCAGCAGGGGCTGAGCAACAAGGAAATCTCCAGCGTGCTCGGCCGCGCCGAGCCTACGATCAAGAACCAGGTGTCGGCCTGCCTGAAGAAGTACCGGGTGCCGTCCCGGCACCGGCTCATGGCGGTCCTGCGCTGAGCCGGTCGCCTAGAGCAGGCGGTGGTCCTGCGCCCAGCGGACGAACTCCGCCTCAAGCTGGTCGAAGGACTCGATGACAAACAGCGTGTCCTGGAAGTGCCAGATATCGTAGGGCTGCGCCGCGAGCGTCTCGGGCCGGTAGGCCACCTTCTTCACCTTGTCGGTCAGGCTGTGCTGCGTCTCGCCCGAGGAGGAGATGATGCCGTTGCCGTAGATGCGCGGGCCGCCGGGATTCTTGATCAGGCCGAACTCGACCGTGAACCAGTAGATGCGGGTGAGGCCTTCCTCCACGGCGGGGTCCTTGCAGGCCAGCGCGGCCTGGCCGATCTTCTGGTAGAAGTTGGCGAAGCGCGGGTGCATGATCATCGGCGTGTGGCCGAAGATGTCGTGAAAGCAGTCGGGGGCGGGCGTGTAGTCGAGCTCGGCGCGGGCGCGGATGTAGTCGGTGCAGGGAAAGACGCGGCGCGCGAGATAGGAGAAGAAATCATGGGCGTCGAGCAGCCCGGGCGTGCGGGCGATCTGCCAGTTGGTGGCCTTTTGCAGTTTGCGCGACACGTCGGCGAGCGCGGGGATGCGGTCTTTCTCCAGCTTGAGGGCGGCGAGGCCGGTGAGGAACTCGTCGGCGGCGCGACCGGGCAGGAGCGTTTCCATCCGGGCGTAGAGCGTGCGCCAGACATCCTGCTCGTCGGCGGTGTAAGTCGGATACCGGCACTCCGCGCCGACGGGCAGCGGCGCTGTCAGCTTGTGCGGGATGCAGCGCGGGTCGTCCGCGCCGGTCGGGGTTTCAGGGTGGGCGGGGGTATTCTGCATGCCGGCAGCTTGCCCGATTCCCCAGGGGGAATCGACCCCGAAGCGGCTATTTACTCCGAAAGGGCTAGCGGGAAGAACCTAGGCCCCGCCGATGGGCGGGATCGTCTCGCCCGGCTTCGGCGCGGGCGGCCGCGGCTTGCGGCGCTCAATGCCATCCCATTTGCCCGGGGCCGGACCGGAATTCACCAGGGTCTCGGCCAGGTGCAGCGGGAGCTTGGCGAGCAGCGAGAGGAGGGGCAGCGCGGCGAGCAGCGCGGGCGCGGAAGTGTTGGGCGTCAGCCCGCCGAACAGCGCCGCCGCGGCCGCCATGATGAGGATCGCGGCCCAGATAAGGGTGCTGGCGAGGGTGGGCCATGCGATGGCCTTGAGCCAGGTGCGGGCTGGCCGACGGGAGCGCCAGAGGGGCATGGCAGTGAGGGCCAGCACGGTGCCAAAGAGCACGACGCCGGCCGGCCCGCCGGCCAGGATGGTGCCGGCCGTGAACAGGAAGGCGTCGGGCAGGCCGAACACCTTGGTCACGAAGAGGCCGAGCTTAACGTTGGCGTTGGGCGCGGAAAACAGGTCGTCGCGGTCGTAGAGCGACGTGAACCGGCCCGACTCGATCTGCCGGTAGCGCTGCAGATAGGCGGCCATGCGCTGGTCGTAGAGCGCGGAGTTGGCGCTGCGGAGCTGGGTCGCACGCGGCACCTGGGGCACGCCGTCCGTGACGCTGGCCACCTCGGGGTAGTCTCTCCGGAGGTCAGCGCGGGCGGCGGTGACATTGAAAGGGGTGCCGAGACTGAGCGGACTCCAGCTGTATTCGCTCTCGCGGAGGCGGGTGGCAAATGTGCGCGCCAAGGCGAGCGGGTGTTGGTCGAGCGCCACGCCCGACAGCCGGTAGTTGAAACCGGTCCAGCCCGCCGCGAAGGCGGGCGATGCGACAGTCAGCCCCCAGCTGGCGGCGGTGCCGGCGGCCAGCAGCACCAGGCCGGATTTGAGCGCGCGAACCAGCTCCCGGCGCAGCCACGGCCGGAATTTTTCATCGGAAATGCCAGTGGACTTGATCGAAGGCATGCGGGTGTGGCGGGGAGCAAGACAGGGTCCGTGGTGGATGTCACGCCTGTGGCACGGTCACCGGTTCAGGAGGGCGGCCACCCGGGTCCGGCCGCGCACGTTGAGCTTGGCGAAGATGGCGGCGAGCTGGGTCTTGATGGTCAGCGGGCTGCGCCGCAGCTCGGCGGCGATCTCGGCGGTGCGCAGGCCCTCGCGCACGCGCATGGCCACCTCGCGCTCGCGCTCGGTCAGCCGGGCGAGCAGGGCCACGGCGCCGGGCGAGAGCGGCCGGTGCCGGTCGCCGCGCGGCCGGCGGTAGTCCAGCTGGATGTGGAAGGCCGGCTCGGTTTCCCCGGGGGTGGCGTGCAGCTTGATGCGGGCATGCAGCCCGCGGGTGTTGTCGCTGACGACCTTGGTCGGGGCCTGGGGGGTCGCGGCGGCCCGCAGTTCGAGGCAGGCGGCGGTCAGCGCCTCGGGCACGCGGAAGGCGTTGCGGGCGCGCAGGGCGGCGGCGGACCGCTCCCCATGGTTCCAGACGGCGCAGGCCCGCGCTGCCTCGTCGTTGAACCAGAGCGGCCGGCCGGCGGCGTCGAGCAGCAGGAGGCCGACGGGCACGTCCTCCAGCATGGCGAGCACGTGGTCGAGCAGGGGAATGTGGATCTCGGGCCGGGGCATGGCGTGGGAGCGGGGTAGGCTGAACGGAGTAAATGGCCCGGACCCCGGCAGCGCAAGGGGCGTTTACTCCGTCCGGCGTATGGCCGCGGGGGAGGCAAGGGGGTAGAGTGGAACGAGCCCACCGGTCTTCCGGGCCTTCCACGCATGAGCCGCACTTTTTTTGAAAAACCCGTCGAGCGCAAAACCGGCGTCAATCCGCTCGGTCTGCGCGGCTTCGACCACATCGAGTTCTACGTCGACAACGCCGACCAGTGGCGCGACTTCTTCGTCCAGAAATACGGCATGTCGCCGCGCGCCTACGGCGACCACTCGACCGGGCTCCAGGGCCGCCGCGCGCACGTGGTCGGCCAGGGCCGCGTCAACTTCGTCGTCAGCGAGCCGCAGGGCGTGGGCCCGGAGGCGGACTTCCTGCGCGCCCACCTCGCGAAGCACGGCTGTGGGGTGCGGGACGTGGCCTTCAAGGTGAAGGACGCGTCGCACGCCTTCACGGAGGCCCAGCGCCGCGGGGCGAACGCCGTGCGCGGGCTCTACGCGGACGCCAGCATCGTCCACGCCGCCATCGCCGCCTACGGCGACACCATCCACAGCCTCGTCGAGCGGCGGGGCCGGGGCGAGTTCATGCCCGGCTTCGTCAACGTCCCGGGCGGCATCGACGACCGCGAGATCAACTTCGCCATGATCGACCACGTCGTGGCCAACGTCGAGCGGATGGACGAGTGGGTGACCTACTACGAGCAGGTGTTCGGCTTCGACCTGTTCATGCACTTCGACATCAACACCGGCCGCTCCGCGCTGATGTCCAAGGTCGTCAGCTCGACCGACGGCTGGGTGAAGCTGCCGATCAACGAGCCCTCGTCCGCCAACTCGCAGATCCAGGAGTTCCTCGACCAATACAACGGCGCCGGGGTCCAGCACATCGCGCTGCTCACGCCGGACATCACCGCGACGATCGACGAGATGCGCAAGATGGGCCAGGAGTTCCTCGACGTGCCGGACAGCTATTACGACGGCAGCTTCGACGAGCGCGTCGGCAAGATCCAGGAGAACAAGGACGACCTCAAGAAGCTCAAGATCCTCGTGGACCGCGACAACGAGGACGGCTACCTGCTCCAGCTTTTCACCAAGTGCGTCTTCGCGCGGCCGACGCTGTTCTTCGAGGTCATCCAGCGGCGCGGCCGCTCGATCGGCTTCGGCGAGGGCAACTTCCGCGCCCTGTTCGAGGCCATCGAGCGCGAGCAGGCCCGGCGCGGCACGCTGTAATTTGGTATTTCCGAATGCGGAGGGTGGACTAGGCTGTCCCCATCCCCAGGCGCCTGTTCCGCCCTCCGCCTTCGCGAAACCCCGACCCCCCCTCCTCCCATGCCCCAATACCTCAAGCTCGGGTCCCTGCCCCGGAAGCACCACCTCAAGTTTCCGCGCGAGACCGCGGCGAGCTACAAGGGCGAGGGCCTGCACTACGAGCACGTCGTCACGACCGAGGGCTTTGACCGCGCCTACAGCATCCTCTACCACCTGAAGCCGCCGACGCGGGTGAAGAGCGTCGAGCTGTTCAAGGAATTCGCCCTCAGGCCCGCCGGCCACACGCCGCTGCGCCATCACCATTTGAAATCCGCGGCGATGGCGCGCGCGGGCGATCCCTACACCGGCCGCGTGCCGCTCATGTTCAACGCCGACATCGGCGCCTACCGCTGCCGCCCGGCGACGGCGATGGACCAGGGCTACGACTTCTACCGCAACGGCCAGAGCGACGACGTGATCTTCGTCTGGGCCGGCGGCGGCTGGCTCGAGTCGCAATACGGCCGGCTCCGGTACAAGCCGGACGACTACATCGTCATCCCGCGCGGTACCATCTACCGGCTCGTGCCCGACGACATTGCCAAGGAGGACTACCTCATCATCGAGTCGACGCACCCCGTCCGCATCCCCGAGCGCTACCTGCACAAGGAAGGCCAGATCCGCATGGGCGCCCCCTACAGCGAGCGTGACTTCCACGGCCCCGGCGAAACCCTCGTGCACGACAAGGAAGGCGACTTCGCGGTGCTGACCAAGGACCGGTCGCGCTTCACGAAGAACATCATGGCCGGTCATCCCC
>Ga0228698_1000303_pt1 | contig 41836 bp, 40 predicted proteins | sample McNCre117_Aug_MG_FD_178015 | JGI IMG/M metagenome (GOLD analysis project Ga0228698, IMG submission 178015) | Freshwater microbial communities from McNutts Creek, Athens, Georgia, United States - 1-17_Aug_MG | ecosystem: Environmental > Aquatic > Freshwater > Creek | place: USA: Georgia... | reverse complement strand
CGACCCGCTGGCGCAGGTGCACTGGCGCCGCAGCGCCCAGTCGCTCGCCGCCGACGGCACGCTGGTCAGCCGCGAGCCGGCCGGCGCGTCGCCCACGCGGCTGCGGCTCGACTGGGCCCAGCTCGACGGTCTGGACGGCGAGCGCCGCCTCGCGCGCCTGACCGCCTGGGTCCTGGCCGCCGAACAGGCCGGCCTGCCCTACGCGCTGGCGCTGCCCGGTCAGCAGCTGCCCACCGGCCTCGGCCCAGCCCAGCGGCGCCAGGCGCTGGACCTGCTGGCCCGCTGGGGCCTGCCCGAATCGGCGGCGGAGCCCGCCCCCGGAGACCGCCCGTGATCCGCCCCGCCTGGACCCGCCCGCCCACGCTCAGCCGCGATGCGCGCGACACACTCTTTCTGCTGGCCGTCATCGGCTGGACGCTCGCTCCGCAGCTGCCCCAGGTGCCGGCCTGGTGCGCGCTCTACGCGCTGGCCGCGCTGGCCTGGCGCGCCCGGCTGGCGCTGCGCAGCGAGCCCCTGCCCGGCCGAGCCTGGACGATCACGGCCGTCGCGCTGGCGGCCGCCGGCACCTTCTGGAGCCACCACAGCCTGATCGGCAAGGAAGCCGGCCTGACGCTGCTGGTGGTGCTGGCCGCGCTCAAGACGCTGGAGCTGCGCGCGCGGCGCGACGCGGTGGTGATCTTCTTCCTCGGCTTCGTGCTGGTGCTGGCGGCCTTCCTGCGCTCGCAGTCGCTGGGCACCGCGCTGGCGATGGCGCTGTCGGTGCTGGGCCTGCTCACCGCGCTGGCGCTGGCGCACATGCCCGGCGGGCGCCCGAGCCTGCGCAGCGTCGCCGGCCTGACGCTGCGCAACGCGGCGGTCGGTACCCCGCTGGTCGTGCTGCTGTTTCTCTTCTTCCCCCGCCTGCCGCCGCTGTGGGGCCAGCCGGCGGAGGCGGTCGCCCAGACCGGCCTGAGCGACGAGCTGCAGCTCGGCCAGGTCGCCGAGCTGGCCAGCGACGAGCGCCTGGCGATGCGCCTGCGCTTCGCCGACGGCGCCCTGCCGCCGCCCGAGCTGCGCTACTTCCGCGGCCCGGTGCTCAGCCGCAGCGACGGCCCGCGCTGGCGCGCCGACCTCACGGCGCCGCTGCGCCCGCGCGAGGTGGCGCCCCCCGCCACGTCTGTCCCCGCCGGCAAAGTCGCAGCGCCGCTGCGCTACACCGCCTGGATCGAGCCCGGCCCGACGCGCAACCTGCCGCTGCCCGAATTCACCCAGCGCCCGCCCAGCGTCGACGGGCTGGACGAGCCGCCCCGGCTCACCCGCGACGGCCAGTGGCTGGCGCGCCAGCCCTGGACCGGACGGCTGCAGGTGCAGGGCGAAGCCCGGCTGCAGGAGCGACTGCCCGCCCATTCCCCCGAGTCGGCCCCCGAGACCGCCCCCACCGCGGCCGAGCGCGCCCTGCCGCCCGGGCGCTACCTTCGCACCCGCGCCTGGGCCCAAACCTGGGCGCAGCGCCTGCGCCGCGACGGCGCCATCGCCCCGGAATCGCCCGACGACCCCCAGCCTCCCGGGGCCGAGCGCCTCAGCGCCGCGCTGCTGGCCCACATCCGCCAAGGCGGCTACCAGTACACCCTGGCCCCCGGCCTGCCCGAGGACGGCGCCGACCCCGTCGACGCCTTCTGGCTCGACCAGCGCGAGGGCTTTTGCGAGCACTACGCGGTGGCCTACGTGGTCGTGATGCGCAGCCTGGGCGTGCCCGCGCGCCTCGTCACCGGCTACCAGGGCGGCCAGCTCAACGCGCTGGACGGCTGGCTGGACGTCCGCCAGAGCGACGCCCACGCCTGGACCGAGGTCTGGCAGCCCGGACGCGGCTGGCTGCGCGTGGACCCGACGGCGGCCGTCGCGCCCGATCGCATCCGGCTCAGCCAGCGGCTGCGCCCGCCCCCGGGCCTGGTCGCCGGCGCGCTGGAGCGGGTCGATCCCGCCCTGCTGGAGCGGATGCGCCAGCTCTGGCGCGCGGCCGACCACCGCTGGTCGGAGGCGGTGCTGCACTACGGCCGCGAACGCCAGGCCGACCTGCTGCGCCGCATCGGCTGGGAGAGGCCGGACCTATTCACCGCCGCGCGCACGCTGCTCATCGCGCTGGCGCTGCTCGGCCTGGCGGGCGCCGCCTGGGCGGCCTGGGACGGCCGGCGCCGCCGCCAGCGCGACCTCTGGCTGCGCACGCTGGACGCGGTGCAGGCCGAGCTGCAGCGCCGCGGCCTGGCCGACGCCGCGCAGCTGCCCCCACGCAGCCTGGCCCGTGCGGTGCAAACCCGCTGGGGCGACAACCCCACCGGCCAGGCGCTGGCGCGGGCGCTGCTGGACTTCGACGCCCAGCGCTACGCGCCGCCTGCCGCCAACGCATGGCCAGGCGCATCGCCCCGCGTCGCCCAGCGCGCGTTGCTCGACGCCCTGCGCCACCTGCCAGCCACACCCGATGCGCCCGCTGCGCCCGATCTACCCGCCCCGTCATGAGGCCCCGGTACACTGCGCCGCCTTTGCCTGACCCACACCCATGACCTTCGAAGCCATGGCCGTCTCCACCGCCGTCGTGGCGCTTGGTGAGATCGGCGACAAAACCCAGCTCCTCGCGCTGCTGCTGGCCGCGCGCTTTCGCCGCCCGGGGCCGATCATTCTCGGCATCCTGGTGGCCACGCTGGCCAACCACGCCGGCGCTGCGGCGCTGGGCGACTGGCTCACGCGCCTGATCGACCCGAACTGGATGCGCTGGATCCTGGGCGCCTCCTTCCTCGCCGTGGCCGCCTGGATGCTCGTGCCCGACGAGGCCGACGAGATGGACGACCAGTCCTCCAGCCGCTGGGGCGTCTTCGGCGTCACCGTGGTGGCCTTCTTTCTGGCCGAGATGGGCGACAAGACGCAGATCGCCACCGTGATGCTCGCCGCCAAGTACCACAGCCTGCTCAGCGTCACCGCCGGCACCACGCTGGGCATGATGCTGGCCAACGTGCCCGCCGTACTGCTGGGCGAGCGGGCCACCCGCTTCGTGCCGATGGCCTGGGTCCACCGCATCGCCGCGGCCGTCTTCGCGCTGCTGGGCGTGCTGCTGCTGATGGGCATCGGCGCCCCGGTTCTCGCGCCCTGACGCCATGAGCCCTGCCGCCCAAGCCGACGGCGCCGAGCTTGCCCGGCGCCTCGACGCCCTGCTGCCGCAGACCCAGTGCACCCGCTGCGGCTACGAGGACTGCCGCGCCTACGCCGAGGCCATCGCCCAGGGCGAAGCACCGATCAACCGCTGCCCCCCCGGCGGCGCCGAGGGCATCGCCCGCCTGGCCGCGCTGACCGGCCAGAGCGCCGAACCGCTCGACCCCAGCTGCGGCGCCGAGGGCGAACGCACGGTCGTCTGGATCGACGAGGCCTGGTGCATCGGCTGCACGCTGTGCATCCAGGCCTGCCCGGTGGACTGCATCGTCGGTGCCCATAAGCGCATGCACAGCGTGATCGAGTCGGCCTGCACCGGCTGCGAGCTCTGCCTGCCCGCCTGCCCGGTCGACTGCATCGAGGTGGCCTCCGTCACCCCCGGCCGCAGCGGCTGGCAGGCCTGGAGCCCGGCCGATGCCGACGCTGCCCGCCAGCGCTACCTGGCCCGCCAGGCGCGCCAGCAGCGCCTGGCCGCCGACCACGCCGCCCGCCTCGAAGCCAAGGCCGAACACAAACTGGCCCACCTCGACGAGCTGACCAAGGCCAACACCCCGACCGAGCTGGCCCGCAAACGCAGCGTCATCGAAGCCGCCCTCGCCCGCGCGCGCGCCCGTCGCAGCCCGACCTGAGCGCCCACACCCTTCGCCATGCCGAAAATTGTGCAGGACGCCCCGCAAGCCCTTGCCAACGTCCGCCCAGTTCACGCTATACTTTCCGTCTGTCGTGTGGGGGGGTAGCTCAGCTGGGAGAGCGTCGCGTTCGCAATGCGAAGGTCGGGAGTTCGATCCTCCTCCTCTCCACCACACCAGACATCGCCAAGCGCCGCTTGGCACCGAAAGCCCTAGAGAATCAACGCTCTAGGGCTTTTTCTTTGCCCGCGTGAGTCCGCCCGAGCCCCCTTGAACCCACGGTGACGTGGGGGCAACAATGGGGAAGAGGGTTTCACCGAGTCATGCTGAACTACCGCCACCTCTATTACTTCTGGATCGTCGCCCAGGAGGGCGGCTTCACCCGCGCGGCCGAACGGCTGGACATGGCGGTGCAGACCGTCAGCGCGCAGGTGCGCGAGCTGGAGAAGTCGCTGGGCCACCAGCTGCTCAAGCCTCAGGGCCGCGGCGTGGCGCTGACCGAGGGCGGGCGGGCGGCGTTCGCCCGCGCCGAGGCGATCTTCCAGCTCGGCCAGGGTTTGGCCGACGAGGTGCGCGAGGCGGCCACTGGCCAGGGGTTGCGCCTGGCGGTGGGGCTGTCCGACGGGCTGTCGAAGCTCGCCGCGCACCGCCTGCTGGAGCCCGTGCTGGCCACGCCGCGGCTGCGGCTGGTCTGCCACGAGGGCGAACTCGAGCAGCTGCTCGCCGAGCTGGCGCTGCACCACCTCGACCTGGTGCTGGCCGGGCAGGCCGCGCCGCCCCACCCCAGCCTGCGCCTGACGAGCGAGCGCCTGGTCGTCTCGCCAGTCGAGTGGTACGGCCCGGAGGCGCTGATCGGCGACGCGCAGATCGCCGACTTCCCCCGCTCGCTCGAAGCCCTGCCGGTGCTGCTGCCCACGGGCCACTCGGCGCTGCGCGCGAAGCTGGATTTTTGGTTCGACGCCCAGGGCCTGCGCCCCCGCGTGGTGGGCGAGTTCGAAGACAGCGCGCTGCTGGCGCTGTTCGCGGCGCGCGGCTTTGGCGTCTTTCCGGTCAGCGCGCTGGGGGCGGACGACGTGCGCCAGATGCACGGCCTGCGCCGGCTCGGCCGCAGCGACGCGGTGCGCGAGGAAATCCACGCCATCCACTCGCGCCGCGGCCAGCACCACCCGCTGGTGCAGCAGATCGTCGCGGCGGCGACGGGCAAGGCGCCCTGATCAGCCCGCCGCGTCCAGCGCCCCCGCCGGCCAGGCCAGCGTGCGCCGGCTCTCGAAGGCCCGCGCCTGGCCGGTCACCGGGTCGGTGAAGGCGATCGCGCGGGCCAGCAGCGCCAGCGGCTGGCGGTAGTCCGGCTCGGCGTCGGGCGGCGGTTCGGGCCAGAGCGTCGGGTAGATGCGGTCGCCGGCGATCGGGATGCCCAGCTCGTTGAGGTGGGCGCGCAGCTGGTGGCGCCGCCCGGTCACCGGCCGCAGCTCGTAGCGGGCCCAGTCGCCGCGGCGCTCACCCAGCGCGATGTGGGTGCGGCTGTTGGGCTCGCCGGGCACCGGGCGCATCTGCATGAAGGCCTGCGGGTCCTCCTCAAGGCGGCTGAGGTGCTCGCGCGGCAGGGCAAGGTCGGCGCGCCAGGGGGCGATGGCCTCGTAGACCTTCTCGACCTGGCGGTCGCGAAACATGGCCTGGTAGGCCTGGCGCGATGCCGGGCGCAGGCTGAAGAGCACGACGCCGGCCGTCTCGCGGTCCAGGCGGTGGATGGGCACCAGCGTGTCCAGCCCGAGCTGGCGCTTCAGGCGCACCAGCAGCGTCTCGTGCAGGTAGCGGCCCTTGGGCGTCATCGGCAGGAAGTGCGGCTTGTCGACCACCAGCAGCTCGTCGTCGCGAAACAGCAGCTCGGCCTCGAAGGGCACCCGCGGCTCGCGGGGCAGCGCGCGCCAGTACCAGACGCGCTGGCGCACGCGGTGCGGCGCGTCGGGTCCGAGGGGCTGGCCGGCGTCGTCGAGCACGTCGCCGGCGCGCAGGCGCTCGGCCCACTCGTCGCGGCTCACCCGGGGCAGGCGCTCGCAGAGGAAATCCAGCAGCGTCGGCCAGGGCCCCGCCGGCTCGGACACGCAGCTCGCGCCGACCCCATCGCGCATCGGCGGGCGCCAGGTGGGTTTGGGGCGGGTCATGGGCGTGACGCCCAACCAACGGTTCGGGGGGGGCGGGTGAGTTTCGAGAGACAGAACGGCGCAGGCATGAGCGAATTGTCGCGGGGGTGACGCCGCCGCGCGCCGGCCGCCAAGCCCTGCACCGACAATCGCCAGCCCCGGCCCGACCGATCACCCGACCTGCCCGCCCTGACCATGAGCCGTTCCCCCGCCCCCCCGCCGGCCACCGCCCGGCCCGCCGCCACGCTGGTGCCGGTGCGCGACGGCGAGGACGGCCCCGAGCTGCTGCTGCTGCGCCGCGCCGATCGGGGCGACCAGAACAGCCGCGCCTGGGTCTTCCCCGGCGGGCTGCTGGACGCCGCCGACCGGCTCGCCCAGCCCTACTGCGACGGCCTGGACGACATCACCGCCAGCGCCCGCCTGGGCCTGAGCAAGGGCGGCCTGGCGCACTACACCGCCGCGCTGCGCGAGTGCTTCGAAGAAGCCGGCCTGCTGCTGGCGCGCGACGCCGAGGGCCGCCCGGTGGGCAGCGAGCTGGCCGCCGAGGCCGGCTGGCGCCGGGCGCTGCAGCGCGGCGACCGCAGCCTGGCCGACCTCTGCGAGGCGCGCGGCTGGCAGCTCACGGTCGATGCGCTGCAGCCCCTCGCCCACTGGATCACGCCACTGGGCATGCCCAAGCGCTTCGACACCCGCTTTTTCCTCGCCGAAGCGCCCGCCGACCAGGTGGCCGCGCACGACGGCCACGAGATGGTCGACCACCGCTGGCTGCGCCCGGCCGATGCGCTGGCGCAGCAGGGCGAGGGCCAGGTCACCGGCCCGGCGCGCACGCTGCTCGAACAGCTCGCGCCGCTGGGCAGCGTGGCGGCGATGCGCGCCTGGGCCCGCGGCCTGGGCGTGCCCACGCCGATCCAGCCGCGCCGCGGCCGCCTGGCCGATGGCCGCATCGCGCCCATCCCGCCGCAGCACCCGGCCTACCCCGAGCTGGGCCGCATCGACCCGCCCGGGCGCGGCAGCGCCAGCAGCGTGATCGAGCCCGGCGCGGTGGTGCCGCTGTCCCCCGCGGGCAGCGTGCTGCGCGTGACCGCGCCCAACGGCAGCGTGATGACCGGCCCGGGCACCAACAGCTACCTGCTGCGCGCGGGCACGGACAACGCCGCCGGTTGGGCCGTCATCGACCCCGGCCCTGACGACCCCGCCCACCTGCGCGCCCTGCTCGCCGCCGCACCTGGGCCGATCCGCTGGATCCTGGTCACGCACACCCACATCGACCACTCGCCCGCCGCCGCGGCGCTGAAGGCGGCCACCGGCGCGGCCGTGTTCGGCCAGCCGCCGCTGCACCCCGAGTGGCAGGACGCCGCCTTCGCGCCCGACCGCGTGCTGACCGACGGCGAGCGCCTCGTCCTCGGCCCCGCGCTGACGCTGGAGGTGATCCACACCCCCGGCCACGCCGCCAACCACCTCTGCTTTCGCCACGTGCAGGAGCGGCTGCTCTTCACCGGCGACCACGTGATGCAGGGCTCGACGGTGGTGATCAACCCGCCGGACGGCGACATGGCCGCCTACCTCGCCTCGCTGCAGGCGCTGCTCGACCGGGCGGACGACGCCGAGGCCGGCTTCGACTGGATCGCCCCGGGCCACGGCTTCCTGATCCCGCAGCCGCCGCGGGTGCTCACGCTGCTGCTGCGCCACCGCCGCCGCCGCGAGGCCGCGGTGCTCGCCGCGCTGGCCCGCCTGGGCCCCTGCGACCTGGACACGCTGCTGCCGGTGGTCTACCACGACGTGCCGGCGCAGCGCCACCCGGTGGCGGCGCGCTCGCTGCGCGCGCACCTGCTGCATCTGCAGGCCCAGGGGCGGGTGCAGGCCACAGGCCCGCAGTGGCAGGCCCTGTCGCTCACAAGCGACGAAGCGCCGGCGTCACTTCAAACTTGACCCAAGCCAAGGCCGACGGGGTGGGGGGGCCCTTTACACTGCCGCCGCCATGTCCCGACGCCTGCGCCCCTTCATCGCCCAGCTGGCCTGCCTGGCCCTGCTGTGGTCGCTCGGGCTGGCGGCCTGGGGCCCCTGGCTGATGCGCAGCGACGTCGGCCCAGGTACCGACGTCTGCGGCACCGGCATCGCCCACGCGATGTCCTCGGCTGGACCCGAGCGGGCCGAGGCGCCCGGCGACAGCGCCCCAGCATCGGCCGGCCACGCCGGCGGCCTGTGCGACCTGTGCTGCAGCGCGGCGGCCTCCACCGCCCTGCCCCCAGCGCCGGACGTGCCCGCCAGCATCGTCGTGGAAGCGCAGCTCTGGCCCGTGCTGCTGCTGCGCGCCGGCCACACCCTGGCCGCCTGGGCGCCCGCCCAGGCGCGCGCACCGCCAGCGGCCGCCTGATCGAAGCGCCGCGCCACGCGGCTCCCTGGCGCTCCCTCACCCGCGCATTCACCCGCGCATTCACCCGCGCCCCCTTTGATCCGGCTCCAGACCGCCGCAGCGCGTCGGTCCGCCCTGACTCGTCCAGAACTCGTCATGTCCGCTCATTGCATCGCGGCGCCCCGTCGCCACGCCCGTTCCGTCCCCACGCCCCACACCACCACGCCCTTCAAAGCGCACCCGCTCGCCCAGGCGCTGGCCGTCACCCTCGCCCTGATGGCGGGCGCGGCCGGCGCGCAAACCGCCCCCGCATCGGCGCCCGCGTCGACCTCCGCATCCACCCCCACCGCCAGTGACGCCACCACCTTCGAGATTGGCCGCGTCGTCATCGCCGGGCGCTCCGGCCCGCTCAGTGCGCGCCAGCTGCTGACCTCGGTGGACGTGGTGTCCGGCGAGCTGCTGCAGGGCGACGCGCTGCGCAACACCTGGGAGGTCTTCCGCCGCGTGCCGGGCGTGCAGCTCACCGAGTTCAACCAGGGCACCACCTCCGGCAAGGTGTCGCTGCGCGGCTTCAACGGCGAGGGCGAGGTCAACGCGGTCAAGCTGCTGATCGACGGCATCCCGTCCAACAGCAACGACGGCAACATGCCTTACCTCGATCTGATCGCGCCGCTGGACATCGCCACGATCACGACGGTGCGCGGCACCAACGACGCCCGCTTCGGCCTGCACAACATCGCCGGCAACATCGACATCGCCACGCGCACGGGCGGCAACGACGGCGACGCGCGCCTCGGGCTGGGCTCTTGGGGCCTGGTGGACGCCCAGGTCACCAAGGGCATCGAGAGCGGCGACTGGTCGCAGAACTACAGCCTCGCCGCCCGGCGGGCCGACGGCTGGCGCGACCACGCCGAGTCGAAGAAGGTCAGCCTGGCCGGCAAGTGGTTCTACCAGGGCCACGCCGATTGGCGCGTCGGCCTGATCGCCCGCCACCACCAGCAGGACGCGGACGAGCCGGGCTACCTGACCTACGCCGCCTCGCGCGCCGACCCCTCGCAGTCGGCCTCGTACTCAGCCTTCGACGGCGGCGAGCGCCGCATCGACCAGGTCGGCCTGCATTCCGACCTGCGCCTGGCCGACACGCTGACGCTGCAGGGCAAGCTCTACGTCAACCGCTTCTTCGACGACCGCTTCGTGCGCTACTCCGAGACCACCTCGCAGCAGGAGCGCCTGACCGACGAAACGCACCAGGGCGCGCGGCTGAGCGCGAGCTGGCGCCCGGCGGTCAGCGCGCTGGCCGGCCTGGCGCTCGAAGGGGGGCTCGACACAGAGCGGCAGCACAACATCAGCCAGCGCTACACCACCACCGAGCGCACCCGGGTCAGCGAGACGCGCAACCAGGAGTGGGACTTCAACACCATCGGTGGCTTCGTGCAGGCAGTGATCGAGCCGGTGAAGAGCCTCAAGCTCGTGCCCGGCTGGCGCGTGGACCAGCTCAGCGGCAGCTTCACCAACTACCGCGTACCGGCCACCTATGCGATCAACGACTACGGCAGCATTCGCCAGCCCAAGATCAGCGCGGTCTGGTCGCCGCTGGCCGGGCAGTCCTTCTACGCCAACTGGGGGCGCAGCTTCCAGGTCGGCGTGGGCGCGGCCAGCTACAAGGTGCCCCCGCGCAGCAGCGACCTGGCGCCCTCGATCAACGACGGCTGGGAGACCGGCTGGAAGTTCCAGGAACTGGCCAGCGTCGCCGGTCTGAGCGGGCGCCTGGCACTGTGGCAGCAAAAGGCCAGCAACGAAGTGATGCGCCGGCTGAACGACCCGAGCGGCGACTCCGACAACATCGGCGCCACGCGCCGCCGCGGCGTCGACCTGCAGTTGCGCGCACGCGCCAGCGCCGAGGTGCAGACCTGGCTGGCCTATGGCCTGCAAAAGGCGGTGATCGTCACCCCGGACCCCGCGGCCCCCGCCACGCAGGGCAACGAGGTGGACCACGTGCCGCGCCGGCTCTACTCCGCCGGCATCGACTGGCAGAGTCTGCCGGCGCTGCGCCTGAGCGCCTCGCTGCAGGGCCAGAGCGACTATGAGCTGACCCGCACGAACGACCACGGCCGCTGGGGCGGCTACACGCTGCTGAACCTGGGCGCCACCTGGCAGGCCTCGCCCACCTGGGAGGTCAGCGCCGAACTCAAGAACGCCACCAACCGCTACAACGAGTACGTCTGGTGGGAGACCAACGCCAGCCTCGCCGCGGGTGGGCAGACCCTGCACTCGCCGGGCGCGCCGCGCTCGCTGGGGCTGGCGCTGCGCGTGCATCTGTGAGCCTGGCCCAGCGCACTCGCCCACGCCTGCACCCAGGCCCGCACCCAGGCCCACGTCAGCGCCTGCGCGAGCGCTGGCGGCTCGCCCACCTCTGGCTCGGCTGGGGGCTGGGCGCGCTGTTCGCGCTCTTCGGCCTGAGCGGCAGCCTGCTGGTGGTCTACCCGGAGCTGGACGCGCTGCTGAACCCGGCGTTGATCTGGCGGCCCGAGCAGGGCTGCATCCGGCAGTGGGAGCCGGTGCTGCAGGCCCTGCAGCGCGCCGAGCCCTGGCGCGAGCGCGGCTGGCGCATCGAGCTGCCCGAGGGCGGCTGCGGCACCGTCACCGCGCGCTACCTGCGCCCGCCGGAGCGCGCGGGGGCCTTCTTCGCCCCCCGGCTGGTCAGCCTGCGCGCCGACACGCTCGAACCCGTGGCCCGGCGCTACTGGGGCGACACGGCGATGACCTGGCTGTTCGACCTGCACTACACCGGTCTGGCCGGTGCCACCGGGCGCAGCGTGGTGGGCCTGCTGGGGCTGCTGCTGCTGGCGTCACTCGCCAGCGGCCTGGTGCTGTGGTGGCCGCGCAGCGCGGCCCAGTGGCGCGGCGCCTGGCGCGCCAAGCCGGGCGCGGGCGCGGCCCGCCGCACCTGGGACCGCCACCGCCTGGTCGGCCTGTACGGCGCGCCGCTGCTCCTGCTGCTGGCGCTCACCGGCGCGCTGCTGGCCCTGCCGGACTGGGTGGATCCGCTGGTGGCCCGCCTGAGCGCACCGCTGCCGCTGCCCACCGCGCGCTCGACCCTGCCCGCAGCAACGGCCCCCCGCCCATCCCCCATCACGCTCGACCGAGCCCTGGCCGCCGCGCAGGCGCGCTTTCCCCTCGCCCAGGCGCGCTGGGTGGACACGCCGGACGGCCCCGAGGGCGTGTACCGGGTGCGGCTGCAGCAGCCCGGCGAGCCCAGCCGGCGATTCCCGAAGACCTGGGTGCTCATCGACGCCTACAGCGCCGCGGTGCTGGCCGTGCGCGATCCGCAGCAGCAGGGCCGCGGCGATGCGCTGCTGGCCTGGCTGCACCCGCTGCACAACGGCGAGGTGGCGGGCTGGACGGGCCGCGCCCTCATCGCTCTGGCGGGCCTGGCCCTGCCCTACCTCTGGCTCACCGGCCTGCACCGCTGGCTGGACCGCCGCCGCGGGCGACGTGCCGCCACAGCCCGCGGCGGCGCCCAGGCCCCCGCTGGCGCAGCCTGCGCCAGGACCGGCACAGGCTGAGCGCCACAGGGTGTGACGCGGCCCGTGTGTCGAGCGGGTTCAGCGCCCGAGGACGCGCCGCAGCCAGCCGAAGAGCCCGCCGCCGGACGGGGCGGCGCTGCGGGGTGCGGTCATCGGCACCGGCGCAGGCGGGATGCGCGGCCGCGGCGGCTGAACGGCGGGTGACTTGGCAGGCGTTGCGACGCGGGGCACAGCCGCCGTGCGGGCCTGCTGAGCCGCCTGAGTCGTCTGCCACTGATCGAAATGCCGACGCAGCACCGCGTCGGTCGGCGGCAGGCCGAGGATGCGGTTGCGCTCGGTCTGGGCGTGGCGCCGCAGCACCGAGTCGCTGGGCAGGGAGTCCGAGAGAGCCATGGGGGTCGCCTCCAGCCGATCCGTTCGGCGACGGATTCGGGCGTTGACCACGGCAGTACCGGCCGCCGGAACCGCCCGGCGCGGCGCCGTGGCCTCAGCCTCTCAGCAAGTCACGGACCCGCGCTGCGCTCTTCGCGCAGGCGCGGCCGGCTCAGCACTCCAGGTTGTCGATCAGCCGGGTGGCGCCCAGTTTGGCGGCGGCCAGCACGACCAGCGGTTCGCTACCGAAGCGTTCGGCGTCGGTAGGTGCCAGCAGGTCGCGGCGGCGGCGCAGCGTCAGGTAGTCCGGGCGCCAGCCGCGCTGGGTCAGCTCGGCCTGGGCGCGGGCCTCCAACTCGGCAAGGTCGCTGCCGCCCTCGCGCGCGGCGGCGGCCAGGGCGCGCAGGCTGCGGATCAGCGCGGGCGCTTCGGCGCGTTCGGCCGCGGACAGGTAGCCGTTGCGCGAGGACAGCGCCAGGCCATCGTCGGCGCGCACCGTGGCGCCGGGCACAACCTCGATGGGCATCGCGAACTGCCGCACCATGCCCTGGATGACCTTGAGCTGCTGGTAGTCCTTCTGGCCGAACACGGCCACCGCCGGCTGCACGCACTGGAAGAGCTTCATCACCACGGTGCACACGCCAGTGAAGAAGCCGGGGCGGAACTCGCCCTCCAGGAGGTCGCCCAGCGCGGCGGGCGGCTGGACCTTGTAGGCCTGCGGCTCGGGGTAGAGCTCGTCCTCGGCGGGGGCGAAGACAAGGTCGCAGCCGGCCGGCGCGAGCAGCTCGCAGTCGCGCGCCAGGGTGCGCGGGTAACGGTCGAAGTCCTCGTGCGGCAGGAACTGCAGCCGGTTGACGAAGACGCTGGCGACCACCGGGCCGCCGCGCCGGGCGGCCTCGCGCACCAGGGCCAGGTGGCCCTCGTGCAGGTTGCCCATCGTCGGGACGAAGGCGGTGCGGGTCTGCCCGGCCAGGGCCTGGCGCAGTTCGGCGAGGGTGTGGAGGACGCGCATGGTTCGGGTCTGCAAACGGACGGGGGATCAGAAGGCGTGCACCGCCTCGTCGGGGAAACGGCTGGCCTTGACGTCCTGGACGTAGCGGGCCACCGCGGCGGAGATCGGCAGACCCGGCGCATCGGCGGTGCTGCCAGGCTCGCGGGTGAAGTCGCGCACGAAGCGTGGGCGCCGCCCGGGCGTGAGGCCCAGCAGGTCGTGCAGCACCAGCACCTGGCCGGCGGTGCCGGCTCCGGCGCCGATGCCGATCGTCACCATCTGCGGGTGCGCCTGGGTGAGCTCGCGCGCCAGCGCGGCGGGCACGAGTTCGAGCACCAGCATCGCGGCCCCGGCGGCGGCCATCGCGGTGGCATCGGCGCGCAGGGCGTTGGCGGCGGCCTCGTCGCGGCCCTGGACGCGAAAGCCGCCCAGCGCGTGCACCCGCTGCGGCGTCAGGCCGAGGTGGGCGCACACGGGAATGCCGCGGTCGACCAGGAACTTGACCGTCGCGGCCAGCTCACCGCCGCCTTCGAGCTTGACCATGCGCGCGCCCGCGCGCATCAGCGTCACGGCCGAATCGAAGGCCTGCTGGGCGCTGGCCTCGTAACAGCCGAAGGGCAGGTCGGCGATCAGCCAGGCCGCCGTCTGGGCCCGCGCCACGCACTCGGTGTGGTACGCCATGTGCGCCAGGCTGACCGGCAGCGTGCTGGGCTGGCCCTGGATGACGTTGCCCAGCGAATCGCCCACCAGCAGCGCATCGACGCCGGCGCCGTCGAGCACCTGGGCGAAGGTGGCGTCGTAGCAGGTGAGCATGGCGATCTTCTCGCCGCGCGCGGCCATCTCGCGCAGGCGCGGCAGGCTGACCGTGGGGCGCGCCGACGCCGCGGCGGCCGCGCCGCTGCTGGGGTGAACACTCATCGCAGGGAGTCCGGAAGTCGAAAAACTGCGCGGCAGCGCGCCGCGTGGGGCGCGACTGTACAGGCTCCGGGCCCCATACAGCCCAACGCGCAGGGAACGCTCAGGAACTCAGCAGGTGGCCCAGGCGCACGCGCTTGGTGGCGAGGTAGCTGGCGTTCTCGGGGTTGGCGTCGATCTCGTGCGGCTCGCGCTGCACGATGGCGATGCCCGCGTTGCGCAGCGCCAGCAGCTTGAGCGGGTTGTTGCTCATCAGGCAGACCGAGCGCACGCCCAGGTCGCGCAGGATGGCCGCGGCCGCCTCGAAGCGCCGGCTGTCGGCCGGGTGGCCCAGCGCCAGGTTGGCGTCCACCGTGTCCAGGCCCTGGTCCTGCAGCGTGTAGGCGCGCAGCTTCTGGTCGATGCCAATGCCGCGGCCCTCGTGCCCGCGCATGTAGATCACCAGGCCGCGCCCGGCCTCGGTGATGCGCTCCAGCGCCTTGTGCAGCTGCGGGCCGCAGTCGCAGCGCAGGGAGCCAAAGATGTCGCCGGTCAGGCACTCGGAGTGCACGCGCACCAGCACCTCGTCGCCGGCCACGTCGCCGCGGTGCAGCGCGAGGTGCTCGATGCGCGTGTCCTCGTCGAAGTAGCTGGTGATGGTGAACTCGCCGAACGCGGTGGGCAGGCGGGCACTGGCGCCCTTGGTGATGCCGTGGCGGGTGCGGGCGGGGAGCGGGCGAACCGAGTCTGAAGTCATGGGCAATGGGCCGCGCCGCGGGCCCGCTGCAAGGCGGGATCCACAGGGCGGACGCCGGGTGGGCGGGATCGGCCCCTATTGTGACGGCTGCGCCCCGCTGCTGCAGCGCTGCGGGCACTGCCACGCGCCCTCGATCGCCGTGACGCCGTCCCGCAGGCGACAGGCCGCGCCACGTTCGACCGCTCAAGTTGGCGCCGCGCCGGCCGATAGGGGCCGGACAAGGAGAGCCCCATGGCCATCGTGATCCTGTGCGTCGACGACGACCGCACCCTGCTGCAGGCGCTGCGCAGCCTGCTGAGCCATTCGCTGGGGCGCGACTGCCGCGTCGAGATCGCCGAGAGCGGCGACGAGGCGCTGGAGCTGCTCGACGAGGTGGCCGGCGAGGGCGACGAGGTCGGCGTCGTCTTCGCCGACTACATCATGCCCCGCATGCGCGGCGACGAGCTGCTGGTGCGCCTGCACGCGCGCCACCCCGGCATGGTGAAGATCATGCTGACCGGCCAAAGCGACTTCGGCGGCGTCAAGCGCGTGATCAACGAGGCCAACCTCTACCGCTTCATCGAGAAGCCCTTCGTCAACGCCGACCTGGTGCTCACGGCCCGGGCCGCGCTGCAGGGGCGCCAGCGCGAGGTGGCGCTGCACGCCGAGATCGCCACGCTGCGCCAGCGCCTGGCCGCGCTGGAACAGCCCCAGCCGGCCACGCCGTGACGGGCGACTCGGGGCGCACGCCCAACGCAAGGCGGCTGCTGCGCCAGGGCCTGCTGGTCACCACCCTCGCGCTCGCGGTGGTCTGGGGCGCGCTGGGCTGGGCGCTGCACCTGAAGTGGCGCGACGCCATCGCCGGCGAGAAGCGCCAGGCCACCAACCTGGCGCACACGCTGGCCGAGCAGACGCTGCGCATCCTCGTCAGCGTCGACCAGGCCACCCGGCGCGCGGCCGACGCTCGCCGCGAAGGCGCACTCGACGGCGCCCAGCTGGCGCGCTTCGCCCGGGAAACCGGGCTGGAGCCGGCCATCCTGACCCAGCTGTCGCTGGTCGGCGCGGATGGGCGCTTCATCGCCAGCGACATCGATCCGCAGGGCCGGCGCACGGGCGCGGTGGACCTCTCCGAGCGGGCGCACGTGCGCGTGCACCTGCGCCCTGTGGCCCAGGCGGCCAGCGCGGTCGGTGGCGGCTCGCGCACGATCGACGGCCTGTTCATCGGCCCGGCGGTGGTGGGCAAGGTCTCGGGCAAGCGCACGGTGCAGATCTCGCGCCACGTCGCCGACGCCGAGGGCCGCAGCCTGGGCGTGATCGTCGCGTCGCTGGGGGCCGACTACTTCGCCAGCGTCTACCGCGTCATCCAGCTGGGCGACGCGGGCGGCGTCAGCCTGATCGGCGACGACGGGCTGATCCGCAGCCAGGTGCGTGGCGGCCAGGCCCTGGAGCCCGACGCGGCCGCGGCCGAGCACGCCCAGCAGCTCGCCGCTCAGGTGCAGCGCCAGGGGCTGGCGGCGCAGATCGTCGCGCGCGAGGGCCGTGAGGAAATCACCGGCTTCCAGCGCGTGGGGCCCTACCCGCTCTTCCTCGCTGTGCAAACCGACAGCGAGCAGGCGCTGGCCGACTGGAAGGACGGCCGCGACCTGGCGCTGGTGGTGACCGCGCTGTTCTCCGTCGCGCTGGTGATCGCCGCCACCGCGGTGGTCGCCAACCTGACCCGCCTGGAGCGCGCCCGCGCCGAGCTGGAGGTGCAGGTGCAGTCGCGCACCCGCAGCCTGCAGGACGCGCTGGAAACGCTGCGCTCGGCCCAGGGCCAGCTGGTGCAGGCCGAGAAGATGGCCTCGCTGGGCCAGCTGGTGGCCAACGTGGCGCACGAGATCAACACCCCCATCGGCGCGGTGCGCGCCAGCGGGCGCAACATTGCCGACGCCCTGGCGCGGGTGCTGGCCGAGTTGCCCGAGCTGCTGAGCACGCTCGCCCCCCCCACGCGCGAGGCCCTGCTCGCCCTGATCGCCGAAGCCAGCCGCCCCGCCGCGCCGCTGAGCAGCCGCGAAGAGCGCGCCCTGCTGCGCCGGCTGACCCAGGCGCTCAGCAGCGACGCGATCGGCGAGGGCCTGGCCGACCCCCGCGCCAGCGCCGAGGCGCTGCTGCACCTGCGGGCGACGGAGGACCCGGCGCGCCACCTCGCACTGCTGCGCCACCCGCAGGCAGAGCGCCTGCTCGCCGCCGCGCAGGACGTGGCCACCCTGGTCAGCAACAGCGAGAACATCAACGAGGCGGTGGAGCGGGTGTCGAAGATCGTCTTCGCGCTCAAGACCTATTCACACGGCAGCCGAACCGGCTCCGGCGAGGCGGCGCTGCAGCCGACCGACCTGGCCGAAGGCCTGGACACGGTGCTGACGCTCTACCAGCACGCGCTGCGCCAGGGCGTGGAGTTGCAGCGCGACTGGGCGCCGACACCGCCCATCGAGGGCCGGCCCGACGAGCTCAACCAGGTCTGGACCAACCTGATCCACAACGCCCTGCAGGCCATGGACCACCAGGGCACGCTGAGCGTGTCGCTGCACCCCGAGGGCGACGAGGCGGTGGTGACCATCGCCGACACCGGCTGCGGCATCCCGACCGAGCTGCGCGGGCGCATCTTCGAGCCCTTCTTCACCACCAAGCCGGCCGGCGAAGGCAGCGGCCTGGGGCTGGACATCGCCCGCGGCATCGTCGCCCGGCACCAGGGCCGCATCACGGTGGACAGCGAAGTCGGCGTCGGCAGCCGCTTCACCGTCCACCTGCCGCTGCGTCAGGCCGAGGCGGCGGGGCCGGCCGGCCCGGCGAGCGGCCCAGCGAGCGGCGGCTCGTCCAGCGACCAGACCGCCGCCTCGCGCCAGCGCAGCCAGTCGGCCAGGCCCGCCGCAGCCGCCGAAGCGACCTGCGAGTCGACCACCGCCGACGCCTGATCCTCGGCCCCCAGGCTCAGCCCCTCCTGCCCCCAGCGCAGGCCGCTGTCGATGCACACGGGCGCGCCGGTCACCGGGTGCATGAAGGCGATCCGCCAGGCGTGCAGCCACAACCGCTGCAGCCCGACCCGCTCGGCCCACCAGCGGTTCAGCGGCCCCTTTCCGTGGTTGGCGTCGCCCAGGATCGGGTGCGCCAGGTGCTTCAGGTGCCGCCGCACCTGGTGGCGCCGCCCGGTGGCCGGCTCGGCCAGCACCAGGCTCGCCCGGGTGGAGGCAAAGCGCGGGTCCACCGCCTCGTCGCGCTCCAGCCGCGCCAGACGGGTGAAGCGCGTCTGCGCCGGCTGCGCAGGCGCATCGGCCGGCGCGTCGTCGGGCCGCAGCGCGTGGTCCACCTCGGCGGCCTCGGGCGCCCAGCCGCGCACCAACGCCAGGTAGCGCTTGTCCACCGCCTGGTCGGTGAAGGCCTGCCCCATCGCCCGCGCCACGTCGGCGTTCAGCCCCAGCAGCAGCACGCCGCAGGTGCCCTTGTCGAGCCGGTGCAGCGGCCAGACGCGCTGCCCGCCCAGCTGGTCGCGCAGGGTCTGGACGACGAAGCGCGTCTCACCCGCGTCCAGCCCGGTGCGGTGCACCAGCCAGCCGCTGGGTTTGTAGATGGCGATGAGGTGCTCGTCGCGCCAGAGGATGGGCAGGGGGGCGGCGATGAAGTGATCGGGCATGGAGTGGCCCCTCAAAGCGGGCGGCACATTTTCGGCCCGTCAGCACCCTCCACCGATTTCCGCGCCAGACGGCGCGGTTCCTTCCCAGAGCTTGTTGCCGACATGCCAACCCCTTGCCGCTGCGGCTGCCAGTGCGCAAAATCAGCTGCACGCATCCGCCGCACAATCCACCGATTTCATACCTTAATTCAGAGAATGAAAAAGCCACACCACCAGCTAATTTTCATCGTCGCACTGCTCTCTCTGGCAGCTTGTGGCGGCCTCGAAAAGAAGTCGATGCTTGTGAGTGTCGGTGACACCAAAGCACAAGTTGCCGATCACATGGGGCCTCCAGATGATCGACAGGTAAAGGATGCCAACGAAGCGTGGCAGTACTGCCAAACTGGCGCAGGATTCGGATGGCATGACTATCGAACAATTTGGTTTCGAGACGGCAAGGTCACCGGGATAAATTCATACAAGAGCACACGTCCGGGCTCTTCATGTATGGCCGACATGAAAGCCATACGTTGGGAAGAGGCACCGAATGCAGTGGTAGAAATTCGTAATCGATGACCACCGAAAGTCAAGGATGAGCGGACCCAACCCCTCGGCCAATCGAAATGGCAGTTTACCTAGTATTCGTCACACCAATTTCATCACATTGGACCGATCAACCCAGAAGTCCATTGGATCCACAAGAAAATTCAGCGAATTCAAACGTTGCGAAATTTAATACGCCAGCCTCATGAGTCACTCCCTGCGCAAGACACCGGTTCGTGGCGTTGCCAACGCACCGTCTGAAAAAGAGGACAAGGCCAAGTCACATCGGATTTACCGCCAAACGCTCAAGCGCTTGATCGATCCCGATCTGGAGACGCCGCTGCCGACGGAGCGGCAACTCACCAATCCGTGGTCGATGGCCAAGGACGGCAAGATGCGGTTTGACCCCAAGCTGAAGAAATTCATGCGGAAGTGAGTGGCCCCATGCCCCGTTTTGCAGCCCTCCTCCGCGGCGTGAACGTTGGCAAGGCGAATCGCCTGCCGATGGCCGATTTCAAGGTGCTGCTGCTTCGCCTGGGTTACACGGACGTGGCGACGCTGTTGAACAGCGGCAATGCGGTGTTCACCGGCCCGCTCGGGTCGGCGGCGAATCACGCCAACCAGATTGCTGCTGCACTGGACGAAACGCTGGGGTTGAAGGTGTCGGTCGTCGTCAAGTCGAGCGGCGAATTGGCGGCGGCGGTGGCGGGCAATCCCTTCACCGTGCCGGAGGCCGATCACTCGAAGTTTCTCGTCGCCTTCGCCAACGACCGCGCGGCCTTGCAGGCCCTGGAAGGTTTGCAGGCGGTGATTGAGCCGCCTGAGCGCCTCGCCGTCGGGCCGGAGGCGGCTTATCTCTACTGCGCCAGCGGCCTTCTCGACAGCAAGGCGGGCACGGCGCTGCTGGGCAAAGTGGGCCGGTCGGTGACCACGAGGAACTGGGCGACGACGCTCAAGCTGCTGGCGCTGTGCGGCCCGCAAGTAGCCGGATGACCTGCTGCGAACCATGCTGACCGATGCAACTGCGCGTTGATTGCTGGGCCGGCAAACACGCGATGGTCAAGACTTGCAGCAGAGCCGGCCGGCGACCGTTCAACTGGCCTCGTGCCAGTTCACCCATTCCAGCCCGCGCACGCGCGAAAACTCACGCACGTTGCGCGTCACCAGCTTGGCCTGATGGCGCAGGGCGGTGGCAGCGATCAGGGTGTCGTGTGGGCCGATCGGGGTGCCGGCGGCTTCCAGCTCAGAGCGGATCCGGGCGGCGTGGGCGGCGCACTCGCTGTCGAAGGGCAGGATGCGCATGGGCCGCAGGAGCTGGGACAAGGCCGCCAGACGCGGGGCGGACGCTGCTTCCGGGAGACGCAGCAGGCCGTAGCGCAGCTCGTATTCGACGATGGCCGGCACGCCCACCTCGGCCGGGCGCAGCGCCTGAAGCCGCGGCACCACCCGCGGATCGCCACGGAAGTAGTAGCTGATGGTGTTGCTGTCCAGGATCAGCATGGCCGACGGACGTCAGAAGCCAATGCGTGGCGCGTCCGCCACCTGTACCGGCGTCGCGTCCTCCCGCAGGGGAAAGTCCTCGAAGCGGCCAGCCAGATCGAGGCAGTCGCTCGGCCACTCTTCCGCCGCGTAGTGGCGGATCGCCTCAGCCACCCAGCGGCTCTTGGACACACCACTGGCCGCGGCAGCCTGGTCCACCAGCGCCTGGGTGCTGTCGTCAAGGTAGAGCGTGATTTGGGGCATCGTGAACCTCCAAGGTCGGCTGGAGCACTTATATGGGCAAGTATATGTGCTCCTTCCGCTCGGCGTTATGGTTCAACCGCCGGCCTCCCTCCGCCCCTCAGGTCACCGGCGCCGGGTTGAACAGCACCAGCGCGTTGGCCAGCTTCCAGTGCTCGGCCCAGGTCTTTCGGCCGGAGGCGACCTCCAGCAGCAGGTCGAAGAGGGCCTGGCCGGCTTCCTCGATGGTGAGTTCGCCGTCGGCGATGCGCCCGGCGTTCACGTCCATCAGGTCGTGCCAGCGGCCGGCCAGCTCGCTGCGGGTGGCGACCTTGACCACCGGGCATTCGGCCAGGCCGTAAGGCGTGCCGCGGCCGGTGGTGAAGACGTGCAAGTTCATGCCGGCGGCGAGTTGCAGCGTGCCGCAGATGAAGTCGCTCGCCGGCGTGGCGGCGTAGACCAGGCCGCGCTGGTCGGCGCGCAGCTTGTCGCCGGGGGCGAGCACGTGGGCGATGGGCGCCGTGCCGCTCTTGATGATCGAGCCCATCGCCTTCTCGACGATGTTGGACAGCCCGCCGGCCTTGTTGCCCGGCGTGGTGTTGGCGGCGCGGTCGACCCGGCCGCGCTCCAGGTAGCGGTCGTACCAGCCGAGCTGCTCGACGATCTGCTCGGCCACCTAGGGCGTGGCGGCGCGGGCGGTGAGCTGCTCGACCGCGTCGCGCACCTCGGTGTTCTCGCTGAACATCACGGTGGCGCCGGCGCGCACCAGCAGGTCGGCCATCGCGCCCACCGCGGGGTTGGCGGTGACGCCGGAAAACGCATCGCTGCCGCCGCACTGCACGCCCACCACCAGCTCGCTGGCGGGCACGGTTTCGCGCTGGCGCCGGTTCAGGCGCTCCAGGTGCACGCGGGCGTTGGCGAGGATGTGCTCGACCATCGACATGAAGCCGACGTGCGCGGCGTCCTGCAGGCAGACGACGTCCAGCGGCTCGGCCGGCGACGTTGCGGCTGCGCTCCCGGTGGTCCCCACGATCGGGATGCTGCCGGGCGGCAAGTCCAAGGGGAAAAGGCGCTCGGGCTGCAGCTTCTCGCAGCCCAGGCTGACGACCATCACCTCGCCGCCGAAGTTGGGGTTCAGGCTGATGTGGCGCAGGGTGCGGATGGGAATGGGCGCCTCGGGCGCGTCGATGGCCACGCCACAGCCGTAGGTGTGTTCCAGGCCGACGACGCCATCGACGTTCGGGAACTGCGGCAGCAGCTCGCGGCGGATGCGCTCCACCGCCACGTCCAGCACGCCGGCCACACACTGCACGGTGGTGGTGAGGGCCAGCAGGTTGCGCGTGCCCACCGAGCCGTCGGCGTTGCGGTAGCCCTGGAAGGTCCGGCCCTCCAGCGGCGGCAGCGCCGCGGGCTTCACGGTGGCCATCGGCAGGCCCTGCAGCTCGCGGGCGGCGGGCAGGTCCAGCAGCTTTTCGTGCACCCAGCTGCCGGCGGGGATGTCCGCGCGGGCGTAGCCGATGGTCACGTCGTAGCGCCGCACCGCGCTGCCGGCGGGCAGGTCCACCAGCGCCACCTTGTGCGCCTGCGGCACGCGCTCGCGCAGCGTCAGGCCCGTGCCCACCGGCCCGGGCAACTGCGTGCCCGCGGGCAGCCCGCCGTCGTTGGCGACGATGGCGACGTTGTCCGCCGCATGCATGCGGATGACGAGCGGGGCGCGGGCGGGGGCCTGGGGCTGGGCGGGAACGGGTGCGGTCATGAAGGAAGGGTAGGCAAACGGCGGGAAAGAAGTCGAAGGGGCAGGCGCTCAGTCGAGTGAGACCTTGCCCTCCTTGGCGACGCGGCCCCACTTGGCGAGTTCCTGGCGGCCGAACTCGGCGAACTGGGCCGGCGTCATCGGGGTGTGGGTCAGGCCCAGCGGTTCGAGGCGGGGCTTGACCTCGGCCGAGGCGAGGATCTTCTCGACCTCGGCGTTCAGGCGCTGCAGCACCGCCGGAGGCGTGCCGGCGGGGGCGTAGAGGGCCTGCCAGCTGGCGACGTCGAAGCCGGCGACGCCGGCCTCCTGCATCGTCGGCACCTGCGGCAGGGCCGGGTGGCGCTGCGCGGTGGTGACGGCCAGCGCGCGCACCTTGCCGGACTGGATGTGCGGCAGCGCGACGGTGAGCGTCTCGAAGCTGGTGGGGATCTGGTGGCCGATCACGTCCTGCACCGCCGGGGCGCTGCCCTTGTAGGGCACGTGCGCCAGGTCGGCGCCGGCCAGCAGCTTGAAGAGCTCGCCGGACATGTGCTGCGAGCTGCCCTGGCCGGAGGAGGCGAAGGGGATGCCATCCGGCTTGGCCTTGGCCGCGGCGATCAGGTCCTTGACCGTCTTGAAGGGCTGGTTGGCGCCGACGATCAGCACGTTGGGGATGCTGCCCAGCAGCGCCACCGGGGCGAAGTCCTTGGCCGCGTCGTAGGGCATCTTGGGGCGCATCGCCGGGTTGATGGCGTGGCTGGCGATGGTGCCCAGCAGCAGCGTGTAGCCGTCCGGCGCGGACTTGGCCACCGCATCGGCACCCAGCACGCCGCCGGCACCGGCGCGGTTTTCCACGAGCACGGTCTGCTTCAGCGCCGCCTGCAGGCGCTCGGCCAGCAGGCGACCGAGCACGTCGCTGGTGCCGCCGGCCGCAAAGGGCACGATCAGCTTGATGGGCTTGCCCGCCGGCCAGGCCTCTTCGGCGTGCAGCGACGGGGCGACGCCCAGCGTCATGACGGCCACGCCGGCCAGGACGCGGAGGGCGGATTGGATCAAGGAACGGCGTTGCATGGCGCGGCACAAGTCATCAGTTGTCGTACAACTATCTTCCAACAGGAGCCCTGACCCTGTCAAAGCCGAACCGCCCGGGGTTTACCCGGCCCCCTCCTCCCCGTCATCCCCGCGCAGGCGGGGATCCAGTCCACCGCCCCACTGGATGCCCGCCTGCGCGGGCATGACGGCATCACGCCCCGGTCGTGTTGACGTAGAGCGCGTAGATCGAATGGCTGGCCGCCATGAAGAGGCGGTTGCCCTTGGCGCCGCCGAAGCAGAGGTTGGCGCAGCGCTCAGGCAGGTGAATGTGGCCGATGGGCCGCCCGCCAGCATCGAAGACCCGCACGCCGTCGAGCGCCTCGGCGTCGGCGCCCAGCGACCCGTCGCTGCCCCAACCGCACCAGAGGTGGCCGGCGGCGTCGCAGGCGATGCCGTCGAGCGCGCCGGGGCCGTCGGCGTCGAGGTGCAGGCGGCGGTTGCTCAGCCCGCCGTCTGCCGCGTGGTCGTAGGCCCAGACCTTGCGGTGCGGCTTCGCCCGGCTTTCGACGACGTAGAGCGTGCGCTCGTCGGGCGAGAAGGCCAGGCCGTTGGGGCCGGCGAGGTCGTCGAGCACGCAGTCGAGCCGGCCGCTGGCGGCGTCGATGCGGTAGACGCCGTGCGGCCGCTCGGGCGTGGCGGGCTCGCCCTCCCAGCGGCCGTGGATGCCGAAGTCCGGGTCGGTGAACCAGACGGCGCCGTCGCGCGTGCAGGCGATGTCGTTGGGCGAGTTCAGCCGCGCGCCGTCGAAACGGTCGGCCAGCACGGCGATCGAGCCGTCGTACTCGGTGCGCGTGACGCGGCGCGTCAGGTGCTCGCAGCTGATGAGGCGGCCCTGCGCGTCGCGGGCGTGGCCGTTGGCGTGATTCGCCGGCTGGCGGAACACGCTCAGCGCGCCGCTGCAGTCGTCCCAGCGCAAGATGCGGTCGTTCGGGATGTCCGACAGCAGCAGGTAGCGCCCGTCGCCGAACCACACCGGCCCCTCGGCCCAGCGCAGCCCGGTGGCCAGGCGCTCGACCGAGGCGCTGAACAGGCGCAGCTTCAGGAAGTCGGGGTGCAGCACCTCGACGGCCGGGTCCGGGTAGCGCAGCGAGGCGATGAAGGGCGGCGGGTTCATGGCGGTGATCCTGATTCCGATCCTGATATCCGATCCGGGTGGCGTCAGTCGGCCCGGAAGAACGGCCCAGTGCGCACGAAGGCGCCGCCCTGATGCTGCACCGCCGGGTCGCTGAGGTCCAGCGTCGGCTGGCGGGCCTCGACCTCGGCGCGGAAAGCCTCCGAGCTGTCCTGCGGGCGGTAGCCGATGTGGCGCGCGCTCGTGTTGTCCCACCAGGCGGTGGCGTTGTCGCTCAGGCCGTAGATGACGCTGTGGCGCACCACCGGGGCGGTCAGGGCTGCGACGATGAGCCGCTCGGTGTCGTCGAAGCTCATCCAGGTGGCGAGCATGCGGCGGTCCTTCGGCGCGGCGTAGGCCGAACCGATGCGCAGGCTCACCGTCTCGATGCCGTGGCGGTCCCAGTAGAGCTGCGCCAGGTTCTCGCCGAAGCACTTGGACAGGCCGTAGAAGCCGTCCGGGCGCACCGGGTCGCGCGGGCTGACCACCTCGTCCTGGCGGTAGAAGCCGGTGACGTGGTTGGAGCTGGCGAAGACGATGCGCTTGACGCCCTGGGCGCGCGCCGCCTCGTAGAGGTTGACCATGCCGACGATGTTGCCGGCCAGGATGTCCTCCCAGGGCTGCTCGGTGGAGACGCCGCCCATGTGCACGACGGCGTCCACGCCCGCCAGGGCGGCCATCACGGCGTCCCGGTCGGCCAGGTCGGCGATGGCGATCTCCTCGCCCTCGCCGGCCGGGCCCAGCGTGTCGCTGCGGTGGCTCAGGCGCAGGGTGTCGCAGTAGGCCTTCAGGCGCGGGCGCAGTTCGCGGCCGAGGTTGCCGGCCGCACCGGTGAGCAGCAGGCGGGGGAAGCGCAGGGGGGTGGCGGGGTTGGGGAGCATGGTGGGGTCTTCCTCTCCAGTCTAGGTGCGGTTGATGGTGACGTGGTCGAGGCGAAGATCGACGTTCTGCACCACGTCCGGCGTGGTGCTGACGTTGAAGGTCGAGTTGCGCACGCGCACCACGCCGATCGGGTCGTTCAGGCCCACGCTGCCCGTCACCCCGGCGCGCGGCGTGTTCGCGACGAAGTTGGGCGGCAGCGGCGAGGGCGTCGGCGCGTCGGTGCCGAAGCCACGGATGTTGAAGGCCTTGGTGCCGGCTTGGGTGCCGCGCCCGACCGTCAGGTTGGTGACGTAGATCTGGTCGGTGAACGGCTTGTACGGGCCGGATTCAGCCGGATCGTCCGAGGCGTCGGCGCGGTAGAAATAGTCGATCGTGATCGCGCCGTTGTTGGCCGACACGCCGTTGGGCACCTGGACGTTGCGCGCGAAGTAGTTGCGCATCACGCCACCCCGCCGGGTGTTGGTCTTGAAGCGCAGCGCGATGTCGAGCGTGCTGCTGTTCATCTGGATGTTCTCGGCGAACACGTACTCGATGCCGCCGGACATCTCGCTGCCCAGCGTGATGCCGCCGTGGCCGCTGGCCATGACGCACTGGCGGATGATGATGTTGCGAGTCGCCGCAGCGCAGGCGCTGGTGCTGCCCGAGGTGCCGCATGAGGCCGGGTAGCTCGGATAGACGACCCAGGGCGCGATCGCATCGGCCGGCATGCCCGGCGGCGGGGCGAAGGCGTCGGTGCCACGGCCGGCCTTGATGGCGATGCAGTCGTCGCCGGTGTCGAAGTTGCAGTTCTCGATCAGCACATCGACGCAGGCTTCCGGATTGCAACCGTCGTTGTTGGTGCCCAGGCTGTTGAACGTCACGTTGCGCACGGTGACGTTCTTGCAGAACAGCGGGTGCATCTGCCAGAACGGCGAGCGGTTCAGCGTCACGCCTTCGATCAGCACGTTCTCGCAGCCGTAGGGCCCGACCAGCGGTGGGCGCAGGTAGTGCTGCTTGCCGCTGGCGTCGATGCCATAGACACGCTGTGCCAGAGGCACGTTGCCCGGCACGGCGCCCTGGCTCTTGAGCAGCAGGCTGTCGGCCGACTGGTTGGGCAGGCAGGGCGCGCCCGTGCTGGCCGGGAAGGTGCTGGTGCCGCTGGCGCAGCCGAACTGCGGGTTGCTCTGGCTGCCGCCCTTCCACCACCACCAGGCGGAAGGGTTGCCCTGCTTGTTGTTCGGGTCGGTCTGTGCGATGCCGGCCTGGCCGTCGAGCTTGCCTTTGCCGGTGATGGCGATGTTGGTTTCCCGATAGGCGTAGACCAGCGGCGAATAGTTGAACAGGTCGTTGCCTTCCCAGCGCGTCAGCACGTTGGGGTACTTGGCCGGATCGGTGTCGAACAGCAGCACCGAGTCGGTGTTGAGCAGGTGCAGGTTGACGTTGCTCTTCAGGCGGATCGCGCCGGTCATGAAGGTGCCGCTCGGCACGACCACCCGACCGCCGCCGGCCAAATGGCAGGCGGTGATCGCATCGTTGATGGCGACCGTGTTGGCCTTGACGACCGCGTCACTCACGGCCGCGCCGGCGACGGCACCGAACTCGGTGATCGGAAAATCGACCGCCGGGAAGCTCGGCGGCTTGATGCGGCCGAGGATAGCCGCCGCTGTGACGTTCCAGGCCAGCGCTTCCGGATCGGTGTCGGTCGGCAGCGTGTCACTGCCACCGCCATCGCCACCGCCGCCGCAGGCGGTCAGCACCGGGCTCAGCATCATGCTGGCGCCGACGCCAGCCATGGCGCCGAAAAACTGGCGCCGCGTCAGGCGCGCCTTGAATGAGGTGCTCATCGTTGTCTCCTGGAGGACCAATCGAATGCATCGATGGCCCGAAGGGGGGGTCACGGGCCTATCCAGAAACGTGCCGCAGGGTTGGGCCACCCGGCTGGGACGGCCGCAGGACTCTGGGGCGCGACACCAACAGGATGCGAAGGCCTGCGGGGGGGGAGGGGGCAGGTGGTCTGTCTACTTGAACAGCCCCGGCAGCCACAGCGAGAAGGCGGGCACGTAGGTCACCAGCATCAGGCAGGCGCCCAGCGCCGCGTAGAAGGGGCCGATGGTCTTCATCACCTGGCCCACCGAGATGCCCCCGATCGCGCAGCCGACGAACTGCACGCTGCCCACCGGCGGGGTGTTCAGGCCCAGCGCGCAGTTGATCAGCATCACGATGCCGAACTGCACCGGGTCCATGCCGTACTGCATGGCGATGGGCAGGAAGATCGGCGTGCAGATCAGGATGGTGGGCGCCATGTCCAGGAAGGTGCCGAGGATGAACAGCAGCAGGTTGATCATGAAGAAGATCACCCACTTGTTGTCCGACACCGACTTCATCAGCTCGCCGGTCAGCTGCGGCACCTCGTACAGCGCCAGGAAGTAGCCGAAGGCGTTGGAGATGCCGATCAGCAGCAGCACCACGCCGGTGGTCTTGCAGGCCTTGGTCACCGCCTTGAGGAAGTTGGTCCAGCTCAGTGTGCGGTAGACGAACAGGGTGATCAGCAGGGCCCAGGCCACCGCGATCGCGGCCGACTCGGTGGCGGTGAACGCGCCCGAGAGGATGCCCGCCAGGATGATCACCACCACCAGCAACCCAGGCAGCGAGACCATGAAGGCCCGCAGCACCTCGCGCCAGCCGGGGAACTGGCCGTGCGTGGGGTAGCCGCGCTTGCGCGCCACCCAGTAGGCGGCCGCCAGGTTGCACAGGCTCAGGATCACCGCCGGCACCAGGCCCGCCAGGATCAGGCTGAACATGCTCACCGAGGCGATGCCCGAGGTGGACAGCGTGTAGATGATCATGTTGTGCGAGGTGGGCATGATGGCGCCCACCAGCGCGGCGTGGGTGGTCACGTTCACCGCGTAGTCGGCGTCGTAGCCCTCCTTCTTCATCAGCGGGATCATCACCGAGCCGATGGCCGAGACGTCCGCCAGCGGCGAGCCCGCCACGCCGCCGAACAGCGTGCAGCCCACCACATTGCTCATGCCCAGGCCGCCGCGCACATGGCCGACGAGGCTGTTGGCGAAGCGCACGATGCGGTCGGCGATGCCGCCGTAGAGCATCAGCTCACCGGCGAAGACGAAGAAGGGGATGGCCAGGAAGCTGAACACCTGCATGCCGCCGACCATCTTCTGGAACACCACCGCCACCGGCAGGCCGGCGACCAGGATGGTGGCGATCGACGACAGGCCGATCGCGAAGGCCACCGGCACGCCGATGAGCAGCAGCGCAGAGAAGCTGAGGGTAAGGACGGTCAGTTCCATGACGGCTCCACCTTGCTGCCTTGCAGCACGGCGATGATGTGTTCGATCGAGAAGAGCAGGATCAGCACGCCGGTGACGAGCAGCGGCAGGTAGTCGAGGGCATCGGGCACGCCCAGCATGGGCTTGATCTCGCCCCACTTGGCCGAGGACCAGGTCCAGCCGGCGTAGGCCATGACCCCACCGAAGGCGGCGACGAAGGCGTGGCAGATCACCAGCAGCACCTTCTGGCCGGCCGGCGGCAGCATCATCGCCACCGTCTCGAAGCCGACGTGGCTGCCGTCGCGCACGCCGACGGCGGCACCGAAGGCGGTGACGTAGAGCACCAGCAGCAGGGCCAGCGATTCAGCCCAGGTCGGGCTGTCGTTCAGGATGTAGCGGCCGAAGACCTGCCACTGCACCGACAGGATCACCGCCACCAGCAGCAGCGCGGCGATGCCCAGAAGGGCCTTGGACAGGCGGGCGCAAAAGCGCGAGTACATGGGACACCCTCAGGTGGTTCATCCAGGGCACACCGCGGGCCCGACTGTGCCGGTCCGCGGGTGTCGCCTTGTTTTTGAGGGCAGCGCCGCTGGCGCTGCGGGGGGTCTTATTTCGTGTCTTGAGCGGCCTTGACCAGGCGCTTCATGTCCGGCGTGGTCATGAACTTGTCGTACACCGGCTGCATCGCGGCCTGGAAGGAAGCCTTGTCCACCTCGGCGATCTGCGCACCGCCGGCCTTCACGGCGGCGAGGGACTTGGCTTCCTGCTCATCCCACTTCCGGCGCTGGAAGGCCACCGACTCCTTGGCCGCGGCGCGCACCGCCTTCTGGTCGTCCGGGCTCAGCTTGTCCCAGATGACCTTGGACATCACCAGGATCTCCGGAGCCATCGAGTGCTCGGTGCGCGAGTAGTACTTGGCCGACTCGAAGTGCTTGGCGGTGTCGTAGGACGGGATGTTGTTCTCCGCCGCGTCGATCAGGCCGGTCTTCAGGCCGGTGTAGACCTCGCCGTAGGGCATCGGCGTGGCGTTGGCGCCCATCGCGCCCACCAGCGCCACCCACAGGTCGGACTGCTGCACGCGGATCTTCATGCCCTTGGTGTCGGCCACGGTCTTGATCGGCTTCTTGGCGTAGATCGAGCGCGCGCCCGAGTCGTAGAAGGCCAGGCCGACGTAGCCGGTGGCCTCACAGCTCTTGAGGATCTCCTCGCCCACCGGGCCATCCAGCACGTGGCGCATGTGCTCCACCGAGTGGAACAGGAAGGGCATGGTCGGCACCATCGTCAGCGGGCAGAGGTTGTTCATCGGTGCCACGTTGACGCGCGCCATGTCCAGCGCACCGATCTTGACCATGTCGATGGTCTCCTTCTCGGTGCCCAGGGCGCCCTTGTTGAAGACCTTGATCTTGTGCTTGCCGCCGGTCTTTTGCGCCAGCAGCTCGCTCATGTGCTTGACGGCGGCCACCGTCGGGTAGTCGTCGGCGTTGTGGGTGTCGGCGGAGCGGAACTCGGCGGCCTGGGCGGCGCCCAGCCCAACCCCGAGGGCAGCGGCCAGCGCGAGGCGGCGAACGGTGGGAATGCGGTGCATGAGGAGTCTCCTTCTTTCGCTGGTTGTACGACGACTGTCTGCACAGGCTGAATTAAACGTTTAACTTCACAGGGCGTCAACGATTCAAAGGCTAGGGATAACCACTAAGCCAATCACTACCCCTCAGGAAGTTAAACGTTTCCCTCGATTCGGTAAGATCGCTGCCACGGCCCGACCGGTTTCACGGCCGGGCCACCTCGTCATACATCCGATGTCCGATTCCGCCCCCCTCCTCGATTCGACCGCGCCAGCCGCCCCGCGCCGCCGCAAGGCCGCCACGATCCGCGACGTGGCGGTGGCCGCGGGCGTGTCCACCGCCACGGTGTCGAAGTTCATCAACGGCGGCCAGCGCTTCACCCGCGAGGTCGAGGAGCGCCTGACCCAGGTGATCCGCGAGCTGGGCTACGTCTCCAACCCGATGGCGCGCGGCATGATCACCGGCCAGACGGGCAACGTCGGCATCGTCATCCTCGACATCCTCAACCCCCACTTCACCAGCCTGGTGAAGGGCGCCTCGCGGGTGGCGCGCCAGGCCGGCCTGAACCTGCTGTTCACCGACGTGGCCGAGGGCGAGATGCCCGAGCTGGACATGCTGCAGGCGCTGAGCCGGCGGGTGGACGGGCTGATCGTCAGCGCCCGGCTGTCGGACGCCTCGCGCGAGTGGCTGACGCACTGCGGCGTGCCGGTCGTCTACTACGGCGGCGCCGAGGAGCACGCCGGCAGCTGGAGCGTCAGCGTGGACAACCGCCTCGCCGCGTCGATGCTGGGGCGGCACCTGCGCGAGCTGGGCCACCGGCGCATCACCTACGTCGGCTTCCGCGCGGCGCGCTGGAGCGTCGAGCGCTGGGAGGGCCTGTGCGAGGTCTTCGCCGGCAGCGACGCCGAGCTGACGCTGGCCGACGTGGACGCCCCCGTCGCCGAGGAGGGCGAGCGCATCGCCTCGGCCATCCTGCTGGGCGCGCAGCCGCCCGACGCGGTGGTGGCCTACAACGACCTGATCGCGCTGGGCCTGATGAGCCAGGCGCAGTGCCTGGGCCTGCGCATCCCCGCCGACCTGTCGGTGGCCGGCTTCGACAACATCCTCTACAGCCGCTACGTCCACCCCGCGCTCACCACCGTCGACATGGCCAGCGAGCCGACTGGCGCGGTGGTGATGGAGCGGCTGGTCGAGCGCATCCGCGCCGGCTCCCTGCCTGGCGATCCGCCCAGCGACCCCGCCGGCCGCCATGAGACACTGCCGCCCCGCGTGATGGCGCGCGCCTCCACCGCCGCGCACCGCTCCCGCGACGCCATGCCATGAACGAGACCCCCGCCTCCCCTCCCAACGACCCCAGCGCCCTCAGCGCGCCCAACACCCCCAGCCGCCGCCGCCCGCGCTCCCTGGCGCACGAACTGGTCGAGGCGCTGGGCGAGCGCATCCGCAATGGCCAGCTCGCGCTCGGCGACAAGCTGCCCACCGAGGCCGCGGTGATGGCCGAGTTCGGCGTCAGCCGCACCGTCGTGCGCGAGGCGCTGTCCAAGCTGCAGGCCGCCGGCCTGGTCGAGACGCGCCACGGCATCGGCACCTTCGTGGTCGACAGCGGCGCCGACGCCGCGGGGTTCCGCATCGACCCGCAGCAGCTCGCCACGCTGCGCGACGTGGTCGCGGTGCTGGAGCTGCGCATCGGCGTGGAGACCGAGGCCGCCGGCCTGGCCGCGCAGCGCCGCAGCGAGGCCGACCTGCTGGCGATGCGCGAGGCGCTGAGCGCCTTCTCCGCGGCGATCGAGGCCGGCCGCGACGCGGTGAGCGCCGACTTCCAGTTCCACACCGAGGTGGCCCGCGCCACCCAGAACGCCCACTTCTCCGGCCTGCTGGCCACGCTGGGCACGCAGATCATCCCGCGCGCGCGGCTGGGCGAAGCCGCACCGCCGGTCGCCGAGCCCGCCCCCGTGCCCCGCCCCACCGAGGCGCTGGATCCGCAGCGGCTGGCCTACCTGCGCCGCGTGCACGCCGAGCACGAGAGCATCTACGACGCCATCGCCGCCCAGGACGCCGACGCCGCCCGCGCCGCGATGCGCACCCACCTCGCCAACAGCCGCGAGCGGCGTCGCCGCGCCTTCGCCCCTGGCGAGTAAGGCGACTCGCCCCGGCCTGCCCGACCCAACTCCGACCCAGGTCACCCCGGGGTCGCCCTGCATTGACAAGTGCGCCGATAGTTGTACGATGACTGACAAGTAACCCGCGCCAATCTCTGCATGACCTCCACCCCTCCAACGATCCAGTCGCTGCGCGCCATCCCCGTTGCGGGGCGCGACGGCATGCTGCTCAACCTCAGCGGCGCGCACGCGCCCTTCTTCACCCGCAATCTGCTGGTGTTGACCGACTCGGCTGGGCGCACCGGCGTGGGCGAGGTGCCCGGCGGCGAGAAGATCCGCCAGACGCTGGAGGACGCGGCCGCGCTCGTCGTCGGCCAGCCGGTGGGCAACCACCTCGCGGTGCTGCAGGCGGTGCAGAAGGCCTTTGCCGAGCGCGACAGCGGCGGGCGCGGCCTGCAGACCTTCGACCTGCGCATCACCATCCACGCGCTGGCCGCGATCGAATCGGCCATGCTGGACCTGCTCGGCCAGCACCTCAACCTGCCGGTCTGCGACCTGCTGGGCGAGGGCCGCCAGCGCGATTCGGTGGAGATGCTGGGCTACCTCTTCTTCGTCGGCGACCGCACGAAGACCGACCTGCCCTACCACTCGGAGCCGGACGCGGACAACGCCTGGTTCCGCCTGCGCCACGAGACGGCGATGACGCCCGAGTCGGTGGTGCGCCTGGCCGAGGCCGCGCGCGAGAAGTACGGCTTCAACGACTTCAAGCTCAAGGGCGGCGTGCTGGCCGGCGACGCCGAGGTGGACGCCGTCACCGCCATCCACGAGCGCTTCCCGGACGCACGCGTCACGCTGGACCCCAACGGCGGCTGGCTGCTCAAGGACGCCATCCGCCTGGGCCAGCGCATGCGTGGCGTGGTTGCCTACGCCGAGGACCCCTGCGGCGCCGAGGGCGGCTTCTCCGGCCGCGAGGTGATGGCCGAGTTCCGCCGCGCCACCGGCCTGCCCACGGCCACCAACATGGTCGCCACCGACTGGCGCCAGTTCGTGCACGCGCTGAGCCTGCAGAGCGTGGACATCCCGCTGGCCGACCCGCACTTCTGGACCATGGCCGGCTCGGTCCGCGTGGCGCAGACCTGCCGCGACTGGGGCCTGACCTGGGGCAGCCACTCGAACAACCACTTCGACGTGTCGCTGGCCATGTTCACCCACGTCGGCGCGGCCGCCCCGGGCAAGGTCACCGCCATCGACACGCACTGGATCTGGCAGGACGGCCAGCGCCTGACGAAGGACCCGCTTCAGATCGTCGGCGGCCACGTCGCGGTGCCGAAGAAGCCGGGCCTGGGCGTCGAGCTGGACATGGTCGAGGTCGAGAAGGCGCATCAGCTCTACCTGCAGCACGGCCTGGGCGCGCGCGACGACGCCATCGCGATGCAGTACCTGATCCCGAACTGGACCTTCGACCCGAAGCGGCCCTGCCTGCTGCGCTGATCCCCTGCCCCTTCACACAACGATCCGGAGACAGACGATGCAAGACCGCCGCCACTTCCTGCGCACCGGCGTAGGTGCCGGACTCGGCCTGGCCACCAGCGCCAGCGCCCTCGCCCAGTCCTTTGCCTTCCAGCCGAATCAGCGCTACCCGGACCCGGCGGTGCAGATCCTGGATCCGTCATTCGCCAAGTACCGCATCTACAGCAGCACGGTCGAGCAGGTCGGCACCGGCATGCGCTGGGCGGAGGGGCCGGTGTACTTCCCCGGCGAGAAGGGCGGGCCGGGGCATGTGCTGGTCAGCGACATCCCGAACAACCGGATCATGAAGTACAGCGAGGCGGACGGCAGCTTCACCGTCTTCCGCAGCCCGGCCAACTACGCCAACGGCAACACCCGCGACCGCCAGGGGCGCCTCATCACCTGCGAGCACTCGGTGGTGCGCCGCGTCACCCGCACCGAGAAGGACGGCCGCATCACCGTGCTGGCCGACCAGTTCGAGGGCAAGCGGCTGAACGCGCCCAACGACATCGTGGTGAAGTCCGACGACTCGGTCTGGTTCACCGACCCGCTCTTCGGCATCAACGGCGAGTGGGAGGGCAGCCGCGCCAAGCCCGAGCAGGCCAGCACCAACGTCTACCGGCTGGACCCGGCCAGCGGCCAGCTGACGGCCGTCATCACCGACATCGTCAACCCCAACGGCCTGGCCTTCAGCCCGGACGAGAAGAAGCTCTACGTCGTGGAGTGGAAGGGCACGCCCAACCGCAGCATCTGGTCCTACGACGTCGGCGCCGACGGCCGCAGCGTCTCCAACAAGACCAAGGTCATTGACGCAGCGGACCAGGGCGCGCTCGACGGCTTCCGCGTCGACCGCGACGGCAACCTCTGGTGCGGCTGGGGCAGCAACGGCGCGCTGCAGAGCGAGCCCAGCGACGTCGGTGGGCGCAAGGTCTACCCGCTCAAGGGCCGCTCGGAGGACCTCGACGGCGTGATGGTCTTCAACCCGGCGGGCAAGCCGCTGGCGCACATCCGCCTGCCCGAACGCTGCGCGAACCTGACCTTCGGCGGCCCGAAGAACAACCGCCTGTACATGGCCAGCTGCCACTCGCTGTACGCCCTGTACGTCGAGGCGCATGGCGCCGTCTGATCCGATCTGCCCCGCATGAAGCGCCGTCACCTCCCTGCCGCCCTGGCCACCGGTTGGGTCGCCGCCCTGATCCCCGCCTTCGCCGCCGCAACTCCGACCGCGGCCGTGGACTGGCCGACCAAGCCGATCCGCATCGTCGTGCCCTACTCGCCCGGCGGCTCGTCGGACATCATCGCCCGCGCGATCTCGCAGCCGCTGTCGGAGGCGCTCAAGCAACCGGTGGTGGTGGACAACAAGCCCGGCGCCAGCGGCAACACCGGCACCGATGCGGTGGCCAAGGCCACGGACGGCCACACCATCCTGCTTTGCGACGTGGGCGCGCTGGCGATCGCCACCTCGGTGTTCAAGCAGCTGCCCTTCGACGCCAGCCGCGACCTGCGCGGCGTGACGATGCTGGCCTACTCGCCGCACCTGCTGGTCGTTCACCCCTCGGTGCCGGCCAACAACCTGGCCGAGCTGGTGGCGCTGTCGAAGAAGCAGCCGCTGAACTTCGCGGTCACCGCGGTGGGCAGCGCACCGCACGTGGCCGGCGTCGCGGTGGAGAAGGCCACCGGCGCGCAGTGGGCCTACATCCCCTACAAGGGTGGCGCGCAGGCGGTGTCCGACACCATCGCCGGCCAGACCCAGCTGACGATGAACGGCATGCTGGCCACGCTGCCGCACGTGCAGTCGGGCAAGCTGAAGGTGCTGGGCGTATCCAAGGCCACCCGCATGCCGCTGCTGGCCAGCGTGCCAACCATCGCCGAGCAGGGCGTCAAGGGCTTCGAGTCCGGCACCTGGCAGGGCGTGCTGATGCCCACATCGACCCCGCCGGCCGTGCTGAACCGCCTGAACGCCGAGCTGATCCGCATCATCCGCTCGCCCGCGGTGCGCGAGCGCCTGGTTTCGCAGGGCGCCGAGGTGGTGACGATGAGCCCCGCCGACATGGCCAGCTTCTTCGAGCGCGAGCGCCGAACCTGGGCCGCCGTGGTCAAGCAGGGCGGCGTGCAGATCGACTGACCGACTGACCGACTCTTCCTTTCACCGATGACACGACCCCGCGTTCTCCAGACCATCGCCCTGCTGCCCGCGCTGCAGGCGCGGCTGGCCGAATCCTTCGACGTGCAGGTGCTGGCCGCGCAGCCGGACCGCGCCGCCTTCCTCGCCGAGCACGGCGCGCAGTTCGAGGCCCTGGTCACCTCCGCGGCCAGCGGCGTGGACGCGGCGCTGATCGCCGCGCTGCCGAAGCTGCGCGTGATCTCCAGCTTCGGCGTCGGGCTGGACAAGCTCGACCTGGCCGCGGCGGCTGCGCGCGGCATCGCGGTGGGCTACACGCCCGACGTGCTGAACGACTGCGTGGCCGACCAGGCGATGGCGCTGCTGCTGGCCGTGGCGCGGCGCACCGCCGAGGCGGACCGCTTCGTGCGCGGCGGGCGCTGGCAGCCGGGCACCAAGGGAACGCTGCAGGTCTTCCCGCTGGCGCGCCGGGTCAGCGGCGCGCGGCTGGGCATCGTCGGGCTGGGCCGCATCGGCCGCACGATCGCCCGACGCGCCGCCGGCTTCGACATGGCGGTGCGCTACCACAACCGCCGCCCGGCCGAAGGCGCCGACGCCGCCGGCTGGGGCTACGAGCCCTCGCTGGTCGAGCTGGCGCGCTGGTGCGACTTCCTCGTGATCGCCGCGGCCGGCGGTGCCGAATCGCGCGGCCTGATCGGCGCCGAGGTGCTCGACGCCCTGGGCCCGCGCGGCTTCCTGATCAACATCGCCCGCGGCACGGTCATCGACGAGGCGGCGCTGGTGCAGGCGCTGCGCGAGCGCCGCATCGCTGGCGCCGGGCTGGACGTGTTCGAGAACGAACCCAACGTGCCCGCCGAGCTGCTGACGATGGACCACGTGGTGCTGGCCCCGCACATCGCCAGCGCCACCGAGGAGACGCGCCAGGCGATGGCCGAGCGCGTGTTCGACAACCTGCAGGGCTTTCTGCGCGATGGGCGGCTGATCTCGCCGGCGCCCTTGCCCACCCCCTGACCCCCGCTCTGAACACCCCCTTTGATGGAACGGTCCCCACCATGAGCCGCCCGCCTTACTCCGCGTTCCCGAACACCTTCCGCCAGGCCCTGCGCGCCAGCCACACCCAGATCGGCTGCTGGCTGTCGCTGGGCAGCCCGATCACCACCGAGGTGGTCGGCGTGGCCGGCTTCGACTGGCTGCTGCTGGACGCCGAGCACGCGCCCAACGACGTGCTGACGCTGATCCCGCAGCTGATGGCGCTCAAGGACAGCCCCAGCGCGCCGGTGGTGCGCCCGTCCTGGAACGACACGGTGCAGATCAAGCGGCTGCTGGACGCGGGCTGCCACAACTTCCTGATCCCGATGGTGGACAGCGCCGAGCAGGCCCGCGCCGCGGTGGCCGCCACCCGCTACCCGCCGCAGGGCGTGCGCGGGGTGTCGGTGTCGCAGCGCAGCAATCGCTACGGCGCGGTGCCGGACTACTTCAAACGGGTGAACGACGAGATCAGCGTGATCGTGCAGATCGAGACCCGCGCCGCCGTGGCCGCGGCCGCCGAGATCGCCGCGGTGGAGGGGGTGGACTGCCTCTTCATCGGCCCCTCGGACCTGGCGGCCGCCTACGGCCACCTCGGCCAGCCCAACCACCCGGAGGTGCAGGCCGCGATCGCCGAGGTGCAGGCCGCCGCCCGCGCCGCCGGCAAGCCCACCGGCATCCTCTCGCCGGCCGAGGCGGACGCGCGCCGCTACCTCGCCCAGGGCATGACCTTCGTCGCCGTGGGCAGCGACCTGGGCGTGCTGCGCATGCAGACGCAGGCCCTGGCCGACAAGTTCCGCGACCCGGGCGCCGGCCCGATCGCCGCTCAGTACTGATTCCACAAGGACCTGGATATGACCAACGCCACTTCTGCTTCTTCTGCTTCCTCCGCCTCCCTCAACCTCGGCTTCATCGGCCTGGGCATCATGGGCGCCCCGATGGCCGGCCACCTGCTGGCCGCCGGGCACCGCCTCTTCGTCAACACCCGCGGCGCCGTGCCCGCTGCGCTGACCGAAGCGGGCGCCGTGGTCTGCGCCAGCGGCCGTGAAGTGGCCGAGCGGGCCGACATCGTTTTCACGATGGTGCCGGACACGCCGGACGTCGAGAAGGTGCTGTTCGGCGAGAGCGGTGTCGCCGCGGGCCTGACTTCCAGCGGAGGAACGGGCAAGCTGGTCGTCGACATGAGCAGCATCTCGCCGATCGAGACCAAGCAATTCGCCGAGCGCATCGCTGCGCTGGGCGCCGACTACCTCGACGCGCCGGTCTCCGGCGGCGAGGTGGGCGCCAAGGCCGCCAGCCTGACCATCATGGTCGGCGGCAGCGAGGCGGCCTTCGCCCGCGTGCAGCCGCTGTTCGCGCTGATGGGCAAGAACATCACCCACGTCGGCCCGGTCGGCGCCGGCCAGACCACCAAGGTGGCCAACCAGATCATCGTGGCGCTGAACATCGCCGCGGTGGGCGAGGCGCTGGTGTTTGCCAGCAAGGCCGGCGCGGACCCGGCCAAGGTGCGCCAGGCGCTGATGGGCGGCTTCGCCTCCAGCCGCATCCTGGAGGTGCACGGCGAGCGCATGATCAAGCGCAGCTTCAACCCGGGCTTCCGCATCGCGCTGCACCAGAAGGACCTGAACCTGGCGCTGCAGGGCGCCAAGGCGATGGGCGTGGCGCTGCCGCAGACCTCGAACGCCGCGCAGCTGATGAACGCCTGCGCCGCCCAGGGCTGGGACCAGCTGGACCACTCCGCGCTGGTGAAGGCCCTCGAACTGATGGCCAACCACCCCGTCGCCGAGGCCTGATACTTCGCGCCTCGCCTCCGCCAAGCCCCCCGCTGAACCCGCTCCCATGTCCGTGACCCTCGACCCCACCCACGACCCCCGCGGCTTCCTGCGCGCGCTGTACGACGCCGCCGTCGAGCGCGCGCAGCCGGCCAGCGTGCTGGCGGGCCAGTTGCCGGCGCCGCCGAAGGGCCGCACGCTGGTGATCGGCGCGGGCAAGGCGGGCGGGGCGATGGCCGCGGCGGTGGACGCACTCTGGCCGGCGGATGCACCGCTCTCCGGCCTGGTGGTGACGCGCTACGACCACGTGCCGCCGGCGTACAAGGCCCGACCCGGGCGCATCGAGGTCGTCGAGGCCTCGCACCCGGTGCCCGACGAGGCCGGTCGGCGCGCGGCGCAGCGCATCGTCGAGCTCACCCGCGGCCTGACCGCCGACGACCTGGTGCTCTGCCTGATCTCCGGCGGCGGCTCGGCGCTGCTCACCGCGCCGGCCGAGGGCCTGAGCTTCGAGGACAAGCAGGCCATCAACCGCGCCCTGCTGGCCAGCGGCGCGCCGATCGACGAGATGAACTGCGTGCGCAAGCACCTCTCGGCGATCAAGGGCGGCCGGCTCGGCGCGCTCTGTGCCCCGGCGCGGGTGCTGACGCTGCTGATTTCCGACGTGCCCGGCGACGACCCGGCCGTCATCGCCAGCGGCCCCACCGTGCCCGACCCGAGCAGCTGCGCCGACGCGCTGGCCATCCTGGCGCGCCGCGGCATCGCGCTGCCGCCCACCGCCCGCGCCGGGCTGGAGAGCGGCGCCTTCGAGACGCCCAAGCCCGGCGACGCGCGCTTCAATGGCCACGAGCTGCGGCTGATCGCCACGCCGCGCCAGAGCCTGGAGGCTGCGGCGGCGCTGGCGCGCAGCGTGGGCATCGAGGCGCACCTCCTCTCCGACGAGATCGAGGGCGAGAGCCGCGACATCGGCCGCATGCACGCCGCGCTGGCGCGCTCGGTGGCGCAGCAGGGCACGCCCTTCACGGCGCCCTGCGTGATCCTCTCCGGCGGCGAGACCACGGTGACGGTGCGCCCGCCCCCGGGCCAGAAACCTGGCAGGGGAGGCCGCGCCGGCGAGTTCCAGCTCGGCTGCGCACTGGCGCTGCAGGGCCAGCCCGGCGTGTGGACGCTGGCGGCCGACACCGACGGCATCGACGGCGTGGAGGACAACGCCGGGGCGATCGTCACGCCCGACAGCCTAGCGCGCGCCGCCGCGGCGGGCGTGAGCTTCGCCGAGCACCTGGCCCGCCACGACGCCTACGCCGCCTTCGCCGCGATCGGCGACCTGGTGGTGACCGGGCCGACCTACACCAACGTCAACGACTTCCGCGCGCTGCTGGTCCTCTGACGCGGCGAGGATGCGGCGGGGACGGGGGCGCGCAGCAGCCGAGCCCCGGCCGCGGCTTTGGGTCGCGCACTACAGTTCGGGCCCCATCCCCTCCAGCCCCTCCCCGCGATGAAGTACCTGCACACCATGGTCCGCGTGACCGACCTCGACGCCTCGCTGCGCTTCTACTGCGACGCCCTCGGCCTGCGCGAGCTGCGCCGGCGCGAGTCCGAAGCCGGGCGCTTCACGCTGGTCTTCCTGGCCGCGCCGGGCGACGACGAGGCCCAGGTCGAGCTGACCTACAACTGGCCCGCCGCCGACGGCTCGGTGGAGGCCTACGGCGGCGGCCGCAACTTCGGCCACCTCGCCTACGCGGTGGACGACCTCTATGCCACCTGCGAGCGCCTGCAGGCCCACGGCGTGACGATCCTGCGCCCGCCGCGCGACGGGTACATGGCCTTCGTGCGCTCGCCCGACCAGATCTCGATCGAGCTGCTGCAGCGCGGCGCGCCGCTGGCGCCGCGCGCGCCCTGGACCGAGATGCCCAACGTCGGCAGCTGGTGAGGTCGTGTTGTCCACCCCTGCACCGATGCTCGCCCTCGTCCTCGTCGCCGGCCTCTGGGCCGGGCTCCAGAACGCCCTGGCCGGCGGTGGCTCCTTCGTCACGCTGCCGGCGCTGATCCTGACCGGCCTGTCGCCACTGGCCGCCAACATCACCTCCACCGTCGCGCTCTTTCCGGCCCAGATCAGCTCCGGCTGGGCCGGGCGGAAGCTGGCCAGCGGCGCGGGCGCGCTGTCCTTCAAGGCGCTTTTCGTCATCAGCCTGGCCGGCGGCGCGGTGGGCGCGCTGCTGCTGCTGAACACGCCCTCGTCGGTCTTCGCGCGCCTGGTGCCCTGGCTGGTGCTGTTCGCCACCACGGTCTTCGCCTGGGGCAGCTTCTTTCGCCGCGGCGGCGCGGGCAGTGCCCACCTGGGCACGGTGGGCGCGGGCATCGCCCAGTTCTTCATCGCGATCTACGGCGGCTACTTCGGCGGCGGCATCGGCTTTCTGATGCTCGCGGCGCTGACCCTGGCCGGCCTGCCCACGCGCAACGCCGGCGCGACCAAGAACGTGCTCGCCGGCGTGATGAACGCCTCCGCGGTGGCGCTGTTCGTCTTCTCGCCCGAGGTGCACTGGCTCGAAGCCGGCGCGCTGAGCGTCGGCGCCATCGCCGGCGGCCTGGCCGGCGCCTGGGCGCTGCACCGCGTCAACGAACGCCTGCTGCGCATCGCCATCGTCGCCATCGGCCTGGCGCTGACGGTGGGGCTGTTCCTGCGGCCGATTTGATCCCCCGGCCGAACTGACCCGCGGGCCGCCCCGCGGGTTCACAGACTGTCACCGCGGCCGCCTGGGCGGCCCCGCAGTCCCCTCCCAACGCCCGCCCCAACGCCCGTTGACCGGGCCCGATCGACGTCCCGGCCCCACCGCCGCCCGGTGGTACACGCCTTGCAGCAGCCTGCGCAAACCACGCGCCCCGGAGACAGGCTGTTCCATGGACTTCGACCCTCCCCCCCCAAGGGCGGACGCTGCGG
>Ga0228698_1000302_pt1 | contig 41870 bp, 59 predicted proteins | sample McNCre117_Aug_MG_FD_178015 | JGI IMG/M metagenome (GOLD analysis project Ga0228698, IMG submission 178015) | Freshwater microbial communities from McNutts Creek, Athens, Georgia, United States - 1-17_Aug_MG | ecosystem: Environmental > Aquatic > Freshwater > Creek | place: USA: Georgia... | reverse complement strand
CGAGTACGCCGCGCTCCGCGACGCCGAGACGAACGACCACGACGACGACATGGGCGAAGAACCCGACACGTGCTACGACCACGTGACCGGTCACTGGTTCGTCGTCACCTATGGCCGCGCGCCGTTCACGATCCATGCACCCGACTGCAGCACGTGCGCGGATGAAGCGGAGCGCGCCGCCGCGTCGTTCACCTACGCCGACTTGATCGGTGCTCTCGTGGCCGCGGGGGTCGATGCGTCGTCGTTCGTGTGCGAGCAAACGGGCGGTGGCACCGCGACCGTCTATGGGGGTCCGCGGCGTGCCCACTCCGAGTACGCCGACGCGTGGTCCTACGAGGTCATCATGGGCCCCGGTTGCTACGACTGGGATGCGCCCACGCGTTCGGTCTTCTACTGGGATGAGGTCAACGTCTCGCGGGACGACGACGACGACTCGTACGGCGTCAGCGTGGCCACCATGGCCGAGCTAGTCGCCGCGATCGTGTGTCGGCTCGGCGGTGGTGACGACGACGACATGGCCGCGGCGGTGCGCGCCGTCCGCTGACGCACACGAGAGCACCGACCAGGGCCCACCGCGGACGTCCGCGGTGGGCCCTTGCGCGTTCGGGCGCGCCTGCTCATCGAACCCCTAAAGCTCACCGTTTGTTCATCTGGAATCCACTCACGAGGTGTAGCGGTGGGTTACATTGATCGCACCGAGTCGCACCGACTCCCGAGCCGAAAGGGCCGACCATGACCTACGAGCCGATCCCCACGAACGATGACGACGTGATCGACAGCCGCGACGTGATCGCACGCATCGAAAGCCTCACCGCGATGCTGGACGACGAGGACACGCCGAACGACGAACGTAAGGACCTCGTGACCGAGCTGGACGCGCTGATCTCGTTCGCTCAGGAAGCCGCGGACTACTCGGAAGACTGGACCTACGGCGCGGTGTGCGTTCGTGAGAGCTACTTCACGGACTACGCCCGAGAGTTGGCCGAGGACACGATGCCCTACCCGCGGCCCAAGGTGCTGAACGAGTGGCCATGGCGCCATATCGATTGGGACGCCGCGGCCGACGCGCTGAAAGAGGACTACACCGCGGTCACCTTCGACGGCGTCACCTACTACGTCCGCTGACCGAACGCGCCGCGCCAGCACCGCCCACGCGGCGGTGCTCGGCCCATGTGCGTTCGGTCAGCACCGACCGACCACCGACCCTACGAAGGGACCAACCATGATCCTCCGCGACGGAACCACGATCGACCAGAGCACCGCCCGTTACAAGTACGCCGATGCCATGGCCGAGTATCTCGACCACATCGGCTCGGACTACGCCGACGCGTGGTCTGGTGACGCCGAGAGCCCTTCCGGGTGGTTCTCCCTCTACGGTCGCCGCGTGCTCCGCGGTGACGACCGCGGTTTCGTGTGGTGCGAGCGGTACGCCACGATCGACGCCGCGGCCGAGGCCTACCAGACGTTGGAAGACGAGTACCGCGAGTGGGGACACGACGCCGCGTGCAACGTGTGCGACAACCACTACGACTCGGACGAGGGTTCATGTTGGGTGTGTGGTTCGTCATCGATGCGCGAGAAGGGTGACGCGTTCGATGCCACCGCGGTGGACGAGAGCACGCGACGCGCTCGGCGCGCCCACCGCACCGATATGGGGCTCGCGGACGATACCGCGGTCTACGAGTGCGGTACGTGTGGCCACACGTGGACAGAGCCGACCCCCGCGGATCGGTGCCCCCACGAGTACGACCACGACGACGACGACGACGACGTGTGCGACTTGTGCGACGGTCCCTGTCGCTACGACGGCGCGACTGTCCACCCGGGTGCGGACGACGACGACGACGATAGCGATAGCGCGGCACTTGAGTGCCGAGGCCTCGCGGTCGCGGTCACGTTCGCCATGGTGGACGACGTGCCTACCCTCACGATCGACGCGCTCGGGTGGGACCCGAACGCACTGGATATCCGCGTGGTGCGCATCACTCGTGAGCGCGGCGCCGAGCCCATGGGCCCTGTCTTCATCATGGGGCGCGACTGACCACCGAGCACCGACGTAGGGCCCACCGCGCTGGCGCGGTGGGCCCTACTGGCGCGCCCGAGCATCGGCTCATCGAGCACCTTAGAGCTCACCGTTTGTTCATCTCGAATCCACTTACGATCGGTAGCGGTGCGTTACTCTGATCGCACCGAGTCGCACCGACTCACGACCGAAAGGGACCGACCATGGCACGCACGAACCACACGGAAACCACAGGGATCATGTTCACGAACCTGCCGACCGTTGCCGACGCGACGTACTCACCGGACGACTACGAAGGGCTGCAGTCGTGGCACGTCGTGGCCTACGTGCCGAGCACGTTGCGCTACTACGAGGACGACGTAGAGGCGATGGACGAGACCAACTACGACGCGTTGATCGACGCGCTCGGTGGGACCGTCGTCCGAGTGGAGCCGACGTGGAACCTCCGGCCCGATGCCTACGCCGCGGCGTGGGACGCACTCGTGGCCGAGGCGAAGACCGTCGGCGTCGCCATGGTGCCGCGGATGAGTCTCCGCGACTGGCACTCGTCCGCGGCTCTCCTCCTGGTCGATCCCGCGAACGAGGATCGGATGGACGCGGTGCGCGACTGTCTCGACAGTCTCTCGGACTACCCCTTCCTGGACGAGGATGCCTACTCGCGCCGCGAGAGCGCGGCATGGGACGAGTATCTCCCCATGGCATGGCGCGACGAGGTGCGCGACGTGTGCTCGGCCATGAACCGCGAGGATGGCATGAACGAGGAAGACGACGCGGTCGCTGACTTCCTACTCGACCACGCGGACGACCTCGCCCCCATCGCGTGCGGCGAGTTGCACTACTGGTACGGATTCTCAGGTGAGTACGGTCCGTCCCTGCTCTCGTCCCTCGTGGCCGCGATGGATTCGTCGTACGCTCGGTGGGACGCGTTCAACGCGGACGACTTGGACCGCGTGCGCAACTTCCTCCGCGGTCGGGTCTGACGCGCGGCGCCGCGGCACCGCTCGGCCAACGTTGCCCGAGTGGTGCCGCGCCATCCGCGCGCCGAGCCCCGACGCGCCCCTACGAAGGGACCAACCATGATCCGAGTACGCCGCGCCCCGAGTGGGCGCGGCTTCATGCTGACCGATGGCGCGGGACGCGTGTCCCGCGCCCACTACCGAACCACCGAGCACGCGCTAGCGGACCTTGCCGCAGGCGCGGTGCGGTGGTTCTACCCGCGCCGTGTGCCACGCTGACGCCGAGTCGCGGTGGTCGTGGGTATGTCAGACCTTCCACGCCGCGTGTCTCGCCCTAGCGGACGACACAGGGCTCTCAGAGGACCTCTACGCCACCCACCGCGCCATCCTCGCGGACGACGTCACCACCGCCGAGCGCTACGCCCGCGCGCTGGCGCGTCGGCTCTCGGGTGCCGAGCGCGGACGACGGTCCCTGTGGTCGTCAGACAGGGACGCGTTCGTTCGTGGGGTACTCGGTGCCACCGCACCGCCCGAGAGCCCATGAACGCCACCACAGGGCCCCACGAGAGCCGATCGGCGCGTCAGCGCGCCGAGTGTCCACCAGGGCCCGCGATCGGCTCTCGTGGGCTCTCGTGGGGGTCCGCCTGGTCGTCCGGGGGTCCGCCGGCCGCGGCGCGTTCGGTCATCGATGCGCGCGACGCCACCGCGACGCGCTCGCCCCGAGCATGGGCGCGGCACTCGTCCGCGCTCGGTAGTCGACCGTTCGTGAGCGCGAACCCCCGAGCCCACCGCGAGACAGGGGCGCGCTCGGGCAGTAGGCCACCTAGGTCCGTCGTCCGCTCCGCGGGCGCGTCGATGCCATGCGCGCCGAGCACCGAGCATCGGCCCGCGGGTCCCTCGGGGTCGGCGCGAAGGTCGGTCAGCTCGGCCACCGCCACCGCGAGCCCTTCGAGCGCGTCCACCGCTCGGCCGAGCGCGAGCACCGCCCGAGCGGTGGCGCGGTCGTGGTCGTCCATCCGCGCCCGAGCACGCGCCAGCACCGCCGACTCTACGACGGTCGTCTCTGACGACGTCCGCCCCTGCTCTCCCGCGCGCCGTCCGGCCGACCATCCGTCCACCGCGGACGAGTGGCGGACGGCGCGCCGTAGGGCTCGGCCGATCGTGTCAGCGTGCTCGGGCGCATCGGCCACCGCCGCGCCGAGCCGACGTAGCGTACCGTTCCACTCGTCGGGGGTCGGGAGTGCCAACATACGAATCCTCTTTCGCAACTGTGGAGCCGAGAGCCAGGCGACCGTTAGGTGAGCCTAACACGAACACCCGTTCGGTGAACGGGAGGTGGACACGAGATGAACGGGAGATGAACGGAACCTGGGAGTTAACTGTGATAACCCTGGGTTAAGAGATTTAGCCACCGCTTAAGGGGCCCCTTCGCCAGGCCGAGGGGGGTCCCCTCTTTCATTTCCGCCCACTGAAGTTCGGGCCGCCAATTATCCGAACTCCCGACGCATTTCATTTCAACGGGAGGCCGAGAAGGTGTGGCTCGGCTACCAGAGGGCCGAGGGGTCGTCCGCGCCGCCCCGAGGTGGTTCCCCGTCGTCGGCCGAGAACAGAGACGAAGTGGTGCCTCCGAGGGTGCTCGGGTGGTTCCCCGGTGCCCGGTCCCCCCCTACGGGGGGGACCGATCGGGAACCGGGGGAACCACCCTCCGATGCCGGGATCAAGTGGTTCCCGGGAACCACCTGGGAACCACCGGGAACCACCGGGAACCACCCGGGCCGATCAGCGATCATCGAGGCCATCCGAGGGTCCGTCGACTCGCGGTAGGGCCGGGCCGAGTGGTACTTCCCGGTGCCATCGACAGTGATATAGCCCTCGTCCCTCAGGACCTCAATTGCTTTAATGAGCGCCTGATCCTTGCCGGTGACCGCACCCCGGACCCCCCTCTGAGAGGCACCCCGAGGTACTGATTCGAGCCACGTCGACACCCGCTCCATGAGCCCGGTCGGCCGGAACACGACCTCAGCGCCCGCACCGCCGGCCTCCGTGGCGTCCGCCGTGACGTCCGTGCGAGGGGCCACGAAGGTGAGCCGCACCGCGCCCGAGGCGTTGGTCCGCACGTGCACCAGGGCCGCCGTGGAGTCCTTCGGCCGAGCCCCGAGCCGATCCTTCGCCACCGTCATCTTCAAGGTGCCGTCAACGCCACGAGCAGGCTCCTGCAGCGTCTCGATGAGGTACGCCGCCCCGGTGATCGCCGCGAGCTTGCGCTGGGACCCGATGGCGTAGCCCTTCGGTGCGTCCTCAGCCTTCGGCACGTGGTCGATCACGAGCACCGCGGGCGAGCTCGGCGCCGCCGCCCAGGCGCGCACCCACCGCATGAACGCCGCCACGCCGTCGTCCTCGCCGCCCTTCACGGCCGACGCGGCAAGGGCCTCGCCGACGGAGTCGAGCACGACGAGAGCCACTTCTCGGCCCGCGGCGATCACGTCCTCCTGCAGGGCGATGAGGCCCCACTCGAACGACGTGGCCGGGGCGTAGTACGTGACGCGGTCGATCTCATCGAGGGTGCACCCGAGGTCGAGCAGGCGGCCCGCGGCGCCCCGTGAGGTGTCCTCGTAGTCGATCCACGCCACGTACTGCCCGGCCTTGATCGTCTGCGCGATCAGGTCGGCGGCGATCCACGTCTTCCCGCCACCGGGGCGGCCGAAGATCGCCGACACGCGGCCGTCGTAGATGAGTCCATCCTCAGCCATGGGAGAGTCGATCCTACTCGATGCGAGTTCACAGGGGAACGGTCGGGCGGGTCCCGGCCGGATGCACGAGCCCGAGCCGCGGCCGCTCCGGGGGCTCGCCGGCGAGGCGCCGCTCGGCGTCAGCGCGGAGGCTCATGCCGTGCCAGTCCTCCGGGCGGGCGATCCCGGGCCCGGGCGGCCGTGTGAGCGGCGGGAGAGCGTCGAGCAGGTCCTCGTCGAGCAGGGCGGGCTCGGGGTCGTCGCTCTCGGTGGGCCCGGGCGCCACGGGCGGCGCCAGCATGTCATCGATACCGGAAGTAGACTTCGTCGGTCTCGAGGGCGTGGAGCCGGCGAGCACGATGGCGGGCCGCCTCGGCATCACCGTGCGCACCGCCCGGGCCGCCGCGGCGTGGTCGCCGCCGTAGCGCGACGCCGCGAGGTAGCCGAAGCGCTCGTAGGTCTTCCCCGCTTCGAGCCCGAGCTTCGTCAGCTCCGGCGCGGAGGAGAACACCTTCAGCGTGTCGCTCCCGCCGTAGTAGAGGCTGGCCGACGGCCCGTCCCGCTTGTCCTTCCCCGGGCGCGTCCACAGCTCGGTGCCGCCGTGCACCGAGTGCAACGTCCACCCGTCCGCTTCGAGCATCGCCGCCCACGACACCGTGGCCGCGAAGTAGTCGCCGGGCAGGTCCATGTCGGCGTCGGTGCGGCGAGCTCGACGTGGCTCGACGTGGCGCTCTCTCGCGGCCTCCACCACCACCCGCACGAGCCACTCGGGCGCGTACGCGGGCAGCTCACCTTCGAGCGGGTCGCCGCCGTCGAACGACCACACGTAGCCGCCGTCCATGCTCGGCGGCGCCACCACCTGCCCACCGGTGGCCCGCACGTCGATCCCGGGCGCCACCTGGCTCGCCGACGTCGTCAGCTCGACGTCGCCCTCCGGCCAGCGCCAGTAGTAGTGACGGCCGCCCGAGGGCGTCTGCACCGTCAGCGTGTCCCCGAGGGGCCCGTGCTCCTCGATGAGCATGGCGAGGCTCTCGTCGCCACCGGCGTGGTTCTTCACGTCCACGTCGAGCACCCACAGGCGGCTCTCGCGCCCGCACACGACGCTCACGTCCGAGTCGGGCCACTGCGTCCACCACCGCTCGATCTCCGAGCGCTCCGTGGACGCGTTCTCCTGCCACGCGTCGATGCGCGGCCAGCGCGTCCCCGGCTTCACCGGTGCGACGCGCCAGCCGATCCGGGCGTAGCCGAGGGCGTGGTCGAGCACGGTCACGTCGCCCTCATCTCGCCCTCGGGCCCCGGCACCTTCATCGTGCCGCCGAGCATGGCGAACGTGAGCATCTGCCGCTTGGCGTCCGTGATCGGCTCGATCACGCGTGGCCAGAACACGACCATGAACCGCGTGATCTCCCCGGGGTTCCGCCCGGCCTTCACCTCGAACCTACAGCCGCGGCACACGAGGTCCTCGGCGTCGAACCCGAGGTTCAGGTGGCCGCACCAGTGCAGCCACGCCTCGGTGATCTGCTCGACCTCGGCGACGTTCACGACTTCTCGTCGATCGTCTCGTGGAGGTCGAGGAACCACATCGCGAACGCCAGCCGCGCCCCGTAGTCGGTGCTCTCGAAGTGGCGCGGGCGCGTGCCCCACGACGCGATGCCGCGCTCCTCGGCGGTGCCGGTGCCGATGAGGAAGTCGATCTCCCACGCGTAGGCGAGCCGGTCGGCGCGCTTCACGATGTCCGAGTGCACGGTGGGCTCGTCCACGGCGAACGCCTTCAGCATCTCGCTCTGGCACCAGTGCTCGATCTGATCGTACGGCGAGCCCATGCCGCGGGCGCCCTTCGCGTAGAGGCCCACGCACAGGTGGCGCATCGCCCGCTTCAGCGGCGTCGGCACGTCGCCGGTGACCGCCTCGTGCGCGTCGTGCATGAGGCCGCCGAGCACTTCCATCGGCGTGCCACCGAGGTCCACGACGATCTCGGCGACGTGCAGCGAGTGGCGCAGCACGTTGTACGAGCCCCACTGGCCGGCGTAGCGGATCACACGCGACAGGCGGTTCGCCACGTCGTAGATCGTCCACGCCGAGAAGTCGGGGGCGAGGTAGTCGAACGCGCCGCTCGGCGTCGCGATCATCGTCTCGTTGAAACCCCGCTCGATCATTGGTTCCGTCCCTTCCTGAGGTAGATGCGCCGGGCGACCACGGCCGCGGCCTGCCGCCCGGGCGAGTTGCGTTGCTTCACCAGGAAGTCGCCCGCTTCGAGCATCCGCTCGATCACGTCGATCTGCCATGGCATGAGGTCGATGCCGAGGCCCGCGGCCACGGCGAGGATGTCCTGCTCGCGCTCGAAGCGCTCCGGCTCACCGCCGAGCTTGATGCCCACGGGTCACCACCGGAGCTTCGAGATGCCGTAGAGGAACCACACGAAGCCCACGATCATGATGAGCACGGCGAGCGCGTCGATCGGGTCGCCGTCGTCGCCGTGCGGCGCGTAGGCCGTCTCGTGGAGGACGAGGCTCATCGCACACCTCGCCCACCGCACGCGTCGCACGTGCGGGTCACGAGGGCCACCTTGAACTCGCCCTTGCCGAGGCACCTCGTGCACGTCACGGGGATGCGGTCGAGCCGGAGGAACATGCGGGCGTTCGTGTGCACGTCCACGACCACGGCGAGTTCGTGGCCCACCTCGATCGTCTGGCACGCGGCGATGCCGTCCTGCAGCGAGTCCCACGCGTCGTTGGCGTAGCGCTTCACGAAGCCTTCGAGCTTGCGCAGTTCGAGGGCCATGAAGTCGCGGGCCGACGCCTCGGAGACGAACGCCTTGAAGCGCTCGGCGGGCGGGTGGCCGATCACCACGGTGTACGCCGGGTCCGGCTTGCGGCGCGGCTTCGAGCCCGCCATCACCGCACCCACCAGTAGACGGCGAGGATGACGATGGCGGCCACGAACACGACCGCCTTCGTCACCTCGATGAACGGGTCCCACTGCCAGTCGGGGTCGAACTCGTTCATCGAGTCCTCCTGAGCACGAACAGGTAGCTCTCGTTGCGCCGAGGCTTCACCTGTCGCCGGCCCGGCGGCTGGGGCCGCACGTGCAGCACGTGGGCGAAGTACGTCTCGACCTCGAACGTCGGGCCCTCGCCGGTGTCGGCGTAGGCCGCGCTGAGCGCCTTCTGCAGGTCGCGCAGCTCGAACGTGGCCATGAACGTCTTCCCGCTCGACGTGTAGTTCATGCACTTGTAGAGCACGAAGCCCTTCGGCCGCACGAGGCGCAGCGCGTTCACGAGCCCGAGGTTGTTCTGCGCCTGCAGTTCGGCGGGCGACTTCGGCGCGTCGTCGAGTCCGTAGCGGTCCATGAACTCGCCGCCGTCGAGCGTCGACGTCTCGCGGCCGCCCATCGCCACGTACGGCGGATCGTAGGCCACGACGTCGAACGCCCGCCCCCAGCCCTCCACGTCGATGTGGCGGTAGTCCATCGAGTAGACGGGCTCGCCGTTGTGGTCGGAGTTGGCGACGTTGCCCTGCCCGGCGCGCACGTCGTTGGCGAGGAACCTCGGCGGCTTCACGAGCGTCCACCACAGGCCTCGGCCGTACGTGAGGTCGAGCACGGCGTCGTCCTCGCGGATGAACCCGAGGCGCGCAGCGTCGCGGATCACGTGCCCGTTCGACGGCCACGCCGCCGCGCCGAGCACCTCGGTGCCGTCACCGTGGGAGAGGCCGCTACGCGTCATCGGCTTCCCCTTCGGCTTCGTGGAGGGCGTCGAGCTCGCCGGCTTCGACCGACTCGAACTCGATCTCGTCGTAGAGGTCGAAGGCGTCGATGAGGCAGAGCCCGACGTACTCGAAGACCTGCTGGACGCACGCGTTGCCGAGGGCCTTGATCCGGCGCCGTGCGTCTTTCGCACGAGGCGCGGAGCGAGGGACGTCTCGCTCCCAAGAGCCGTCCAACCACGCGGGAACCCCATGAGGCATTCGACCCACTCGGGATTCAACGGCCCACCGACCACCACCGCCAGCGGGTCCGAGCCCTCGGCCGTCGGCATTCTCGCCGCGCCCTTCGGTGTCCGTCCGTCCCTCGCGATCGGCGTCGGCCACAGGTCGCTCGCCTGAGGCCACAACGCCGCCCACGACGGTGGCACTTCCGCCAGGCTCTCCACTTCCCGCGGGAGCACTCCGGCGGCCAGCTCGACCGCCTGAGCGAGGCTCGGGCTCGACCGCTTCGTGATGTCCTTCGCCGCCCACGCCGACGTGCAGTCCGCCGACACCCGCGGCGTCGGCCACATCGGTTGGTCCGGCCACTCGCCCCGCGACGCCATCTGCTGCAGCGAGAGACGATCCGATGCGCCGGAAGACACCGACCGGTTCCGTCCGTACCGTGCCGCCGTGGGGGTAGGCAACAACGATGAGACGGTCCCTCTGGTGACGGGCGCCGACGGAGGAAGCTGGTATGCCGTCCCATTCAGCATCGTACCCGCACGCGGCCAGATCGCCGAGAACGGCGTCGAACCCGAGGCTTCGGTGTCCGGGCACGTTCTCCAAGATGACGAAGCGAGGTCGTAGCGCGCGAATGGCTCGGGCCACATACGGCCAGAGGTGACGCGGGTCCGCTTCACCTTTACGCGAGCCCGCGAGGGAGAAGGGCTGACAGGGGTATCCGGCGGCGAAGATGTCGGGCCGCTCAACGGTGCTCCAATCGATCAGTTTGATGTCGCCGAGGTTCGGGACATCGGGCCAGTGCCGCGCCAGCACGGCGTTCGCGTGCGGCTCGATCTCCGAGTTCCACACGATGGGGATGCCGCACCGTTCGAGCCCGAGGCCGATGCCTTCGATGCCCGAGCACGCGGTGGCGGCCGTGAGGGTCACCCCACCACCTTCTTCAGCGCATCGGTGTGCGTCTGCGGGAGCTGCACGGCGGGCTCACCGAGCAGGTGGAGGCCGAGAAGGCGCAGCCAGTACGCGTCGCACTGGTTGTCGTCGCGGAGGTCGATGCCGGTGCGGTCCTTCAGGGCCACGCGCATGTCCGGCTTCGTGGCGTTGCCCTTGCCGGTGGCGAACTTCTTCAGCGTGGACGGCGGGATGAACAGGCACCGCACGTCGTTCGCCCACAGGTTGTGCCGGACGACGCCGTGCAACATGCCGAGCAACGACGAGGCGTTCGAGAGGACCACGAAGTCCTCGATCACCACGAGGTCGGCGTGCTCGTCGATGCGCACCGCCTCGTAGCACCGGGTCCGAATCCATTCGAGCCGCTCCATGATCGGCGTCTCGGCCTTGGTCTTCACGGTGGCCGTGGTGCCGTCGGAGTAGGCCACGCCGGTGGCCACGAGGGAGAGGTCGAGCCCGACGACGTTCACGCGAGGAAGCCCGACACGCGAGGGCCCGTCGTCGTGAACAGGCGCCACGGCTCGCTGGCGTCGTCATCGAGGTCGATCGGGACGTTCTGGTGGCGGCCGTCGCCATCGAGATACGAGATGGTCGCCTTCCGCTGGCTCTCGACCGCCACGACGCGCCAGCGCGCGCCGGAGAGGCTCGACACGATCAGGTCGCCGACGATGGCCTCGGCATGGTGGGCCCTGTGGCGGGCCCCGCGCTCGACCTTGGGCTCGGGTGCGGTGCGCACCTCGGGCCAGCCCTGCAGGCCGTCGACACAGTCGGCGCCGCACGCCGCGTAGCCGGCGAGGTCCACCCACGAGTCCGCCTTCGTGGCCGACCAGGCGAGGCGGCTCACCTTGAGCAGAGCCATCATGAGCGCCACCTCGTGCGCCTCGATGGCGTGGTCCCCGAGCTTCTCGCCGAGCAGTGCGGTCCACATCGTGGCCGTGCGTCGGAAGTCCTGCCGCGGGTCCCCGTACTGGTTGTTACGATCTCCGTTGACCGCCGCGTTGGCGGTCGTGAGCACGCGTGCACGCGTGTTCTCCATTGCGTATTCCTCCCGGTTGCGTAGTGGGTGGGGCGAGGGCCGCGGCAACGGCCCTCGCCCCTGGTTCAGTCGGCGAACTCCACGTCGATGACGCGGACCTCGCCGTACGTCGAGCCCTCGGGGCCGTCGATGTCGACGGAGTAGTTGAGGGCCTCACAGTCCACGAGCGCCGTGCGCAAGCGGTCCATGAAGTTGTCGTCGTCGCCGAACGCGGCCGGGTCGTAGCCGATCCACGCCTCGATGACGACTCGGGCCGCCCTCATCGTTAGATGAGTCCGGCGTCCGAGGCGGACTGCGCCGACGGCGACGCGCCGACGGCGATGCCCGGGTGGCGCTTGGCGTACTCGGCCTCGGCCGCCGCCTTCCACTCCATCTCCACGGCCACGTCCGGGTTCGGGGCCCGGAAGGCGTAGCTCATGATCTTCTTCGGCTCGGTGCCGCGGCCGGGCTCCGTCCGCTCGAAGCGGGCGCCGCCGAAGTCGCCGACCTCGATCTGACCGCGCTTCTTCTGCGCGACCGCGTACGTCTGGTGCTCGGGGCTGTCCGGGTCGAACCGGTTGTGGCCCGAGATGTAGAGCGTGACGATCTCGCCGGGCTTCACGGCGCGGCGCTCCTTCGCGTCGCCCTTGCCGGTGCCGACCGTCGCCGTGCAGCCGTCGATGGCGAACACGGTCAGGCCCACCTGCGTGCGCAGCTTGCCCTCGTACTCCTTCTGCTTGCCGTCGTGGTAGTTCATGAGAGGGGCGCTCTCGTCCACGTCGATGATGACGTAGCGAGCGAGCGCACCCACCTCCTCGAACTTGAAGGACGGCAGGGTCTCTCGGTTGTTGCCGAGCGGGATGCCCATGTGACTCTCCTAGGGTCTGTGGGTCAGATCAGTGACGCCAGGGGCGGCGCCACCGGTGCCGGCGGGGCCGGCGGGGGCACCGGCTTGAACTTCACCGGTGCAGGTTCGGTGATCGTCCAACGGACGACACCGAGGTCAGGGTCGACCGTGGCGGTGGCGCGGCCCTGCAGGCTCGCGGCGCACACCTGGTCGATGATCGAGCACGCCTTCGGATCGAGACGTGCGAGTTCCACGCCGACCGTGGTGTGCGCATCGAGCACGAAGCGGTCACCGGTGGCATGGAAGATGAGCGACCGCACGGCCTCGTCGTCGGCCACGAACTCGGCCCGGACGAGGAAGTCGATCGTGCGGTAGATGGCGAGACGCCGGAGCGTCGACGCGAGGCGCAGTGAGAAGCCCTTCTCCACGAGGCTCGCGTCCGTCGACCACCCGAGGATGATCGTCTTCACGTCCTCGGGGTAGGCCGCGAACGTGGTGAGCATCGCGGCCACCTCGTCGTACGGCGCGGGCCCGATCTCGTCGGGCAGCTCGGGCAGGACACGAGGCGCCGCGGGCTCGGGCTCCGGCTCGACCTTGGCCGTGGCCGGATCGGGCATGAAGAACGGCACGCGGTACTCGTCCTCGATGCCGTCGCACATGCGGGCCAGGAGGTCGACGTCGGCCTCCGTGTGGCCCTCCTGCCGGAGCGTCGGCACCATCGACGGCCAGGCGGCCACGAGCTGGCTCGTGTAGCCCGAGTCGCCGAGCGTCTTCACTCGGGCGATGATCCACGCACGCCGCTCGGGCGCGCACGGTTCGAGGCTCACCTTCGAGAAGTCGAGTGGGCCCTTCTTCGCGGCCACGATCGCCTCGGCGTCGTCCAGCACGGTCTCGGGCGCAGCGGCGAGGGTGTTCACCATCTCGGCCACGGCCACGGGGTCGACGGCGGGGTTCGGCACCGCGGCCGCCACCTCGGCGGGCGTCACGAGCTTCGCCGCGTCGTTCGACACGGTGACCCGATCGAGGAAGCTCGGCTCGGCGGCCAGCGCCGCCTCGTGCTCCTCCTCGCGCAGCGGCGGGGCCTCCCCGTTCACCTCGGCGAGAAGCTCGTCGATGTCGACCTCAGGGGCCGGCGTGCCGTTCTCCGGCATGGGCGGCTCGACCGCACCGAGGCGTTCGATGAGCGGCTTCAGGTTGCGCGCCTTGCGCACCTTCTCGCACGTCTGCACCCACTCCTTCCCCTTCTTCAGGTCCACCCACCGGATGGACACCTGAGCGTCCTCGGTGGAAGGCATGTGGAGGATGAAGCCGCGCTCCTGGTTGTAGGCGGGCGCCGGGTGCAGCGTGCACTCGTCCCACTTGTCGGCGGGCCACTCCACGAGGTTGTCGGCCGAGGCGTAGACGTACATCTGCCCGGCGTGCGTCTTGTCGTTGATCGCGTAGCCGTCCTGCCACCCGGTCTGTTTCCGGGTGCGGTAGTCGATCTTCGGCACCCACGTGTTCCCGCCGGTCTTCAGGTCGCCGACGTAGAGCTCGCCCTCGAACATGCCCGCGAAGTCGGTGCGGCCGACGGCGTTGTAGCCCTTGTGGTAGAGCGTCACCTCGCACAACTCGGGCACGAGCGTGATCCCGAACTCGGCGAGCACCTCGGTGGCCCGCGTGATGTGCGCACGCCACTCGTCGCCGATGCGGTCCGGCGCGTACTTGCCACGCACGACGCCCTCGAACAGCGAGTGCAACGCCGTGCCGGTGTCGCGCCGCTCTCCACCGCCACCGAGGTCCGGGGCCCGCTTCACGAGCGCCTTCAGGCGTCGCTTCGATTCGGGCGAGTCGTACCACGGGTCGGGGAACTCGGCGAGCAGTGTGGCCACGTCGGTGCGCAACGGCGCCGACTTCGCCATGCCGAGCATGGCCATGGCGATCTTCCAGTCTTCGAGCCCGAACGTCGAGTCGGCGGCCTTCACGAGCGTGGTGACGCGGGTGTAGGTCTTCGCCTTCTTCTCGCCCGGGAACCGGAGCAGGTAGCGGTCGCCGTCCTCGTTGTAGTGCGGGCCGTGCTCGGCGATGTTGCCGAGAGGGATGCTCACCGCGGCCTCCCGAACCACAGTGCGATGGCGAGCATGAGGGCTCGCACGCGCCGCTTCACGGGCCCTCCCGGTCGATGTAGTCCACCCACGCCACGGCGACGGCGGCGACCTGCACGAGTTCCTCGCGGAGGTCGCTCGTGCGGCCGAGGAAGCCCGCCTCGAAGGCCTCCCACACTTCTTCGAGCAGGATGGCCGCCCACGAGCCCTCGTTGTCCTCGAAGGCGAACTCGCACTCCCACTTCAGGTTCGTGGTCGAGAGACCGTGCTGCACGAGCACCGCCGCGAGCGTGGTCGGGCGGTCCGCCCTCGGACGGAACGACGGGCAGTTCTGCACGCCGAACTTCCGCACCTGCCGCTCGCGCTCGGCCGAGACTTCGGCGAGGATGCCTTCGTTCATGCGGCCACCGCCTTGCGACGGTCGCGGTCGCGCACGCCCTCGATGGCCTTGATCGGCCGACCGGTGCGGGCGGCGATCTCCTCCACGGTGAGGCCGTTGGCGAGCAACTTCCGCACGACCTCGTTCGCCGTGTCGGGCAGGCCCGTGAGGTTGAGACGCATGAGCGACGGGACGTTCTTCCCCCGCGCTCGTGCGATGGTGCGGCGTTGCTTCGGCGTCTTCCCGCCGAACACGCCGTGGTAGTAGAGTCGCTCGCCGATCGACCAGTCGAGACAGGCGTCGCGGCGGCTGCAGTTTGTGCAGGCCTTCACGGCCTCGTCCTCGCGCTCCTCGTCGAAGAACAGCCCGGGGTCCTTCACGGTGCACGGTGCGCCGTAGGCCGTGAACATCATCGGACCCTCGCCGGGGTCGAGCTGCACGGATGCTGCAGGACGTGGCCCTCGATGCGCACGTAGCACACGGGGTCGATGAGCGTCGGCGTGGCGACGATGGTGACGCGGGGCTTCGGCCGCGGGTGCGGCGCGTGCGGCCGCGGGCGGGTCGGCACGCACCCGTAGTGCGTCCGAGGGAACGGGCAGACGAACGCGGTCGTCGGCGGGGTGACGGGCGGGGCCGGAGGTCCGGTGAGCATGTCAGTCGCTCTCCGGCTTCTGGCCCATCGCCTCGCGGGCGGCGCGCACGGCGTCGTCGGCGTGGCCACGCCGCCCGCGGGACGGATGGGTGGAACGGATCGCCGCGTCGTCGGCGGGCGTCTTCTCCACGGTGGTCGGTTGGTTGTTGCCCATGAGGGCCTCCTTCGATCGTTGGTTGTCGTGGCGCTGCGCCCTGGTGGCCCGCTCGCCGCACCGGGAGCCGGAGCCGCTTGGGGGAAGGGGCGCTTCAGCTCTGACCGGGGCGAGCGAGCCCCAGGGCGCAGCGCCGGTCAGTCGCCGGGTGCGAGCACGAGCAGAATCGGCGCGCCGTTCTGGTTCTTCCACATGCCCGGGAACGCGGCCCGCTGGCCCTGTGAGGCGCCGGGGCGCTTCACGACGGCGGTGGTGTCGTCCACCTTCGCCATGACCGTGAACGGGGCGCCGAGGCAGTTGTAGATCGTCTCGCCGACGGCCACGACGTTGAGGATGCTGACGAAGCCCTGCTCGCGCTCGGCGATCTCGTCGGCGTCGTAGTCGTCGTCGGCGTCGGCGTCCTCGTCCTCGGGCTCGGCGACGTCGACGCGATCGTCACGACGGTTGAGGACGTCTTCGATGCGATACCAGAGGTACCGCAACTCCTTCCGCGTGAGCGAGGCCGTGAACACGGGCGAGCCCGTCAGCACGCTCTCGAACGCGAGGTCCACGGAGTCGTCGGGCTGGGGGTAGACACCGGGCTGAAGCGGCTCGGTGCGGGCGCTCACGTAGCCGTTCACTGGGCGGCCACGAAGTGGTCGTCGGCGAGCTGGCCGAGGGCGTCGATGTTGGCGCGCATCTCCTCGACCGTGAGCATGGCCGCGGTGACGCGCTCGTCGGCGGCCTTGGCCACCTGGCGCCACTTCTCGGCCCGACCCTTCCAGTAGAGGTGGCGGCGGCGCTGGTAGCCGACCTCCAAGGCGAGCAGGGACACGGCGAGACTGAGCCCGCCGATGATGCAGAGGACGATCACGAAACCCTCCCGGTACGTGAGTCGAGCCACGCTTCGAGCGCGGCCATGGGCACGAGGACGCGTGAGCCCACCCGGAGGGTCGGGAACGACGCGTCGATGTGACGGAGCCGGCGAAGCGAGCTCGGCGAGATGTCCAACCAACGCGCAGCGTCGGCGAGACTGAGAGCGCCTTTGCGCTCACTCAACGGTGTCACGAGGAAGACTCTATACGAGTCGATGCGAGTTGCAACGACTCTGACATCTCTTGGCTAACTCGCCACCCGTTGTTCACCAAGTTGCAACGAGTCGACCGGACCTTGAGGAAGTCGCAACGTGTGTTTCACACTGCGCCCTTGCGCGCGGTCGTACGATGGGGACATGGCCACCACGAAGGCGGCGCGCTCCGAGGCGCGCCTTGCCACCCTCATCGCCGACCGTCTCACCGAACTCATGATCGGGACGGCCGAGATTCGTCACGCGGGGCTCGACCCCGCGACGGTGCGGGCCTTCGCCTCAGGCGAGAAGACGCCTCAGCGCATCGACGTGCAGCGGCGCCTCGCGCGCCTGCTCGGTTGGAAGGACGACGCCATCCGCGGCATCCTCGCTGGGCGAGAGCCCGTCACGTTGGACGATGCGGAGGTCGCGGGGACCGCCGAGCAACTGACCCGTCGTGTCGCCGAACTCGAATCACAACTCGCCGAGCTGCAGGCGGCCTTCGCCGAGGTGCAGCGCCGTCGGGCTCGCTGAGAAGCTCGATCCGCTCGCGCAGCGATGCGATGAGCACCGCCACCGTTCCCATGTCCCGCTCGATGCCCTGCACCGCCGTGCCCCCGAGTTGCCCGCTGATTGAGTCAGCAACGACCGTAGTCGGTGACTCGACAGTCGGGTGAGGCGTACCCGAGAGTTCACTGGGGCTTCACCATGGCACCGAGAATGTCAGCGGCCTCGGTGTCCCGCGCCCGCACGAACGAGGCGTAGACGCGCAGCGTCACGTCGGGCCGCTCGTGCCCGTGGCGCTCGGCGATCGTGCGCACGTCGACACCGGCCGACAAGAGCTGCGTCACGCTGAAGTGCCGGAGGTCGTGGAGGCGCACGCCGGCCACGCCTGCCGTGCGCATCACGGCGTTGAACCGGTGCGAGGCGTAGTCGGGGCGCATCGGCGCCACGTGGTCGCCGCTCATCGAGAACACGTAGAGGTCGTCGTTCCACCGCACCCCGCACGCTCGCGCTCGGGCGCGCACGACCTCCCGGTGCCGTTCGAGCGCCTCGGCCCACGCCGGTGCGAGCGTGATGCGCCGACGGCGGCCGGACTTCGGCGCCTTCACGAACAGCTCGCCGCCGTCGAGCGTGGCGATGGATCGGGCGATGGTCAGTTCGCGGCCCACGACGTCGCCCCACCGGAGCCCGCAGAGCTCGCCCCGGCGCGCACCGGTGACGGCGGCCAGGCCGACGTAGAGCGCGAAGTCGGCGTCGGCGCCGCACGCCTCGATGAGGCGCGCCACGGTGTCGACGGCGGGCGGCGAGATGTCGCGCCGGATGGCGGCCGGTGGCGTCCGGCGGTCGAGCGCATCGCTCGTGAGCCAGCCCCAGCGCACGCCCTGCCGGAGGGCGATGCCCACGATGTCGTAGGCGCTCCTGGCCGCCGTTGAGCCCCGTTCGGCGCCGACGGAGGCCACGAAGGCGTCGAGCGTCCGTGCGTCGACTGCAGCGAGCCTCAGGCGCCCCAGGGCGGGCCGCACGGCCGAGTCCACGACGTGCCGGTAGCGCTTCAGGGTGGACGGCGCCACGCGGCCCTCGGAGGCCTTCAGCCACTCGTCCAAGAGGGTGCCCATGGTCCGGCCACCGTCCGCGGGCCCCGTGACCTCGCGGAGTGCGGCCAGCGCGGTGGCGGCGTCCCGCTTCGAGCCCTTCACCACCTTGGACCGCCGGCCCGTCGGCGTGCTGACCATCACGCGCCAGCGTCCGCCCCCGAGGTCGATGATGGTTCCCTCGTGCCTGCCTCGTCGTGCGCCCACCTGCGCAGCGTAGAACATGCACACGTCTGCACACGTGAACGGGAAACGGCCCCTCTCCGAACTCTCGGAAAGGGGCCGTGACCTGGGCCTTTGCGGGTGGAGGTGAGGGGAATCGAACCCCTGGCCTCGACAGTGCGATTGTGCGCCGCTGGCGCTCAGGCGCGGTCGGCCGCGGTCACGAGCAGGCATTTCGTCGGCGGCGCCCTGTCGCGCCTGAGCGGACATGCACACGATCTGCACACGAACCCCTTGACGGTTACGGTGCGATACGTTACGGTTCTCGTATGACATCGAACGCACCCCTCACCCGCACCGACGCCCGCCGCTACGCCGGCTGGCTCGTGAAGAATCGCGAGGCCCGCCCCGAGACGATCGAAATCGTGGAGGAATGGAGCACTGGCGCCCACTTCATCCGGTACGCAAACCTCTGCGGGATGCCCCGCTCGATCAAGAGCCACGCCGACTTCATCGAGGTGCGCGGATGATCCGTCAAGTGGTGGCCCGCCACCCCGATGGGCGCTACACCGTCATCACTCACGACGTCGGCGACGACGGCACCTCTCGGACCATCCGAGAGGTGCCTGCCAGCCATCGCGACGTCGCCCAGGCCACCCTCGCCGGCGCCGTCATCGACATCGAAGGAGACTCATGAAGACCATCACCGCCACCGACCTCTACGACACCGAGGAGATTGCCGAGAAGCTCGGCATCACCGCCTCCCGGTTCCGTGTCGCCCGCACCCGCGGCGACGCCCTGCTCTCGGGCTTCCCCGAGCCCATCCGCACGATCAGTGCCCGCCCCGTCTGGTCGGCCGCCGCCGTCGACCGCTGGTTCGAGGCGGTGTACGGATGAGCGCGGCCGGACTGATCGCCGAGAAGGTCGTCGCCCACCTCACGAACGCCCACGTCGCCACGAAGGCAGGCGACATCGAGGTGGCGGGCATGGAGGAACTCTGCGCCTACCAGACCTTCGTCGGCGCCGTCGCCGACGGCACGCTCAAGGCCGCCGACGCCCGCCTGATCGCCAAGTCGATCGTGAAGGCGTCCGAGGCGGGCCTGATCCTCCGGTGGCTCGCCTGAAGCCCTGAGAACGACGAAAGCCCCCGCACCGACTCGGTGCGGGGGCTTTCTCGCGTTCAGCGGTACGCTCGGGCGGCGCCCACTTCAGCACGCCACCGTGGCCGTCCACGTTGGCGTATGCGCTCGATGCAGACGTCGAGCGGTGTGTTCATGCGCACGACCCTCGTTGCGCGCAGCGTGCGGGCCCACGCCGCCCGATCCTCAGGCGTCGGGCAGCACCGCACCACCGCCACCCGAGCTTCCTCGGGCTCGACGGCGCGGAGCACGGCGAGGACGAACGCCCGGTCGGTGCGGTACGCCTCGGCCTCGTACACGGGCAGGCCGAGCGTCCGGGCGAACGTCGACTTGCCGCTCCCAGGCGGACCGCACACGAGCACGACGTGGCGCTCAGGCGCCGGCGTCGGCCCCGACATAGGACTTCACCGAGACGCTGACCGTGAGGTGGTCGTTCGCCCATCCCGGCGAAGGCTGGTTGTCGGGGTTCACGTGGCCCGCCACCGAGACGTAGTAGTCGGCGCCGTTGCCGCCAACGGCCTCGATGGCGGCGAGCACGGCACCCACGGCCACGCGGACCGCTCGCGCCGCCTCGACGCCCGTGCCGTTGCTCTCCTGGTGCTCCTGCGCCTTGTCGGCGTAGGCGGTCAGCACGGCGTCGTAGACGCTCTCGCCGCGAGCCAGCTCGAAGTGGAGACTGAAGCTCATCTCAGACACCGGCCTTGGCGAGGCCCTGCACCATGCCGTGCAGGATGCGGGCCGCGATCGTGTCGGTGTTCACGACGGCCGCGATGGCCGACTGCAGCGTGCCCGAGTCGATGATGACGGGGTGCGCCTTGAGCGCCTCGTCCACGAGGTGGGCGAGCAGGTTCACGTCGGTGTTCGCCACCGGTGCGGCGATGAACCGCCGGCGGTCGTAGAAGTCCGAGCCGGGGTCGCCGACGAGCTGGTGGTTGTAGATCACGTCGGTCGAGCACTCGATCACCTTCGAGGTGTCGATCGTGCCGTCCTCGCGGAACAGCCCGAGCTTCGTGGCTTCCTCCGGGATCACGTGCTTGATCGTCACGCCGTCGGTGACGAACACCGCGCCGTCGTCGGGGTGCTTGTAGAACGTCATGGGGTCCTCCGTGGGGGTCGTGTCGTTGGCGTAGGTCGGGCGGCCGAAGCCGATGATGTCGGCCGCGGTGCGGCGGGGGTTCTGCACACCGTCGTGGACGCGCACGCCGTCGGCGTCGTTGCCCTCGATCGTGTCGTAGGTGCCGTCCGGGTACGGGCCCGCGGTGACGATGCCCGTGTGGCCCTCGGGGAAGTTCGAGCCCGCGTAGTAGATGAAGTCGCCGCGCTGGCCGACCTCGGGCGACTTCCCGGCCGCCTGCCAGTGCCGGAGGTCGCTCACCGTGCCGAAGCCGTCGATCGGGAGCGGCCACACGAGCGGCGACCCGCTGGCGCGCCAGTAGGCGTAGGCCGAGAACGTGGCGCACCACGCCGAGCCCTGCCGCCAGAACGCGCCCGAGGGGACGCCCTCGCCCGGGCCGCCCGGGCCGAACACGGCGTCGAGCTCGCCGGCGAACGTCGTCTCGTTCACCCCGACCTCGTGGTAGCCGACCGACTTCATCGCCTCGGCGATGACGGCGTCGGCCGTGGGTGTGTCAGGGAGCCACATGGGCACCGCCCTCCGGCCCGTGGGCCAGTCCTCGTCCGTCGCTGACGGGCCGCCGATGACGCTCGTGTCGAGCCGGTGGCCGATGACCTGCCCGAGGTCGGCTCGCTCAGGCGACCACCGGACCACGCCTCGGTCTGGATATACAGATGGCTCGCGATCCCGCGAGCGAACAGCGCGTCGATCAGGTCGGCCTCGCCGTAGACGCCGGTGTCGTACGCCTGGCCGGCGAGCACGGCCTCGAAGGCCTCCACGAACGCCACGGACTTCTCCATGGTGGCCGTGGTGACGTCGGTGTCGACCGCGACGGCGCACACGGTGCCCGGAGGCCAGCCTTCGGCCCGGAGCATCCGCACGGCCGCCTTGCCCGCTGCAGTGCCTCGTGGAGCGCCCCCGAGGGCGTCGGTGGACCTCTGCTCGTAGATCGGCACCACGCCGATCCTGTGGCCGTGGAGCGCCTTGATCTCGGGCACCTGCGCGTTCTTCGGGTTGGCCGGGTCATCCGACAGGTATCGGATGACGCCGACCACCCCGAGGTCGCGCAGCGGGGCCCCGTCGGTGCGCCAGTAGGCGTAGTCGAGCAGGACCCCGAGGCTCACTCGTCGTCCGCCAGCGTGACGGGCCCCGTGGCCATGCGGACCGAGTGGCGCACGTGGGCGTCCATCCGGTTCATCGTCATGCTGCGGCTGGCCGTCTGGCCCTCGGCCATCTTGGCCACGACCTGCGTCCACCGGCCGAGCTGCCACTTCCCGATGTAGCCGCCCTTGGCGAGCTGCATCGGCGCCTTCACGATCCCGGCCGGGAACGAGTAGGCGGCCGCCTTGGCGCCACGGATGAACCACGCCGGGAGCACGAAGGCGGACACGAGCACGCCCCGCTTCGTGTAGGCGTAGGCGTCGGCCTCCACGGCGTCGCACACCTCGATCGCCAGCCACGAGGTCGAGCTGACGTTCGCCCCCGACATGATGAACGGGTCGGCGAGCATTTCGAGGACCTCGTGCGAGGCGGTCACCGTCCACGAGAGGTTGTAGTGCAGGTCGGTCTTCGCGAAGACGTAGCCGATCGGCGTGCCGGTCGGGAGCGTCTCGTGGTAGCCGAGCGCCCCGGCCTGGTCCGAGTCGTCGGCGATCACGAGCACCATCTCGCCCGGCAGGCCCCGGGGCGCGGCGGCGCGCTCGAACTTGATGCCGCCCACGCGCCACGCCGGCCCGAAGTCCTCGTCGACCTGCGCCTGCTGTCCGGTGATGTAGAAGTCGACCGCGGCGTCCTCCACCACGGTCGAGTGGTTCACCACGGTGAACGGGATCGTGCCCGCGGCCGCCGTGGCGGCGAGCTCGGCGGGCATACGGTCGGCGTCGTCACTCGTCGTCGTCATGGTCTTCTTCCTCCCTCGGCGCCACCGGTGCGATGAGCGCCTTGTCGTTGTGGGTGATGCGAACCTGGGGCTCGGCCAGGAGGCGTACGGCCTCGTAGGCGAACCCCAGGGCGAGGCGTGCGACCTCGGGCGTCAGGGTCCCGAGGTCGACGCTGAACGGCGTGGTGAGGCTCTCGATGTCGACCGTCACCACGATGCTGCGCGTGGCCACCACGGAGGCGGCCGTGTAGAGCGCGTCGTCGAACAGCTTCTCGTCGGACATGGCTACAGCCAGACGACGTGCTCGGACGTGACTCGGCCCTTCTCGGGGTCCACGAAGTGGAGCCGCTGGCTCGGCTGGCCGGTGGCGGCCACGAACTCGCGGGCGTACTCGTTGTGCGACTCGGGCGAGCCCGTGACGAACACGCGGCCGCCGTTGGCCATGCTCAGCGTCATCACCTGGTGGTAGTGGCCGAGGTAGGCGTCGGTGAACGGCTCGACCACGCCGGTGGCCCAGGCGTTGACCTTGCGCATGATGCCGAAGGCGGGCACGTTGCCGCCGAACGACTTCACCTCATCGCCGTGCACGAGCAGGGCCCGGTAGTTCCCCACCGTCACCATCGAGTACCACGAGGTGCTCGGGTGCCACGTGACGCGTGCGTCGTCGGCGAAGCGCTCGGCCGCGATGCGGTACGCCATGCGGTCGAGGTTGTCGCCCGCGGGCAGCTCGCCGCGCCGGCCGATGCGGCCGTGGTTGCCGTACTCCTCGAACACGGTGACCGTCTCGAACTCGGTGAGCAGACGGCGCACGAAGTCCTCGATGAGGCGGGCGCACATGAACACCTGATCGAACAGCGTGGCCGACACCTCGAACGCCTGGCTCGGGAAGATCGTGACGCCTTCGATCATGTCGCCGCCGAGCATGACGGTGACGTCGCGCACCGGCCGGGCCGCCCGCTGGATCGCGGTGAGCTCGCCGACCTTGTCGGCGAAGTCCATGATCCGCGCCGAGCACACGTCCGGCGAGTAGCCCTCGCTCCGCTTGCCGAGCTGCCAGTCCGTCGTGTGCACGAGCGCGACCTCGCCGCGCCCCTGCCGCCGGTCCCGCTTCGCGGCCCGCACCGCCGACGGCTTCCCGTACGCCATGGCGGCGTCACGGGCGGCCGTGTAGACGGCGGCCACGAGTTCCTCGGAGCGGGCCCTCGCCTTCGCCTCGGCGCGCATCGAGTTGTTCAGCGCACGCCGAAGCTCGGCGATCTCCTCCTCGTAGCGTGCGGCGTCAGTGAGCGACATACCGACGCCGCCAGTTCGCTACCGCGCCTTCGGACACCTTGTCGCCGAAGGCCCGCTCGATCACCTTCGTGATCGTCGTCGCCGAGTAGGTGCGGTCTTCGAGAAGGCCGCGCAGCTCGTTCGACTTCGCCTTGTCGAGCCGGGCGAGGATGCTGTCGACGTACAACGTCGTGCCACCCTTCTGCCCGACTCGGAGTTCCTCGGCCAGCGCCTTGAGTGCCGTTCCCGCCTTGGCCATCACTGTCCCTTCGTGTCGTTGTGATGTGTGGCGATGTGGCTCGCCAGCACGGTCTTCACTTCCTTCACGTCGTCGTGCACGAACTGCACGAGCTGCAGGATCGACGGGTCGCCCTTGGGCACCCCGTTCACCGCCTTGTTCGCCTTGCGCGAGTTCCACGCCGCGATGATCGAAGCGACGGCCGTGCCGATCGCTCCGATCACCGTGCCAACGCCCGCCGCGCTTGCCGCCAGGATCACAGGGTCCGCCTCTCAGGGAGTGAGCCGCACGAGCTTCGGCGACTCGGTGGGTGTGAGGGTGATGGACGACCCCGCGGTGCGAGCACCGAGCGACGTCCACACGCCGGTGGAGAAGTCGTACGTCTCCACGTTGGTGAAGCTCCGGTCGAACGTCACGGCCGAGGCCGAGCCCGTCGTGAGCTTCGTGGCGCTCTGGTTGTTCTGGAACTGCCCGACGGTGCCGAGGGCGTACGCCGTGGCGTTGCCGACGACTCCGGGGTTCAGCCCCGTGGGCGTGTCGAACTGGAACGTGAGCACGCCGGTGCTCCCGTTGGCCACGACCTCGGCCTTCAGCCAGTAGGCGTAGAGGTACTGCCCGTTCGAGCGCTTGTGGAGCGTCTCGGCGAGCGTGGCGTCCCTCGTGGCCCACGACACGGTCAGCGGATCGAGCGAGTACGACGTGGCCGCACCACGCTCGCCGTAGATCGAGAACAGGGCCTTGATCCACTGCGCGGGGACCTTGTAGTCGCCGCCGTCCTCGGGCATACGGATCAGGCCAGCACGACCGAAGTACCCGCGCCCGGCGTAGCCCTGGCCGACCGTCGGCCCGCACGTCTGCGCTTCCTCATCGAGCCCGTACTGCTCCGAGGCCATCCACCCGAGCACCCGACGGAACCCGATGGCGCCGTGGGCGTAGAGGAACGTGCGCACCCACAACTTCGCCGCGTCCGTCTCGGACATCGCCGACTTGCCGTCCGCCGGCCCGCACCGCCACGCCGTCATCTCCGTGACGTAGCCCGGGCCGTACGCGGCCTGCCAGCCGTTGTGCACGTCGAGCGCCGCGAGCGTGTCGGCCGAGTTGCGCTTCCAGTCGCGCGCCGAGTCCCACGACGTCTCGTGCGCGTACGCCGGCAAGCGGTAGTCGTGCACGTTCTGGTAGATCGCCCGCTTCGTCAGCACGGCCCGCTGCGCCGCCGTCCAGCCCTGCGTGTGCGTCGGCGTGCTCGACCCCACGAGGTCGACGTTCTGGTTCCACCCGGGCACCGACTCGATGAGGTCGTTCGCCCACGCGGTCGTCGTGGCCACCTGGTAGCTCCACGTGCTCTGCCAGAACCCGTTGTTGAAGTCGAGCGAGGCCTGCGTGGTCGCCGAGGGCGGCGCGTTCCCGGCCGAGGCCGTGTGCGCCGTGAGGCAGATGAAGGCGTAGCCGCCGTTCGTGGCGAGCTGGCCGGGCGTGTACGAGGCGCCGTTCGTCCACGTGAACGCGGGGTTCAGCGTGGGATCGAAGATGCCGTTGTACGTCGGGAGCGGCGGCTCGTTCACCGCCTCGATCCACGCGGGCTTCGGGAACCGACCCGTCTTCAGGAAGTCGTAGTCGGCGCGGCACCACATCGTGTAGCCCGGCTTGATGCCGAGGTCGTTCAGCTTGTTCATCGCCCGGACCGCGGCGTCGATGCCGAGGTCGTACTGGATCGGCCAGCCGAACCGCGAGTACGACGGGTTGTAGGGGAAGTTGAACCCGAGACACTGCCGCGCGTAGCGGAAGCCGATGTCGGCCAGCTTCGGGTAGAGCACGTCGGGCCCGTTGTTGCGCTGGGGCCTCGTCGAGTCGGGCCGATCGAACGAGCCCGTCTCCGAAGGCATACCCCAGCACACGTTGATGCCGCACGTCTCCACGAGGTCGTCGGCACGCTTCGGGACGAGGGCGAAGCCCCCCGTCGCCGGAGCGACGCGGGGCTTCGTGAAGGCGGGACCTCGGCGACTCACAGGGGGCTCGCCGCGGTGAAGACGTTGACGGGCAGACCGGCGCGGGCCGCGAAGTAGCGCTCGATCGCCACGCCCGCCGAGAGGGGCGTCGAGAAGTCGAGCAGGGTCGGGCACCAGAACAGCCCGAGCACGTCCTGCGGGTTGTCCACCCACGTGGCCGCCGGGTCGCTGCCGAGCGTGATCGTGTCGGCCGTGGCCGACATCTGCGGGTCGAACTGCGCGCCGTTCGTGCGGGTGCAGGCGGCGCCGTTCATGCGGATCGTGCAGTTCACGCCGAACGTCGTGTTCGACGCGGCGTTCGTGCCGTTCCACAGGATCGACCACACGGTGGGCGTGTTCGCGGCCTCCTGCATCGGCGCCGTCAGCGAGGCGCTCGACGCGTAGTTCGTGAAGCCCGAGGCGCTCGACGTGGCGAAGGTGCCCGGCGTGGCCGTGCGGCCGATCGACAGGCGGGCCGCCGCGGTGGCCGTCAGCGAGAGCGCTGCGCCGTTGTTCGTCTGCGCGTTGGGCTCGACGCACACGATGAGCGTGAACGGGCTCGTGGCACCGAAGGCGCCCGCCGCCCACGCCGCCTTGTGCGCCGCCGTGCGGAGGTTCACCGAGCCGCGCGGGAGCACGTTCGGGTTGAACTTCGAGGCCGTGAAGCCGGTCGACGTGTGCGGGTACTTCAGCGTCGCCGACGCGCCCGTCACCGTGCCGGTCACGCCGGCCCGGGAGATGAGCGTCGCACCGGCGGCCACCGAGCCGGCGTTCGCGATGGCGCTCGGCGGGAGGCCGAGAAGCGCTGCCTCGAACACGATGCGGCTCGCACCGAACGGCACCGCGGTCGGGTCGACGCCGGGCTGCAGACCGAGCGGGTTCGCCGTGGACGAGTTCGACTCGACGAGCCAGTTCGTGCCGTCGTAGCTCAGCGTGAAGCGGTCGTAGCCGGTCAGCGGCGGGATCACGCCGCCGGGGAAGATCGTGCCGGTCGGCCACGTGATGTACGCGGGCGGCGTGCTCAGCACGAGCAGGTCGATGCGGGAGCCCGCGGTCGCACCGGTGAAGCTCGGCACGCCGGTGCCGCTGATCGTCACGCGCTGCAGCGGGACGGTGGCGTCGATCGAGAAGGCGCCGGTCTTCGTGCCGAGGTTCGTCTCGGCGCCGAAGCCGGAGCCCGCCAGAGCGAGCAGGCCCCACTTCGTGGCGTCGGTGCCCGGGGTGACGTTCGTGCTCGACGTGAGCGCGATGTACGACGAGCCCGAGAACGACACGATCTGGTTCTGCAGGTACGTCGTCACCGACGACCAGGCGCCCATGTAGTTCGTGGCCACGAGCCCGAGCGTCGCCGTGCTCACCACCGACGAGAGGTCGATGTTGGCGTTGCCGGGGATCACGTAGGTCTGCGGGTTCGGGCCGATCACCTCGGTGATCTGATAGCCGACGGAGTTGTTCGGCAGGGTCACGCCGGAGACGCCGTTGAGGCGGCCCGCGGCGTCGAGCGCGATCGTCACCGGGTCCCCGAGCGAGATGATGCCGCCCGAGCCGTCGGTGGCGCGCTGAAGCGCCTGGATCATGACGGAGCCGGTGTTCACCGTTCCGTCGACGTTCACATACTTGGCAGTGACGGTGATGGCCATGGGCGCCTCCTAGACGCGTTGGAGTTGGTTGATGACGGTGGACATGCGCGTTTCGAGGCCGAGCACCTTCGGCTGGCGCGAGCGCACACGGGCGAGCTCGATCGTCGTGCGGTAGTCGTTGCCCGGCTTCAAGAGCGCCGTGGCGCCCTGCACGACCGCCGACTGCACGTCGCCGTCGATCTCCACCGTGATGAGGTCGCCGAGCGTGAAGGCGCCGAACGTGCCCGTCTGGATACCCGAGAAGAACGGCCACGCCGCACCGGCGTTCGCCGGCCGCTCGCTCACGTCGACCGTCCACCCGTAGCGGGCGTCGACCGTGGCCGTCGTGGCCAGCCGCGCCGTGAGCGCGGCCTGCAGGTCGCCGACCGTCGTGAGGTCCTGCCGATCGAGGAACTTCTCGAAGCGGAGCCACTGTGAGGTCGACGCCGAGTAGGCGTTCGCCAGGCCGTCGGAGGCCACGATCACGCGGGCCGAGCCCGAGCCGGAGCCACCGCCGTAGTCGTTGTTCTCGTCGCCGAGGTTCAGCTCCGAGTCGTAGCCGCGGAGCGTCTGGTTCTTCACCGAGAGCCGCTGCACGCGGTCGGTCACCGCCGACGACGTCTCGGTGCGATCGCGGCCCGTGCCGATCGTGAAGCCCATCGAGGAGAGGAAGCCCAGGACGCGCACCGGCCGAGTCGCCGTCGTGTCCATGGCGATCACCTCGCGGACGTAGGCCAGGAGGTTCTGCCAGCGAGCTCGGGCCGTCACCGACGCGCCCGAGCCATCGCTCGACGTGCTCAGGATCGAGGCGCGCTGCGTGGGCGCCACGCCGCTCGTCATGTTGCGGTCGATGAGCGACTTCACCACCGTCGCCACCGGGTTCGGACCGATGACGTCGTAGGCGTTCGTGGCGTACGGCGGCGCGTACGTGAGCGGCTGAGGATGGGCGAGCCGGCGGGCGATGAGCGTCTCGACGCTCTCGTAGTGCAGCGCCACGCCATTCTTGATGCCGTCCGGCGTGGCGATGTATTTGTGCGACACCTTCGTGAGGATGCCGTTCCACCACCCGATGCCGTCACGCGTGACGATGATGCCGTTCCCGAGCGTGATCGCATCGAGGAACCACGGCTGGCTCGACACGGGCAGCTCGATGTCGGCGGTGCCGACGTTGTTGAGCTGCCACACGAGCTGCGCCGAGGTCCACCCGTCCATGAAGCCGAGGCTCGTCGAGCCGGACGAGTTGAGCTTCTGCATGTCCACTCGGTACACCGCGCTAGACATGGAGCCACTTCCTCGTCCACGAGACGACGCACGTAGAGCCGACCGCCATCGGCGCGCCGCCGGTGTTCACGACGATGCCGGTGTTGTTGCCGACCACGAGCTGGTTGCACGCACGGAAGTCCATGTTCTGCCAGCCCGAGTCGCCGAGGTTCGACACGGCGTCGCGTGACGTCGGGTCGGTGTCGATGGTGAACGACGTCGGCGTATTGAACGCCGGCCACGTGTTCGTGGTGAAGCCGAGGTTCCCACCGGCGATCGTGATGACGCCCGACTTGCCGGGCAGGCCGTTGGCCACCGCGTTCGTGAACGTGATCTTCGGCCACACCGGGGCGTCGCCGTTGTTGTTGATCGTCACTGCGGTCACCGGCGACCAGAACGGGCCGGCGACCATCGTCCACGTGACCGTCTGCGGCGTGGCGTCCTGCCAGTAGGGGTCGGGACAGTCGAACACGAGGGTGCCCTCGTAGTAGCCCGAGGACTCCTCGATGCCTTCGAGCCCGCCCGAGTAGATCGCCGGGATCACTCGCGTGTCGCCGAGCACGGTGAGCACGCTGAGCTTGCCCATGCCGTTCAGCGGGTTGAGCCAGCCCGCCCACTGACGGATCGTCGTGCGCGCCGTCACCTCGTCGCCGACGATGACGAACGGCACGGTGATCCGTCGAGCGAGGAACTCGGACCGGATCAGGCGCGAGCCGCCACCGGCGATCGGGTCGAGCTGGTTGCGGACCTGAGGCATCCCTCGGCCCGTCACGCCAGCGATGTTGGGGTCAGGGAACGTGTGCGACGACCCGAAGGCGTCGATCCACGTCATCTGCTCTGTCGTCATGCCACCGCTCCCGCAAGCGCTTCGCCGGCCCGGAGGGCCCGCATGATGTCCTGGGCATCGAGGTCCGCCTGAGCGCGGCCCGCGACGTACACGTTCGTGGTCTTCGAGGTCCCGCCCTGGCCCGCGCCGCCGCCGAGCTTGCGCATCACGTCGTCGCGGTACTCGCTCGGGAGCACGCCGTGCTGGTACACGGCGGCGCCCTTCGGGAGCTGCACGAGTTCGGGTCCGCGCTCGCCGACCCACGCCCACTGGCTCGTGGGGTTGTCCGGCGTGCCGTTGGCGAAGCCGAAGGCTCCGGCGATGCCGGACACGATGCCGCTACCGATGTCGAGCGGGAGCGAGCCGAGGTTCTCGATGAGAGACGCCCACGTGTCCGGGTTCGATGCGATGTCGGTGACGGCGGCGATCGCGGCCTTGGCGATCTCCTTCATCATCGAGGAGACGATCTTCGGAATGTTCGTCACGAGCCACGGCCGGACCGTCGTGTTGTAGAACGACGCGACGCCGTTGAACATCACCTGCAGCACGGCGTCGATGCCACCGGCGTTGTAGGCGGTGAGGATCGTGTCCACGATCTTGCCCACCCAATCGCCGAACTTGTCGAGGTCGGCCTGGTGGTCCGTGAGCCAGTTCGTGATGCCGTTGAACACCCGCGTGGCGATGGGTTCGAGCTTCGTTTCCAGTAGGTGAATGAAGTTCGTCCACTTCGTGTGCCAGTCGTCGGTGTCCTTCCCCGCGCTCCCGATCGCGCCGCCCGCGCTCTCGAAGTCCGACTGCAGGTTGTTCAGGTCGACCTTGCCCGACTTGATCGCCTCGGCCAGCTTCGGGCCGGCGTCACGGCCGAAGATGCGGGCCGCCTCGGCGGCGGCCAGCGTCGGGTCGGACGTGTTCGAGATGAGGTCGAAGATCGCCTGCACCTTGTCGAGCGCCGTGGCGCTCTCGGGCAGCTTCGAGAGCGCATCGCGGATGGCGTCCTGCGCCGTCACGATGTCCGTCGTGTCCTTCAGCTTCGCCTCGGCCGCCGTCACCCGATCCTGCGCGCTCGCGACGTTGTCGGCCGCGATGGTGAGCTTGTCCTGAGCGTCCCGAAGGAGGTTCTGCCCCGACAGGTCGTCGCCGAGCTTGTCACGGGCGCGCTGGCGTGCATCCTCCACGCGCTGCGCGGCGTCGGCCTGACGACGCTGGGCGTCCTGCAGGTCCCGCTGAGCCTTGGCCACGGCGTCGGCCTGCTCCTGGCCCGCACCGTTCGCCTTCGCCTCGGCCTCGGCCAGCGCCAGCGTCGCCTCGCGGGCGTGCATCTTGGCGTCGTTGAGGCGTTGCTGGGCGTCCGCGATGCGGCCCGGGTCGCCGTACTGCAGCTCGTCGCGCAGCGCCCGCTCGGCGTCCGTCTGCTCGTTGGCCGAGCGGGCGGCGTCGTTGCGGGCCTTCTCCAAGGCGACCTGCGCCTTGAGCTGATCGAGCTCGCTCGGGCCCCTGCGTGCCTCCGCGAGCTTCTCCTCGGCGTCGAGCACCGACTGGTTCGCATCGGCCTGCGCCTGGATCGCATCGGCGATCGAGCGCTGGGCGTCGGCCTGCTCGCGAGCGATGCCGCCCGACTGCAGCCGCGTGAGTTCCTCCTGCGCCAGCCGGTACGAGCGGTTCGCTCGCACCACGGCCGTCGTCGCCGACTCGACCTCGCGCAGCGCCGAGGCCTGATCCTTCTCGGCCTGCTCGGCGTCCTTCACCGCGGCCACGCCTTCGGTGCCGATCGAGCGCAGCGTCTTCGTGAGGCCGTTCAGGATCGCGTCGGCGTCGAGCCCGTTCTTCGCGAAGGACGCGGTGAGCCCCACGACCTGCTCCAAGGTGAGGCCGAGAAGCTGCAGCGGGCCGCCGGAGCGCGCCGCCGACTGGGCGAGCTCGGCGACGCTGATCCCGGTCTTCTGGTAGGCCACGAACAGCTCATCGAGGACCCGCGCCTGATCGTCAGCCGCGACGTTGAACTGGTTGAACAGCCCCGCGACGGCCTTGATGTTCGCCGACACGTCGGTGCCCGTGAGTCGGCTCAGGTTGAGGAACTGCACGGCCACGGCGTCGAGCTGGGGCCCCGTCAGACCGAGGCGCTGCACAAGCTCGCCGACCGCCGTGGAGGCGTCCTTCAGCGAGACAGGCAGCTCGCCGAACAGCGTCTTCGCCTCGTCGGTGAAGGCCTTCAGCTCCGCGCCGGTCGCCCCCGTCTCGACGCGGATGATCTTCATGCTCTCGTGGAACTGGCCACCGAGGTTGAGGAACGCCTCGATGCCGCCGCCGATCGCCGCGCCGATGGCGAGCCCGATCGGGCCGCCGAGCGCCAGGCCGATCAGTTCGAGGCCCTGCCCGAAGAACTGCACGGGGTCGGAGGCGAACGAGCCGAGCGCGCTCCGCGCCCGGTCGATGAACTGCGTGGCGAAGTAGGCGCCGGCGAGCGCACCACCGGTGCCCGCGTTGAGCAGGCCGCCCTGTGCGAACATCTGCCCGAACGACGCACCGGCGTGGCCGCCGGAGATGGTGAACTTCTCCTCCACCTCCTTCGTCGACATCTTGTCCGTGGCGCCCTTGACGCCCGCGGCGAGCCTCTGCTCGAAGTCGGCGGTGATCTCCGGCGTGATGGCGACCGACGCCGCGCCCACGTTGACGGTCTTCGCCATTACCACGCCTCCATGATCGAGATGGCCTCAGCCAGCGGTGTCGCCTTCGGCTTCGGTGGCGTGTAGGACGGCATCGAGACGCGAGGCATGTGCAGCGGCGGCGGGAGGTCGCCACCCTTCACGCCGTGGGCGGCCAAGGTGACGCGGATGAGTTCGTGCACCGTCTCCACCACCGCCGCGGTGATGTCGACGTTCAGCGCCGAGAGCCCCTCGGCCACCGACATGCCGTCGGGGCCGAGGGACCGCACGTACGCGCTGTCGGGCGGAAGGTTCCGCACGAGCACGAGTAGCCGCCGCGTGCTCAGCTCTGTGAGGGCGGTGGCAAGGTCGACGCCGTAGAACCGAGCGAGGTCGGCCTCGATGGCGCCGGCGTGGAGGGCGAGGGCGTCATCGAGGCCCCGGATTCCCCCGGGGTGATGCCGTACTCCTGGCAGAGCGCCTCGAACAGAGCCATGAACTCGGAGGCCGACGGGGCCGTGGCGCGGAACGCCGCGTAGCCCGCTGGTCCGAGCATGTTCTCCATCGCGAGCGCCGCCTCCGCGGGCTTCGTGAACATGACGAGCATCTCGAACGGCACCGACGCGGGGAAGGTGAGCTCGGCGCCCTTGAAGATGAAGACGATGGGCTCGCCGGCGGCTTCCTGAAGCGCCGCCAGCTTGCCCGAGATGTCGATGACCCGCCCCATGGTTCAGGACCTCACTTCGTCGCGTAAATCTGCCAGACCGGCCCGGTCGTGGGCAGGAGGGCCGACAGGGTGATCTTGAGCGAGGTGATCTCCTCGCGCTGCACGTTGAAGTCGCCGAGGGCCGTCACGAGCGTGCGGTAGGCGATCAGGCGCATCACCTTCGTGCCGTCGGAGATGTCGAGCACGGCGCCGCGCTCGTCCACCGACGAGCCCGTGGGCGGCGTGTACGAGTAGGCCGCGCCGGTGCCCGGGGTCCACGTGCCGCCGCCCATCGCGAGCACGAAGGGCGTCTGGCTCATGGCTTCCTCCATCTCGACCTCGATGTCGAGCGTGCGCTGCGTGATCGCCGTGCGCACGGGGTAGCCACCGGACTGCCACGCCTTCCAGTTCTTCGCCGAGAGGCCCGGCTTGATGGTGACGCCGTTCTCCTTGATGAGGCCGACGTCCTTGAAGGCGACGGAGAGGGCCGACGTGTAGTCGGTCGGGAACGTGGGCGGGGTCGGGCTCAACGTGGCCACCGACAACGTGCCGGTGCCCGCGAGGAGGATGCTGGTTGCGTCGGTCGCCATGAAGGCTCTCCTGTGGGTGTGAGGCCGTGCGCGGGCGCGCTATGGCCGGTGGGGTGCTGAGAGGGTCCCTGGCCCGAGGGGCGGGTCACTCGGGCCAGGTGATGCGGCGCCTGAGGGAGGGATCAGGCGCCGACGAAGTAGTAGACGTTGATGCGCACGAGCACCGCGGCGCCCGCTGCAGGCGCCACGACGGTCGTGGCGGTGTTCGCCGCGCTCGACTTCAGCGGGGCCGGGAAGAAGGCCTGCACGTCCCACTGCGTGCCGCCGACGGCCATGGCGTTGCCCACGGACCACGCGAGCGTGCCGGGGAGGTTCGTGGTCGTGTACGTCAGCGTCGCCGAGCCGGCGAGCGCCGCCGTGGCGTTGCGCACGATCTCGATGCCGGTGATGTAGTGGAACAGGCCCGCACCCGCGGCCGGGAGCGTGGCGGTCACCGCCGTGTTCGCCGTCGAGAGCGTCGACACGACGAGCTGGGAGGGCTGGGGCATCGGCGCGATCTGCGCCTGTGAGCCCGAGCTCGCCCGCATGGCCACCGCGATGTTGCCTGAGGTGAACGCGGAGATGCGCACTCGCACGCGGCGGTAGCCCGCCACGCCGGCGATGTAGGTCTTCGCGAGGGTCGTGGTGACGGCCACCGAGGTGACGACCGCGTTCGTCGCCTGGTCGATGACCGGGATGACGAAGTAGTTCGTGCCGTCGACCGTGGCCTCGAACGTGGCGGTGAGGTTGCCCGCGCCCGTGCGGAGGTCGAACGCCATCGTGGCGTGGCCGTTGAGGTCGACGTCGGCCTCGGCGTTCAGTGCGCCGAGCGTCGCCGCGGCCGCACGGCCGTCGGTGACGGTGAAGCCGGTGATGGCGTCGAGTGCGCCGAGGAACTCGTTACCGCGCGGGTCGAGAAGGGTAGCCATCGATCATCCGATCATGTAGTTGATGCGGTAGGCGCCCTGCACCACCGCGAAGGGGTCCTCGGAGGTGACGTTCAGCGTGAACGAGCCGGTGCCGGGCACGGCGAAGAAGCTCACGTCGTCGAGTTCGGGGTCGTTCTGATCGGCGTTCGTCACCGGACCCCAGGTGACGAACACGACGGACGCCGGCGTGCACGAGGCGGCCGTGACGGTGCCCGAGGCGCGCGAGCGCGAGCCGCCCACCGACGTCACCGTCACCACCGCCGTGCCGGTCTGCACGCCGGTGGCCACGCTGATCTCCGCGAGGCCACCGTTGCCGTCGTGCTGCAGTACCTTCGGCACGTCAGGCCAGCGTGATCGGAAGCTCGATCTGGCAGTTCACCGTCGTCGCCGACGTGGCGAAGCCGACGACCTGCACGACCTGGCCAGCGGTGGCCGGAGCGGTCGACGTCGTCTTCCCGGGCGTCGTGGCCGACAGGAACACCTTGCCCGCCGTCTGACCGGTCACCTGCGTGTTCGTGCCCTCGAAGAACACCGTGGCGGTGGCGGCGGCGCCGAAGGCGGCCAGCACGAAGCCCATGGCCTCCTTACCGGCCACCGAGGCGTCGGCCTTGCGCACGTTCGGCGTGCCCGCGTTGTTGAACACGTTGACGAAGTCGCCCGCGGCGAGCGCCTCGGACGTGGTGATGGCCGCCGTGTCGGCGCCGATGCCGGTCGGCATCATCGAGGTGTCGATGCGGCCCGTGGCGTCGAGCGCCACGATCTTGCCCGCGTCACCCGCGCCTGCCGACACCTGGTTCGCGGCCACCTCGGTGAGCGTGCCCGCCGAGTTGGCGATGTACTTGTTGCCTGCCATGGAGGACTCCTAGACGAGAGTGATCGGGGGTTGCGGGTCCACCCACATCGAGGTGGCGGTGATGGCGTTGCCCATCACCTTCAGGAAGCTCGGCGCGCTCGGCGCCGTCTGGCTCAGCACGCCGGCCGCCGTGGCGTAGATGAGCGCCCCGGGCGTCCACGCCCACGAGGGCTCCGTCACGAGGCCGTAGCGCACGACGGTGAGCGTCGTGGTGGCCAGGGCCGCGCTCGTGCTCAAGGCCGCGAACAGTGGGCGGTGAGCGGCGTTCGTCGGATCGAAGTAGATGACCTGCCCGGCCGAGTTCAGCGTGACCGCACGGTGGCCGGAGATGTCCACGGCCGCCACGTACGGCGTGTCGCTCGACGTCGTGCCAGCGCCGCCACCGCCTTGCGGCGGGGCCACCGCGCCCGAGCTCGCCGTCGCGTGGTAGACGACGTCGTACACGGCGGTGAAGCGGGGCGCGGGACGCTCGTGCGACTCGTCCGGCTCCCAGTACGGCGCCACGAGCGTCTTCACGCTCGTGACCACCGCGTCCTGAAGCTGGAACCCTGCGCAGCGCTCGATCGCGAGCTTCACGGCCCGGGCGAGGTTCGAGGTGTTCTGCCGGTCCGCCGAGTAGCACCACACGGTGACGGCGGCCCGCTCGGCGAAGCCAGCCCTGATCTCCTCGCTCGGGCCCTTCGTGATGACCACCTGCGGCCGCTTGAGAGGCGCGTGCAGCTCGGCGGCGACCTTGATGCCCGAGTAGGCCAGAACGCCCGGATCGGCCGCCACGGCGGCGATGAGCACCTTCTCGATGTCGGGGAGCATCATGAGGCTCTGCGCTGCAGGCATTGGCTACTCCTCCGTCGTGATCGTGGGCCCCGGTGCCACCGAGCCCTGTATGCCGTTCTCCATGAGCGCCCGCTTCAGCACGTGCATGGCGGGCATCCGGCCGCGGTAGGCGCCCGTCTTCGTGAAGCGGTCCTTCGAGCCGAACTCCACGAGCCACGAGTGCGGCGCGCCAGCGCGCACGCGCCCGATCGGGCGGCCGTTGCGGCCCTTGCGCACCGTCATCTTGATGCGGGCCTTGTACGTGCCGCCCTTGATCGGCACGAGCGGATAGGCGCCCTTCCGACGCCGCCGCTCCCGCCGGTCCGGGCCCACCGGTGCGTTCTGCACCGCCGAGTCGTAGACCGCCTTCGTGGCCTTCGAGATGTAGGCGCTCATCGAGGAGAAGTTCGCCGGGTCCGAGTAGATCGCCCGCTCGAAGTCCCGCACGATGCGGAACGAGGTCATCCGGGCGGGCATGTCACGACGTCCGCTGCAGGTCGACCTCGATGTGGTGCACGACGCCGCCGACCGCGCGCCGCCATTCGAGCGGCTCGCCGACGACCTCCCACGTGCGGCCCTTGTCGTCCACCACGCGGTCCTGCGCGTGGATCGCGACCGTCGGCAGGAAGAAGGCCTTCACCTCGGCGCGTGAGACGTCCGTGGTGAGCGAGTCGTTCTCGTCGGTCGACTTCGCGTTGATGTAGGTGAGCGCCGCCGTGCTGGCCACCACCGACCACACGTCGTTGCCGTAGGCGTCGGCGCCGGTGACCGCCATCGTCTGCACGGTCACCGGCGTCTTCAGGAGGCGCGCGAGGCTCATCGGAACATCGGCTCCCGGTAGGGCTTCAGCACGCCGCACTCGTCCGAGGTCAGCTTCAGGCCCGAGGGCGCCTCGGCGTTGTATTGCACCTCGTACGAGCCGATGCGTTCGAGGGCGACGCCGGCGTCCGAGCCGACCGCCATGTCACGCTTCGCCGCTGAGAGCACGACGTTGCGGACGTCGGCCGGTATCTCGGCGAAGCCGCCGGTGTACGTGACGCGCACGGCGCGGAACCCCGCGGGCCACAGGCCACCGGTGCGCACGAGCTCGCCGACGGCGGACCAGTCCCAGTCGGTGATCGTGGTCCATGTGTCGGGCTGCACTCCGATCGTGCGCACCTCCACGAGCGACACGGCGGCCACCGGGAAGTTGTTCAGGAACAGCGAGACGAGGTTCGGGTCCGCCGCGCCCTGCTCGGTGTAGAGGCCGCTCGACATCACGTACGCGCTCAGCGAGCGCGTGGGCCGCGTGTCGTAGACCTCGGTGAGCGTCTGCAGGGCGATGTCACGGCCGATCTCGGCGATGACGAGGGCGGTGGCCGCGGCCAGCGAGGCGTTCGCCTGGGCGACGTCGAGCGAGCCCGAGGCCACCTTCATGCTGGCCTCCAAGGCGGCCACCGTTGCGTAGATGGCCGTCATGGGGATCAGGCCTTACGGCGGCGGGCCGCGGCGGCGCGGGCGGCCTCGATGTCCACGCCGGTGTCGTTGGCCAGCTTCGCGGCCTCGTCCTCGGCGGCCTGCACGGCGGCGCCGTCGGCGGCCTTGGCGGCGTTGGCCAACTGCTCCGCGGCGTACGCGTCGGCGTTGGCGAGCTCGGCGGCGGCGCGGGCTTCGAGGTCAGCCTGGCGCTCGGCCTCGGCGCGCTCGATGGCCTCGGCATCGGCCGCGAGCTGGGCGGCCCGCACCTCGGCCTCGGCGTCCGCCTGCACCTTCGCGGCCTGGGCGGCCTCGGAGGCGCGCACGGCGGCCTCCACGACGGCCGCGGCGTGCAGCTCGGCGCGCTCGGCGTGGAACTCCTCGTGGGCGGCGATCTCCTCGTCGGCGGCCGCCTCGGCGTAGCCGTTGGCGATCAGGTCGGCGGCCTCGTGCTCGGGCACCTCGATGAGGCCGCCCACGAGAGGCCACTCGACGCCGTTGCGGTAGCCGGAGATGTAGCGAGTCATCTTCACGTGCATGATGGGGGTTCCTCCCGGTAGGGCTCGATAGCTCACGGGGTCACGCCGAGCCCGAAGGCCCGGCGTGCCGCGGTCAGCGATCAGGTCGCCGAGTTGACGTACAGCTTGAAGGCCGACGAGTCCTGCACCTTGCCGTCGAACCGGCCGAAGCCGAAGAAGGCGACCTGCAGGAGTTCGGCGAAGCGCTCGTCGAGGCGCTTCATCTGCAGGCCGGCGGCCTGCCGCACGACGTACCCGGTGTTCAGGTCGCCGTAGGCGATCGACTTGGCGTTGGCCGCCATCGTCGCCATGAAGTTGTTGATGCGCACCGGAGCGCCGAGCAGGGTGCTCGGGACGCCGGTGGTCAGCGAGGGCTCCCACAGGGGGTGACCCTGCGTGTCCTTCAGCTTGCGCACGACGGCCAGCGAGAGGTCGTGCATGTACCACTTCGCGTTGGCGTTGCGGTACGCCACGTCCACCGAGTGCTGCAGGTCCACGAGGTCGTCGTAGATCACCGTGGTGGTCTGGCCGACGAGGCCGGTCTTGCCGGTGGTGGCGCCGGTGATGAAGCCCTGCGGCTGGCCGGTGCCGGTGCCCGTGGTGAGGTGGGTGTTCAGGATGCGGCCGAAGCGCTGGCCCATCTTCTTCGCCAGCCACGACTCCATGTCGATGCCGGAGTCCTGCAGGAGGGCGAGCGAGGCCTTGATGCCCTTCGTCGAGTAGATGAAGGCGCTCAGCGAGGTCTGCGCGAAGGTCACGTCCTGGAACGTGATCGTCGTGTTCTCACCGATGATCTCGCCGATGTTGGCGGTGTCGTCGTTGGTCGGCCAGGGGAGCAGGTTGCCCGTCTCCGTGGTGATGAACTCGGCGTCCTCGTAGACGACCGCGTACCACTTCAGCGTCTCCACGACGCGGGCCCAGAAGCCCTGCGGGACCGTGAAGCCACCGGCGGTCGTGGTGCCGGCGGACAGGTCACGGAACTGGGCCTCCATGAGCTGACGCTGCTCGGCGGTGATGCCCATGAGGCCGCGCCGGAGGTAGGCGTTGAAGGCGTCGCGGTACTCGTCCACGCCCTGGCCGGGCTTGCCGCGCTCACCGTTGGCGGGGTCGACGACCGAGGTCTGCTCGTCGATCTTGCGGAAGGCCTTGTCGAGACCCGAGTGGCGCTCGGCGCGCTCGATGTCCTTCGTGAGCGAGTCGATGTCGGCCATCGCCCGGTCCCAGGACGCCTTGTCCTCGGCCGTGAGGTCGGTCCGCTCGTTGTACTGCTGCGCCAGCGCCCACGCGGCGGCGCGCTTGTTGTAGAGGTCCTGCAGGGACATAGGTCATGCCTCCGGGGTCGTGGCCGCCATGTCGGCGGCGATCATGTGGAAACGGACACGCCGGAAGCGGTCCGCCAGTGCCGACGTGTCCAAGTCGTCGGACGCGTCGGCGGCGTCCGGCTCCATCGGCGGCTCGGGGTCATCCGAGCGTGCCGAGTTCTCCATGGCGGCGTCCGTGTCCTCGTAGGCCGGGTACGTCACCACGCTCTGGTCGTAGAGCGCCTCCATGCGCGTGTGGCGGTAGATGCGCTTGCCGTCGTCGGCCTCACGCACCTCGTAGTCGCCGATGTCGAACGCGAAGGACATCTGAGAGAAGTCGCCGCGGTCGATCATCACCGCCGTGTCGCGCCCGAGCTGCGTGTCGGGCATGTCGGCGTCGCACACGAGGCCCTCGTCGTCCACGCTCTGGCGCATCGTCCCGCTCAGCGTGCGAGCGAGCAGGAGGTCCGGGTTGTGGTTCACGAGGAAGCGCGTGTCGTTGCGGAGCACGCCGTCGAACGCCGTCGGGGCGATCTCCTCGTAGAAGCCCCAGTCGCGGTAGCCGATGAACGTGCGCGAGTCGAACACCGCGCCGTGGCCGACGAAGCGCATCGAGCTCGCCACCGAGTCGCCGGAGCGCTTCAGCGGGGCGTAGGCCCGGAGCAGGCCGCGCCCGGCCGTCGGCGCCGCCAGCGCCCGCTTCGAGGGCGGGAGGTGGAAGCCGATTGAGCGGCGCTGCGCGAACAGCTTGTCGAGGTCGCGCCCCTCAGTCTTCAGTAGCGTCGCCATCGTTGCCGTCCTTCGCTCCCTCGTTGGGGTCGTTGGGGTCAGGGTTCTTCGGGTCCGCCGGCTTCAGCGCGGCGGCCGACAGGGGTTGCACTTCGCCGTTCGCCAGCACGAGCGTGAGGTTCGACGGCACGAGCGGCTCATCGAGGCCGTTGATCGGCTCGCGGCCCTCGTCGGAGCGCACCTCGTTGCGGGTCAGCCAGCCGTCGGTGAGCGCCTGGTGGTACCACTGCGCCATCGCGGCGAGGTCGCCGCGGCCGAGGTTGTGGAGGTCGTGCTCGCACTCCCACGGGCCGTACTTGCGGCCGCCCGGGAGAAGCTGCCAGTTGAACCTCTGCTCCATGCCCGTGAGCCAGCCGCGAAGCGTGAAGCGGATGAGGCCGTTCACCTGAGCTTCGATGCCGGTGCCCCACGAGGTGGAGCGCTCGACGTCGCCGAGGAGATGCGGCGGGAGGCCGAGAATCCGGCTGATCTCGACCACGCCGAACTTGCGCGACTCCATGAGCTGAGCGTCCGCGGGCGAGAGGCCGATCTGTTGGAACTTCAGCCCCGAGTCGAGCACCACGACCTTGCCAGCGTTCGCCGGCCCGGCCGTGCGCTGGCTCCACCGCGCCTGCGTGCGGGCGATCACCGTCTCGTCGAGTTCGTTGTCCGTCTGCAGGACGCCGCCGATGCGGCTCCCCTGCCCGTAGAAGCGCCCTGCCTCGTCCTCGGCGGCGATCGCGACGCCGAAGGACTCCCGCATCATCTGCAGCGGCGAGACGCCCGTGATGCCGTTGAGGCTCATGTACGGGAGCCGGAACAACTGGCTCGACGTCACCTCGCCGTACGTGCCGTCGGGGTTCAGCACGATGTAGACGAGGCCCTCGGGGTTGTAGTCCGTGCGGGCCACCTCCACGGGCCGCACGCGGCTCGGGTGGATCGGCCACGCCTTGCGGGCGTAGCCGGGGATGCCCTCCTTCAGCGCGTACGCCGTGCCGTGGTTCACGGCGTGGGCGATGAGCGTCTGACGAAACTCGAACGGCGTCTGGCGCGGGTTCGGGTCATCGAGGATCGTGGTGATCTCCACCGGCTTGCGCGTCTTCCGATCGCGCACCGGCAGGGGGATCGCGGCCATCGTGGACGCGAGCAGGGTGACGCCTCGGAACCAGGCCGAGAGGCCCCACACGCGGTTCTCGCTCACGAGCACGCCGGCCTTCACCGGCCCGCCGGTCAGCCACTCGACCAGGTTGGCCGACGTGAGAGGAACCTGCGGGTTGTTGAGGTTGGCGCGGAGTGCTCGGCCCGCGACGGTCACGACTTCCGCTCGGGCACGGCGGCCTGAGCTTCGATGTCCATGCCCGCCGCCTTCAGGATCGCGGCGACGCCCGCCGCCACCGCGCCCCAGTCGATGCCGTAGCGGTGACCGATGGCGATGATGATGGCGCCCGCGCCGGCGAGCTCGATCT